>Ga0180215_1001911_pt1 | contig 21921 bp, 20 predicted proteins | sample eDN3rd37CBELigBY_FD_128871 | JGI IMG/M metagenome (GOLD analysis project Ga0180215, IMG submission 128871) | Enriched backyard soil microbial communities from Emeryville, California, USA - eDNA 3rd pass 37_C BE-Lig BY (version 2) (version 2) | ecosystem: Environmental > Terrestrial > Soil >... | reverse complement strand
GCCTTCTGCGCCGCCGTGGAGCCGATCGCGAAGGTCGCCGCATGATCCGGGTCGCGGTCGCCGGCGCCGCCGGGCGCATGGGGGCCACGACCTGCGCCGCGGTCGAGGGCGCCGACGACATGGTGCTCGCCGGCCGGGCCGACCCGGCGCTCGGCACGAGCGTCTCCGACGTGCTCGACGGCGCCGACGTGCTCGTGGACTTCACGATCCCGGACCAGGCGATCCCGAACGCGCGCGCCGCCACCCAGCGCGGCGTGCACGTCGTGATCGGGACCACGGGCTGGGACGACGACGAGCTGCGCGAGGCGGTCGAGGGCGCGCCCGGCAAGGTCTTCGCCGCCGCCAACTTCGCGCTCGGCGCGGTGCTGATGATGCGCTTCGCGGCCGAGGCCTCCAAGCACATGCGCGCCGCGGAGATCATCGAATACCACCGCCCGGAGAAGGTCGACAAGCCGTCGGGCACCGCCGCCCGCACCGCCGCCGCCATGGAGGGCGACGTGCCGATCCACTCGGTGCGCCTGCCGGGGATCGTCGCCGACCAGGACGTGATCCTCGGCGACGTGGCCCAGACCCTCACGATCCGCCATGTGACGACCGACCGCACGAGCTTCATGCCCGGCGTCCTGCTCGCGATCCGCCACGTGGCCGAGCTGCCCGAGTCCCCGCTGATCGGGCTCGAGCACCTCTTGTGGCCTTAGGGTGAGGACATCCCCACCGCCCAACCCCGATCATCCGACCTGAAGGCGCGGTGCTCGTAGCGGTCACCGACCACGCCGTCGAGCGCTACCTGCAGCGGGTGCGCGGCGCGCTCGATCCCCGCGCGGAGATCATCGCCCGGGTCGCGCGCGCCCTCGAGGCCGGCCGCAGCGAGCCCGGCCGGCGCGGCGCGGTCAATGTCCGCGACCTCGAGCGCACCGACCTCATCTACGTCTGCATGGAGGACCGCCCGCGCGGCGAGCTGATCGTGGTGACGCTGTGGGAGGGAGGAGAGGACCCCGAGGTGCCGAAGCGGTTCACGGACGCGCTGCGCCATGCCCGAGGTAAAGCTCTCAAACCCTGACAAGGTGCTGTTCCCGCAGGACGGGATCACCAAGGCCGAGCTGGCCGAGCACTACGCGCGCGTGGCCGCGCTGATGGTCCCGCACTGCAAGGACCGCCCGATGAACCTGTGGCGCTGGAACAAGGGCATCGACCACGACGTGGTCGTCCAGCAGTCGCTGCCCAAGGGCGCGCCGGACTGGGTGGCGCGCTGCGAGGTCCCGCGCCGCAAGGGCGGCAACATCGTGCACGGGATGATCAACGACGCGGACACGCTGCGCTGGCTGGCGCAGCAGAACTGCATCACGCCGCACGTCTGGAACGCCCGCTGCGACATGCGCGACAAGCCGGACCGGCTCGTGTTCGACCTCGATCCGTCCGACGACGACTTCGACAAGGTCCGCGAGGGCGCGCTGGCGGTCGCCGCCGCGCTGCGCGAGCTGGACCTGGTCCCGTTCGCCAAGGTCTCGGGCTCGCGCGGGATCCACATCATCGCCCCGCTCAAGCGCACGCGGCAGGTCGACGAGGTGCGCGAGGGCGCGCAGGTGATCGCCGACCGGATCGCCGCCGAGCACGACCACATCCTCACCACCGCGTGGCGCAAGGAGAAGCGCGACGGCAAGATCCTCGTCGACGTCGCCCGCAACACGTACGGCCAGACCGCGGTCGCGCCGTACGCCGTGCGCGCGCTGCCCGGCGCCCCGGTCGCGCTGCCCGTCAGCTGGGACGAGGTCGCCGACCCCGGTCTTCACCCGCGCAAGTTCAAGCTGCGCGAGCTCGCCGGCCACCTCGAGCGCGACGACCCGTGGGCGGCCATGGGTGACAGCGCGCGGCCGTTCCCGCGCGCGGCGCTTCCCTGAGTTATCCGGACCGGCCGGTCTCGACCGATGTCCGAGTCCGGCCGTGCGCGCGGACGCCGATACGGGGGTGTCCGCCGCACAACAAAGGAGAATCGCCGTGAAGACGTTCCTCCCCGCGCGCTTCGGGTTGCGCGCCCAGTTGTTGTCGGGAGCGGCGCTGCTGCTCGCCTTCACCACCGTGATCGGCGTGCTCGGCATCCGCGCCACCGCGAACGCCGACAGGCTGTCCGCGCACATGTATGAGACGTCCGTCGAGCCGCTGGCTGCGCTCGGCACCGCACGCGCGAAGTTCAACGAGACCCGCGCGTACACCAACAACCACATCCTGGAGCCGGACGCGCAGGCGAAGGATGAGATCGAGCGCAAGCTCGCCGAGGACGACGCCGTCATCGACGCCCAGCTCGCCGCCGTCGCCCGCGCCCTCGGCGACGAGGCGCGCACGCTGACCGCGGACCTCGAGGCGTACCGCGAGGCGCGCACGGCCGTGCTCGAGGCCTCGAGCGCGGGGCGCCGGGCGCAGGCCTACGAGCTCAACAAGCGCACCGTGCTGCCGGTCGTGCAGAAGCTCGCGACCGACTTCGCCGAGCTGTTCGACTCCACGGTCCACGCGGCCGAGGCCGACCAGCAGCAGGCGCACGTGAGCGCCGCCGCGATCCGCACGCGCTCGCTGCTGGTGCTGGCCGGCGCGCTCGTCGCCGGCTTCGGGCTGGCGTTGTGGTTCTCGCGGCGCGTGCAGCGCGCCGTGCGCGAGATCCTCGATCGGATCACGCTGCTGCGCGAGCACTGCACGACCGACCTGCGCAACGCCCTCACGGCGATCGCGCACGGCGACCTGACCGTCGACGTGACCCCGGTCACGCCGCCGCTGCAGCGCACGTCCAACGACGAGCTCGGCGACGTCGCCGAGGCCGTCGGCTCGATCCGCGACAACACGGTCGCGTCCGTCGAGGCCTACAACGCGATGCGCGCGCAGCTGGCGGCGACGCTCGGCGAGCTCGCCGAGGGCGCCGGCACGGTCGCCGCCGCCTCCGAGCAGATGGCTGCCACCTCGGGCGAGGCGGGCCGCGCCGTGTCCGAGATCGCCGCCGCCGTGCAGGAGGTCGCGGGCGGCGCCGAGCGCCAGGTCCGGCTCGTCGACGCCACGCGCGCGGCCGTCCAGGGCGCCGCACGCTCGGCCCAGACGAGCGCCGACGTGGCCGGCGTCACGGCGAAGGCCGCCGCCGACGCGCGCGCGGTCGCGCTGGAGGGCGTCGACGCCGCCAACGCCGCCGGCGCGGCCATGACCGAGGTCGCCAGCTCCTCGGCCGCGGTCGGGGACGCGATCCGCGAGCTGACCGCGCGCTCGGAGCGCATCGGCGGGATCGTGGCCACCATCACCGGCATCTCCGAGCAGACCAATCTGCTCGCGCTCAATGCGGCGATCGAGGCCGCCCGCGCCGGCGAGCAGGGCAAGGGCTTCGCGGTCGTCGCCGAGGAGGTCCGCAAGCTGGCCGAGGAGTCCCAGGACGCCGCGGCCCAGATCTCCGAACTGATCCGCGAGATCCAGGACGAGACCGCGCGTGTCGTCCGCGTGGTCAACGACGGCACGCAGCGCACCCAGGACGGCGTCGCCACCGTCGAGCGCACCCGCACCGCGTTCCAGGCGATCGGGACCGCAGTCGAGGACATGGCCACCCGCGTGGGCGAGATCGCCGCCGCCGTCGAGGAGATCAGCTCGGACGCCGCGCGCGCCGAGTCCGAGGTCATCGGCGTGGCCACGGTCGCCGAGGCCTCCTCGGCCAGCGCCGAGCAGGTCTCGGCCTCCACGCAGCAGACGAGCGCCTCCGCCCAGGAGATCGCCGCCTCCGCGCAGACCCTCGCCGGGACCGCCGAGCAATTGAACGCGCTCGTGCGCCGGTTCAAGGTCAGCGCCTAAAGGTTCGCGCGCCGGGGCCGATAACACCCGGGTCCACGTCCCTCGGAGGAGATGACCCGGGTGTTCACCTCTTTGCGCGCGAAGCTGATCGCCGCTGCAGCAGTGCTTCTCGCCCTCACGGCGGCCGTCGGCGTGCTCGGGCTGCGCTCGGCCTCGCAGGCCGACGCGCGCGCCGAGAAGCTGTACGCGCTGGCGGTCGCCGGCGATCGCGCGGCGCTCGAGGCCGAGCACGCCGCCGCCAAGGCGACGGCCGCGTCCGCGCGCTCGAACGCGCAGCTGCTGCTGGTCGTCTCGCTCGCGGGCGGGCTCGGCGCCGCCTGGTGGTTCGCCGGCGGCGTGCAGCGCTCGCTGGCCGAGCTGCGCCGGCGCATCGAGGACCTGCGCGACCACGACGCGGTCGCGCTGCGCGACGCGCTCGCGGCCGCCGCCGAGGGCGACCTGACGGTCGAGCTCGCGCCGCGCACGACGGTTCCGGGCCGCGTGAGCCCGGACGAGCTGGGCGAGCTCGCCGCCGGCGTGGACGCGCTGCAGGCGCATGTCGCCGACTCCGCGCGCGCCTACGGCGCGCTGCGGGCGCGGCTGGGGGAGACGCTCGGCGCGCTCTCCAGCGGCGCCGGCACGGTCGCCGCCGCCTCCGAGCAGATGGCCGCGACCTCCACCGAGGCCTCCCGCGCCGTCGCGGAGATCGCCGACGCGGTCGGCGAGGTCGCCGAGGGCGCGCAGCGCCAGGTCCGCGGCGTCGAGACCACCCGCGACGCCGTGCAGGGCGCCGCGCGCTCCGCGCTGAGCAGCGCCGAGGTGGCCAGCGCGACCGCGTCCGCCGCCGACGAGGCCCGCGCCGCGGCGCTGGAGGGCGTCGGCGCCGCCGCCTCCGCGACCGAGGCGATGCAGGGCGTGGCCGCGTCCTCGGCCGCGGTGGGGGAGGCGATCAAGGAGCTGACGGCGCGCTCGGAGCGCATCGGCGGGATCGTCGGCACGATCACGGGGATCGCCGACCAGACCAATCTGCTGGCGCTCAATGCGGCGATCGAGGCCGCCCGCGCCGGCGAGCAGGGCAAGGGCTTCGCGGTCGTCGCCGAGGAGGTCCGCAAGCTGGCCGAGGAGTCCAAGCTCGCCGCCGACCAGATCGCCGCGCTGATCCGCGAGATGCAGGGGGAGACCGCGCGCGTGGTCGCGGTCGTCGACGACGGCGCGCGGCGCACCCAGGACGGCGTCGCGACCGTCGAGCGCACCCGCACGGCGTTCGAGGCGATCGGCACCGCGGTCGACGCGATGGCCGCGCGCGTGGCGGAGATCTCCTCCGCCGTCGGCGACATCACGAGCGCGACCGGGCGCGCCGAGGGCGAGGTCGCCGACGTCGCCGCGGTGGCCGAGCAGTCCTCGGCCTCCGCCCAGCAGGTCGCGGCCTCCACGCAGCAGACGAGCGCGTCCGTGCAGGAGATCGCCGCGTCCGCGCAGACGCTGTCGGCCACCGCGCAGCAGCTCAACGGGCTGGCCGAGCGCTTCAAGCTCGCGCGCTGACCGGCGCGCGTGCCATCCTAAGCGGCATGCGTCCCTACGAAGGCCTGCTCACGGCCATGGTCACACCCTTCCGTGCCGACGGATCCGTCGACGAGGAGGGGGCGGTCGCCATCGGCCGCCACCTGCTCGCCAACGGCTCGCACGGCCTGGTCGTGGCCGGCACCACGGGCGAGGCCGCGACGATGACCGACGAGGAGCACCTCGGGCTCATCGCGCTGATCGTCCGCGAGCTGGGGGACGAGTGCGTCGTGATCGGCGGTACGGGCTCCAACGACACGCGGCACGCGATCCACCTGACCGAGAAGGCCGTCGAGGCCGGGGTGGACGCGGTCCTGTCCGTCACGCCGTACTACAACAAGCCCAACCGCCGCGGGATCCTCGCCCACTTCCGGGAGGTGGCGCGGGCGGCCGGCGGCACGCCGGTCGTGCTCTACAACATCCCGGGCCGCACCGCGGTCAACATGCCGCCCGACCTGCTGGCCGAGCTGGCCCAGATCGACGGCATCGAGGCGGTCAAGCAGGCCAACTCGGACGAGCTGCAACTGATCGACGGGCTGGCGGTGCTGGCGGGCAACGACGACATCTACGGCCGGTGCCTGGACATGGGCGGCGCCGGGGGGATCTGCGTCGCCTCGCACGTCGTCGGCAACGAGATGCGCCGCATGTACGACGAGCCGGAGGCGCGCGCGGAGATCGACGCGTCGCTGCGCGACATCTACGACGTCATGTTCATCACCGCCTCGCCCGCGCCGGTCAAGGCGGCGCTGAAGATGCTCGGGCACGACTGCGGCCCGCTGCGGCTGCCGCTGGTCGAGTGCGACGAGGCCGAGCGCACGGCAATCCACGACGTCTTGGCCAAGCACGGACTGCTGGCCGGGGTCTCGGCCGCGTGAGCGGCCTCTTGCGGGTCCTCCCGCTGGGAGGCGTCGGCGAGATCGGCAAGAACATGACCGTCGTGGAGTACGACGGCCGGATCGTCGTGGTCGACTGCGGCCTGCGCTTCCCGACGGCCGAGATGATGGGCATCGACCTCGTGCTGCCGGACTTCACGTACCTGCGCGAGCACGCGGACGCGATCGAGGCGGTGGTCATCACGCATGGCCACGAGGATCACCTCGGCGCGCTGCCGTGGGTGATCCGCGACCTCGGGCAGGAGACGATCCCGGTCGTCTACGGCGGGCAGCTGACGGTGGCGATGGCCCGCTCCAAGCTCGACGAGCACCGGCTGCGCGACGTCAACCTCGAGGTGCTGCCGATCGGCGACCGCGTGCAGGCCGGCCCGTTCGAGATCGAGCGCATCCACCTCACGCACTCGATCCCCGACGCCGGCGGCGTGGCGCTGACGACGCCGCTGGGCACCGTGCTGTTCACGGGCGACTACAAGTTCGACCAGACGCCGGTGGGCGGCGCGCCCGCGGACATGGCGCGGCTGGCCGAGCTCGGCCGTGACGGCCTGCTGCTGCTGTGCGGGGACTCCACGAACGCCGACCGGCCCGGGATCAGCGAGTCCGAGTCGATCGTCGGCCCGCACCTGGACCGCGTGTTCGCGCGCTGCAAGGGGCGGATCGTCGTCACCTGCTTCGCGTCGAACATCCACCGCGTCCAGCAGGTCGTGCACGCCGCCCAGCAGCACGGGCGCAAGGTCGCGCTGGTCGGGCGCTCGATGCGCAAGAACGTCAACATCGGCCGCTCGCTCGGGCACATCGACATCCCGGAGGGGATGCTCGTGCCGCCGCGCGAGATCGACCAGTGGGCGGACGAGCGGATCGTCGTGATCTCGACCGGGTCGCAGGGCGAGCCGCTGAGCGCGCTGCGCCGGATGGCCTATCGCGACCACCCGCAGGTCGAGCTCAAGGCAGGCGACACCGTGGTCTTCAGCGCGACCCCGATCCCGGGCAACGAGCGCGCGGTCAACGAGACGATCGACCGGCTGTACCACATCGGCTGCGAGGTCGTGACCGCCCGCGACGCGCCGATCCACGCCTCCGGCCACGGCTACGCGGAGGAGGTCAAGATGATGATCAACCTCACGCGGCCCAAGTACGTGATGCCGGTCCACGGCGACTTCAAGCGGATGCTCATCCACTCCGAGCTCGCCCAGGCCGTGGGCGTGCCCGCGTCGCACATCTTCCGCGTCGAGAACGGCACTCCGCTGGAGATCGACGCCGAGGGCGCGCGGCTGGGCAAGCCCGAGCAGGCCGGGATGGTGTTCGTCGACGGCGTCGACATCGGCGACGTCTCCGACGTGGCGCTGCGCGACCGCCGCATGCTGTCGGCGGACGGCATCTTCATCATCGTCGCGACCGTGTCCGAGCAGGACGGCTCGTCGGTCGTCCCGCCCGAGGTGCTGGCGCGCGGCGTGCCGTTCCTGGACGGCAACAGCGAGTTCATCGAGGAGCTGCGCGAGGCGGTCGAGGACTCGCTGGACAACGCCGCCGAGGCCCACATCACCGAGACCGACGTGCTGGAGTCGCACCTGCACGACGACCTCGCGAACTTCATCTACGACCGGCTCAAGCGCCGTCCCATGGTGCTGCCGGTCGTCGTCGAGGTCTGATCGCGGCCTGGCCGCAGCAGCGCCGCGGCCAGGACCAGCAGCAGGATCCCGCCGCCCGCGACCGCGAACGCGGTGCGCGGCGAGCCGAGCGCGACGATCGTCCCGCCCAGCAAAAAGCCCGCCCCGGGCACCGCCGCCCCGAGCGACTCGAGCAGCCCCGACATCCGCGCCTGGTAGGCGGCGGGCGTCGCCTGCTGGAGCTTGGTCATCACCGCGACCCACTGGACGCCGTTGCCGGCGCCGCCGACGACCGAGAACGCGCACGCGACCGCCAGCGTCTGCGCCTGCGCCATGCCCAGGTAGGCGAGCCCGACGGCCGCGCTGGAGAGCAGGATCATCGCCAGCCCCGCGTAGTTCTTCAGCCACAGGAACAGCAGGCTGCCGATCACGATGCCCGCGCCCCACGAGGACAGCAACAGGCCGAAGCCCGCGCTCGTGGTCCCGAGGCTCTCCTTGGCGTAGATGACCTCGATCGGCACCACGATCGTGAAGCACACGAGCGCCAGCGACTGCCCGATCAGCAACGTCCGCACGAGCCGGTTGTCGCGGGCGAACTCCAACCCGTCCAGGAACCGCGCGTGCCAGGGCGTGCGGTCCAGGTGCTCGGGCTGGGGGAGGTCCGTCGCGGCGGCCAGCACGATCGCGATCACGGCGAACGAGGCCGCGTCGACCAGCAGCGCGGCCTCGACGCCCCAGGCGGCGATCAGCCCGCCCGCGAGCGCCGCTCCGAACACGGATGACGCGGCGAACCCGAGGTTCATCAGCGCGTTGCCCTCGCTGATCATCTGCCGCGGCTGCAGCAGCACGGCGACCGCGCCGCGGGTCAAGCCCCGGCCCGTGATCGCCAGCGTGCCGTCTATGAGCCCGAGCGCCAGCACCAGCGGCAGGAAGAAGCGGTCCTCATCGGCCAGCCCGGCCAGCGCCAGGAACGTCAGCGCCTCCACGCCGTAGATCGACGGCAGCGTCCGGCGCAGCCCGAAACGGTCCAGGTGCGCGGTCAACCCGGTGGCCAGCAGCGCAGGCAGGAACTTCGCAACGAGGAAGAACCCCGCAGTGGGCGCCACCGACTCAGTGCGGTCATAGACCAGAACCGAGAGCGCGACGATCCCGATGGAATCGCCGAGGTCGTTGATCGTGTAGGAGCCCAGCAGACGGCCGAACGGCCGTACGCGCAGGGGTTCGAGCCGCCTCCGCACCGTGCGAAAGACTAGCTCTCCAGGAACCGGACCGTGTTGTGAGGTTTCTTGGAAGCGGTGCGAGCATTCAACTGCGGGCGGTCGGGGCCGACTACCGGGCAGTGAAGGTCCGCTCGATCGTCATCGCGCAAGCGCTCTTGCTCGCTCTCGCCGTGGCGACGGCCGTGGTCGCCAACCGGCCGTCGGACTGGCAGCCGATCGAGCTGTTCTTCCTGCTGCTGGTGTTCGCCGTGGCCAGCGATGCGCTGACGATCGAGGTCCGTTCGATCCACATCGCCGGCGGGTTCCTCGCGCTCGTGCTTGCGATGGCCGTGCTCGGCCCGCTGCCCGCGGTCACCATCGGGCTCGTCACGACCGGGATCGACGCCGTGCGCCATCGCCGGCCGCTGCCGAACACGCTCGCCAACCTCGCGGCGTTCGCGGTCTGCCCGGTCGTCGGCGCGCTGTTCCTGCGCGCGTTCGCTCCCGAGCAGGAGAGCGCGATCTTCGCCCTGGCGGTGCTGATCGTGTTCATGGTCACGGTCGTGCTCAACTTCCTGATGGTCGCCAGCTGCCTGCAGGTGCTCTCGGGCATCCGGCTGCGCGACACCATCCGGACCGTCCTGCTGCCCGTCCTGCCGTCGGAGTTCGCGATCGCGCTGCTGACGGCCAGCGTCGCCTACTCGTTCGCGACGATCGGCGTCGGTGCGGTCGGGCTGCTCGCGGTCGTGCTGTTCATCTTCCAGTACCTGATCCGGACGGTCATCACCGTCCAGGAGCGTGGGGAGGAGCTCACGAAGCGCACGCAGCAGCTGGCCTCGCTGCAGGTCGGCCTGCTCTCGACGGTGCTGCAGACGCTGTCGATGCGCGATGCGATGACCGCGCGCCATTCGGCCGCGGTGGCCCGCTATGCGCGCGAGGTCGCGGCGATGATGGGGCTCGACGAGCGCGAGCAGGACCTGATCCACACCGCCGCGCTGCTGCACGACATCGGCAAGTTCATCCTCCCGGACTCGGTCCTGTTCGCGAATCGCAAGCTGACCGACGAGGAGTGGGAGCTGATCAAGCTGCACCCCGAGCAGGGCGCCAAGCTCGTCGAGCGCATCGAGGGCTACGGGCCGGTGGCCGAGATCGTCCTGCACCACCACGAGAAGTTCGCCGGAGGCGGCTACCCGGCCGGGATCGCCGGTGAGGAGATCCCGCTCGGCGCCCGGATCATCTCGGCCGCCGACACCTATGACGTGATGACCGCGCGCGACTCCTACCGGCGGCCCGTGAGCTCGGAGGCGGCGCTGGCGGAGCTGCGGCGCGTGGCCGGCACGCAGCTCGATCCGCAGGTCGTCGAGGTCTTCGAGCGGATGATCCTCGAGCGGCGCGTGGCCTTCAGCCACACCGACGAGGCCGACTTCGAGTCCGAGCTCGCGTTCGAGAAGCGCGTCGCCGACTACGCCCGTCCGCGGGCCCTGGCCGCGTAGACATCTGTTCGATCCAGAGGGCGCGCGAGCCTGCCGTTAACGAGAACGAGCGCCTCCCTGGCGCTCGCTCTTAGGCACTGCTTTGAACTTAGATGCGGAAGCCCATGGTGGCGCCCCTTTCTTCCTCGCTCCCCGCCCGGCAAGGCGGTGATCGAGGTGGTTGCTGACCGTCCGTGACAGGACGCATCTTGGAGGCTGGACACGGCTTCCTGAATAGGACAAGCGTCCAGTTCTTCACTCAGTACTGCCGTTTCGCTCCGTAAGGTCAGCATGCGTACATCAACCCGGCGCCACCTCGTGCCGAGAAACGGATGGGTTGTCCCGTAAGCGAGACATCGTCGCCGTCGTCCTGCTCGTCCTCGCGAGTGCGCTGACCGCCGCGTCCGCGTCGCCGCTGGCGGGGGCGCTGCTGCTCGTCGCCGCCGGGAGCGAGGCGTTCACGATCACGTTCCGGCGGGCGCGCGTCTCGGGCTCGTTCGCGGCGCTCGTGCTGGCGATGGCGATGCTCGGGCCGTGGCCGGCGGCCGCGATCGGCATCGCCGCCGCGCTGTTCGACAGCGTCATCTCGCGCAGGCAATTGAGAGCCGCGGCCGCCAACGCGCTGATCTATGGGGCGGTGGCGCTGATCGGCGGCTGGTTGCTGTCGACCGCCGACCGGGGAGACCCGATCGCGTTCGCGGCGGCCGTCGTGCTCGTGTTCCTGCTCACGAACGCGCTGAGCTTCTGCTCGGTGGTCGTCCAGATGCACCTGCAGGGCCTTCTGTGCCCACGGGTGGCGTTCGGGACGGTCTACCGGACCATGTTGCCGTTCGAGCTGGCCACGGCGCTCCTGACGGGCGGCGTGGCCTTTTGTTATGAGCGGCTCGGGATGGCCGCGATCGTGCTGCTCGCGGTCGTGCTCGGGATCTTCCACCACCTCGCGCGGATGGGCGTCGCCGCCTACGAGCGCGGGGAGGAGCTCACGCGCCGCACGGAGGAGCTCGCGACGCTCCAGGTCGGCGTCCTGGCCACCGTGCTGCAGACCCTCTCGTTGCGCGACGCGATGACCGCGCGCCATTCGGCCGCGGTCGCCCGCTACTCGCGCGAGGTCGCCCGCCGGCTGGGCTGCGACGAGCGCGAGCAGGACCTGATCCATACCGCCGCGCTGCTGCACGACATCGGCAAGTTCATCCTCCCGGACTCCGTCCTGTTCGCGAACCGCCGCCTGACCGACGACGAGTGGGAGCTCGTCAAGCTCCACCCGGAGTCGGGCGCCCAGCTCGTCGAGCGCATCGACGGCTACGGCCACGTGGCCGAGATCGTCCTCCACCACCACGAGCGCTTCGAGGGCGGCGGCTACCCGGCCGGCATCGCGGGGGAGGAGATCCCGCTCGGCTCGCGGATCATCGCCTGCGCCGACACCTACGACGTGATGACCTCGCGCGACTCCTACCGCCGCCCGGTCAGCCCCGAGGCCGCGCTCGCCGAACTGCGCCGCGTCTCGGGCACCCAGCTCGATCCGCGCGTCGCCGCGGCCTTCGAGCAGATGATCCTCGACGGCGAGGTCGGGTTCAGCCACGCCGACGAGACCGACTTCGAGTCCGAGCTGGACACGCGTTCGATCAAGCGCGACGCCCTGCCCGCCGATCACGTGGGTGAGCTCCACTCCTTCGCACCGCGCGGCAACGCGGTGCACCCGGTGAGCTGACCGTCCGTGACAAGCCGGTCGCACGGAGCCCTCTCCTTCTGACTCCTATGCAGACCCTCCGCTTCGTCGCCGCCGTCCTGGCCTCCGCGCTTCTCGCGCTCGGGCTCTCGGTCGGCGCGGCGATGGCGGAGGGCGAGCGTCCGTCCGAGTCGCACTACACGCCCGTCGGCGTGTGCCTGCTCGACGACGCCCCCTCGCGCCGCTAGCTGACGTGCCTGGGGCCGTTCCGAGCGCTTGATTGAGGATCCGAGCTGAGGCGGAGGCTGTGGGTCCTCTCACACACCTTGGCCCCGGAGGTCATCAGCCCGGATGCGTGCAAGCGTAAGCGGCTGCCGGCGTGGCAGCCGATCGCTCGTTGGTCGTTGTCTTGATCGGGGGATGTCTCGCCGCGAAGCGGCGAGCTATCGCCATGTGAGCGTGACGCCCGCGCAGTACTGGATTGATCGCTACCGCGCGGCCAGACAGCACCGGCCCTCGACGCCGAGCCGGCAGCCGCTGCGGGTGAGCGAGGACGTCCACGATCGCGTGTGCGCGGTGCGCTCGCGCCCGGGCTGGGGGCCGCGGTCGATCGCGGCCGAGCTCGGGATGGCGCATGCGACCGTCAGCCGGTGTTTGGCGCGTCGAGGCCTACCGGCGTGAAAAGCGCCAGCGCGTCGGCTGGGAGGACAGTCACTCGATCATCGATGACCACACGCGCCTGGCCTTCACCGAGCTCCACCCCGCGCGCGAATGGACCTTCTGGCTCGAGCACCACAACGTCTCCCGCAACCACAGCTCGCTCTCCAACCGGCCGCCCATCAGCCGCGTTCGGAACGTCCCAAGGCAGGACAGCTGGGGCCCCCGGCCGCGACGAGCGCCCGCCGGTGCGAGCGTCGCGCGGTGCAGGCGCGGGCGGAAGCAGTCGTCCGCGATCAGATCGCGTCCTGGGGCAGGGGTGCACCTCGGAGCTTTCCTCTCGGTGAAGTAGAGAGGTGCACCCGCTCGATCGCGCCCGCGGGACGAAGAACGGGCCCCGGGGCTACGCCACGAGGCCCACCAGGCGCGTTAGGCGAGCGCCTTGCCGACGGCCTCGAGCACGCGCTCGGCCTGGAACGGCTTGACGACGAAGTCGCGCGCGCCGAGCTTGATCGACTCGAGCACCTTGGACTCCTGACCCAGCGCGGAGCACATGATCACGCGGGCGTCGGGGTCGAGCTCGATGATCTCCTTGAGGGCGGTGAGGCCGTCCTTCTCGGGCATGGTGATGTCGAGCGTGGTGAGCTCGGGCTTGAGCTCCTGGAAGCGGGCGACCGCCTCCGTGCCGTTGCCGGCCTCGCCCACGATCTCGTGACCGCCCTTGGTCAGCGCATCGCTGACCATCTTCCGCATGAAAGCGGCATCGTCGACTACCAGGATTCGGGCCACCGGGCCACCTCCATTCCAGAATCAGCGTTGGTCTCACTGGGGTCGAGCACGTGCTCGATGCGCACGGCCCAGTCCGTTCCGTCCACGACGACCAGGCGGCCGGTGGCGAAATGCGTGCCGTTGACGTAGAGGTCGATCGCGTCGTCGGCCTGCTTGTCGAGCTCCACGACGGCGCCGGTCGGCAGGCCGACGATCTGCGCGGAGGGCATGCGGGTGCGGCCGAGCTCGGCCCACACGCGCACCGGGATCCCGGACAGCGACGGCGTGCCGCCGCTCGTACCGGCGGGCGCGGCCGCGGCACCGCCGGCGGGGGCGCCCGTGAGCTCCTCCGCGCCGATCTCGTCGAGCGCGCTCGACATCCGGACCACGAACGCGTTCGGCACCAGCTGCACGATCCGGGCGGGCTCGCCGCAGATCTGCATCGCGATCTTGACCGCGTACGGCGTCTTCGTATAGGCGTCGGTGATCGTGTCGGCGGCCGTGAAGGTCTTGGTGTCGGGCGTGCCGATCTCGACCTCGTGGCCGAGCACGACCGAGGTCGCGGCGGCGGCCGAGGCCATCATCTGGTTCATCGCCTCGGAGACGGCCGACAGCTCGAGCTCGGACAGCTCGGGCGCGTCCGGGTCCTCGGGCCCGTCGATGCCCATCATCGACGCCGCCAGCGCCCGCGCGCCGTCGAGCGTGATCAGGAAGACGTTGCCGCCGGTCACCCCGTCGATGTAGGAGACGTCCATCGCCACGCAGGGCACGGGGACGCCGGCGAACGCGTCCGCCGGGTCGGTGTGCGCGGTGACCTCGCCCACGGACACCTTGCCCGCGGCGAACATCTCCAGCACGCCCAGGACGGCCTCGGCCGTCGACTGGCCGAGCCGGCCCAGAGCCTCGTCAGCAGCCATCAGGCACCTCCCACACGTCCGGTGACCTGCACGGCGCGACGGCTACCGGAGCGTCCGGGCCGTCCCGTGTGCACGGGCACCTTGTCGGCAAAGACCGTGACCCCGCTCGAGGCGGGCGCGTTGAGTCGCAGCAGGTCGCCCTCGCGCAGCGCGAGCACGGCCTCGATCGGCATCGTCACCGCCGCGACCTCGGCGCGCACGACCATCTCGACGTCGCCGACGGCGCGCCGGACGGAGTTGGCCTCCTCCTCGGAGCGCCCGTCGATGGCGTCGTCGCGCGCCGCGAACTGGTCCGCGACCGGCGCGATCGCCGACCACGGGATCAGCAGCGCGAGCGTCGCCGAGACGCCGCCCAGCCGGGCCTCCATCATGAACGAGAGCGTCGGCTCGGACACGGAGACCATCTGCGCGGTCTCCATGTGCTGGTCGACGGTCTCCAGCGCGAGCGTGAGCCCGGCGACGTCGGTCCAGATCAGCGTCAGCTGCGCCAGCAGCCGCTCGAAGAAGTGGCGCCCGAGCGCCTGGTCGATGTCGGTCATGCGGCGCTCCTTGACGCCGCCGTCGATCGACCCGCCGAGCAGCAGCTCGATGGCGCCCAGCAGCAGCGTGCTCTCCGTGGAGAGCAGCATCCGCGTGCCGATCGGCTCGACGCCGAAGATCGCCGCCGTGGAGTTCGCCGGCACGGCCGCGTGCGCGTTGGCCCACGTCAGCTGCGTGCTGGTCAGCACCTCCATCTCGAGCGGGACGCGCAGCTCCGCGGTCAGGCGCGTGGACGCCGTGCGGCAGAACGCGTCGAGCGTGCGGTGCAGCCGCCGCTCCTGCTCGGCCGTGAACTTGGTCGGGCGTGTGAAGTCGACCGCGCGCATGCGGCGGCGCCGCTGCGGCGCGGGCTTCTCCTCGGGCAGCCGGCCCTCGCGCGCGGCGTCGACGAGCGCCGCGATCGCGTCGGGGCTCAGGACGGGTCCGCCGGAACCGCTCACGCAACCACCTCCGGGACGAGCTCCTGCACGCTGCCGCCGGCCTCGCGCACCGTGACGCGCCGCGAGCCGACGTGGACGCGGATCGTGCGCCCGCGGTCCCCGCCCGTGGCGGCGGCGAGCACGTTGATCCGGGCCGCGCCGAGCTGGTCGCGCACCGCGGCCTCGTTGCGCTGGCCGACCTCGAGCGCGGCCGTGGAGACCGCGAACATCGACGCGCCCCCGACGAGCACGGCGTCGAGCGTCGACCGGCGCCCGCCGGCCGCGACGACGCGCTCGATCAGCTCCGGCACGGCGTGATCGGCGAACTTGAACGACTCGGGACCGGACTTGCCGCCGCTGTCGGGCAGCACGACGTGCGCGAGCCCGGCGACGGCGGCGCGCCGGTCGACGAGCGCCAGCCCGATGCACGAGCCGAGCCCGATCGACACCAGGACATCGTCGGCGACGGCGGAAGCAGCGAGTTCACCCATACGCACCATCGTCTCCGCCATACCTACAGGCCAAGGCGCGCGAGCAGCTGCTCGACGCCGCCCTGGTCGGGCACCAGCAGGAACGACACGGACGCGTCCGAGCCCTCGACGATCAGGTTGGAGTCCAGCAGCAGCGCGATGTCGCCGGCGCCGGCGCGCTCGGCCAGCACGGTCTCGACGATCGCGGCCAGCATGTCGGTGGCCACGGCGGGCGGCGTCGGCTCGAGCGCCATCCCGGTCATCGAGCCGAGCGCGTTCAGGTAGGAGGCGCCCATGATGTTGCCGATCTCCATCAGCGCCGACTCGCCGATCTCGCTGTCGGCCTCGACGCCCAGGAACGAGCACATCTGCGCGGCGTCCGAGGGCGTGAACAGCAGCAGCACGGACGCGGCCAGGTCGCCGATCACGCCCAGCACGACCCCGGTGGCGTCCGCCTCGGCGTCACCGATCGCGCCGACCGCGTCGGCCATCGGCAGCACGTTGACGCTCGGCACCGAGATGTCCACGCTGCGGCCGAGCATGCCCGAGAGCGAGGTGCTGGCGGTGCCCGAGCCGATGTTGGCGAGTTCGCGCAGCGCGTCGAGCTGGAGGTCGGTATACGGGGTCATCGTGGAGCGTCCTTTTAGGCGGTGACGGGGACGTCGACGACGGCGTCGCAGTCGACGATCAGGGCGATCTGCCCGTCCGAGAGGACCGCCGCGCCGGACAACGCGCCGCCGTCGGCGACCTCGGGGGGCAGGGGACGGGTGACGAGCTCGTGCTGGCCGACGAGTCGCGACACGACCATGGCGAAGCGGTCCGAGCCGCCGCGCACGACGACCGCGTACTCGGCGTCGACGGACGGCAGCCCGCCGTAGCGCTCGGACGCGTCGACGATCGGCAGCACGCCGTCGTTGAGAACGAGCATCCGGCGGCCGGCGACCGACCGCACGGTCTGGTCGGCGACGCGCACGGTGCGTTCGATCCGGTCGAGCGGGATCGCGAAGGGCCGCTCGTCGGCCTCGACGATCAGTGCGGCCATGATCGCCAGCGTCAGCGGCAGGCGGATCTGGGAGCTGGTGCCCTTGCCGTGCTCGGAGGTCATCACGACCTCGCCGCCGAGCCCGCGGATCGCGGCCCGGACGGCGTCCATGCCGACGCCGCGGCCGGAGATGTCCGTGGCCACGTCGGCGGTCGAGAAGCCGGGGGTGAAGAGCAGCTCGATCGCACGCGTCATGTCGACCGCGTCGACCTGCTCGGGCGCGATCAGCCCGCGCTCGGCGGCCTTGGCGGCCACGCGCGCCGGGTCGATGCCGCGGCCGTCGTCGGCGACCGTGATGACCACGTTGCCGCCGGCGTGCTCGGCCGAGATCGTCAGCGTGCCCGTCGGGTTCTTGCCCGCGGCCTCGCGCTCCTGCGGGCCCTCGAGCCCGTGGTCGAGCGAGTTGCGGACGAGGTGCACGAGCGGGTCGCCGAGCGCGTCGACGACCGTGCGGTCCAGCTCGGTGTCCTTGCCGACCAGGTCGAGCTCGACCTGCTTGCCGAGCTTGGTCGAGAGGTCGCGGACGAGCCGCGGGAAGCGCAGGAAGACGGCCTCGACCGGGATCATGCGGACCTGCATGACCATCGACTGCAGCGCGTGCGAGGACCGCGTGAGGTTCTGCATCGCCTGCGAGAGGCCGGGCACGTCGGCGCCCGCGGCGAGCGCCTCGACCTGCGTGCGGTGCAGGACGAGCTCGCCCATGAAGTGCATCAGCTGGTCGAGCCGCTCGGCGTCGACGCGGACGGTCGAGGAGCCCTTGGCGTGCGGCTTGGGCGCCGCGGGCGCGGCCTCCGCCGCGGGGGCGGTCTCGGGCTCGCCCTCCTCGACGGCGGCGTCGGCGACGGCCTCGGAGACCTGCACGTCGGCCACCTCGGGCACGTTCGCGGCAGCGTCCTCGAGCTCGGCGTCCGTGTGCTCGGACACCAGCCAGGCGTCGACCTCATGGCCGTCGAAGCTGTCGACCGCGTCGGGATCGGGGTGGCAGGCGAGCGTCTCGCCGAGCTCGGCGAGCGCCGCCAGGACCATGTAGGCGCGCACGGACGGCATCGAGACGTCCTCGGCCAGCTGCACCGAGACCTGCACGACGCGGCGGCCGTCGGCCAGCTCGGAGAGGTTCTCCGGCGCGGCGCCGGCGCGCTGGGCCTGCTGCAGCGGCGTGCGCTCACGCACCAGCGACTGCAGGCGCTGGATCAGCGGCTCGGGGTTGATCTGCTCCTGGCCGGTCTCGTCGATCGCCTCGACGGCCGCCGACAGCGCGTCGAGGCTGTCGAAGAGGACGTCGATCGCGGCGCGCTCGAGCCCGCCGCGGCGCTGGCGCAGCAGCTCGAAGACGTCCTCCATCTCGTGCGTCAGGGCGGCCATGCCCGAGAAGCCCATCGTCGCGCTCATCCCCTTCATGGAGTGCGCGATGCGGAAGATCTCGTCGACCGTCTCCTGGTCGTCGGGCTTCTCCTCGATCCGGACCACCGCGAGGTTGAGCTCCTGCAGGTGCTCGCGCCCCTCGGCCAGGAACATGGGGAGGTACTCGTCCATCAGCCCTTCCGGTAGATGAAGTGGAACGGCGAGGTCAGCCCCATCCCGCGCGGGTCCGAGACGCGCTCGGACGTGCCGACGACGAGGTAGCCGCCGGGGGAGAGGGACTTCACGAGACGCTCGTGCAGGGCGTCCCGCACTTCCTCGGTGAAGTAGATGACGGTGTTGCGGCAGAACACGACGTCGTAGCGCGCCGACGGGACGGCCATACGCAGCAGGTCCCCGGTTTCGAAGCGCACCATGCGCTTGAGTTCCGGCTTGGCCACCCAGCCGCCGTCGGGCTTGGGGTCGAAGTGGCGCTGCAACATCGCCTTCGGCGACGTGCGCGCGTCCTCCGGGGTGAACACGCCCTCGCGGGCGCGGGCCACCATGCGCTTGTCGAGGTCGGTGCCGACGATCTCGACGCGCAGGTTCGGGACCGCCTCGCGGCAGATCGCCGCGATCGTGTAGGCCTCCGCCCCGTAGGAGCAGCCGGCGCTCCAGATCTTCAGCTGGCGGCGCTCGGCGGCCAGCGCGGGCAGGATCTTGGTGCGCAGCGTCTCGAACTGGTCCTCGTGGCGCCACAGGTGCGAGACGTTGATCGTCACGCGGTCCAGGAAGGCGTCCAGCTCGGCCGGCTCCTTGCGCAGCCGCTTGCCGTACTCGGCCAGGTCGGGCGTGCCGCGGCGCTCGCACCAGGTGCGCACGCGGCGCTCCATCTGGTTGCGCTTGTACTGCAGCAGGTCGACGCCGCAGAGCTGGCGGACGAGCTCGCACAGGGCGACGAAATCATCGGCGACAAGCCTCGCCTGGAAGGCTCGGCTCGTCGCTGTCGAGTTCGGAGAAGCGACGCTTCGCGTGCGGTCCGAACTCGCGGGCGCGGCAGACCGGGTCGCGGGGGTACGCGTGGCGGGGCGGCTCATGCTCCGGCCTCCCGGGCGATCGCGGCGGGCAGCTCGTGCAGCGGCAGCACCTCGTCGGCCAGGCCGGCCTCGGCGACCGCGCGCGGCATGCCGTAGACCACGCAGGTCGACTCGGCCTCGGCGAGCACCCGCCCGCCGGCGGCCTTGACGGCGCGCGCGCCCTCCAGCCCGTCCTTGCCCATGCCGGTCAGCACGACCAGCAGCAGCGCGTTGCCGTAGAGCTTGGCGGCGTCCTTGATCGTGAGGTCCGCGCGCGGGCGCAGGCCGCCGAGGGGCGGCTCGTCGGAGAGCTGGACCTTGCGGTCCTCGCCCATCCGCAGGTGCGCGCCGCCCGGGGCGAGCAGCATGTGGCGCGGGTCCATCGTCTCGCCGCCCGCGGCCTCGGTGACCTTCAGGCGCGAGGCGCCGTCCAGGCGGGCGGCCAGCGAGGCGGTGAAGCCGGCGGGCATGTGCTGGACGATCATCGAGCCGGTGCCGAGCGGCGACGGCAGCTTCGGGATCAGCTCGCCGAGCGCCTTCGGGCCGCCGGTGGAGGAGGCGATCAGGACGAACCGGCGCGTGCCGGCGGGAGCGGGGCGCGCGGCGGCCGGGCGCGGCGCGGCGGGCCGGGGCGCGATCCGCGGGCGGCGGGCGCGCAGCTTGCCGGCGGCGGCGGCGTCGGAGACCTTGCGGGCCAGCTCGGCGGTGAACTCGACCATCGAATCGCCCATCGCCGGCTTGGCGACCAGCTCCATCGCGCCCTCGGCGAGGGCGTCGACGGCGCGCGCGCCGTGGGCGGGGGAGAACGCCGAGACCACGACCACCGGGACCGGCTCGGCCTTGCCGGCGCGCAGGGCGCGCAGCACGCCGAGGCCGTCGAGGCCGGGCATGTGCAGGTCCAGCGTCAGCGCATCGGGACGATGCTCGTTGCAGGCGGCCAGCGCCTCGTCGCCGTCGGCCGCGGTCGCGACCACGTCGAACCCTTGGCGGGTGAGGGCGTCGGACAGGATGCGGCGCATCAGGCGCGAGTCGTCGGCCACGACGACCCGCGCGGAAGGAGTGTTGGAGAGGGCGGCCACCGGATCGACGGGCTGCTACGCGGCGGCCAGCTCGTCGAAGGCGTCGCCCGCGCGGGCGAACAGACCCTCAGGGTTGAGCAGGATCACGAGCCGGTCGTCGATCTTGGCGATCGACTCGATCGACTGCGTGTCGGCGGTCGGCACGGCCTCGAGCTGCTCGCTCGTGACGGTCAGGACCTCCTCGACATCGCCGACGAGCACGCCGGCCTGGCCCGTGCCGGTCTCGACGATCACGATCTTGCCGAAGTCGGCGTCGGCGACCGGCAGCGACAGGCGCGAGGCGAGGTCGTAGATCGGGATGATCTTGCCGCGCAGGCCGATCACGCCGCGGATCCACGGCACGTCGGACGTGACCGAGCGCGGCTCCGTGTAGCGGATGATCTCGTGCACCGAGCCGATCGGGAGGGCGTACTCCTCGCTGCCGATCGAGAAGACAACGAGCTGCTGGGAAGTGATGTCGGACATGTCCTTCCCAGCATCGGCCGTAGCCGCCAGCCCTTGAGGGGTCTTTACCCCTTGGCGGGGAAGCGGACGACGAATCGAGCGCCGCGGCCGTCCAGCGGGGGTTCCAGCCGCACCGAGCCGTGGTGGGACTCGGCCACGGCGCGCACGATCGCCAGGCCCAGGCCGGAGGAGCCCGAGCGGTCGCCGTGGGCGCGGAAGAAGCGCTCGAAGACCTTGTCCTGGAGCTCGGGCGGGATGCCCGGCCCGTCGTCCTCGACGGCCAGCACGACGTGCCCGTTCTGGCGCTCGACGGTGGCCTCGACCGCGGTGCCCGGGTCGGTGTGGCGCAGCGCGTTCTCCATCAGGTTGAGCACCAGCCGGTGCAGCTCGTCCTGCACGCCCTCGATCTCGGCGCCCTCGACGGCCGAGATCGAGATCTCGTGGTCGCCGGCCACGGGCTCGAGCTCGGACGCGGCGGCGGCGACGATGTCGGCGAGGTCGACCGTGCGCCGCGGCGGCTCGCGCCCGGCGTCCGCGCGGGCGAGCAGCAGCAGGTCGGCGACCAGCCGCCGCATCCGCCGGCTCGAGCGCAGCGCCGAGGCGGCGGCCTCGCGGTGCTCGCCCTGCAGGGTCTCCTCGAGCAGCTCCAGGTTGGCCAGCACCGACGTCAGCGGCGTGCGCAGCTCGTGCGAGGCGTCGGCGACGAACTCGCGCTGGCGCTGCAGCGCGGCCTCGGTCTCCGCGCGCGACTCGTCCAGCGCGTGCAGCATCGCCTCCAGCGTGCGCGCCAGCTCGGCCACCTCGTCGTCGGCCTCCGGGCGCGGGAGCGTCAGCGACGCGTCGCGCGTGCGCTCGACCTCGCGCGCGGCCGCGGTCAGCTCGGCGATCGGCTCCATCGCGCGGCGCGCGGTCGCCAGGCCGGCGAGCAGCGCGAGCGCGGCGCCGCCGAGCACGCCGAGGCCGAGGAAGAGCTTGACGCGGTTCG
>Ga0180215_1001908_pt1 | contig 21938 bp, 21 predicted proteins | sample eDN3rd37CBELigBY_FD_128871 | JGI IMG/M metagenome (GOLD analysis project Ga0180215, IMG submission 128871) | Enriched backyard soil microbial communities from Emeryville, California, USA - eDNA 3rd pass 37_C BE-Lig BY (version 2) (version 2) | ecosystem: Environmental > Terrestrial > Soil >... | reverse complement strand
TATCAGCAAGCTCTAGCGCAGTCTCATCAGCAGGTAAGTCGACCTCAGTGTTATCGCTATCAGCAAGCTCTAGCGCAGTCTCATCAGCAGGTAAGTCGACCTCAGTGTTATCGCTATCAGCAACCTCTAGCGCAGTCTCATCGTCAGGTAAGTCCACGTCAGTGTTATTAGGAATATTCTCATTATTTGTTTCAACTTGGTCGGTAACATCCAAATCTCTAGATGGTTCACTGGCAGCTGAGCCTTCAACTAAATGATCGTCTGTCAAATCTTTAGTCATCTCAACAATAGATGGACCTTCAACCGCATTATTGACAGGCTTTGCTGCATTGTCACTTGTATGCGAACTTTCAGCCTTTTGGTCAGTGGAGAAGTCATTAGTGTGGTTAATGGAAAGTGATTTGATGTTCTCTAAAATGATTGTAATGGATTCGACATTGTTAGAAATAGGTAAAACCTGGTTAGCAGGATTCACTGCTTGCTGTGGTTGTTGTGGTTGTTGAATCAGATTTGGTGAAGTTCCTCCGGTACAATTTGCACAAAGAGAAATCGTTAGGTCTTGATTAGCAAGCTGTTTGATTTTAGATATTGTTAGTAATTTTCCATTTTTAGGATTAATACCGGAATACATAAAACGCGCTGAATGGTGTCTTCCGATTTGATTTTGTTGTAAAAGAAGCGTAAAGATTCCGGTAGTGTGTTCTCCTGTTTTAGGATTTGTAGCCATACCAGTTCCAGAAGATAGTAAGTATATCCCTTCAGGTGTTGAATAACTAACAGGAGGATTAAAACTTGTTGGAGTAAATTGATGTTTCGTTTTAACTGTAATTTGACTGTTAGAAGTGGAATTGTTAGGAGAAATATTTGCTCGAATGATTCCTGCTTTTGTGGAACCGCTGCATTCACATGCACCTGTAACATTCGTCAAACTATTATTACTTCCACCATTAAGTTGAATCGTGGGTTTCACCTCAATGTGTGGCATAAAATTAGGATGAAATTTATTCTTAACTTTTACTTTTCTCTTTTTACCCATTAAAACCATCCCCTTCCTGAGATACAGATTATGTTACAGACCCCCATGCTGTACAAGGTATCTACCTATTGTCATATAAATAATAAAAAGGCACAGACAGAGGTCGGTTCTTCTACATCTATTGACAGATTCCAACAGCTGATAAACTTCATAGTTTTACAGAATGTGGAACAAACTGTGCCGTAAGGATGAGTTAAATTTATCGACAAAAAAGTATGGTACTTTCATACCATACTTTTAACAGTGTTTAACTTTTTCTTATTGTTTGATCTCGTTACGATTATCTTTAATAGACCAGCCTGTTTTTAATCCTAGAATGAACCATCCAAGTGCAAGGGCTCCTATTCCAAAAATGGTATCTCCAATCATTCTAAGCCAAATAAAGGTTTGTACCGTATCCTGATGGAGGAAATCAGCAGACCTAGCATACCACATTCCGTGCTCAACGCTAGCCCATGTCTGCATAAGTCCAACTGGAAGGAGACTTAATAGAACCATTAACGCAAGTCCGATATTAATAGCCCAAAAAGCAAAGCTGAGCATTTTTGTTTTCCATACCTTTTGACCTGTCAAGCCTTTTAAACAGAACAGCATGAGCCCGATGCCAAGAACTCCGTAAACACCAAAAAGGGCCGTATGTCCATGTACCGGTGTTGTATTAAGTCCTTGCATATAATAAAGCGCAATCGGAGGGTTGATAAAAAATCCGAAAAGACCGGCACCTACTAAATTCCAAAAAGCGACTGCCACGAAACAATAGATTGGCCACTTATAGGCTTTGACCCATGGCTTAACACGGCTATGTGTCAGATTTTCATAGGCTTCAAATCCGATTAACACAAGCGGTACAACCTCTAATGCACTGAAAACAGCCCCAAAGGCCATAACTCCCATCGGTGTTCCGCTGAAGTATAGGTGATGAAACGTTCCAATGATGCCTCCAAATAAGAAAATAATCGTTGAAAAAAGTACAGACGCCGTTGCAGTTGTTGTACGTAAAAGTCCCATTCTGGTAAAAAGAAAGGCCATAACAACCGTCGCAAATACTTCAAAAAATCCTTCTACCCATAAATGCACAACCCACCAGCGCCAATATTCAGCCATGGATAAATGGGTTTGCTGACCCCATAATAAACCTGGGATATAGAATAGTGGAATTGCAGTTGCAGCAATGATAAACATCATTAAGAGATGACGGTCCTCTTTCGATTTTTTAAAGGCAGGTAACAGGGCTCTCCCCATTAAATATAACCAGAGGAATAGACCAATTGTTAAGAAAAGCTGCCAGAAACGACCTAAATCTACATATTCATACCCCTGGTGGCCAAACCAGAAGTTTGTTGCAAGGTCGAATTTCTGAAACACACCCATCCATTGTCCAGCCATCGAACCCACAACAATTATTAATAGGCAAACAAATAGAAAGTTTACGAGTGCCCGTTGAAATTTTGGTTCATGACCTGAAACAGCAGGGGCCATGAACAAACCGGTAGCAAGCCAAGCGGTTGCAATCCACAAAATTCCCAATTGGGTATGCCATGTACGCACAACAGAATAGGGGATCCATTCTTGAATCGGAATGCCATACAAACCAGAGCCTTCCACTGCGTAATGGGCAGAAAGTACCCCTAGTGCAATTTGGACGACAAATAAAGCCGCGACAACCCAGAAATATTTTAGGGTCGCTTTCATAGAAGGTGTTGGGGATAGTGCCAATAATGGATCCTTTTCTGGATACACCTCCTCAATATGCGGTTCCTTTTGCCTTTGGACTGCAAAATACCAAGCTAAAGCACCGACTCCTGCCAATAGCATAACAAAACTTACAACAGACCAAACGACCATTTCACCAGTTGGTTTATTATCAATTAAATCTTCATTTGGCCAGTTATTTGTATAGGTAATATCGCTTCCAGGGCGATTTGTTGCCGCTGCCCATGTACTCCAAAAGAAAAAGGTATTCATTGCGCTCATCCGTTCAGTATCCTTTACCGTATTCTTTGGGATGGCATATTGATCACGAAGCTCGGTAAAATCCGGATCATCCATAAATAATCCTGTATAATAATTATTTAAATATTGAAAGGCATCTGCACGATCATTTGAAATGACAAGTGTTTTTGTTTCCTTATCAAAGGTATTCGTCCGTATTTCCTTCTTTAAGCGGGCTTTCAATTGGGCTTGCTGCTCTTCATTTAAGCCTTCAAAGTCCTTCCCAAACTCTGCTTTTCCCCATTTATTCAAAATAAACAGTGATTCCCGATGGAGCCAATCTGCATTCCAGTCAGGAGCGACATAAGCCCCATGTCCCCAAATACTTCCTACCTCCTGACCTCCAATGGATTGCCATACATTTTGACCATCTTTAATATCTTGGCCTGTAAATAGTACAGTACCATCTTCTGTAACAACAAGTTCAGGAACGGGAGGCATAACCTGATAAATACGACCACCAAAATAACCTAAAATAGCAAAAGATAGAATGATTACTAAACTTAATGTTATCCATAAACGACGATAGTTCATAACATTCCTCCTCATTTCAAATGGAATTCTTCCTAAATATTTTGTAAACCAAGCATTGCTAGTTATATTTACCAAAGATGTTTATTTTATGTATGTTTATAGCTCTTTACTATTTTTGAAAGAATAAAGTCAATCTTTTTTGGTTCGTTCAAGCAGTTTGGTATGATGAAGTTAGTATGTATTAAGGAGATGATTGTCAGTGGAGAAGAAAGTTCAAATTGGAAAAACAGAGCTTTATGTTCATCCGATTGGATTGGGTACGAATGCGGTCGGAGGTCATAATATATTCCCAAATCTAGATGAAGAGGCAGGCAGAGAATTAGTACGTTCAGGCTTAGAGAATGGGATTAACTTTATTGATACAGCCTATATGTATGGTCCCAAACGCTCTGAAGAAATTATCGGTGAAGTCATAAAGGAAAGGGCGAATCGATCTGAAATCGTGATTGCCACAAAAGCTGCTCATCAATTTATCGGGAATAAAATAAAAGTAAATAATTCGCCTGCTTTTTTAAAGCAGTCAGTAGAGGAAGCCTTACAACGCCTTCAAACAGACTATATCGATTTATTTTACATACATTTTCCTGACCAGGATACACCAAAGGATGAAGCGGTCGGGGCATTGAAGCAGCTGAAGGATGAAGGGAAAATACGCTCAATTGGGGTATCGAATTTTTCCATGGATCAATTACTAGAAGCGAATAAAGATGGCTATGTTGATGTTATTCAGAACGAGTATAATCTATTAAATCGTGAGGCTGAGAAGGAGTTGTTTCCATATGTAGTAGAAAATAAAATTTCCTTTATCCCATACTTCCCGTTAGCTTCAGGATTACTGACAGGAAAATATGATAAACATACAAATTTAGCAGAAAAACGTGGGAAGTTTTTTGAAAGGGAATTGTTTGAATCTACCCTGGAAAAAGTAGAGAAAATCCGCAAGCTGGCGTCAACCAAGGATGCAGAAGTGGCTCATGTTGTTTTGGCTTGGTATTTGACTCTTGAGGCTATTGATGTGATTATTCCGGGCGCGAAGAGGGCTGAACAAGTTCTGCAAAATCTTAAAACGTTAGAGGTTCGGCTGAATGAGGACGAGATACGAGAGATTGATCGGATTTTTCAATAGTAAAAGGCTTGATAGTAAGTAAATAAAACAACAACTAGGGGACTTCTACTAGATCCCCCCTATGTTGTTTGTGGAATGTAATCAACCTATTAGTAGTCTTTTGAATTAGACTTTTTGGATTTTAGCTGGGAAACTATTAATTGTTCCAGACGTTCATAAAGGTTCAACAGTTTCTTTGTGAAGTCTTGTTTCGGAATGATCTGAAAAACGACTAATGCAACAATGCTGCTAATTAAGGCTCCAGTTAGAACGTCTGCGGGATAGTGGACACCTACCCAGATGCGTGAAATTCCTACAAAAAGAGGGGGAATTAACCATAAAAATCCGATCTTTTTGTTAAAAAGCCAAAACGTAACACAAAACGAAAAAAATAAGATTGTATGGTCACTTGGAAAGGAATTATCAACAGCTTTCTCAATTAATTGATTCACGTCGGATAACTCGGCAAAGGGTTGATTGTTTGAGTGAAAGAGACCTGCTACCTTTCCTGTTATCTCGGACAAGATAAATGTAATGGAAGCACATAAAATCATAATTCTATTCTTTTTAACCCGAGAAACCCAAAATATTATAATCATTGCTGCTAAAAATAAGATCAAATACTCAGCGATGAAAATCATAACTGGATTTAAGAATGTGTAGTGTTTCCCTAATTCATTAATCATTCTAAATAAATGGATATTTAATGCTGATTCCATACCGTACTACTCCTTCCAAAATAAAACTCATAGATGTATTCTAGAAAAAAAGCATTCAATTCCCCATCGATTCTCCTTACAGTTTCAAGGTCAAACATTACATTTTTGTAATCTTTGAAGGCAGAACGTCAGTCTTTCCCAAAATTTGCTTTACAAGTCGACTAATTAGTTATAGAATTTCTATGTACCTAAAAATTCTAGGTAGGTGAGAACATGTTTGATCGTGAGTTAGTGAAGGGAAGTACATCGCTATTATTGCTACAGCTGTTAGGCGAGCGGGATATGTATGGATACGAGCTTGTCAAGGAGCTGGAAAAGCGAAGCGGAAATGAGTTTTCTATAAAGGAAGGCACATTGTATCCGGCATTACATAAGCTTGAAAAGCAGGAATATATCGAGTGCTATTGGCAGGAGCAGGAAAAAGGACCAGCCAGAAAGTATTATTGTATTACTGAGGCTGGTAAAGAAATGCTTCAAGAAAAAACCCGTGAGTGGAATGACTTTGTTTCCGTTATTAACAAGGTGATAGGGAGAAAAAATCATGGAACGGCTAAAGAATGAGTTCTTAACAGAGCTTGCTAATTGTCTTAACGGTCATCAAGAAAAGGCTTCCATCCTTTTGGAATATGAAACCCATCTTAATGAACTGCTTATAGAACTTGATCAAATAAATGATGAATCTGAAATCCGTGATCAAATGAATAGGAGATTTGGGACACCAAAAGAAATTGCTGCCATGTGGGAAGAAGAGCTTTCTGTTACGCCGAGTAACATGAAATGGCTATTTATTGCTGTTAATATTCTTTTTTTCGGCGGTGGCTCCATTTTCACTCTCGCACATAATCTCTTTGATTGGAAGTGGCTTACGACTCTTTGGACTCAATTAACCTCAATTCCAATCTTGATTGCGCTGGTTTACATGGTTTTCTGGGCATTGCTAGGCTATGAAATAGGCAAGGGCTTTGGTCACAAAGGCAAGAGGCTGATGAAAAAGACATTCATATTAGCTTTAATTCCGAATCTAACGCTTATGGGTTTAACGGTTTTCCGAATTATACCGCATAAATGGTTTTATCCTTTATTAAACGAAAGCTTTATGGCTATCTGTATTTTGCTTACACTTCTTTTATACCCAGTTTGTTTGATAAGCTATCAATGGGGGAAAAAAGCTTCTATATAAGCTTTTTTTTACCATTCTACATAGAAATACTATATATGTAGAATATCGATAATGATGGTTCTTTTTTTACTCTTATACATAGAAAATCTATGTATATAAAATCAGGAGGTTTTGAACATGGAGATTAAATTGGAAAAGCAGGATTGGATTTTTTTTCTATTGTGTCTGCTTGTTGGTGTGCTTGCAGAGGAGTCTTTCTTTAGAGGTCAGATCGGTATTTCCTATTTTGTGTTTATCATAGTCTTTTATTCCGTATTTTTTTGGAGGTTTCGCTTATTTTCACTCTCAAACCAGCGGCTGGGATATCTTGTACTAATCATCATCTGGATATTGGCAGCATGCTATGCTTTGTATGACATGACTCTTTTTTATGGAATGAATATACTGGTGATTCCTGGACTTGTTATCTTTCATCTTGCTTTGAGTACATCTCCAAAGAACTTGAATGGGAGTCAACTATCTTTCTTTGTATGCATGATCATTCGTATTGCTGATAGCATTCGCTACAACGCCTTTTTTACAAAACATCTATCCACAATGTTTAAGGGGAAACATGGTAACAAGCACTTTGCTGTAGGGACAAAAATACTAATTGGAATCCTGATTTCAGTCCCCTTTTTATTTATTATATTAAATTTATTAATTGAGGCAGATACCCAGTTTGAAAGATTGATAAGTAGTATCCCGCATTTGCTAAGTTTTCGGGTTGAATATATTTTCCGTGTGGCAATTATCCTAATCTATACTTTTGGCTTCTTCGGCTATCAACAGGTGCTATTAAAAAAAGATTTTCAAATTATGAAGCCTATTCAATGGAGGGGAGTGGCGATAGATGGGATTATTACTTTAACTGTACTTGTTCTGCTAGATTTAGTGTACATCCTATTTGTTGCCGTTCAATTTACGTACTTCTTCAGCGGCACATTGGAAGCCGGCTACACCTATGCAGAATATGCACGCCGTGGATTTTTTGAGTTACTATTCGTCACCTTAATTAACTTATCCGTAACAACAGCGGTCATTACCTTGACGAAACATACACATGGGTTCCTGAAAAACTCAATTCGATCAGCTTTGACCATTTTAGTTCTATCCAGTGGTGTTCTGCTTGTTTCAGCTTTTATGCGTATGTCGATGTATGAAGAAGCATATGGTTTCACGTTCACAAGAGTACTGGTCCATTCCTTTATGATTTTCTTATTCGTTATTTTTGCTTATACTCTAGTGAAAATTTGGTTAGAGAGACTATCCTTGTTTCATTTCTACTTTATTGCGGCCCTAATATATTATGCGGGTATGAATGTCATTAACATGGACGAAATTGTAGTCGACCGTAATATTGCACGCTTTGAGAAAACCGAGAAAATAGATATCTACTATTTAAATGAGTTGTCGTCCACCGGAACCCTCGGGCTGATTAAGCTTTATGAAAAAAATCCTCAGATACCAGGGTTAAAGGAGCTGCTTCAACAACGAAAAGCAGAAAGCGAGTATTCCCATATCAGCTCGTGGCAGTCTTATAATCTAACTAGAGATAGAGTACATGAAAAGCTTGGTGAATTAGATTTATGATTTATAAAGCATAGGGACGGTTCTTTTGCTTCCTTGAAGCAAAAGAACCGTCCCCATGCTTATATTTTTGATTAGAGAAATGATTTTTTTTGAAATATATTGTTAGTTTGGAGCAATTGATGATGAAAATAACAAGTTTGTTACATACAAGGAATGCATTTTTTCGCATGCCCTTTGTTATATAGTTGCATATGAATAGAATTTTCTAGATGAAGAACGGGAGGTATTAGATGGTAGATTACGTTTATGCCGAACAACTGAAAAAGGAATTCAAAGTCGTGGCCAGCTTTTATAATCAGAAGGTAAAAGGGAAAGTTTTTCCATGCCGAAACCACGCATATGTTATCCGAAAAGGGAACCAGTTGAATCATGAAGTAAACGCCATCTTGATTCTAATGAATCCGGGGACATCCTCACCAATCCGAAAGGAAGCATTTGTTCCTACACTTAACCTGGAGCTTCCAAGCTGTATTCCTTACATTGAAGCTAAGCCGGATCCGACTCAATATCAAGTCATGCGGCTAATGAAAGTAAAAGACTGGACACGTGTTTCTATTTTAAATCTATCCGATTTATGTGCCGGGAATTCAGAAGATTTTAAGAAACTATTGCAGGAGGCAGAAGACTCCGGTTTTCATTTTCATAGTATATTTTCAGTAGAAAGAGAGAAAGAACTGCAATCTCAATTATCGACTGCAAACGGACCCATTCTACTCGCTTGGGGAACAAACGGAATACTCGAACCACTAGCAAACAAAGCATTAAAAAAATTACCCTCAGAAAGAATAAAAGGACTCAAATCTACCAACAAACCATTCTATTATCACATCAATCCCATCCTAAAAGAAAAACAAATAGAACTACTAACAAAAATGAATCAAACTATTTAAGAAGCAGGGGGACGGTTCTTGTGCTTCCGAATGAATAAGAATATAACGGGTCTAGAGTTATTCTCTTACCCGTTTTTTTGTGTTAAGGCTTGGTAAAAATGGAAAAGAATAATAAAGATGATAAAATGAATGGTGCCAAATTTGAATTGTAAATCTGTTATGTTTACCGTTCACGTAAAAAAGAAAAGAAGGAGAGTGCAAAGATGTCAGTTCATACTTATAAAGCAACATTATCAAACGGAGAGGAAATTGGTCTCGATACCTATAAAGGAAAAGTAATGTTAATTGTAAATACAGCAAGTAAATGTGGCTTAACCCCGCAATATGAGGGCTTGGAAAAATTATATGATACATATAAGGACAATGGTTTTACAGTACTGGGCTTCCCGTGCAACCAATTCGGCGGTCAGGAACCGGGCACCGATGAGGAAATCAGCTCCTTTTGCTCACTAAATTATCAGGTAGAATTTCCGCTTTTCCAAAAAATTGAGGTAAATGGCGATCAGGCACATCCGCTATATCAATATTTACGTGAGCAGGCACCAGAAGACGTAAACTTTGATAAAAACAGTGGCTTATACAAACATTTAAGCACAAACGCACCTGATCTTTTAGAAGGATCAAACATAAGATGGAACTTTACCAAATTCTTAATTGATCAGGATGGAAACGTAGTAAAACGCTTCGCTCCTACCACTACTCCTGAAGAAATAAAAAATGACATAGAAAAATTGTTAATGAAATAATAAAGCAAAGGGACGGTTCTATTGCTTCAAAAGAAGCAGCAGAACCGTCCCTTCACTTTTTGTAACATTAACTGTAGTGTTGGAAAATAATGTTTAACCGCCTATTGACCAGATAGGTCAGCGGGATTAAAATGGAATTGACTGATATGGTCAATGTCATAAAATTTGATGAAAAGAATGGGGCTGCTGCGCATGTTTACAAAATTTTTAAATTTGGATTCTGAAAAACAAGACCGTATCGTCAATGCGGCGATGAAGGAATTTGCCCAGAAAGGATATGATCTTGCGTCGACCAATGAAATGGTAAAAGAGGCAGGGATTTCAAAAGGATTGCTGTTTCATTATTTCAAAAACAAAAAGCAGCTGTATTTATTTCTGTTTGACTATTGCTATGACATGATTGTCGAGGAATTTTATCAGAAAGTAGATTTATCTGAGGATGATTTTTTTAAGCGCACGAGGGATGCAGTCATGATTAAAATGGAGCTGCTGACAGGCTATCCGGATATTTTTCAATTTATGGAAGAGGCCCTATTGGAGGATTCAGCAGAAGTGAAAGCTGAATTGGAAAAAAAGAAAAAGGAATTTATCGACATAAATATGGAGAAATTCTTTGAGAACATTGATTATTCGAAGTTCAGAGAAGATGTCGATCTAAAAATTGTCCTGAAAATTATTACCTTTACATTTGAAAAATTGAGCGATGAGGCTCTCTATAAAGCAAAGCTGTCACCAACACATGAAATCGATTATGAAAAAGTCCGCCTTGAAGCAGAAGACTATTTTGAAGTATTAATGAAATGCTTTTATAAACAATAATCGGGAGGCCATGACAATGAATGTCATTGAAATCAACAACCTTACCAAGAGCTATGGCAAGTCCAGAGGAATCACAGATGTCAGCTTTACTGTAGAAGAAGGGGAGATTTTCGGGTTTATCGGTCCAAACGGTGCTGGAAAATCGACGACCATCCGAACATTATTGTCATTGATTTATCCAACAAGCGGGAGTGCAAAGATTTTTGGCAAGGATTGTGTCAAATTTGCCCCTGAAATAAAGAAGCAGATTGGCTATCTACCTTCAGAGGTCTTCTATTATGACAATATGAAGGTAATCGATTTGTTAAAATACTCAGCCAGCTTTTATAAAAAAGACTGCAGTCAGCGAATCAAGGAATTAGCGGAAATCATGAACCTTGACCTAACGAAAAAAATTGATGATTTATCGCTAGGAAATAAAAAGAAGGTTGGAATTGTTCAAGGTCTGCTTCATGAGCCAAAGCTGATTATCCTTGATGAGCCAACTAGCGGGCTTGACCCGTTAATGCAGCAAAAGTTCTTTGAACTACTCGAGCAGGAAAATAAAAAGGGTGCCACAATTTTATTCTCGTCCCATATTTTAAGTGAGGTCCAACGATTATGTAATCGTGTCGCCATCATTAAAGAGGGGAAAATTGTTACCGTAGAAAAAATTAAAACATTAAAAGAAAACAACTATAAAAAGTTTAAAATTGAAACCATTGGCCTTGTGGAAACTAACATCTTCCAACTGCCAGGCGTGACGAAATTAGAAAGGAACGGAAGTACCATTAGCTTTTTATTTAAAGGCAATATTAATACAGTGTTAAAAAAGTTATCCGAATTAACAGTTGCGAATCTTTGGATTGAAGAGCCGGACCTTGAGGAGATATTCCTGCATTACTACGAAAAGGAGGCGTAAGTAACGATGAATATATTCCTGCATGAATTACGGGCTAATGGGAAATCAACGTTTATATGGTCAATATCCTTAATCATGGTGGTCGTTTTGTTTATGTCGTTCTATCCTTCTTTTGCAAAAGATGCAGAGGCCTTTACGAAGATAATGGAGGGCTACCCGGAAACGGTTCGGAATCTATTGGGTGTTAACCTTGGAAGCTTCTTTACGATTCTAGGCTTCTATTGTTTTCCGTTGACCTTTATTACACTTTGCGGTGCTATACAGGCAATGAATCTTGGAACTTCAATTATAAGCAAGGAAGTGCGGGAAAAAACAGCTGATTTTCTATTAACAAAACCAGTTACACGGACAAAAGTGGTAACTGCCAAGCTGCTGGCAGCATTCACCTCCCTTGTGCTAACAAATCTCGTGTATCTTTCCGCTGCAAGTATTATCGCTTTTCAAGTCAAGAATGAGAATTTTAGCTTCAAAGTGTTTATTATGCTTTCTCTAACCATGTTTTTCGTTCAACTAATCTTTTTAGCAATAGGTTTCATGCTTTCGGTCATGATTCCAAAATTAAAATCCGTTCTCCCGGTGTCTCTCGGAACGGTATTTGCCTTTTATTTTCTTGGAATGTTCAGTGACACGACAGGGGAAGATGCCAAACGGTATTTATCTCCATTTAAATATTATGATACCGCTTATATTGTGAAGCATGCTGAATACGAAGCAGCCTTTTTGTTTGCAGGTGTTGTTATCATCATCATTGCGGTTATTTCTAGCTATGTCGTTTATACGAAAAAGGATATCCATTCTGTTTAAGTAGTCCAGCTTGTTTGTCACAAGCTAATGGAGGATAGAATCATGAATATATATTTAAAAGAATTGAAGTCCCATAGAAAGTCTCTTATCATTTGGAGTATTGGCGTTGTCCTGATGGTTGTATCAGGGATGGGCAAATATGAAGCCTACTCCTCACAAGGACAATCGATTAATGACCTAGTCTCAGGAATTCCAAAATCATTGAGGGCAGTGCTGGGATTTAGTGATGTCGATTTATCAACACTTGTTGGATACTATTCAATCCTGTTTCTCTACTTGTTATTAATGGCCACCATTCATGCGGCGATGCTTGGTGCCACTATCATTGCGAAAGAGGAGAGTGACAAAACGTCTGAGTTCTTATTTGTCAAGCCTGTCTCAAGAAACTCGGTTATTTCGGCAAAGTTAGCAGCCGCTTTTACGAATATTTTAGTTTTTAATCTAGTAACCTCTGTGTCATTGTTTGCTATCCTGGGACATTACAACAATAACGGTGAAGAGGTGAATAAAGCTATCGTGGGAACGATGATGGGTATGTTTTTATTACAGGTGTTGTTTATGGTTATCGGCAGCGCACTCTCATCAGTTAAAAAGAAACCAAAAGCAGCAGTGTCACAAGCATCAATTATCCTTTTAGTAACCTACATGCTCTCTATTTTGATCGATTTAAATGAGAACATCGAAGGTTTAAAATACCTAACACCGTTTAAATATTTCGAAGCCAAAAACGTTATCTACGGCAGTGGACTCGAAACAATCTACATTGTCCTTACAGCCATGCTCATAATTGGATTAATCACGCTCACTTATATAGCCTTCCAAAAACGGGATTTAAATACCTAAACGAATGTACAGTTTCCTGCTTCTAAATAGGGGCATATAAGAATAGTGCGAGAAGCTGAATGTCTGTTGTATCAGACTTTCAGCTTTTTTGTTAAGGGTAACTATTAGCTACTGTGTTTATGACCAAGATATACTGTATAATGTGAATTGTCATTTTTTCGATCAAACAAGTTCAAAGAAAGCAGAGATAATTCTATACAAGAATTAATACAAAAAAGAGGTGAGAAGAACCCATGTCACTACCTACTATTCTATTTGTTCTTCTATTCGTCATCGTCTATAGTCTCCTCTGTATTTACATCGGTAAAAACGTCTGGGTGTGGCTGAAAACGTACACAAAGGGGAAGTATCAAAAATCCTTTTATTTTCTCTTCATTATGTTAGCGGCTTCCCCTTTTCTAGCACGAACAGTTACGATTCCGTTATTTGCCTGGATCAGCGGGTTTTGGATGGCGATAATTGGCTACAGCCTCATTCTGCTGCCAATAGCCAACCTACTGTATTTTATTTTTAAAAGGAAAGGTATTCAGTGGATTGGGTTTGGAATAATCCTGTTCTTTGCTATTATCTTTAGTGTGGGCACCTATAATGCTTGGAATCCCATTGTTCGTCATTACGAAGTGAACATACCGAAGAAATCTGAACTACCTGCAATTAAAATCCTCGCTGCCTCGGACCTTCACTTAGGTCCTATTGTCGGTGTCACACACCTGAAAAAGTTAATTAACATCTCAAATCATGTCAAACCAGATATCATCCTCCTTGCCGGCGATACTATTGATGACGATATCGAGCCATTTCTTGAAAATAATATGCAGGCAGTTATGCAAAATTTACACGCTCCTCTTGGGGTGTACGCTATTTCGGGTAACCATGATGTCTATGGAAATGATCTTGTGAGGCTGGAACATTATTTAACAAAAGCGGGAATTCAAGTTCTAAGAGATGAAACGGTTTTAATTAATGACCAATTTTATCTTACAGGGAGAAAAGATCCAGCAGAAGGTGAGCGTCTTGAAATTCAAGCACTGCTAAAGGATTTTGATAAGAAAAAGCCCATAATCATGATGGATCATCAGCCGAACGAATTGGATTCTGCTGAAAAATATGGTACAGATTTATTGGTTTCAGGTCATACTCACAATGGACAGCTGGCACCAGCCAATCTTATAACCGGTATGCTGTTTGAAAATGATGGCGGTTATTTACATAAAGGAACCATGCATTCATTTGTCTCCTCGGGATACGGAACATGGGGGCCGCCGCTGAGAATGGGAAGCCGTTCAGAGGTGATGGTAATTGACCTTCATTTTGAAAAATAAATGTTTATCATTAACCTAGTCCCTTTCAAACCGGAAGGGTCTATTTTTGTGGGGAAATAGTGAAAACATCAAAAACTACATTTTTTTCAAAAAATTTCAAATTAATAGTAGATATCATGTTAAAACTGTTATATAATTTCATTAATCAATTTTAGTTGTACTATAACAATCAAACAGTTATAAAAAGAAATTGGTGACATATAACAGATTGTAATGGACTTACCTACTGTCACCAGATGACAAAAAAATAAAAAATATTAAAAAGAAAAGAGGAATGTAGGATGTCAAAAACAGATTCCATTGCACGTAGAATATTAGGTTGGAAGTTAAATAGATGGGATAGATGGTATGATTATGAAAAAGGAGTTTTCATTCATGACTCTGAATTTCAACCAGAACAAAATCTTTGCCACGCCATGCTCATTGTAGAAAGACTGGAGAAATTTGGTTATAAATTCTCAAACAATGGCAATTCCGAGGTTCGTTTCAATAACATCTCAGCAACCGGTGATACGCTTGCAGAAGCTATCACTAATGCAGCCTACAACCTCATCGAACTTAACTCAGTTGAAGACACAAGCGATATTTGGGCACAGCTTTGCTAAAATAAACGTTTCTTGTGCCTCCTTTACATGACGTTAATCATGTAAACAACCCAATAATTTTATAATAAAGGGAAAGAAGTTCACCTCAGGGGAAGTGAACTTCTTTTTTAATGTATACGAGCAGGAATAAACTGACTGTTATCGAATAAAAGCTATTATACTATTAAAAATAAGCTTGTTTGAAAAGGAGTCCTTTCACTTGTGATAAAAGGAGGGGTACGATGAGAATTGTTATTGCCGGAGGTTCCGGATTTATCGGACAAAAATTGACTGAGCTTTTGCTTGCTAAGGGTCATTCCATTGTCATTTTAACAAGAATGGATAGGTCAGCAACTGATTCTATTTCCTATGTTAAGTGGCTTGAACAAGGTGCCAATCCTGAAAAGGAATTAGGCGATGTAGATGCTGTAATAAATTTAGCAGGTGTGTCAATTAATAATGGAAGATGGAATGCAAATCATCAAAAAGAGATTTATGAAAGCCGAATGTCAGCGACCGCAGAGCTGTTAAGAATCATGACAGCTTTGCCAAAGCAACCCACCGTCTTAATAAACGCGAGTGCCATTGGAATTTATCCTGCCTCCTTTGACGCACGATACACTGAAGAATCGACTGCAAGAGCAACTGATTTTCTTGCAAAAACCGTTTCCGATTGGGAGGAAAACGCGCGAAAGGTAGAGGAACATTCTGTTAGGGTTGTCACTATGAGATTTGGTGTGGTGCTTGGGAATACCGGCGGAGCGCTTCCGTTGATGGTGCTTCCATATAAGTTATTTGTCGGAGGGACAGTTGGTTCTGGTAAACAGTGGGTGTCGTGGGTGCATGTAAAGGACGTAGCACGGTCCATTCTCTTTGCAATAGAACATAGCAATATAAGCGGTGCCGTTAATGTCACGTCACCTGTACCCGTTAGAATGCGTCAGTTTGGACAAACCATTGGCACCGTCCTCCATCGTCCACATTGGTTTCCTGTCCCTTCTATGATCATGAGGATCGTCCTTGGGAAAAAAAGTGCTCTTGTGCTGGAAGGACAGCAGGTTATTCCTACAGTGTTGATGCAGGAAGGGTTTGAATTTATGTTTCCATCACTTCATGATGCATTAGAAGATTTACTTGTAATAAATAAAATGAAGGATTTTATCTTTTAAATGAAGATTGAATAAATTACTTGTCGATGGTAAACCCTAATACAAAACTTTGAAAAATAAGGAGAGTAATTGTGAAAGCATATGAATTACACAACATGATCATCGACAATGATTTTGACGGTGAAGAGTACGTCACAGCAGACTTTACCCATGAGGATCAAATTTATAGCATTACCTTCAAAAAGGCTGACCTCGAAATTATCAATACCTGGGTGTTCCAAGGTGATGGTACATCCTTACCAGCTAGCCTGCCCGATTATATTATTGAATCAATCAGAGAAGATGTACAAAAGAAAATCTAAGACCTTCAAAAATGCTGTCCCAGAGCAAAGCTACAGGCATAACCACCTATTATCCAGTACCATGCCGCATAAAATTGACTGGTTGTAAAAAAAGGAGGTCCCTGCACTTTTGGGGACAGCCTCTATGCATTATGTGGTAAGCTGTTGTGTAAGGGGTGAGCAAAAGGATGAAGCTAGATTTTGATACTCAATATGTAAAACGTGTATTTCTTAATGAACATCTTATCTCCTCATATGATCAATTTCCTCTTAGTCTGCCCGTAATGAAAAACCTGCACGAAATTGAATTCCATCCAAATGTAACCTATATTGTTGGCGAGAATGGAATGGGTAAATCTACTTTGCTTGAGGGAATAGCGGTGGCGTTAGGCTTTAACCCGGAAGGCGGGACATTAAACTTCAATTTTTCAAGCTATGATTCACATTCGAATCTTGATCAGTATCTAAGAATTGCCAAAGGTGTGTACAGGGCAGAGGATCAATTTTTTTTCCGAGCAGAATCCTTTTATAATTTAGCTACTAATATAGAAGAATTAGATAGGGAACCCGGTGGCGGGGGAAGAATTATTGATCGTTTTGGAGGGAAATCCTTACATCAGCAATCACATGGCGAGGCCTTTTTTGCTACATTTATGGAGCGGTTTCAAGGCCGCGGTCTGTATATTTTAGATGAGCCTGAAGCAGCGCTCTCACCATTAAGACAGCTGTCCATGCTGGCTAGGATTAATGAATTAGTAAACCAGGAATCACAATTTATTATATCAACCCATTCTCCAATCATCATGGCCTTCCCTGATGCGAAAATTCTACAGCTATCAGAAGAGGGGATAGCAGAAACTAAACTTGAGGACACCAACCACTATATCATGATGAAACAATTCTTCGATGACAAAGAGCGCATCCTGCATCATCTATTTCAGTAAGTAAAAAAGCCCTGCAAAAGTTGCAGGGCTTTCGTAAATTTAGTTGTAAGAACAATAGAATACTTCACTATTACTAACTTAGTCTACAATTGTGACTTTCACTTGTTTTCTTCCCCATTGGAGGGCGTCATGTTGATTTTGAACATATACATCGATTTCGTGTCCATTAATTCCGCCGCCGATATCTTCAGCTGTTGCATATCCATACCCCTCAACATAGACTTTCGAGCCTAAAGGAATAACCGCTGGATCGACTGCAATCACTTTTGCATCTGGGTTTGCATTAAGGTCTACACCTGTTTTTGTAATCCCTGAACAGCCTTCACATTCAGCTGTATAGGCAGTTGCTTCAACTATGATTTCCTTACCTGCTGGTTCAGCAGCTGCAGCTGGTTCGGCCTGTACTACCGGCTCCGCTGGTGTTGGATTTTCAGCTGGAGCATTACTTTCAGCAGGCTGTGGATTATCCTGAACAGCTTGTCCAGCAGCTGATGCTGCTTCTTCTTTAACAGCTTCCACACTACTGTTATTTGTATAAATTGTTAAATTTAACCCAGGATGAATAAGGTCTGTAGCAAGATTATTCCAAGTCTTTAAATCATCAACGGAAACTCCGTAAATTTGTGATATGTTCCACAGTGTATCACCCTTTGTTACAAGTAAATGTTTAATAGGGGATACTTCTAAAAGATCATCTGGATGAATCAAATCACTTGAAAGATTGTTCCATTCCTTAATCGATTCTACCGATACTTTATTTTCCTTCGCAATTCCCCACAAAGTGTCTCCCTTATGTACAACAATTTGTTCCGCATGAACATTATTTGTTCCGACTATAAAAAATGCTGTTGCCGCGACAGCTGATAACCATCTTCGTTTCTTAATCATTTTTGTACCTCCCACAAGTTGTCTTGTTCGTATTTATGTCAATTATCGTAACATAGTACCTTTACAGAACATGGACAGGGAGATATTAATTAGATAACGATAATAACAGATTGATAACAGGATGTAACAATCTATAACAAATTCAAAAGACCTGTAATAAAAGAAGCAGGGGGCTTCCCTGCTTCCAAACCATTGGATTTAGCTTTTGTTAATCTGCAGAAGCAAGGGGACGGTTCTCCTGCTTCCAAACTATGGCATACAGCTTTTTTTCCTCTTTGAAACCAATTTCCGAACTTCCTTTTTAATCAAACTCTCCGATTCAAGCCATGAGTCTTGAATAATAATATAGCTACAGTTATTGCTTTTCATATAGTTATAGATAATCTGAGCCTCATCGATTTCATTAGGTGTAAGCTCTTCATCAGTAATGGGTGAGTGAAAGTACTTCATTATATTTGCAGATATAAGGGTAACAAACTCACTATTTTCTTTCGTATTACCGTACGTTTCACTAAATAATACTTCATTTCTTTTAACATAAAAGAGTTTATTTCGGTCTCCATCTATTCTTTCAAGCATAACGATATTATGATTTTCCTCTGTGAAATCTATTATTCTTTCTTTATGAATTAGTGTGTTCATATAATTTATGCTATTTCTATATGTGGCCGCTGTTTCGAAATCGTAGCTTTCCGCTGCAGTCACCATTCTTTCCTTCATTTCCTCAAGCAGAAAACTGTTGGAACCGTTGAGTAATGCGATAAGTTTATTAATAATGGAATGGTAATTGATGAGTGCGTCACCGCCTTGGCACATACCAATACACAATCCAATTGTATAATTAAGGCAAGGTGAATTCTTCCCTTTGAAGCTGTTACAGTTTATTTTATAGCAATCCTTCAATCCTGCGATCGCTTTTTCAGCTGTACTTTTGCTTGTATATGGACCAAAGCATAGATGATCCTTGTTCTTCCTACTCATATTATGACAGACTTCAATTCTAGGGATTGCTTCATCCCTTCTGATGACAATGTACGCATAGGAACGAGGATTTTTCATTAGTTTATTAAAATAAGGCTTTAATTCCTTTATTAAATGGCATTCGAGCATAAAGGCTTCAAACTCAGTATCCGTTTCTATATAATCGAAATCTTTTAAGGTTTTTACAAGCTTTTCAACCTTTCGCGAATGTGCTTTCGATTGATAAAAATAAGATTGAACCCTGCTTTTTAAATTCTTTGATTTGCCGACATAAATAATCGCTCCTTGCGAATCCTTCATAAGATAGACCCCAGGTGTTGAGGGAAGATTTTTTATTTTGTCGTTTATAAGCTGCAATGAAATCCACCTCATTCATACAAGATAGAATTGATTTTAATGGATTAGGCAAAAAGGTACAATATGTATAGAAAAGGACTTTATCAAGATTATGCGGTTTAGCTAGAGTCCTAACCGTGATACAGGACACAGTATATTTTATATAAGAGGCTATTATAGTAGATAGGAAAGACATCACGGGAGGAACTATCATGGCAAGATACGAGTTGCAAAGAAATTTATTAAAATCAAACTTTATAGAATTTAAAAAGATAAAAACAGACAAAATGAAAGGTATACAGAAGCCGCCTATAGTAAAACCGTATGATCCCAATTCTACTATCATTGAACTGCCATCTGTAAGTGAGGAGGCTGTAAAACATGCGAGTATTTTTGATTGTATTAGGGATCGAAGAAGCACAAGATTTTATAGCCAAGACTCATTGAGTCTATCGGAATTATCCTATCTATTATGGGCTACACAGGGAATTACAGCCACAAATAAAGCTGGATTGACCCTTCGAACGGTTCCATGCAGCGGGGCTACCCATTCCTTTGAGACCTATCTATTCATTCAGAGGGTTGAGGGACTTCAGGAAGGCATTTATCGGTATCTGCCGGTAGAACACAAATTACTATTCATGTTTGAATTAAGTGAAATGGACCAGAAAATCGATGAAATTACGCTAGAACAGCCCTTTGTACCAAACTTCGCTAAAAAGGCTGCAGTGGTCTTTGCATGGAGTACCACTCCGTATCGTTCGGAATGGAAGTACGATATTTCCGCTCACAAAAAAATCCTGATAGATGTTGGACATGTTTGCCAAAATCTATATCTTGCTAGTGAATCTGTTGGCGCAGGAGCATGTGCGATCGGGATATATGATCAAAAACTTATTGATGAAATATTAGAATTAGACGGTGAAGAGGAGTTTGTCTTATATCTAGCAGCTGTTGGAAAAAAGAGAAATTAGTTTCGAGGAATCCTTAACTGTAAAATGTAGATTCCATGATATGTAAGAAAAAAAGAACTTCATATTTTCATGCTATAATAGTAAATATGGTAGAAATGATAGATATGGAGAGATTGAATTTGAAGAACTATCGAACTTTATTATTTGATGTGGATGATACATTATTGGATTTTGGAGCCGCTGAAAAATCAGCGTTGCGCTCGCTTTTTGAGGAGCAGCAAATTTCTTTTACACCACAACTTGAAGAACAATATAAAAAGATAAATCAAGGACTCTGGAAATCCTTTGAAAAAGGAGAAATTAACCGGGATGAAGTAGTGAACACACGATTTTCTCTTTTATTTAAAGAACTAGGTCAAGCTGTAGATGGAGTCTTATTAGAGAAAAAATACCGCAGTTATTTAGATGAAGGACATCAGCTTATCGAGGGTGCGTTAGAATTGATTACAAATCTGCGTCAGCATTATGATTTATATATTGTTACGAATGGTATTTCTAAAACTCAGCACAAACGTTTGTCTGATTCGGGGCTATTTCCTTTGTTTAAAGACATTTTTGTTTCAGAGGATACGGGTTACCAAAAGCCGATGAAGGAATATTTTGATTATGTTTTTGCGCGGATTTCTACTTTTTCAGCAGAGGAGACCTTGATCATTGGCGACTCCTTAAGCTCAGATATAAAAGGAGGACTGCAGGCTGGAATTGACACCTGTTGGTTTAATCCTAATGAAAAGTCAAATGTTGCTGATATAATACCTACCTTTCAAATAAAAAGACTTGATGAATTTTATCAAGTTTTAGGGTTTGAAAATGGGGAGGAGCTCCCAACATCACGACAAATGACCGCTACTAAATAACATTACCTTGAAACGGACTTATCGACTGTAGTAAGTCCGTTTTTTTTGCGGAATGGCATCGATATGTACTATTTCTTATTATAAGAAATCAAGGTAATTCATACTTATTCTTTGCTATTAAAACTGTGTTTATTATGTATTTTAAAGAAAACGCAATGAAAGAAAGCAGATATTTCCCAGTAACTTACAATTGAAACAAGCAAAATATATGTTATGATAATACATGTCAGCAGGAGCTGGCAAACATAATCTTTGCTCGGCCTTTGAGCATTCCTAACGTCAGCGCATTAGGCGCGAATCGAAAAGATAATTCAGTTTATCATCGATTTTCTCATCATGGGGACGCTACGGATTCGACAGGGGTAGTTCGAGCTTAGGTTGCGAGTCGAGGGGATCGGCCTCGTTAAAACGTCAAAGCCTATAACTGGCAAACAAAATCAACTTTTAGCTGCCTAATTAAG
>Ga0180215_1001906_pt1 | contig 21955 bp, 16 predicted proteins | sample eDN3rd37CBELigBY_FD_128871 | JGI IMG/M metagenome (GOLD analysis project Ga0180215, IMG submission 128871) | Enriched backyard soil microbial communities from Emeryville, California, USA - eDNA 3rd pass 37_C BE-Lig BY (version 2) (version 2) | ecosystem: Environmental > Terrestrial > Soil >... | reverse complement strand
GCCCCGCTCCACGTATTCGCGCACCTGCTCCGAGGGCACGTCCTGGATGTGGCTCTCCCCGCGGCTCACTCCCGCCACCACCGGCTCCGAGAGGTCGAAGCCCAGCACCGAGTACCCGCTCCGAGCCACCTCCACCGCCAGCGGAAGCCCCACGTACCCCAGCCCCACCACCCCCACCACCGCCGTCCGATCCTCGATCCGCCGATTCAGATGATCCACGCTCACCCTCCCCTCATCTCCCGCCGGACACCTCCGCGCTCGATCCACCCGGATCCTCGCGAGGCCGTCCATGCGTGCGTTTTTGTTGATGCCACCCACTCGATCCGCCCGTCTACAGTCCGGCCCGGATTCCGAGTCTCGCGTTGTAGTCGCGAGCATCGTCCCCGAGGTGCCTGTCGAACCGGTACACGTAGTCCCCCCCGGCCGTCACTTCCCACCGGCCCCTGCCGTGATCGTGGCGCACCGTCATGCAGGGGCCCGCTCCTCCGTATTCGGCAGGCGACCCAGGCACCTGCCTCCGGTGCGTGTAACCGTACCGTCGGTGTATGACGGAGTCGACATGCCGGCCGTCACGCCCGGCGAGTCCGTTCGGATGAAATCCTGACCCGGATCGCCCCCCGCACCCGAATCGCAGGGGAAGATCGTAAGGTGTGGAAACGCACGCGGCCCGCGTACGCGAGCCGGTCGGCGCGAGGGGAAAGCGCGAATCGCCACGCGGAACGTACCGGGCCGGAAAGCCGGCCGGTACGGAGGGGGACACTCCAGGAGCGCCCCCGAACCGACTGCAGACTCCCCCTTCCCTGCCGCGAATCCATTCCCCTTCCTGTCACGTCCCGGCAGGGACGTCATTCCACCGGGCGACCGTGCGAGGCAATAATCGGCCAGGTGCTTGGACGGCTCTCACTTCTCCGAACACGACGGACCCGGAGCCCGGGAATCATTGATGTTATCATGTCGGCCTGCAATTGTCTACGATCCGAACCCGATCCATTCCGTCTCCGCGCCCGGCGCGTAGACCGCGGCTCCCCGGAAAAGCGGCAGCGCCAGCCTGGGGTCCGCATCCCGATGCCGGGCCATGGGTGAAACGCCGAGGTCCGGTGCAGGCACACGAGGATGGCGAGCAGGATCCCCCCCACGGAGGCACCTGAATACAAAGGCGCAGGTGACTCAGGTCGGGACCTGGACCACCTGCGCCGGTACGTTCGTCAGACTCCGTCGATCACACCTCGCCCCGCTCGTGGCTTCATCCCCGGTGGGGATCATGCCGCGGACTGGGCGGCTCGTACGATCCCGCGCATACCCGACCGTCGAGAGCTCCCGCTTCCGGAATCGTCCCTGACCAGTGCTCCGACCGAGGCCGATCAGCGCCGGTTCAGAATGCGGCTCAGGAGCGAACGGCGCTCCCGCACCAGCGGCGGGACAGCCTCCGGAGGCTGCCCCGCCAGCAGTCGTCCCGGATTCACCTCCATGAGCAGCCGCGCCTGCTCCACTCCACCCTTTTCTTCCAGCTTCGCGCGGGCTTCCGCGACGGGGCAGCGACCGCGCGCGTGATAGTCGCTCGAGAGGTAGTCCACCCACCCGCGCCTCAGGAGGCGCCAGGCAGTCTCCTTCTGCTTTTCGCCGTACCGTCCCAGGAGGGATCCGCAGTTGACCTGGAGAAATCCGCCCACGCGCCGCCACTCCTCCACCACCTCGAGCGCGTCGTCCACGCCACCGTAGCGCTCGGGGTGCGCGATCACCGGGTTCCACCCCTGCATCTTCATCCCGAATATGGTCGCCGCGCTGTTCGGCGGAACCGTCATGTACGGGAACTCGACGAGGACGAAGGAGGTCCCCGCGAGTCGCACCCGCGGATCGGAGACGTCGGGGGTGGGGGTGTCGAGCATCACCTCCACCCCTCTCTCCAGCCGCAGATCCGGCATCTCTTGCGACGCGAGCGAGCGCAGCTCCTCCCAGGCGGCATCCAGCTTCCCCAGGTACTCGCCGTACGCCTCAGGGCGCTCCGTGAGCGAGCCCTGCAGGTGGGGAGTCGTCACGAGCCCGCGGATCCCCTGCTCGTGCAGGGTGCGCAGCGCCTTCCGCGACTCGTCCAGGTCTCCCGCACCGTCGTCCACCCCGGGCATGAGATGATTGTGGAAGTCGATCATCTACTCTACTCCTGCACAGGCGCGACGCGGTCGAGCGAGACGGACGTTTCCGGCCCTCGCGGGGTGAAAATAGCGGCTCCCCGCGATACGGGCCAGACCGTCCCCCTCGCCCCACTGGCGAAGCGCTGCGCCCACGGGTACATTAAGCGACTGCAAGAACTTGAAGCATCGGATCGGATCTTCGAACTTCCTGGCATCATCCGAGTCGTACCGGCATGGACCTTCTAGGCGGTATCATCATCGGGAGCATCGTCCTGGTCGCGGGGTGGCGCCGGTACAATCCACCCTGCCCGACCTGCGGGGCCCGGAAGTGGGATCGGAAGCTCTGCCATCCGCTCCTCCTCTGCCGACGGTGTGCGCAACGCATCGACCGCGCCGGCCGCAAGTACAACTGAGCCGGCTCTCCGGATCTTCGTCAAAAACGAAAAGGTCGAGAGACGCGTCGTCGTCTCTCGACCTTTCGAGCGTAGGCGATGAGGGAAATCAGGCCTTCGCCCCGTAGTAGTTGTAGTAGTAGTAGCCGCCGTAGCTGGCCACCTTGGCGTCTGGATCGTTGAGCACAGCGCCCACGACGCGGGCACCCACGGTCCGGAGCTGCTGCATGGCGTGCTGTGCCGCGCTCCGATCGGTATGCCCCGCGCGCACCACCAGCAGCACACCGTCGGTGAACTTGCCGAGCACCGCCGCGTCCGCGGCCGCGAGCAGCGGGGGCGTATCCAGGATCACGAGATCGAACTCCCGCCGCAGCTGGTCGAGCACCTCGCGCATCCGCTCGCCGCCGAGCAGCTCGGAGGGGTTAGGAGGAAGGGTTCCTGCCGGCAGGACGAAGAGCCCGTCCACGACGGTGGAGCGCACCGCTTCGTCCGCGCCCGAATATCCCAGCATGAACTGGGTCAGCCCGGGCTCCCGGGCCAGGCCGAACACGTTGTGAAGGCGGGCTTTCCGCAGGTCGCAGTCCACGATGAGGACCCGCATCCCCTGCTGGGCGAAGGCAACGGCCAGGTTGGCCGCCGTGGTGGTCTTCCCTTCGGCGGGAGCCGAGCTGGTGACCACCAGCGTCTTGAGCGACTGCACCGCCTGCGAGAAGATCAGGTTGGTCCGAAGCGTACGGTACGCTTCCGAACCGGAGGACCGCAGGTCGGACACGGTGACCAGCTCGTTCAGCGGCTCCGCACCGTTGGCCAGCGGACCTCCGGGCCTGGCCCCGTTCCGGATCCCCGGCAGCGACAGCCACGCCCGGCGGGAGGCTGCCTGAGAGGTGGCGATCTGCGGAATGACCGCCAGCCCCGGAACCCGGAGCATCCCCTCGAGGTCCTCCCGGCGGCGGATGGACGTATTGAGGTGCTCGACCATGAGCGCTCCACCCCCTCCGAGCATCAGGCCGAGCATGAGGCCGAGAGCGAGCTTCATCCCCTTCCCGCTGCCGATCGGCTCGTGCGGGAGCGGCGCCTCGTCCACCACCTGCACCTGGCCCGCCTCCACCGCCTCCGCGATGCGGGCCTTCTGGTACTCCTCGCGCAGCTGGTCCGCCATCTTGCTGACGGTCTCCACCCGCTGGACGAGCCTCGCCTCCTCCGCTCCCGTGGCCGGGAGTCCCTGGAGTTCCGCCACGCTCCGCGTCTTCAGGTCGTCGAGCGCGGCCACGCGGGCCTCCGTCGCGGCGATGTGGCTGCGCACCGCGTCCACCAGCTCGCCGCGGGTCGTCCCGATCAGGGTGTTCAACCGCTGGACGTCCGGATGGCTGGCGGCGCTGGCCCACTCACCGGTGACCAGCGAGTCGCGCGAGGTCTCGTAGCGCACCAGCTGGTTGTAGAGCTGGCCGATGACCGGGTTCGCCGCGACGCCCGGCGCGGAGACCAGGGTCCGCAGGCGGCGGCTGGAAGCGCTCTCCCCTTCCAGCCCGGAGAGCAGGGACTGCAGCATGCGCCGGTCCGCGTCCAGCTCCTCCCGGCGCATCTCCAGCTCCATCATCCCGCTCTGCTGGGCGGCGAACTTCTGCTTGGAGCTGAACACCTCCTCCCGCCGCTGGAAGTCTGTGAGCGCCATCTGGGCGCCTGCCAGGACGGAGTCGGTCTGTGCCAGCTGCTCCTCCAGGAAGATCCTGCGCCGGCGGGACTGATCCTGCGCGGCCCGCGCGTTCATCGAGCGGAACTCGCCGACCACCGTGTTCACCACCCGCTGCGCGAGCAGGGGGTCCCCGGTCGTGAACTCGACCTCGATGACGTCCGTCTTCTCTCGGGGACCGGCACGAAGGTTCTGCAGCACCCAGTCGATCGTGGCCCCCCGCTCGCGCACCACCAGCACGCCCTCGGCGGCCTGCGGCCGTTCCGCTACGCCGAAGCGGATTCCGGCGAGCGAGACCGGCTCTCCGTAGCGGGCGGAGGCGGTTGCTCCCGACTTGCTGCGAACCGCGTACGCGGCCTCCTCGAAGCGGAGGGTCAACGTGTCCTGCGCGACACCCTCCGGGACCTCGACGTCTCGCAGCGAGCCGACGGGAATGTTGCCGTCGAGGGGGCGCAGGCGGAGCCCCAGCTGGTCGACCACCGAACCGGTCACGGCGCGGCTCCGCAGCACCTGGAGCTGAGAGAGGAGCGGATCGTTGGTCTTGCCCATCACCTGCTCCATGGCCGACCCCCCGATTCCGCCGGTGAGGGCCTGCCGCTCGTCGAGGAACCGGATCATGGCCTTGGCGCGGTACTGGGGCGCCTGCCGGAGCACCAGGAACGCGGTCGCGCCGAGCACGACCGCCGCGACGCCCGCCACGAGCCAGACCTGCCGCCGGAGAACTGCGAAGATCTCCCGGAGGTCGATGGTTTCCTCTTCCCCCGCGGGCGCAGGATCGCCGCCCGACGGGGCGGACGGGAAAGCCTGTGGGGCGGGGTGCGGTACGCGCTCCCCGTACGGGACGAGATCGGACATGGAAATACTCTACGACTGCGTTGGGAACCGCTACGTCACCGTAGCACGAGGTTGGCCAGCGCTACGAGCGCGGCGGTGATGCTCCCTGCCGGCGCCACGTACTCGCGGAAGACCGAGACCCTGCGGGCCACGAAGATCTGGTCGCCGGAGCGGATCGGCTGCTGCGCCGCGCCGGCCTCCGGCCGGGTGAGGTCGATCAGGACCTCCTCGCCTCCCCGGAACAGGCGAACCCGGTCCAGCCGCCCTCGATCCGTTGCGCCGCCCGCCAGGGCGACGGCCTCCGCGAGGCTCGTCTCGGGAGGCAGGCGGTAGAGGCTCGGCTGACGCACTTCCCCGCCCACCGACACCCGCAGGAGCGGCTGTACCACGAACTGGGGGTTGGCCTCCAGCCGCGAGAGATAGTCGCGTAGCCGCTGGTCCACGACGGAGAGAGTCACCCCCGTCACCCGGACCTCGCGGAAGAGCGGGTGGGCGATCGACCCGTCCTCGGAGATGAAGTACTCGCCCGTGAGGTCCGGCTTGCGCCAGACCGTGATGCGCACCGCGTCGCCCGGCGCGAGGGTCGTCCCTTCCGCCGCACTCTGGGCCGGGGCCGCGGCGGGTGCTCCCCAGACCGCGAGAACGAGCAGGACGGAGCGAAAAAGCTTCTGGATCATCCCTGGAACCCGCGACGATGAAAAGCGATAAAGGTAACCGCGCGCCCACGTTCCGCGCAAACGGCGTGTGGAGACCAGGCCATCGGTCCCCGAGGCCCGGTATACCCGGAAGGCCCGTCGAGGATTCGGATCCGGCGACGAAAGCCTAGCCGTTCATGCCGGAACAGGCCACGGTCCGAGCCTTCGACTTCGAGACCCGGCTCACGACCTCCACCACCCGTTCCAGGTCGTCGCGTCCCAGGTTCGACCCCGAAGGAAGGCAGAGCCCGTCCCGGAAGAGCTGTGAGGCGACCTCTCCCCCGACGACCGGGTATCGCTCGAACACCGGCTGCAGGTGCATCGGCTTCCAGACCGGTCGCGCCTCGATGTTCTCGGCTTCGAGAGCCAGGCGGACCGCCTCCCTGTCGGCGCCGAACGCCCCGGGATCGATGGTCAGCGTGGTGAGCCAGCGCGAGTGCCGCCCCCAGGATGCTTCCGGCATGAACTCGACTCCCGGGAGACCTCCCAGCGTTTCCGCGTAGAACTCGAAGTTGCTGCGTCGGGCCGCGACCCGCTGCTCCAGAACCTTCAGCTGCCCACGCCCGATCCCGGCAAGCACGTTGCTGAGCCGGTAGTTGTATCCGACCTCCGAGTGCTCGTAGTGAGCCGCGGGATCGCGGGCCTGCGTGGCGAGCTTCCGAGCGTGGTTCACCAGCGCCTCGTCGTCGGAGACCAGCATGCCGCCCCCCGAGGTGGTGATGATCTTGTTTCCGTTGAACGAGTAGATCCCCGCCCGACCGAAGGTGCCCGGCGCACGTCCCCTGTACGTGGCACCCAGGGCCTCGGCGGCGTCTTCGAGGAGCGTCACGCCGTGGCGGTCGCAGGCGTCGACGATCGGGTCGAGGTCCGCGCTCTGCCCGTACAGGTGCACCACCACCACGGCCTTTGGCAGCCGCCCGGACCGTGCGCGGGCTTCCAGCTCGTCGGCCAGGAGAGCGGGGTCCATGTTCCAGGAACCCCGCTCGCTGTCCACGAAGACCGGCGTGGCGCCCAGGTAGAGGATCGGGTTCACGCTGGCCGAGAAGGTCAGCGTCGAGACCAGGACCTCGTCGCCCGGCCCGACCCCCGCGAGGATCAGGGCAAGGTGGAGCGCCGCGGTACCCGAGCTGAGCGCGGCGGCGTGCGCGCTCCCCACCGCCTCGGCGAACTCGCGCTCGAACGCGTCCACGTGCGGCCCCAGCGGGGCGACCCAGTTGGTGGCGAACGCATCGGCGACGAACCGCTCCTCGTCGCCACCCATGTGCGGGCTGGAAAGATAGATCCTGTTGTGCATGAAACTCCGGTCCAGTCAAGTAGCGATCGGCCGGGCGGGCACCCCGACGACCCGGGCCCCGTCCGGGACGTCCCCGATGACCACGGCACCGGCTCCGATCACGGCGCCGGCTCCCACCCGCACACCCTGGATCACCGTGGCCCCGGCACCGATCCAGGCATGCGCGCCCACCTTCACGCCTCCGGCGAGGACCGCCCCCGGAGATACGTGGACGGCGTCGTCGAGGTCGCAGTCGTGCTCGATCACCGCAGCGGTATTGACGATGACGGCCTCTCCCAACCTGGCGGCGGCGTTGAGCACCGCTCCCGCGAAGACCACGGTCCCGTCGCCCAGCCGGGCCGAGGGGCTGACCACCGCCGCGGGATGGACCAGCGCGGGAAGCGGCAGCCCGGTGAGGGCCAGCCGGCACTCCCACCGCAGCCGGTTGTCGCCCACGGCGAGGGCGAACCCATCCACCCCGTCGGGCCGCCGGATCTCACCCGACGCATCGCGCAGGTCCCCCGGCGTCAGCACGACCCGGCCGCCCCCGGGTTCCACCACCCGACCGAGCTTGGCCGGATCGGAGTCCAGGTACCCGGCCAGCTCGCCGCCGCATGCGCGCACCAGGTCCGCGACGACCTTCCCGTGCCCACCGCCTCCCCAGACGAGGAGGCGTTCAGCCGGTCTGTCCACGGAACTTCTCCATCGTGGCGTGCCCCTCCTGGCTGATCCCCTCGCGAACGAAAACCTTCTTCACCGTGCGCAGGAGGATCCCGAGGTCGAGCCAGAAGGACCGGTTGTCCACGTACCAGACGTCGAGCCGGAACTTCTCGTCCCAGCTCAGGGCGTTGCGTCCGTTGACCTGCGCCCAGCCGGTGATCCCCGGACGCACCTCGTGGCGGCGCGCCTGCTCCGGGGTGTAGAGCGGCAGGTACTCCATGAGGAGCGGCCGCGGGCCCACCAGGCTCATCTCGCCGCGCACCACGTTGAGCAGGCCGGGCAGCTCGTCCAGGCTGGAGGCGCGCAGGAAGCGGCCGACCGCGGTCAGGCGCTCCGCGTCCGGGAGCGGGCGGCCGTCCGCGTCGTGCGCGTCGCGCATGGTGCGGAACTTGAGCATCTCGAAGGGCTCGCCTCGCAGGCCGGGCCGCTCCTGGCGGAACAGCACGGGAGTTCCCAGCGAGACTCGCACCACCGCCGCCACACCCAGCATCACCGGCGACAGGACGGCAAGGCCGAGTCCGGCCAGGGTCAGGTCCACGCCCCGCTTGAGCGCGTCGCTCCAGGCACGGGGCACAGCCCGGCGCTCCCTCGTCACCGGGAGCCCGAACGCGCCAGGTCTCCCGCGCGGATGGCCCAGCGGGACACTTCGAGCACTTCGTCCAGGGGAATCGGCGCCGGCCCACCCTGGCGCACCGCCCGCATCCACGCCCGAATCTCGCCCGCGTGGCCCTTGTCCATGGCCCGGCCACGCTCGAAGAGCGGACCCGGCACGCCGAACCGCCGCAGGCGCCGCCAGTTGTCGATGGCGACCGTCTTTCCGTCGAAGAAGCACTCGATGCGCTCCTTCGGGAACGACCGGGCCCCGTTCGCCAGGTAGTGAACGACCGCGGTCGACCCGTCCGCGAAGCGGGCCGAGAGGTGGGCGACGTCGTCGACGGCCCGGCCCTGCCGGTCGCGAGCGGCCACCACCTGCACCTCCTCGATGGGGGCTCCGGCCAGCGAGCGGGCCAGATCGAGCCAGTGGCAGGCTTCTCCGACGATGCGCCCCCCGCCGACCCGGGGATCCTGCGTCCAGTGGTCGCGCGGGATCTCCCCCGCGTTCACGGTCGCCACGACGGCGACGGGCCCCGCCCGGCCCCGCAGGAGTCCACGGACCTGATCGGTCAGCGGCGCGAAACGGCGGTTGAAGCCGACCATCACCAGGCGGCCGGAGCGCTTCGCGGCCTCGCTCACCTCCGCCAGTTCCTCGCACGTCAGCGCCAGCGGCTTCTCGACGAAGACGTGCTTCCCCGCCTCCAGCGCACGGATCGCCAGGGATGCGTGACTGTCGTGACGCGTGAGGACGAAGACGGTATCCACCTCCGGATCGTCGAAGATGGAGTCCAGGTCGGTGGTGACCCGCTCGAACCCGAACTTGTCGGCCGCGACGGCGCCGCTGGTGCCGCCGCCCGAAGCGATGGCCCGCAACCGGACCTTCTCCTCGCGCAGCAGCGGGAGCAGCGTGCGCACCGCGAAGTTCCCGGCGCCGATCACCCCGATGCTTCCCGCGACGGGCCTCCCCCCCTCGACGGCACGGGGGCGCTCCAGGGTGCGGGCCTCCCGTCCCGGCCGGATGCCGCCGCGGTCCGCGTAGGAGAGTACGACCCCCAGGCTCGGCTCCGACCCGCCGATCACGTCATAGGCGGCGGGGGCGTGGTCGAAGCCGAATCGGTGGGTGACGAGCGGGATTGGATCCAGCTGCCCCGAGGCCATCAGCGCCAGCACCGCCTCGAAGTTCCGCTGCTCCGTCCACCGTACGAACGGAAGCGGATAGTCCTGGGCGCCCTCCTCGTACGCGGGATCGTACCGTCCGGGGCCGTAGCTGCAGGAGACGGTGAAGGTCAGTTCCTTCTTGAAGAAGTCGTCCCGGACCAGGTTGAGGCCGGTGACCCCCACGAGCACGAGCCTTCCCCGCTTGCGGCTCATCTGCGCGGCCTGCCGGATCGGCTCGTCGGATGCGGACGCCAGGGTGAGGAGTACCGCGTCCGCTCCGATCCCTCCCGTCAGCGCCATCACCTCGGCGACCGCGGAATCGCCGGCTTCCACCACCCGGGCCCCGAATCGCTCCGCCAGGGCCAGTCGGCCGGGATCGCGATCCAGGCCGATCACCTGGCAGCCGTTCGCCCGAAGCATCTGCACGGTGAGCAGGCCGATGAGCCCGAGCCCGACGACCACCACCGTCTCACCCAGCGTCGGCTGCGCCAAGCGGATTCCCTGGAGGCCGATGGCCGCGATCGGGGTGAAGGCCGCCGCCTCGAAGCTGACCCCTTCCGGGATCTTCGCGGCGAGCGTGTGGGGCACACGCGCGTATTCGGCGTGGGCGCCGTTGGTCACGACCCGGTCGCCGGCCGCGAACCCGCCCGGCCGACTGCCGGTATCCACGACCACTCCGGCATGGCAGTAGCCGAGCGGGATCGGCGCGTCGAGCTTGGCTCGGACGGCTTCCAGCGTGGGCGCCACGCCGTCCGTCTTCATCTTGTCGAGGACCTGCCTTACCTTGTCCGGCTGCTGTCGAGCCTTCTCCAGGAGGTTCGCCCTCCCGAAGTCGACCAGCATACGCTCGGTTCCCACGGATACCACGGTGGCACGCGTTTCAACGAGAAGGTTCGGGCCCGACACGCTCGGAACGGGGATGTCGACCAGCGTGGTCGCACCCGTATCGAGCCGTTGCAGCAACTGCTTCATTGGTTCGGTCTCTCCAGAGTCTACATTCCGCCGGCCCCGGCCGCCGGGTCATTCTCGTTGCACGGAAATTCGTGTGACCACCGGCCCACGAGTTCCGGCGGGGCGGACGACCTCGAGGCACCGGGTGGGGATCCGCCGTGCGTAGTGGGGCGAGTACCAGCCCCGCACCCCGCCGGCCTCCGTTTCCACCGCCCGGCTCTCCCCTTCCACGCGCACCGCGCCGGGGTCCGCCTCCGGGTGAAGTGTCCAGAGAACCGAGAGATCGCCGGTATCCCCACCGAGCGCCTCGTCCCGCACCTCCACGCTCCCATCCGTCACCCGCACGGACCGCCGGACCCGGCCGGGGACCTCCGCCACCATCGCGGCGCTCGTCCCGTCCCAGTTCGTGTGCACCAGATCGGAGGCGGGCCAAATATACCAGAGGAACCGGGGACCCCGCACCCCCGGCTCCGCTCCGTCAACGAGTGGCCCGTTGTGAACGCGAGCCGTCGCCAGTCCGTTCCGCCAGGGGGGCGGTGCGTTGTACGAGAACGTACCCGGATCCACCACCAGCTCCCGACCTCCGACGCGCACGTCGAGATGCAGCGGATCCAGGTGGCCCGGCCGGGAGCGATAGCGGCCCGCACGAAGGAAGACCCGGGTGTCCCCCACCCGCGCCGCAGCCCAGCCCGATGGCCCCGTGCGTACGCCGTCGACCATCGCCGGCCCGCCCGGGGGATACGAGAGCCCCAGCCAGGCCAGTGCTTCGGCGTCCGCGGGCACGTCGGCGGGCAGCGGGATTCCCCAGGTGCCGCACACCGCGGTGAGTACGGGACGGAAGTCCCGGTATTCCGCCAGCGTCACGGGATGCACGAACGCACCGTCGTTCGCGCCGTGGTTCGGCACCTCCCCCGTGGCCGGATCGATCACCGCGAACAGGAGGTCCGCCGCCGCCCGGATGCGCCGCACCGCGTCCGGCGAGAGCCTCTGCCCGACCGCGCGCAGGGCGCGCTCTGCGAGAACGAGCTGGTCGAGGGCGAGACGCTGGTAGGTGAACGAGTGCTGGATGTACCACCCGTCCGGCGCGAACTGCTCGCGCACCAGCAGCTCCAGCCAGCGCCGGCCGCTCGCCAGCCACCGCCCGGCTTCCGGGTGCCGACCCTGGAAGCGGACGCCCAGCATCACCAGGCCCGCCGCTTCGGAGATCGCGTGGTTGTTTCGCTGGGAGACGGCGTATCCGATGGCGTCGGCGATTCGCTCTCCGGAGGCCGCCAGCACCTCGGCGATGCGCGCGCGCGTCTCCTGGGTCCAGCACGGGGCGCCGGCCAGGTTCACCTCGGCGTAGAGCAGCGCCGCAGCGCGGATGGCGGTCTCCTGCCCGCAGGACCAGTGGGGTCCCCGGAAGGCAGGATTGGCGTTGTACCAGCGGGAGAGATGCTCCTGGAAGGCGCGAACGTAGCGATCGTCGCCCGTGACGAGCCATCCGCGTACGAGGTCGTAGACCCAGGCGAACCGGGCCGGTTCCCAGAGGTCCTTGATGTCTCCGAAATCGGGATCCAGGTGGGGGGTCTTCCACCAGGGGCGGAAGGCGTCGCGGGATCTTCCCGTGAAGGGATGCACCAGCCAGCCGGCAGCGTCGGCCGGCAGGGGTCGCCACTCCCACCGGTACGCCTGGTGGAATCCGGCCACCACGCGGTCGGCGCGGTCCACGGCGGCATCCTTCATCGTGACGGCGGCGAGGCTCGCGCCGTCTACCCGGAACGGGCTGCGGACGGGGACTTCGTCGGCGTCCGGACGGTGCCGCGGCTCCGCGCGAAAGCGGTTGCCCCTGAGTCGCAGTTCATGCCGAGCGCGCAGCAGCGCACCCCGGATCCCGAAGGTGCGAAGCAGGGTAAGCGCGGCTTCCGGCCACTGTCGCGGGGGCAGGCTCACGCAGGCAACAGCTCGCGCAACGCACCGTCGAGCCGCTCGGCCAGGACCGTGCGACCGTGCTCGCGCGTGACCCAGTCTCGCGCGGACCGGCCGATTTCCTTCCGCTCCTCCGCTCCTCGCTCCCACAGGCGCCGGACCGCGGCGGCGAGCGATTCCGCACAGCCGGGTCGGGCCAGCTCTCCACCCCGCGCGGCCTCCACCATCGAAGCGACCTCGCCGGGAACGTTGCACACCACCGGCAGCCCGGCCCCGAAGTAGTCGAACAGCTTGTTCGGACTCACCCCGTAGGCGAAGAGAGGCGTGTCCCGCAGCACCATGAGGCCGGCATCCGCCTCGGCGAACACCTCGGGCATTCGCAGTTTGGGCACCGGATCGCGGAACTCCACGTTCCCCAGCCCACGCTCGCGGGCCCCGCGTACCAGTTCCTCCTTGGCCGGACCATCTCCGATCAGCAGGAAGCGGAAACGGGGATCGTCTCGCAGGAGGACGGCCGCGTCCAGCACCACGTCCAGCCCGTTCGCCGGCCCGTGGGCTCCAGCGTACACCAGGGTGAAGGTGTCCCGGGGGGGGCGCTCGATTCCTTCGAACGCGTCGGGGTCCACGCCGTTGGGTACGTACACCAGCTTGCCGGACTCCACGCCCAGCCTCTCCAGATGCGTCATGGTGCCGCGCGCCAGGCAGACGATTCGCTCGGCGCGGCGATACAGGTAGTGCGCGATGCGCTCGAACGCATAGTACGCGGGCCCCTTGCGCCCCCCGGCGGCGACCATGCTCTCCGGCCACAGGTCGCGCACTTCCAGGACGAAGGGCACGCGCCATCTCCTTGCCAGCCGTTCACCCGCGAGGGCGGCGAACAGGTGGGGAGACGAGCCGATCACGACGTCGGGCCGGTGGGCCTGCCGGGTTCCGTCAAGTAAGGAACGGGAGAACGATATCCAGTTCCATCCCCGCCGCCAGTCGTTTCGCTCGTACGGCGCGGACCAGAACCATCGGAACTCCACCCCCTCCAGCGGCTCGGAAACGACGTCGCGCGTCGCTGCGTTTGGGCGACGTATGTACTTGCGAGATATGTAGTGGAAATCCGCCGCGGCGACCGTGACGGACCAGTTCCGGCGACCCAGTTCGCGACCGACCTCGAAATGCCGGGTTCCACCCCCCTCCCCGAGCGGGAGAGCGAAGTGGTTGATCCAGAGCAGAGACACGCGGCGGGGCGCGGCGGCCTCGTCGGATGCGGAACTCAACTGCGTAGCAAGACTCCGGTTCTGCACCACGTTCGTTTCTGGGTTCAACACAATCGTTTCACGCCGGGAAGCTTCCTCTGCCCCAGCAGATGCCGAACGGTGCGGAGAAGGTCAGACCACCGCACGCCCGTTCCCCATCGAGAGACCCGCGGCGAAGAGTGCTCGGTTCGCCTCCAGGGAGGCGGGTGAGGCGAGCCGCTCGGTAATGTAGGCGAGTGCGAGCCCACGAGCCAATCCACGCTGGGCGGGCGTGAGCCTAGCGTAGTCCTCGATTCGGGCGACGAACTGATCTTCGTCGGCCAGCGGGAGGTCCCATCCCGCGCCCGCCTCCTGCAGGCCGCGCCACGGCGTGGTATTGGCGATCAAGACCGGCGTGCCCGAAGACAGCGCCTCCGGGATCACGTGACCGTAGTTCTCGCCCTGTGTGGGAAGAAAGAAGAGATCGTGCTGAGCCATCACATTCGGCACCTCGGCCGGGGTCACCGGCCCGTGATAGCGCGCCTTCACATGGGCAGGCAGCGCACGGATCAGTTCCTCGCATCGCGACCAGAAAACCGGATCGCGCATCGGACCGTAAATTCCGAATTCCACGGGCGCGGACACGCGACTCAGGACGCGGAGTGCGAAGTCCAGGTTCTTGATCGGAGCGATCCGAGCTACAAAAGCGATACGCAGGGCTTCCTCCTGACCTCGCGGAGCGACGGGCGCCGACTGGCTTCGGACCACCGCAGGCAGGTTCGGCGCGATCTTCACACGCGACTCCGAAGGCCGCATCATGCGCAGGATGTCCTCCGCCTCATATTCGGAGGAAGCCTGCCAGATCACACTGCGGCTTAGGCCGAGCGCTCGCGCGATCGACAGGTAAGGCCGCTTTTTCCATCTCTTGGACGCCAGGGCGGCAGGCGCGAACTCGCCCCGTGGCGCAATGATGACGGGGCGGCGGGGGGCGAGCCCCATCGCCCGTCCGATCAGCGTCCGGGCGGTGAATACCGCGTCGAAGAAGCTGTTGAAGTAAAGGATGTCGTGCGGCGTTGCAGCAACCAGCCGCGCGAGGCGATGCACCCCGCGAGCGGCTGGGGACGAATAGTAGACCCGGGCCTTCCCGACGCCGTTCCACTTGTCTACGGTAACGTTTGGATACGGAACAGCATCCGTAGCGTCCCGATCCGCGGTAACGATGCGGAAATCCAGTTCATCGCCAAGATGGTCCACCAGGTTGGCGATCGTGCGAATCGGCCCGCCCGACTTGTAGCCGGGCAGGTAATAGTGGACCAGCGTGAGGACGACGGGCCGTGCCATCCCCCTCAAGGCCCGCCGTTCCGCACACGAGCAGAAACCCGATCGAACGCACCACGGGCCACCACGAGCACATTGTGGTGTTTCGACGACGGCGTCGTGCAGGGTTGCAGACGGCGTTGCGCCGGCTCATAGAGGTACACGTCCCACTGCCGTTCGTCGAGCCAGCCCCACAACTGTTCTTCGGTGAAGCCGTACCGCTTCAGACATCCATTGACCTCGAGGAGCCAGACAGGCGGGTTCATCTCCGCAAGGAGCCGCTCCGCACCCCGGAGCGCCAGCGGTTCAGCTCCCTCGATGTCCATCTTCCCCATGGACCATCCGTCGCCTGGGAGAACGTCGTCCAACCGTACGCTACTGGCTTGAAGCGCGCCCGGGCGATCCTGTTCTCCTTCAACCATGTGTCCGGTGGTACCCGCGGCAGGGTCGAAAGATATCGTCCCTGACTTGTCAGAGACGGCGAACGGGTGCACCTCCACGTTGTTCAACCGGTTCAGCGAAATGTTCTCTCGCAGCCGTTTCAAGGCTTTAGGTTCGGGTTCGAAGCTCGCCACCCGACCATCGGGACCCACCAGCGACGCGGCAAGCAGCGTATACACCCCGACATTCGCACCTACGTCTACGAAACCGTCGCCCGTCCGCAGATAGTGCTGAATGAAAGCCATCTCACTCCAGTCCGGGTACCCTGCAGCGTACAGCGCGGCACTCGCTGCGGTGCTATCCGGATAGCATCGTAACTTATAATCTCCGTATAAGGAGATATCGAGCGTACGCGCGGTAGCACGTTTGTAAAACTGCCAGCTCAGCGCACGCGCCAGGGCCCTGGCACGCCCCCCCTCGTTTGCAGGATGGTTCCACACGTACCGGAGAACAGACACCACGTGTTTCAGCGCGCTTGCGCTCATACTATTTCCAGGGGCTCGATTTGAGAAATTCGCGCAGACGGAATAACGGGACCCAATCCCTGCTTGTCGCTATGGATCGTTCCGATCAACAACCGGATCAGCATGCCACTACTCTCGATAGCGAAGAATACGACTTCGTCAACGTCATCCTTGATCCTGGAATCGCGGGCCGCAGAGGTCCAGTGACCACAACCTGCCTACACGGAGCCCACCGCCTCTGATCGTGATGTCCGTCCTCTCTCGTGTGGCAACGAGGACACTTAATCATTCACGACCGGAAACCACGAAAGCACTCCCAGCTCCCAACGGGTGACCCGCCGTGCGATGAACCAGGCCAAGAATTCAACGACAATCATGCGCTCGCCCCGAGTTCGCGCAACCAGGCCGGCGGCGGGCCCAATATACCAGAGGAGCCGTGCCCCCCGCACCCCCATCCGTGTTGGCGATGAGCGACCTGTTGTGGACGCGGGCGCCATTCTCGAATCGGACTCCCAGGAGCGCACGGCCATTGTGCTGAGTGACGGCATATCCGACGACGCCAGCGACCTTTCTCCGAAGGCTGCCAGCACTATAAGTGCTGCTGAGGAACGCCCCCAAAGATTTGTATCCAGGAGGGTAGGATGCGATGAGTGTGCTCACCTCAATGCTCATTTCCGGGAATCCCCGCCTGGTCCGTTACCCCAAGGAGGAGTCGGGCGTTGACCATTCCCACCGACGGATCGGAGGATCGTATCGAGGTAGGTGGCGCCTGCCGTTCCCGTGATGCGAGAGGCCCAGCCAGCGATCGCACGACGTTCCTCGGCCGAAATACGCCCTTTGTCCAGGGTACGGCCCAGGCCATCCCGAAGCGACTCGACGCTGTCGGCCTGAACCACACATCCTCGTCGGGGATCATCGACAAGCACAGCAGCACCGCAACGGTCGCTGCACACTACGCGGGTCCCTGCGAGTAATGCCTCGCTAATGACAGCACCCCATCCATCTCCACGGCTCGGCAAGACCAGCGCGTCTGCATCGCGCAGAACCTGGCGCACCTCATCGTTCGGCAGAAATCCAAGCCAGGAAACCCGCTCCGCTGGGAAATAACGTTCAGCAAGGCGCCGATAGCCCGCGGTCTCCGGGCCATCCCCCACCACCTGTAAGCGCCAGTCACGATCTTCAAGTCCCTTCAATGCCTGCAGCAACAGGTCGACGCCTTTCAGGGGATAGAGCCTCCCAACAAAAACGAACGTAAAAGGGTGATCCGCGCATACCATCCGGTGCCCGGCGAATCCCTCGTCTAGAAAATATGCGAATTCGAACACCTTGGAGGCCGGGAAGCCGCTTCGTATGTACCAGTCGACCCCTAAACGACCAATCGCCAGGACAAATGCGATCCGGTTCCTGAAGCGAATCGCGTTGAACCGGTTGCGGAGCAATGAAAGATGTGAGCGTGCACCGTAAAGCGTTCCTGCTTCTGAAAGAATACCCAAGGTCGAATCAGTACGAGCAACCCGCCGAAACGCTTGGTAAATCATCGGATAAGCGTGAATACCAGAGAAGATATGCGTGGCTCTATCAGTCGAAAATGTTGAGATGAGCGAGTCGAGGTTTGACTCTTCTGAAGCACGGATGAGATTTGCCGTACCCAGGTCGGGAGCAGACCACCCCATCTCTTTCCGCCTGCTTGGCAACTCGTCCTGAGTAATCAACGTAACGTCGTATGATGCGCTCCCGGAAAGGGCGCGGATCAAGGCGCTCTGATGAATACTCAAGTTCCTCTGCCAGAATACGATCTGCTCCATTGGACTAGGCCTCTACTCCGGCGTATCCGATGATAAGCCACATAAACAACCCCATCCCCCCTACTGCAAAGAACACCGACTCACCGACATTCACACAGATCGCGGTGAGGGCCATCCAAATCATTGGAAGTGGGCTCCGCCGAAGCAGAGGCCGTAGGATCATGAATAGCATTAATCCGAAGAATATCGAACCAACAATTCCCACCTCTTCTAAGATGGCAGTCAGTAAGAGTCCCTTTTCCACAGACGCACCAACGGGTAGGCCAAATAGCGGATCTCGACGAATTTGAAATGAAGTCGGATCCGACGCGACCCCGAAACCGATCCCCAGCACGGGATTCCTCTCGAAGTTATTCCAGGAGCGCTCGATGAGTCTCCCACGCGAATCCTGGAATGCCTCCGCTACAGTCATATCATCGTCACCCTTCAACAGGAACGCCTGAATCTCACGTTGAAGTAGGTTCGCGTTCAGGATTAACCCCCCTCCGAGCATCAGTAGGAAAGCAAGGGAGATCGGACGCATTAAAACTCGTAGAATCTCTCGTCGTACGGCGGGGCGGAACACTGCCACGACAACTAGGGCAACAATGAGACCCATAAGAAGCGCCACGAAACCGGTCCGAGCCCGTGTTGCTAATAAAGAGATCCAACCCATTGACAGCAACGCCATCATCGCCAGCGAACGTTTCTGATGCAAAACAACAGTCGCAGTGAGACGAGCAGTGATTGGCGCCAGAAAGAGTGCATATGCTTGTGGGTGATTTAGGATACCCTGGAATCCCCAGCCGTTACGGACGTATCCGAGTGGAAAGAACAGCAGAGGAAGCCCGGCGGCGACAACCACTGCAAAAAGTGCAAGAAACCACGAGTCCCAATATCTAACACGACCACGGGTAGCATGAAACGCGAGTAAGATCGACGAACTTCCCAAATAGAACATTGTCAACTTCAGGATCGAGACATCTCTGGCATAGCTGGTGAACAAAGATGTCATCGATACAACTAGTACAAATAAAGTGAGAGCAATCCAATTATATGGAACTCGCCGGCGGGAAAAAAAATAGGCGGATCCGACGCGAACAAAAACGGCCATTATCACAATCCACCTCAACACATCCTCGCCGAAGCCAGATTCAAAAATTCCCGGATTCAAGAAAGCGAGGAGCCAACTCAGTGTAAGCGATTCAATCGACTGGCGGATCCCAAAGAACGCCCAGACGCATAGTCCGAAGTAGCTCAAAACGGCTACCAGAGGCCCACCGAGTTGTAGAACTAGTACCACCGCAATGATAGTAGCTGATCGCCAAAAATCATGATGCGCAAATACATCGAATCCACCGCGCCTCAGACCGGAGGAGTTCGATCCGGCAGCCATGCTGTCGACACCAGACATTACTTGAGCACTCACTCGGTACACCCCAAGGCTTATTTCGTACGCAAACCCTTCTCCCCACTAGAGAGAGATCGACACCCCGATTTGCCGGCTGATCAAATCGACACACTCCCGGAAAAGCCCAGATGCTTCGATCTCCAACTAGCGACAGAGACGGGTCGTACTATCACATCACGATTGGCGTTGAAACTTCCAGATTCCCAAAGCCGTCGCATCTATACCAAGGCGGCGGTACACTAGCCACACCAAAAACACATTCCAGACTATAAGGCTGGTCGCGGATGCGAATGCAGCCCCTTCAACATTCCAGATTGGGATGAGGAACAGATCCAATAGCAAGTTGCACGTGATCGCGAGGCCAAACCCTTTCAGAGTGTCCTTCTCAAACCCCGTCATATTCAGAAGCGGCACAACCGCTCCTGTAGCACAGTTGACAATCTGTCCAACTGACAGGATACCGAGCGCTACTCCTCCACGTCTGAACTCTTCGCCGAAAACTACTCCGACCACGCTACCTCCAAACCCAATGAACAGCGCAGCAACTGGCAGTGCAAAGCAGAGGGAGACTCGTGCGCTCTTCGTCATCAGGTGCTGAATGCCGGATAGGTTGCGTTGCGAAAAGAGCCGAGATATACTAGGAGCGACGGCCATTCCCACTGCTAAATATGCAAATCCCACCAGGTCAGCTGCAGCATTGGTTGCACGATACACACCGACATCCTCAGGGACAGCAAGTATTCCGAGAAACAATACACCAATTTGCGCATTAATGATCTCTAAGGCACTGATCGCGAGTAGAGGAATCGCGCTCGCAAACCAAATCCGAGTATCAAACTTGGGGCGAACCTCTTTCATCTCCGCCGGAAGACGACGAACCAATAAAAACGCGCCCACACCGAATGTGACCGCTGCCGCGATCACGTGCGTTGACATGACAACTGCAGGGCTAAGTGTTAGACCGGGTCGAAACACCGGCACCACAAATAGCAGAAGTATAAATAGTGCCGGCTTCAAGACCATCTCCGGGAATGGCCCAAGTGCTACATGGCGCAAGCCCCGAAGTGCAGCCCCTCGCATCGCCCCAAGTGTGAGCAGCGGGAGCAGCATTCCGCCCCACAGGATCGTAGACATGGACTCTGAATCATCTGCTCCACGCAGCAGCCAGTATCCACCACTCAGAGCCCCATACAAAAGCAGGGAAAATGCTAGTGAAACCTGATTGGAACGAATCAGCAGCCCCCGCATGAGGGCCCATTGCCCGCGAACCTCATAGGCTGCAATGTTTCGAATCAAAAGCGACGGAAATCCGAGCTGCGCCGGCACAGCCAGTAGTGTGACCAGGGCCATCGCATACGCGTAAACGCCATATCCCTGAGCGCCAAGTATTCTCGCGAGCAACACGCCGGATCCAGCTCCCAAGGCAACCGAAGCCACCTTGACCACTCCGGTTCCGAGAAAACCTGCCCGAAAGCTATGGCGGCTTCCCCCGAAGATGCCGGCTCGCATCCTGAAACGCTCAATCAGCCCGAGACGATCTGATATCTCAGGTTCTACAGAATCCACAGCCTTTATCGTCTCCACAACGGTCGCAGAATGGTGGTTCACTGCCCGTCAAATGCTGCAGCAATTCGCTCCCCCGCCCTGCCGTCCCACCCTTCCGGGCAGCGGGCGCCCGCCTCGATACGTCCCCGGCTCATGGCCTCCCTGAAGCTCTCCAGCACGCCGTCCCGGGAGAGCGGCCACGGAGCGAGACGGTTGGTTCCTTCCGTGATCGTCACCGGGCGCTCCGTCTGCTCGCGCAGGGTTACGCACGGGACGCCGAGGGCAGTCGTCTCTTCCTGGAGACCGCCGCTGTCGCTCAGCACGACCGCAGCGCCATCCGTGAGGCTGAGCATGTCCCGATAGCCCAGAGGCTCGAGCACTCGCAGGCGTTCGAGCAGGGGTTCCAGTCCGAACGTCCGGACCGCGCTCTGCGTCCTGGGATGAAGCGGTAGAACGACCGGCATCTCCTCGGCGACCTCGGAGAGAGCCCCCAGGACAGCCCTCAGCGCCTCGGGATCGTCCACGTTGCTCGGCCGGTGCAGCGTCGACACGACATAACGTCCGCGCGTGAGACCCAGGGTTCCGGGGAGGTCGCGGGCACGGGCAGGCTCCAGCTGGTGGAAGAGCGTGTCGATCATCACGTTGCCCACGAAGACCACCCTGTCCTCCGCGATCCCTTCGGCCGCGAGGTTCGGGTGGGCGTCGCGGCTGGGCGTCAGCAGCAGGTCGCTGAGGCGGTCCGTCAGCACCCGGTTGACCTCCTCCGGCATGCGCCAGTCGCCGCTGCGAAGACCCGCCTCCACGTGCGCGATGCGGCAGCCCAGCTCCGTCCGGAGCTTGCTGGCGACCAGCGCGCAGGAAAGCGTGCTGTTGACGTCCCCGACGACCACGACCCAGTCCGGAGCACACTCGCGCAGCACGGGCTCGAAGCTCTCCATCACGCGCGCGGTCTGCACGGCGTGCGATCCGCTCCCCACCCCGAGGTGGTAGTCCGGAGCGGGAAGCTCCAGGTCCTGGAAGAAGGTGTCCGACATACGGGCGTCGTAGTGCTGGCCCGTGTGCACCAGGATCCCCGGCGTGCCCCGCTCCCGCAGGGCGCGAAGGATCGGGCCGACCTTCATGAAGTTCGGCCGTGCGCCCGCCACCACGAGCGTCCGCATCAGACCAGGGCCTCCACCTCGACGGAAAGACTCGGCCGGAAGATCTTTCCCCCGGAGAGCCGGAGGACGCGCGCGTCGCCGGCGACGCCGCGCATGACGCCGCGGGTGTCCACCACCAGGCTCGCCAGCCTCCCCACCCGGCTGTAGTCCACCCCCGTGTGGTCCGTCACGATCACCACGCAGTCGCTCCCGTACAGCGCCTCGTCCGTCAGCGCCACGCTCCGCAGCGGCAGCCCCGTCAGCGCCGTGTGCCCGTCGTCCCCGAT
>Ga0180215_1001905_pt1 | contig 21969 bp, 24 predicted proteins | sample eDN3rd37CBELigBY_FD_128871 | JGI IMG/M metagenome (GOLD analysis project Ga0180215, IMG submission 128871) | Enriched backyard soil microbial communities from Emeryville, California, USA - eDNA 3rd pass 37_C BE-Lig BY (version 2) (version 2) | ecosystem: Environmental > Terrestrial > Soil >... | reverse complement strand
CCATAGGATGATCACGGAGCTTGCGCTTTTGTTTAGTATAAGTTCTTCGACCAAGAAAAAATATGAGTTTGTAATAAAATCTACCATACTATGTGCAGGTTCACCCTTTATTTTCATAAACCACAGCAAGAATATTCTTGGATAATATGTAAGATAAATGTAAAGGCTATCAATAGGAAGAATATAACTAGTTGGAGGCATGACTATGAATCAAAAACCACTTCATTATGATGGAAGCAGTTTAACAGAATTTATTTCAATAAATGATATAACAGAAAATCAAGTGTTTGAGATCACAGATGAAATGAGAAAAAATATTGCAGCTAACCCATACGCAATAGATATAAATGATTAATTTTTTTAAAAGGGATTTGCTTTAGTATAGCGAATCCTTTTTTGTTTCAAAGAGAATAGTTCAAAAAAGCAGGTGTAAAATAAAAACAAATAGTAGCATAAGAAGGAGGAGCAATGTGACATTTCAAGATGGGCTAGACCAAATAGATAAAGCTACAGAAAAGATCAGTGACGCATCCCAGTTAACAATAGAAGCTGTAATGAATGCTTTTTTATTCACATGGCAATGGTGGATAGCACTCGCTATGATCATTGTTCCATGGATAATTTGGATATTATTCCGTGATCGGGAAAGATCTGCACATTTATTTTCTGCAGGGTTACTGGTTATGGTTATATCTGAAATTCTGGATGTTATAGGTGTAGGTCTTGGGAAATGGGCCTATCCAGTAAAAGTAATCCCAATAGCTACTATAAGCTTTTCTTATAGACTCTCTCTTTTACCGGTATTATTTATGCTGCTCTTACAATTTAAGCCTCATGTAAATCCTTTTATTAAGGCAGTTTTATATGGTGGTTTCGGTGCATTTATTGGATTGCCATTGCTAGAAAGTATTGATCTTTATAAGACATATGATTGGCCACTTACATATTCTTTCTTTATTTTAACTAGTTTATATTTACTTGGTTACTGGTTTAATCAAAGGAAAACTTTCTAGCTATGTCTTAAACCGCATTCTTGTTACTACTATCTTTCTTTGTGAAAACAGCATAAATTTTTAAAACTTTTTACTTGTTGTTTATTTTCGCCGTTTTGTATCAAACTATAATGACTTAATAAAAGAAAGGTAAGATGAAAATGACAAAAGTTTTGTATATTACAGCACATCCTCATGATGACAAGGTTTCTTTTAGTATGGCAGCAGGAAAAGCTTTTATTGATTCATACAAAGAAGCTAACCCTAATCATGAAATCGTCCATATCGATTTATATAAAGAGCATATTCCACATATTGATGTGGACGTGTTTAGTGGTTGGGGGAAATTACAAACAGGAAAAGGGTTTGACGAGTTATCAGAAGAAGAAAAAACAAAGGTAAGCAGACTTAATGAACTAAGTGAACAGTTCATATCCGGTGACAAATATGTATTTGTTACTCCGTTCTGGAATTTCTCCTTTCCACCCGTTATGAAAGCTTATATTGATTCAGTTGCTGTAGCAGGAAAAGCATTTAAATATACGGCAGAAGGACCTATCGGCTTGTTGACGGATAAAAAAGCACTTCATATCCAAGCAAGAGGCGGTATTTACTCTGAAGGACCAGCAGCAGAAGTTGAAATGGGACATCGCTATTTAAATGTGATTATGAATTTCTTCGGTGTACCGTCGTTTGAAGGGTTATTTATTGAAGGCCACAACGCAATGCCTGATAAAGCTGAAGAGATAAAAGCAAATGGGATTGCACGTGCAAAGGATCTGGCGAAGACTTTTTAATGTTATATAAGGAATTGACCAATAGAACAAATGGGCATTGATCATAATTTCACATGAATCTGACATAGATGTTGCAAATGTTTGATGAAACTATGTGAGAGCTTATTACAAGATAATGGTGAGGTTTCTTTTTTTTCTTTATACTACAACTAAACAAGGTAATATGTATATATGTAAAATTCTAAGGTTCAATACTTGTTGTGAATCTCCCCTCACTCAAAACAAGAAATTTGGATCGAGATAAGTGAATGGCTATACCTCATGATAGCTATCTCCATGGATGGATAAAAGTCTGAGATAACTTTAATCTCATTGGCTTTTATCCTTTTTTTATTATGTAGCAGTATTATATGCAGGACTTTTCCAACTTTCCTTGAAGTTATTAAAATCATGTTTTTTACACAAGGGGGAGCAGTATGCAACAAAAAGTCGTGGTTTATCGTGAATTACCAGATCAAGTTTTATATTTCTTGAAAAATAAATTTGATGTAAGTTATTTTCCGACTCTTAATGATGAAAATTACCGGGATTTTCTAGTTGAATTACAAACTGCACATGGATTGTTAGGTGCTAGTATGAACATAGGGCAAGAGCTATTAAATCAAGCTCCAAATTTAAAGGTCATTTCAAATATTTCGGTTGGTTATGATAATCTGAATATAGAAGAGCTTAAGAAAAGAAACATAATAGCAACAAATACACCCGGGGTGCTTGATGATACAACAGCAGATACAGTCTTTGGACTTTTACTGGCAACGGCAAGAAGAATGCCCGAGCTTGATCATTATGTAAAGGCTAAAAAATGGGGAGGAACAAAGGGTGAAGACCTTTTTGGTGTGGATGTACATCATAAAACATTAGGTATTATCGGGATGGGAAGTATCGGCAGAGCGGTCGCTAAACGAGCACACTTCGGCTTTGATATGGAAATCTTATACCATAATCGTTCGAGAAATAAGGAAGCCGAAAGTAAATTTGATGCAACTTATTGCTCATTAGATGAGCTCTTGAAGAAGTCAGATTTTGTTTGTTTAATGGTTCCACACACACCTCAAACAGAAAAAATGATTGGAGAGAGAGAATTTACCTTGATGAAGGATTCAGCGATTTTCATTAACGGATCAAGAGGGAAAAACGTTGATGAAGAAGCCTTAATTAATGCACTGCAGAAAAAAGAAATACTCAGCGCAGGGTTAGATGTCTTTGAGATTGAACCTGTTGAGAAGGAAAATCCCTTATTATCAATGCCTCATGTTGTCACGCTCCCGCATATCGGTTCAGCTACAGCTGAAACGAGAGCAAAGATGGCAAAACTAGCTGCAGAAAATATGGCTATTGCTCTCGCGGGAAAAACACCTCCGAATTTAATAAGGTAGCAAAAGGGTAGAGAAGATCTACCCTTTTCAATATTTATTTACATTATTAAGTCGTTCATTGCTTCTTACTTGCTTTACTAGTTTCTGAATTTACTTTTTTCGGACAACTACATGTTCTATGATAGAGAATGTTCTTCTTGGACATTAAAGATTGGTCAGTTCTTTCCGGTGTGCTGAAAGCGTTTCTTCAATCAAACTCAGCCTTTCCTCAAGCTTATCAACAGAATGTCCTGTAGATTCCAGTTTTTCAATATCTCCTTGAATCCTCACATATTCCATTTTTAATTCATCGATTTTTTGCTGTATTTCTTGTTTGCTCATCTTTATGCCCCCATTTATCATAATTTTGCTAAACCTTTATAAAAAGTATAACAAGAACTAAAAAAATGGGCTAATTATCATCCCTGTTATAAATAGGGATGAAATATTCTTTGAGAAGACCTATGAAAATAGTTGTTTCAAAGAATATTAAAAGAAGATTAAAAGTAATGTTCCGACGATGAAACAATAATATGTAAAATAAACAAGTTTGCCGTTCTTCATAATTCCCATAAACCACTTCATTGCAAAATAAGTCATCAATAGAGTTGAAATAAATGCCGCTAAATATGGAACGGCCAAATCAGCTTTGTTTGGTTCATGTAGAAAGTCAGTAAATCCAAGAACTACTCCACCAAGACTAACTGGGATATATAGCATAAATGAAAAACGTAGTGCCGTATCTTGTTTCATTCCAACAGCAATGGCTGAAATAATCGTTGCTCCTGAACGGCTTATACCAGGAGTTAAGGCTACTGCCTGCCCTAAACCAACCATGAATGCATCTTTAATGGAAAGGTCACTCTCTCCTTTAGTACCTTTCATATTACGAATTAACCATAATGCAATTCCTGTTACAAATAACATGAGGGCAATTGTAGTCATGCTGACATTTTCCCCTATAAAGTCATTTAACAAAATACCCAGTACTCCCGCAGGTATAGTACCTATGACGATAAAGCAAATAAAGTAAAAATCGCTTTTATAACGAGAATTTTTCGTTTTTAGATAGGCAATGGAATTATTCAAAAGCCTAAAGATATCCTTTCTGTAAATATAAAGAATCGCAAGTAATGAAGCAGTATTGGTTAATATAGCAAAAGTAAATCCTTGTTCACCAATTCCTAATATTTCACTTGCAATCATTACGTGACCACTCGATGAAACAGGGATAGGCTCTGTAAATCCTTGCACTAGCCCAATAATAATCATTTTCAATGTATATAGAAAGTCTAATTCACCCATTTTATCCTCCTCATTTATCTCTTTCTTTAATAATGTATCAAATTAGGATTATACCTTATTTGTGCTAATAATTTGTTTAATAAATCTTTACAATTATGTGAAAAAGGAAAAAAGTTCCTCTAACATTTGGGAAATACCCTTTTTTGTGTAAGTTTGTATCAATTTTTTCTAAAAAAAACTGAACCAATATTGTTAGTCTTATGTCCAACAATATTGGTTCAGTTCACGGTAAGATTTAATTGTTTAAATCATTTAAACCAGATGCATGTTCATTTGGCATATCAGGCATTTCTGGTACTGGATATCCTTTCGGTGGCTCTGTAACGAATAAATCTCCGCCATTTCTACTTGGAGTGTTACCACTAAAGACTTGCCCTATTAACGTACCATCGAGTCTGAAATTAAATTGAGCATTATGGAAGCCCATTTCAACATACTTACGGCATTCAGGGTATTTATTTAAGTCATAGTTAGGAACGGGGAAGACTTTTCCCCAATCAACTCCAAGAGTCTCAAGTGCTTTTGCAAATGCATTTTGATGAGCATTGTCTCTTACCATTAGGAATGCAATGGTTTCTCGAAGAGTTTTGTTGTTACTCATTTCGTATATTCTTGATTTTTGAAGAACACCAGTTGATTCCAGCATAACGTTATTAAGAAGGTTAGCGATTAAATTACCATGGTCGTAAACCCATGATCCATTCCACGGGTTACCACCAGCGTCAACAGGAAGCGATGCTTTTGCACCCATAATATAATGATGCGGATTAGCGCCTTCTTGTATAACATCGTCTAAAGGGGCAGTATCTGCTGCTTGATTACCAGGCATTTCGCCACCAGAATCATTTAACAGTTGATTTATTGTTGTTTGAACAAGTTCTACATGACTAAGCTCTTCTAAGAAGATCCCTCTAATTAGATCTCTATATTTTTTTTCTTTTCCTCGAAAATTTGCACTTTGAAAAGAAAATTGCATCAATGTACGCATTTCACCAAATTGCCCTCCAAGAGCTTCTTGAAGAACTTTAGCAGCGTTAGGATCTGGCTTGTCTGGAACAATCATATTAATTAAGTCTTCTCTATAAAAATACATTTTATGTACCTCCTATGTGGTCTATGCAGCTATAGGTTGTCCAACGAATCATTATTTATGTTTTAAATAAGAAAGTTGTTGCATAAAACTTACAGAGTGGATGATACATTAGAAGACGCTATTATATATTCAAAAACTGAAAAAGCTATATTAATCTTGCTAATAAGTTGAGAGTGAACGATGTACTCATTCACTCATTAGAATTATGATTATTCAGGACGAGTCGTATTAGTTGAGTTATGTTCAATTGGATAATTTTCTCCATAACCTTCAACATGACCGGCGTGCTCTTTAATATATGCTGACCCTGAACCAATTTCAGAATTTTGCAGGTTGTTTTTTTGCTTTTTATTGTCTCTAGTTGGATTTGTCAAAAATTTCACCTCCTCAACACATATTAGATTGCTTTGAAATGGTGAGAATATTCAAGCGGGATAGAAATAGTCGAATTTATTTTTATAGATTGAAGAATATATACTAAAAGATATCACGGAGATTTACTTCACTTTCCTTAAGCCTTTTCCATTAAGAATATCTTGCACACCTTCTTCACATACACCATAAGTTCTCCAATAACAAGATTTACAAACCGTTTGAATATCTGAAGGGATGATACGCTTGTTTATGATAGCTTCAATTTCCTCCCAATTCAAAATGTGTCCAATTTCGAGCCCTAATTTCTCTAGTATAGCCGCATCTCTTTCATAAATATGATCCTCCTGACAATGGTATTTCCCACTGTTTGGATATTTGTCACATAAATGATCAGGACCCGAGATGAGTTGTACACTTGTTTTAGGCTTCTCTCTCAAAGTTTGATGCAAACGCGTCATATTTTCTATATATTCAATAGAATACCCCATACCCCGATAGCCTAATAGGCAAAAAAGATGATGACCTCGTAGTTTAAACATGGTTTCCTCCTCTAATAGTTGTAAGTATGTAAACTTAAAATGTCGTTAAGTTTACATACTTACATTTTATCATTTTACCTAAAATAGCTGGGCTTTTTTTCATTATTTATATATCTAACTAAAGAAGATAAGAAAAGGTATATACAAAAGCAATTGTTAAATACTATTTGAATCATATAACTTTTGGAAATGAAAATGGGAAATGTTTTGTAAATAAGTAATATGACTATGTGGTAGATGTAACAAAATAAAAAGGAGAGAAATATAATAGAGGGAAAAGTAAGAAAAAAATGATTGGATTTATCACTTCATTGATAACGATTTAATCTTTCAAAGGGACTATTTTTCTAATTTGGATATATATCACATATTTACATAGGATTAACATCTAGTTAATGAAATTTACAAAACCTTTACAATTGCTTAATAGAGAATTTACAATCTATGTTTATTCTTAACAATGGGTATTATATGAAGAGAAGTTGTCAGTAGATCACCTTGGAGGTTTAGAAATGACATTTATGAGAAAGACAACATTTGGCTTATTGATGTTATTCTTTGCTGCTGCATTAGTAGCATGCAATAACAGTGATAATGGTATAAAGTCAACCAATGAAGGTTCAGATACAATTGCTATTTCGGGTTCGACATCCGTAGGACCATTAGCGGAAAAAATGGCGGAAAAATACAAAGAGAATTCGAATGTAAATATAGAGATTAATCAGATAGGTTCTTCAGCAGGCATAACAAATGCTATTAGCGGAGTATCTGAAATTGGCATGTCTTCACGTGATTTGAAAGAGGAAGAAAAAGCACAAGGGCTAACTGAAACAATTATTGCTTATGATGGGATAGTGGTTGTAACACATCCAAGCAATAAAGTTAAAGACCTTACATTGGAACAGGTAAAGGAAATCTTTACAGGTGAGATTACCAATTGGAAGGACCTTGGGGGAGATGACATGGAAATTGTCGTTGTTTCCAGGGAGGACGGATCAGGTTCCCGTGATGCATTTCAAGAAATAGTAGGGTATTCGTCAGGGGAATTAATTAGAAGTTCTATTATTGCTTCCGGAAACGGTAATATAAAAACAACCGTGGCAACAAATAAGCATGCAGTTGGATTTATTTCATTTGAATATATTGATTCAACGATTTCAACAGTAAAGATTAATGGAGTAGAAGCTACAGCCGAAAATGTCCTTAAGCAAAAATATAGTTTATCACGTCCGTTTTTGTTTGTTCATAAGGATAATCAACTATCTAGTGGAGGACAACAGTTTATTGACTATATTCTTGGGCCTGAAGGACAAGCGATTGCAGCAGAGTCAGGTGCCATACCGATAAAATAACGTAACAATCACAGATGTCAAATCGACATGTCAGACATAAAACATCATGTGTTAGAGCAAACATGGAGGAATGAAGTATGCCGCGAATACCTGTTGAGGATCAAACAATAGATATTGGAAAATCAAATAAGAGGAAGTACTTCCTTGAGAAATTATCATCAAAGTTATTTCTTTTTTGTGCATTACTTTCAGTTATCAGCTTATTGGTCATTATAGGATTTGTATTTTATAAAGGTTCACTACCATTTATTGCTGATGGATATAGTTTTTTTGATTTTATCTTTGGGGTGGATTGGGTTCCAAGTGAAGATAAATTTGGAATATTACCAATGATTGTAGCATCTATATTTGCAACAATTGGATCTTTAATCATTGGAGTTCCGGTTGGTTTATTTACAGCCATCTTCTTATCAGAAATTGCACCCAAAAGTATAGCGAAGCTAATCTCACCAGCTGTTCAATTATTGGCCGGTATACCATCAGTTTTATATGGAGTATTCGGACTCGCTATCATCGTCCCATTTTTGCAGAATAATTTACACTTACCGAAGGGTCAAAGCTTATTTGCAGTTATTTTGGTATTAGCAATTATGATGTTACCTACAATTGTAACAGTTGCAGAAACGGCGATTCGCGCAGTACCTAAAACGTATCGTGAGGGTTCATTGGCATTAGGTGCGTCTCATATAGGAACCATTTTTAAAGTTGTTGTTCCTGCAGCGAAATCCGGTATTATGGCAGCAATTGTTTTAGGTTTAGGGAGAGCGATAGGAGAAACAATGGCAGTTATCCTGGTAGCAGGAAACAGTTTAATTATCCCGACAAGCTTAACTGACAGTGTACGTCCATTAACGACCAATATCGCTTTAGAAATGGGCTATGCATATGGGACACACCAGGAAATGTTATTTGCAACTGGTATCGTTTTATTCTCTTTTATCCTATTATTAAATTTCGTTCTATCAAAAATCAGTACGAAGGGTGGTCATTGAGTTGAGACAGGTAAAAGATAACGTATTGCGTGGACTTCTCTGGTTTTCAGCGTTCTTAACTATTGCCATCCTTGTAACGATTGTTGGATATATATTTTATAAAGGGTATCGCTTAATTAGCATAGATTTTATCTTTGGGGATTATTCTCCAACAGGTCATGGCGGAATTTGGCCGATGATTATTACAACAATATATACAATAGTGATCTCATTATTAATTGCTACCCCGGTAGGAATTCTAGCTGCGGTGTATTTACAGGAATATGCAAAACAAGGTCGTTTAGTTAGGATAATCCGTTTCGCGACGGAAAGCTTAACAGGGATCCCATCAATCATTTATGGATTATTCGGTGCAGTGTTTTTTGTTACAACGTTAAAACTGGGAATGTCGATTATAGCTGCTTCTTTAACGCTGACAATTATCGTATTACCAGTTATTATCAGAACAACAGAAGAGTCATTAAAGACCGTACCAAAAACGTATCGTGAAGGCTCTCTAGCTTTAGGAACAACAAAGCTGCAAACTTTATATAAGGTTATTTTACCGAGTGCGATGCCTGGAATATTATCAGGAATCATTCTCTCCATCGGGAGAATTGTTGGAGAATCTGCAGCAATCTTTTTAACTGCTGGGACGGTGGCTGCCATGCCGGACAGTATTTTCTCCTCAGCAAGGACATTAACGGTCCATTCTTTTTTGGTTACACAGGAATCAGGTGACATTGAGCTTGCTGCTGCGGTTGGGATTGTCTTAATCGTCATCATATTGGTACTGAACCTTTCGGCGACGTTTATCTCCAAGAAATTAAATAAAGCTGACTATTAAAAGAGGTGTGTTGACATGGATACAACAGAGATTGAACAAAGTAACAGGAAAGACCAATCACAATTCAACCAGCAAACAAACGGCAATGTCAAAATCAGTGTAAGAGACTTAAATTTATTTTATGGGGATAAACAGGCACTTTATTCAGTTTCATTGGATATTCAAGAAAAGGAAGTTACCGCTTTAATTGGACCTTCAGGATGTGGGAAATCGACTTTTCTACGAACATTAAATCGCATGAATGACCTTATAGACAGTGTGAAGATTAATGGTGACATTGTTATAGATAAAGAAAACATCTATCAATCAAATGACGTGATAAAATTAAGAACAAAAGTTGGAATGGTTTTCCAAAAGGCAAACCTCTTTCCAATGAGTATTTATGATAATGTCGCATATGGTCCAAGAATGCAGGGGATAAAAAATAAAAAAGTCTTAAATAACATTGTTGAAGAAAGCTTACGTGGTGCTGCAATTTGGGACGAAGTAAAAGATCGCCTGAAAACATCAGCACTCGGACTATCTGGTGGTCAACAGCAAAGGATTTGTATTGCACGAGCAATTGCGATGAAGCCGGAAATCATCTTAATGGATGAGCCTACATCAGCATTAGACCCAATTTCAACATTAAAAGTAGAAGAATTAATTGAACGCTTGAAAAAAGATTACACAATTGTTATTGTGACCCATAATATGCAGCAGGCTGCACGAGTATCAGACAAAACAGCCTTTTTCCTAAATGGGGAAATCATTGAATTTGATTCAACAAACAATATTTTCTCAATGCCAACAGATAAGAGAACAGAAGATTATATAACTGGAAGATTTGGGTAAGATTTTGGGGGAGTAGAAAATGGTCGTTCGTGAGAGCTTTGATAATAATTTGCAGGAATTACAAGGCAAAATGTCAATGATGGCTAAACTTTCAATAACTGCGATGGAGAAAGCATTTGAAGCCTTGAAAAAACAAGATGTGGAGATTGCATTAAAAGTAATTGATGAAGATACAGTAATCGATAACCTGGACACGGAAATCAATCAATTTGTCATATGGCTAATGGTGAAAGAGCAACCAGTTGCCAGAGATTTAAGAAGAATTATAGGTGCTTTAAAGATTACATCCGAGATTGAGCGAATTGCAGATTTTGCTGTAAATATCGCAAAGTCCACAATAAAAATTGGTCAAACCCACTCTTTAGTAAAAATCACAAATCTTGATCAAATGAAAGATCTATCCATTACTATGCTTGAAAAGGCATTACAATCATTTATTGAAGAAAATATGGTTCTGGCTAAAGAAGTTGGCGATTTGGATGATAAGGTTGATAAATATAGTGGTGAAACATACAAGGCAATTACTAATTATTTAAAAGATCATCCAGAGGAAACAGATCAATTAGTGCAATTACTTTTCATCAATCGATACCTGGAACGAACAGCAGATCACATAACTAATATTGCTGAAAGTGCAGCTTATTTAATAAAAGGACGTATATATGATTTTAATTCTTAATATAAAAGGGTGAGCATTTGGGCTTGCCTTTTTTAAGTTTTTATCAGTCATTACAATTATATCTACTAATAAGCATCAATAGGGAGTGAGGGGCATGAGACGGTCTCACTCCCATGAAATACGATAAGTCCTACTGGATTCTCTCATTTGGGAATAGTTTATTTCAAGTAAATCGAAATTGGTTGCATTTCTTCAACATTGAGAACCATTCCTGATCCTTTTGAATAATAGATCTGTGGTGTAAATGTTAAAGTACGGGCATCCGGATGTATGGAGTAAATAGAGACTTCACTTTTATGAAATGCCCCATCATCAAGACTTACTCCTCCATTACTATTTACGTCATATTTGTTTCCTAAGTTGTCCGTTACATTACTCATTTCAATTGAAATAAAAGGGGATTCCTTTAAAATGTTCCGATCAACAACAAATTCATATTGTAAGACTGATGCCATTTTTGAATGCTCAAAAGATTTTAGGTTTAGAGTAATCCCGGGATACTCCTCTTTTTTATTAAGTAACTGAGTACTTGTTTGCAGTTGGGTTAAGGAAAATTCAAATGACCAATCACCTTCGTATCGTTTAGTATCACTACTGTTTTCAAAGACTTTCGGCTCCCACTTGATGTTAATATCTTCAGGACTTTTTCCATCAAAATGTGGAGTGATTTTTTCAACACCTACATATGTTGTTTCATTCATTTTATCAATGTATCCTGTTCCACCTATTGCCTTAACATCCTCTATATCTATAAAACCTTCTGATCTAGGTTGACTTCCAAGGTCAAATGTAGTCTGGATTGCATAAGTAATTATCACATTTGTTCCATCATAAACTGCATTTTCAATCATAATATCAATCCCATTACTTGACTGCACCTGATTGACAACTGTAGCTAAATCAACGTATTCATTGGGAAGAGTATCTTTTTTAAAATGCTCCATAATATTTTGGATAAAAGGGATATGATTTGCTAATACAGGAACGCTTATGATGCTGCCGGTAATAACCGTAACTCCAATCAATGCTGCCGCAGTTAAAGTATGTAGAAAAGTCCCTTTCTTTGCCTTTTTTTTCTTCCTCAATACATGTTGTTTTATTTCTGCTTTCCTTTTTATTGTTAATGCTCTTGGCTCAATATCATTAATATCAATATCAAGAAATTCTTGTAAATCATTCCTCATAAAAACCGCTCCTTCAGATGTTTGTTTTGTGCTAGTTTTTTCTTGCCGCGATATAATCGATTTTCTACCGCTGACACCGAAATTTTTAGAGACGCTGCAATTTCAGCACTTGTTAAATAAAGAAAATATTTCATCATAAAAATATCACGATCCATCTCCGGTAATGTACTGAGGATAAGGAGAAGCGTGTTTGTTTCTTCCTTTTTAATTATTTGCATTTGGACATCATCTATATGGGGATGTATCTGAAGTTCCTCTTCACTTTGCTCTCGATTTTGAATTTTCTTTATATGACGAAAACGGTCAATTGCTTTGTATTTTGTCACCATCGCAATCCATTTCTTGAATTCCATACTTGTTCCTTTAAACTTATTTGCATTCTGCCAAACTGTTAAGAATACATCATTCACACATTCATCTACCGCATCACTGCTAACATTGTGTAAGATTTTGTAGCTTATGGCATTTACAAGAGCTGAGTATTCATCAATGATATATTCGAGTGCCTCTTCATTTTGTTTTTGTAGTAGTTTAATAAAATTCACAGCATTACATGTCATTATTGATTCTCCTTATTTTATTAAAAAAGCTTTTTCACTATCTATATCGAATGAATGAATGAAAAACTCGCATTTTTTTATTCTTTTAAAAAGTATAAATTTATTATGGATCATAGTAAAAGAAAATTAAGTCTTCTATATTAAAGTAAGTAGTTTTTTTATTTCATAAAGCTCTAGCTAATTAAGATAAAGATAAATTAGGAGATTTATTTTTATTGACGAAAAAAAGAAAAATTAGTGATATAATAGAAAGAAAGAGCTTACAAAAAAAGAAAGTAGGATGTATTTATGACAAATGTAATGGGTGGTTTAAACCGTTTATTTGAATGGATTATGCGTTTATCTGTTATTAATATAATGTGGATTGTATTTAATCTGCCTATTTGTTATCTAGCTATGTCACTTTTGTTTGCAGAAGATGAAGGATCGGTCTTTTTATTACTGGGAACGATTGCTGTTTTAGCTCCTTTTATATTTTTTCCGGCGACATCAGCAATGTTTGGCGTTGTGAGAAAATGGGTGATGGGAGAGGATGACGTCCCACTAGTTAAATCATACTGGCGTTTTTACAAAGAGAACTATATAAGAAGTTTAACAGGTGGTTTATTGCTCACTCTTTTTTGGGTGATCTGGACTGTTGACTTTTTCTTTTTCTCAAAGGTAAATGTCTTGGTTAGTTCATTCTTTTTGATCGGATTTTTATTTCTTTTCTTAATGACACTTTTCTTTTTCTCAAACACTGTACATGCTGAATTAAAGCTTTTGACAAGTGTGAAGAATGCCTTCTTTCTTACAATGGTCTATCCATTAATTAATATGGTAGTATTAGTAATTAGTGGAGTTATTTTGTATATAAGCTTAGGTGTATTTACTTTCCTTGTTCCATTCTTCATGGGTACGCTTATCACGTACGTAGGTTTTGCTGCTTATTATCAAAAAATGGAGAAAATAAATAATAAGTCGGTTGACAAAACAAAATAAAGTTCAAAAAAGTACGTTCTTTTTATAAGAACGTACTTTTTTGTTGAACAGGATAAATGCTATGGAATCATCAAAATTAGAAAAGACCTTTTCAGGAGGAAAGGTCTCTGTTTTTATTAGGAAGCGTTTTCATAAATGACGCCTTTAAACTGAATTTTAAAAGTTGGGGGATTACTTTTCTTTATTTCGTTTTTTACTTCTTTAATTTTTGCTACAGCTTCTGTCATTCCGGATGCTGTGATTTTGTATTCTGTTTTCTCATTTCCGGTATCAATTAAAAAGACAAATTGTTTCATGATTGTGGCACTCCTTTGATTATAGTTCATATATTTTATGTTCGTTAGTGGAAAACGGTTTCAATAAAATTTTAAGTAAATTTGTATACGCTTTCATTTTATTGCATCAAAAGACCTATGTCAAGGAGTAACCTATTTTATTTTTTACAATAAAAAAATTCTTCTTAATTTGTTCACAATTGAACATATTAAGAAGAATGGTTAATTCGGCATTTATCACAAATAAAGTGCAAAAGCGATTATAATGCCAATTCCTAAAATAATATAAATCCATGATAAGCGAGAGAGGTTTGCTTTTGTTTTTGTATCATAATGTTTATCTCCCTTGCCACCAATTAAAATAGTACCTAGTAAAGCGAGAACACCAATTAAAATGACGAGGATAATGGCAATCTTCATAAATAAATTCCTCCTTACATCCCACACACTTTTTTCTATCATACTATAAAATGAATGATTAGAATGTAAAAATAATGACTGAAAAACAAACTATCACCTCATTTACAAAGAGGTGAAAGTTTTTATTTTATAACATCATATAAAACACGTGCAATTATTTCATGATTAAAATGCCCAAAGTCCTTTCCAAATAGTGTTAGGCCACCACTGTTTTTTCTATTATCTGAAACAGCTAATTTGAATTTTATCTCAGATTTCATCGTAAGGTTAATGTGATCGATTGTTACATCTGAAATGCGACTTCCATCTATAAAAGTACCATCTTTGTTAATACGCAGTAATTTGGCCATTCCATATTGATTTAAGTATCCCGGCCACCAGTCTGGATTATTCGTGCCTCTCATTTTTCCAAAATCACCAGGTGATGTCCAGAAGCCCAGTTCAATATTATTTAAATAAAAATAGATATCAGATGGCCAATCCTCATTGTATCCGGGTGCTTCTGAACTAATTTCAAAAATAAACTGAAGTTCTTTAAACTCTTCAAATCGTTTTAAGTAATTAGGTATCCGATATTCCAGAAAACCATTGTTTAACCAAATGATACCGGCATGTATGTGAGTTGGATCAGCGAAATAACGGGGGTCATCGAATTCTCCAATAATACTATTTTTTGTAGCTAATCCACAAGTTGGCTCAGCACTATAATTAATATAATGTCCAACATTGATTTCATATTCATAACAATGCTCGATTTCTTTACTTCTTAAATCCACTGTTAGCGAATCTTCATTTAAATAACACATCTTTTGAATTCCATGTTTCCCAACTGTAGTTGTAATATCAATTATACCGCTTTCTTCAAGTTTTTTAATATGCATGGTAACAGCACCATTTGTTAATTTTAATTTTTCTGCTAGCTCATTTAAATTTAATCGATCATGTTGTCTTAATAAATTGATAATTTCAATTCTGGTTTCAGAGCTTAATGCTTTAAATATGGTTAGACCTGACTGCAAATCTTTAATATGAATCAAAGGTGTACCCCCTGTAGAGTGAAGTTCATTTTAGTATATTATAAAATAAATTATATGAATGAGAAAGTCATTATTTTTAGTGGTTCAAGAAAAAAGTATTTAGAAAAGGGGGATTATAAGTTTTTGAAAACGAATACACTTTTTCGTTGACAACTAAAATGATGGGAGATTATTATAAAATTATAAAAAGATTTAGATTCTTATAAAATGAAAATTGGGGATGGGTGGTAAATCATGACATTAAAAGCAAAAATGGTAGTTGATAAGGATTTTAAAATATCTGACGTGGATTCGCGGATATATGGATCATTTATTGAGCACTTAGGTCGTGCAGTATACGGTGGGGTATATGAACCGGATCATCCACTTGCTGACGAAAACGGTTTTCGAAAAGATGTTATTGAACTAGTGAAAGAATTAGATGTGCCGATTATCCGCTATCCGGGTGGTAATTTTGTATCAGGTTATAATTGGGAAGATGGGGTAGGACCTGTAGGAGAGCGTCCAAGACGTTTAGATCTTGCCTGGAGAACGACTGAAACAAATGAATTAGGCACAAACGAGTTTGTAGACTGGACGAAAAAAGTTAACTCAGAAGTTATGATGGCTGTCAACTTAGGTACAAGGGGAATAGATGAAGCAAGAAACCTGGTAGAATATTGTAATCATCCAGGAGGTACATATTACAGTGATTTAAGGAAACAGCACGGGTATAAAGATCCACACAAAATTAAAACATGGTGTTTAGGAAACGAAATGGATGGACCGTGGCAAATTGGTCATAAAACTGCAGAAGAGTATGGCAGACTTGCGGTTGAAACTGCAAAAGCTATGAAGTGGGTAGATCCGACGATTGAACTTGTTACATGTGGTAGTTCAAGTTCTTCAATGGCAACTTTCCCTGAGTGGGAAGCTACAACGTTAGAGCATACATATGAAGCTGCAGACTATATCTCACTTCACCAATACTATGGAAATCGAAATGACGATTCAGCTAGCTATTTAGCAAAATCGCTGGATATGGATCATTTTATTAAAACAGTCATTTCAACATGTGACTATATAAAAGCGAAAAAACGTAGTAAGAAAACAATGTATTTAAGCTTTGATGAATGGAATGTTTGGTACCATTCTAATGAATCAGATAAAAAAATTGAACCATGGTCGATTGCTCCTCCGCAATTAGAGGATGTTTACAACTTTGAAGATGCTTTATTAGTGGGTAGCATGCTTATGACAATGCTAAAGCACTCTGACCGTGTGAAGATGGCATGTATGGCTCAGTTAGTTAATGTTATTGCACCAATTATGACAGATACAAAAGGTGGAGCGTGGAAGCAAACAATCTTTTATCCTTATCAGCATGTATCCATGTACGGGCGTGGGATTGCTTTACAGCCGGTTATCTCCTCACCTAAATATGATTCGAAAGAGTTCACAGATGTTCCTTATCTGGATTCAATTGCCGTTCATAACCCGGAAAAAGAAGAACTAACGATTTTTGCCTTGAACCGCAGTCTTGAAGATAGCTTAACACTAGAATGTGATGTTCGTAGTTTTTCAGACTATCAAATCATTGAACATACTGTGTTGGAAAATGAAAACTTAAAAGCTTTTAACACACTGGAACAAAAAGCAGTTGTTCCACATAACCGAGGAAAAGCGGTACTTGAAGGTGGAAATATTATTGCACCATTAGCGAAGCATTCTTGGAATGTGATCCGTTTAGGATTGAAAAAATAAAAATGCCATATGAGACCTGCTCTGTAATAGAGCAGGTCTCATTTTCGTTTTACTAAATATGTTTCAACAAGGTAAAAGTGTGGAAGGGTACATATATAGGGACATACTTAGAAAATGACAGAAGCGCTTCATATGTCATTGTAATTATGGCACAAAGATTCCCTTAAATCTTTGTGGATTTGATACATTGTCGCTTAAGCTTATGTAATCGTACAATATATAGTAAGTAAACTCTTACTCAACCTTTAATGGGGGTGTTTGTCGTGTCAGTCATTTCAAGAGATTTATTTTTATATCTATCAAATAATAAAACGTTGAATCGGGCCGCCCAGAATTGGGGCAGCAATATCGCCTCTGGAAAGATTGTAGGTGGGATAGACTTTCCAAGCTCCATTAAATTTATAAAAGAGTTAAATGAACAGGGTTTTTCGGTAACAGTTGATCATTTAGGAGAATTCGTTACTAGTGAAGAAATTGCAAGAGAGCGGACAAAAGAATGCATTCAAACAATTGAAACGATTGTTGCTCAACGATTAGATTCTCATGTTTCTCTAAAACTAACATCATTAGGTTTAGATATTTCAAAAGAACTAGTTATTGAAAATATGAGAAAAATTATGGATATAGCTGAAAAGTATAAAATTATGGTCACAATTGATATGGAAGATGAAACAAGGTGTGAAGAAACACTTTCAATTTTTAAGGGCCTAAAAGCTGATTATACTTATATTAGTACAGTAATCCAGGCATATTTGTATCGTGCTGAACAAGATATCCGCAATTTAAATAGTTATGAACCATTTTTAAGACTTGTTAAAGGGGCATATAAAGAGTCACCTACGGTTGCTTTTCCGAAGAAGGCGGATGTTGATGAAAATTACAAAAAACTAATCAAATCTCGTTTATTAAATGGTTATTATACAGGAGTTGCGACTCATGATGATGCCATTATTGAATATACTAAGAGATTAGTAGAGGAATATAAAATTCCAAAACATTCATTTGAGTTTCAAATGCTGTATGGAATGAGAACACAAACTCAAAAGGAATTGGTTAATCAAGGTTATAAAATGCGTGTGTATGTGCCATACGGGATTGATTGGTATGGATACTTTATGAGGCGTCTTGCAGAACGTCCAGCTAACCTTGCCTTTGTTTTAAAGGGTATGACTAAAAAGTAAAAAGGAGTCGATGATCATGACAACAGTTTACAAACACGAACCATTCACTGATTTTTCAAAAGAGGAAAACCGCAAAGCCTTTGAAGCTGCCTTAGAAAATGTGAATAAGGTAATGGGAAAAGAATACCCGCTTGTCATCAATGGAGAACGGATTACAACGAAAAGTCAAATTGTTTCCTATAACCCGGCAAACAAAGATGAAATTGTGGGAAAAGTAGCCAAAGCAACTCAAGAGCACGCGGAAATGGCCATTCAAGCAGCAGATAAGGCTTTTCAGACATGGAGATATTGGAATCCAGAAGAACGAGCCAATATTTTATTCCGTGCAGCTGCCATTATTCGCCGGAAAAAACACGACTTTTCGGCATTATTAGTAAAAGAAGCAGGGAAGCCTTGGAATGAAGCTGATGCAGATACAGCGGAAGCGATAGATTTCTTAGAATATTATGGCCGTCAAATGATTGAACTGGCAAAAGGGAAGCCCGTAAACAGCCGTGACGGAGAAATCAATAAATACGTTTATACACCAACAGGAGTAACAGTTGTCATTCCACCTTGGAACTTTTTATTTGCGATTATGGCAGGTACAACAGTTGCACCAATTGTAACTGGTAATACGGTCGTGTTAAAGCCTGCAAGTGCCACACCGGTTATTGCCGCTGAATTTGTAGAAGTATTAGAAGAAGCAGGATTACCAAAAGGTGTTGTTAACTTTGTTCCAGGAAGCGGTGCTGAAGTTGGTGATTATTTAGTGGATCATCCTAAAACGAGTATTATTACCTTTACAGGATCTCGAGAAGTTGGAACCCGCATTTTTGAACGTGCAGCAAAAGTACAATCAGGTCAGCAGCATTTAAAACGTGTGATTGCGGAAATGGGTGGTAAAGATACAGTTTTAGTTGATAAGGATGCGGATCTTGAGTTAGCCGCTCAATCTATCTTCACTTCAGCATTTGGTTTTGCTGGCCAAAAATGCTCTGCAGGCTCAAGAGCAGTTATTCATGAAGATGTTTATGATCAAGTGCTTCAGCGGGTTGTGGAAATTACCGAGCAGAAGATTACCGGCAACCCTGAAAAATACGAAACATATATGGGACCGGTTATTGATCAGGCTTCATATGATAAAATTATGGATTATATTCAAATTGGAAAAGAAGAAGGTCGTTTAATGAGCGGTGGTAAAGGAGACGATACGAAAGGCTACTTTATTGAACCAACGATTATCGCTGATCTTGACCCGAATGCTCGGCTTATGCAAGAGGAAATCTTCGGCCCTGTGGTTGCTTTTGCAAAAGCGAAGGATTTTGACGAAATGCTTGAAATCGCCAATAACACTGAATACGGTCTAACAGGAGCGTTGATTACAAGGAACAGGCAGTATATCGAGCGTGCAAAACAAGAGTTTCATGTTGGGAATTTATATTTTAACCGTAACTGTACTGGTGCTATTGTTGGTTACCATCCATTCGGTGGCTTTAAAATGTCAGGAACAGACTCAAAAGCTGGTGGTCCGGACTACTTAGCTTTGCATATGCAGGCAAAAACAATAAGTGAGATGTTGTAATTAAGTTGTGGGAAAGCAGACATAGTTTCTGCTTTCTTTTTTATGATTAATTCCTTCATCTTTCCCATGTTACACATTGTAGACCATGAAAAAAATAAACTATTTCTAATTTCCTGAAACTTTCGACTTCCTTAATCGTATTACTTAACAAAGGTAACTAGTTATCGAAAAAGTCTACCACGTGGAAAAATGGCTTAATACACTATTAGGAGGCAGAAAGATGGATGGTTTTTTTGGAGTTATTGTTATCTTAATTCCTTTATTAATTATTGCAGCACTCGGTGGGATTGGATATTTCTTTTGGGTGAAGATTCGTTATCGAACAGCCAAGTCAAATCAAGCGTTAATCATTACAGGTCCAAAGTTAGGAGATCCTGAAAAAGAAACGAATATATTCACAGACCAAGAAGGACGTTCGATGAAAATTATTCGAGGTGGCGGTTATAGACTGAGACGTTTCCAAACTGCTACTCCTGTTAATTTAACTTCCTTTCAATTAAAGCTTTCAACACCAAGAGTGTACACAAACGGCGGGGTGCCGATTGTCGCTGATGCAGTTGCGATGGTAAAGGTAGCTGACACATTAAATGGTATTGCAAATTATGCAGAGCAATTTTTAGGGAAAGAGCAAGAAGAGATTGAAGCAGAAATTATTGAGGTTCTTGGGAGTAATCTTCGTGCTATTTTATCGAAGATGACGGTTGAAGATATTAACAGTGACCGTGAAAAATTTAATCATGATGTATCAGAGGTTGCACAAAAGCAATTAGATCTTATGGGCTTTAAAATTACATCATTAGGTTTAACAGATTTACGCGATGCTGATGAGGAAAACGGTTATTTAGAAAACCTTGGAAGACCACGTATTGCAGAGGTTCGTAAACTGGCTGAAATCGCAGAAGCGAATAGTGAGCGTGAAACGCGTATTCATATAGCACAAACAGATCAAGCGGCAAAAGAAGAGGAATATAAGCGTCAAATTGCAATAGCTGAGTCAAAGAAAGAAAAAGATATTAAAGATGCTGCCTTCAAAGAGGAAACTGAACGGGCGCGTGCAAAATCAGAACAATCCTATGAATTAGAAAAAGCGAAGCTTGCGAAAGAAATAAAAGAAGAGGAATTAACACTTCAATTTTTAGAACGTGAACGTGCTGTTAAGCTGGAAGAGGAAGAAAGTAAAGTTCGTAAAGCAAAAGCAGATGCGGAGTACTATGAAACGACTCGTAAAGCAGAGGCGGAAGCCCGTAAAGCTGAGATCGATGGGGAAGCAAAGGCAAAAATACGTCGTGAAGAAGGTTCTGCAGAAGCAGACGTTATACGTGAACGAGGGAGAGCAGAAGCAGAAGCTCGTAAACTATTAGCAGAAGCAATGGAAAAACATGGTGATGTTATCATTACTGAAAAATTAATTGAAATGTTGCCAGTCTTTGCTGAAAAGATTGCACAGCCACTAAGTAATATTGATTCTGTGAAAATTATAGATTCCGGTAATGGTCAGGGTGTGTCATCTTTTGGAAAAAGCATTACAAAAACAATGGTTGATATTCAGGAACCATTAAAAGAAATGACAGGAATCGATATGGGTGAGCTATTAAAGTCTTATGCAAACCGTACAAATCGTACAGATAATCATATAACTTTTCAAGAAGTAAAACGGGAAAATGATTCAGATGCAATCACGGTTGTTGATGATCAACCTGATAAATAATAGGAGAAGGCGGGCAAATATTGTCCGTTTTTTTCTATGTAAAAAATGATAGAGATAAGCTTAAAATATGTGAATAAATAATGTGGTTGAACTTGTATTCTATTTCTATGAGAGATTTCCTACAATTAAACTATACAAGTAATCCTAAAGCAAAGTATCATAAGGTTAACGAAATAT
>Ga0180215_1001903_pt1 | contig 21986 bp, 23 predicted proteins | sample eDN3rd37CBELigBY_FD_128871 | JGI IMG/M metagenome (GOLD analysis project Ga0180215, IMG submission 128871) | Enriched backyard soil microbial communities from Emeryville, California, USA - eDNA 3rd pass 37_C BE-Lig BY (version 2) (version 2) | ecosystem: Environmental > Terrestrial > Soil >... | reverse complement strand
GAGATGATTATCATGAAATGGTGGAAAACTCCTAAGACAGCAGTCGTGTGGACAATATTAAGGGTTTGGCTTGGTATACAATGGCTGGAAGCAGGATGGCATAAGGTAGCAGGCGGATTTAATGCAGGTGGGTTCATGCAGGGGGCCATAGCACAAGCCGCTGGCGACCATCCAGCAGTGCAGGGCTGGTATGCGGGCTTCCTGGAAAATGTAGCATTGCCAAACGCAGATTTATTCAGTACTTTAGTTGCATGGGGTGAAGTCCTCGTTGGAATTGGACTAATACTTGGAGCAGCGACCATTCCGGCATTAATCGCAGGAGCTTTCATGAATCTAAATTTCCTATTAGCAGGAACAACAAGCACTAACCCAATACTATATACAGCAGCAATCATCCTTCTATTTACAGGTGCAGGTGCTTACTGCTGGGGTGTTGACAGATTCGCCATCCCCTATATTAAAACAATGATAAAAGGCGGTCACGGAATAGGCAAAAAAGAAGCACACACTCACTGAGCAGAAATATGAAAAGCAGGAACCTGAGGTTCCTGCTTTTTTTGTCCTTTAATAATAGAAAAGCATAGAATTCTGAATGCCGATAAATGTCTAGCTCCAGTGCCTGCCCCCTCGAGGTCACAAGCTTGTCTAGCTGCGGCTCCTAGGGACGTCATAAGCCATTTCCTTTCAGAAGGAAGAACGCCTTCTTACAGGAACCGACTTATGCCTGAGGCCCGCAGGATACGGGTTATGCAGACGTTGCCACAGGACGTGGCATTCTTAGTCTGCGCTCCTTCATGGGCAAGGCGCTTCCGCTTTTCTATTTAGGCTAGCGTTTTTGTCTGCTCTTTGCCCGCTGATCAGCAGCCTTGGAACGTGCCATTGCCTCGAGATCATCATGATCGGCAAGTTCGCGGTTAAATTCTACGTCGATGCCGTCAGATTTCATGTTTTTTGGTACTTGTGGAAGTGATGATTTGTTTTTATCACGAGTTTTATGTCCATGTGCACGGCCCATTGCAAATAACCCCTTTCAGCAATAAAGGTGCGGAAACTAATTGTTTCCGTACCTTTATCATGTGCCTTTAATAGGGATGGTATGGGTGGAAATTAATGTTTTGACTGTCTGCCTGCAAATCCGCCTGCTTTGTCAGCTCTTTTGAATTCTCTTGAATAAGTTACTTCCTGCATGCTTGATAAAGTGCTTTTGGATTTGTCTTTTTTCTTTTTGTCCACTTTGTATCATCCTTTCAGAATAAGGTTCACACTTCCCTTATTTTTCCCTTATTTGAAAAAAATGATACAAATTTCATTTATAAATATCGCTAAGAGCTGCCTTTAATTCTGGATATAAAAATTCATAACCGAATGACTGCAATTTTTCAGGAAGTACTTTTTGCCCCTCTAATACCAGGGTACTCATCTCTCCAAGAGCTATTTTTAGAGCAAAGCCCGGAGCAGGCATCCAGTGCGGGCGATTAAGGACTTCTCCAAGTATTTGCCCAAATTCCTTCATAGTCACAGGATAGGGCGATGTGAAATTTACGGGACCATGAAGCTGTTCGTGTTCAATGCAAAAAAGGATTCCGCTTACGGCATCATCTAAATGAATCCAGGAAACCCATTGGCTGCCTGAACCGACAGTCCCTCCCGCAAATAATTTATAAGGAAGGGCCATTCGCGGAAGAGCACCATCGTTTTTCTCAAGAATGATTCCAAACCTGCAGAATACTGTCCTGACTTCAAATTCTTCTGCTTTGGCTGCCTCTTCCTCCCAGCGTCTTACTGTTTCAGCCAAAAAATCAGTACCGCTTTTCCTGGAAGATTCAGTGAAAGTTTCAACCTGGGAAGTGCCATAGTAACCAACGGCGCTGGCATTTATAAGTGTATACGGCTTTTCTTCAAGGCGGCTGATAATCCGGCGAACTTCCTTCGTGGCTGTAATGCGGCTGTTTAATATCCGTTTTTTGCGATCTTCCGTCCATCTTCCACTGTTAATGGACTCACCAGCCAGGTTGATAAACACGTCAATGCTTTCCAGAACATCTTCCGGTGAATCATCATCGTTCAGCCATTGTACATAATTCAGATTTTTAGAATGCTGCTTATGAGATATATTTCTCGTTAGAATAAATATTTCATGTTTTTTCTCCAGTAATTTTTTCACCAAGGCGTTTCCAACAAAGCCAGTTCCGCCTGCGATGGCTATTCTCATGGGCGATTCCCCCTTTCAAGTGCAAATACCTTGTTACAGTTTACGACGTTTTCTTTCAAAATCCTTTTTTGATAAGGCTGTTTTCGCAGGGTTTGTTGCTTTTTGTATATTATTTATTGAGTTTATTGCAGCAGGCGGTAAGACCCTGTCGAAGAGAATCACCGCCCGCGCCCCGCAGAAAGCGAGCAGCCTGGAGCGGAAAACAACAATTAATACGAAAAGAGGCTTTGATTATGTTACATTTAAGAAAAGAGGTGGAGAAAATGCCGATCATTACGAAAATCACATTTCAGAAAAAAAACACAGACCGCTACAATATATATATGGATTATGGGAAAGGTGAAGAATATGCATTTAGTGTGGATGAAGATGTATTAATAAAACATCAGCTCAAAAAAGGAATGGAGCTTGATGAATTTTCACTAAATGAAATTGGCTATCAGGATGATATCCGGAAATCCTATAACATGGCTATTCAGTATTTATCCAGAAGGATGCGCTCAGAAACCGAAGTCCGCAAACATTTAGCTGACAAAGAAGTTGAAGAACCGGTTATTCAGGAAGTTGTTCACAAATTGTATGATTACAAATTTTTGAACGATGAAGAATATGCAAAAGCTTTTGTGCGTACACAAATGAACACATCAGATAAAGGGAAAGGTTTAATCCGCACTGAACTAAAGGAGAAAGGGATATCCCCTAAATTAATCGATAAGGCGCTGGAGGTGTATTCAAGGGAAGCTGAATTAAGTACAGCAATAAGGCTGTGTGAAAAGCATGCACAGAAATATGGCCGTGATTCATCAAAGATCCTCAAACAAAAACTGGAGCAGATGTTAATGCGTAAAGGTTTTAATTTTGACATCATTCAAGAAGCAATATCTGAAACGGAGATTGAAAAAGAAGAAGATGAAGAATTGGCTGCCCTAAAGTATCAAGCGGAGAAAGCTAAGAGGAAATATGCCAATCTTCCTGATTTCGAATACAGGCAAAAAATGAAACAAACCTTATTTAGAAAGGGCTTTTCGTTTGATTTAATTGATCGATATTTAAGTGATGAAGAATAACACATGGAAGCCCATGTGTTATTTTTTAGATTCAATTACAATGGACTCTTCATTCAAATTATCCAGAATCATTACTGCCACTTCTTCAGGAGAACGAAGCCTGGATTTGTTTTTGATATGGTCGCTTTCATCCCAGAAAGGGGTATCCATTCCGCCCATATAAACGGCTTTAACTTTAATATCCGTGTCTTCGAGTTCTTTCTGAAGGCTCTCTGTAAACCCTCTTACAGCAAACTTGCTTGCTGCATACACAGATTCATTTACTTTTCCTTTTAAGCCAGCAGTCGAAATGATGTTCATCAGCAAGCCGCCGTTTTTTTCTTTAAAATAAGGCAGAACAGCCTGAGTCATATAAATAGTGCCCAGCACGTTTGTTTGAAGCATTTCCTGTATTTCCTGCTCTCCAAGACGTTCAAATGGCCCAAAATGTCCAACTCCAGCATTGTTAATTAAGCCGAAAAGTTCATGGCTTTGGATTTGCGTCATCAAGCTGCTGATCTCCTGGAGTTTTGCAATATCTAATGTAAAGGATTGAGCGCTTCCGCCAGCTTCATGAATCTCCTTTTCCACGCTTTGCAGTTTGTCCAAAGTCCTTCCTGTTAAAATAATATGGAATCCTTGTCTGGCAAATAATAAAGCAAGCTCTTTGCCTAATCCGGACCCCGCGCCGGTAATGATGACGGACTTCATATGTTTCCCTCCTTTGAAGGTCTTTTAAACACCATTTTAACAAAAAAGTTCAATACTTGTGAAATAGCATCAAAACAAAAGGCAGGACCCTTTTCTAAACAGGCATTTTCTCATATACTTAGTTATGTCGAACCGGAAAACAACGGGCACATTAAAAGACTAAACAGAAGTTTCAAGAATTAACCAAAACAATATACGATTATCTAGAGAAAGTAAGAGGGGTTAATATGCAGGAGAAAAGGTACAGTACAATGACTACGTATGAGCTTCAGCAAGAAATTGCCAGCTTAAATGAAAAAGCAAGGAAAGCGGAACAGATGGGTATGGTAAATGAGTTTGCCGTACTTGAGCGCAAAGTAATAATGGCGAAATCCTACCTGCTCAATCCTGATGATTTTTCCCCTGGTGAAATTTATGAAATCGATGGAGATCCAGGAGTTTACTTTAAAATTGAATATATGAATGGCGTGTTTGCCTGGGGATTCCGGCTAAATGGAAGCAAAGGTGAAGAAGCTTTGCCGATCTCCATGCTGAAAAAACTGGAAGAAAGAGGATGATGTAAACCATCCTCTTTCTGATTTTAGTGCAGTCTAACTCACTTTATGAATTTTTGCGAATCTGCCGTTTTAAAATAATGAGGTCTTGAGTTTGCTGGGTCTCACCATTTACTTGTGAATGTGCACGTTTAGGCCTAAAGTGCGGTGAAGTAAATGGACTGGAATAAGGGTTATCCCCAAAAAAGTTTTTGCTGTTTCCCATAACCAAACCCTCCTCGTATTTTAAAATTCTGGTGTGTCACTTTCGCGGTTTGATGAAGCTCTCATTCGTTCCTGAGGGTGCGTATTAATTGTGCCATCAGCCCGGCGTGAAGCATATTCTGCTTTAGCCCGAGGCTCCCCCTCCAATTTTATATTGTTTTGATTTGGGAAATTTCTCGCTTTATTGCGCATAAGCAGCCTCCTAAACCGGAATAAGAGCGTGAACGGCATCTTAGCCAATCACGTAATACTATTATTTGTTTTTTTCGAAAGGCTATGATGGATACTGGTTATTAATAAATGGTAATGAGGTGACTTTTATGAATGAGTACCAGCAAAAGCTTTATGTGCTTTTATTGGAAAAAAACAAAATGCTTTCAGCAAGCCAGGCCCAGACATGGATTGAACTGCTATGGGAAGATTTTGAAGCAACTTATGCCAAGGCTGGCAGAGAATATAAAGGTGCTGAAATGACAGAAAGAATCGTAAGGCAATGGGTAGAAAACCACGGAAGCAGGCTCCATGAATTTGTTGCCAATAATCCTAAATACAAGCATTTACTCGAACAGGACAAAAATGCGCTGAATTGAAAACAGGCTGCCTATTTAGCAGCCTGTTTTCATTAGCCAGGAATGATATCCAGTTTTTTTCGAAGTTTTTCCTCACTGAAAATCCAGCCTGTATAGGATGATTGAATGTTAAACTCCCGATCGAGCTGGACCACGGCTACAAATGGATAATGTCCATTGCTCCGGTAGCGGAGGTCAATGAATCGAACTTCATAATAATCATCATATTCATCCACTTCCCAGCGGTAAACAGGTGAGAAGGATAGGAATGCTGATAGATTTTTGTCTTTCTTCGCGGCTTCAATTACAGGTGTTTCAGGAACAGGAACGCGGTTAAATTGATCGAGAATCCTCACATGGTTTTTAACAGCACGCCCTACGAAAAATTGCTGCTTGCTCATCACGGCAACTCGCCATTGATTGAATTTCATTGTTGGGGCAATGATGATTTCTGTGGCATCCGGTATAATTACTTTTACAGCTCTCAGCACACTTCTCTGAGCTGCGAATCGAAGAAGATAATACACGACAATAATGCCATAGATAATTAAAAATGTATAACCAGGATGAGCCCCGAAGGCCCAGATAAATAATCCTGCGACATGGATCCCAAAAATAAATGGGTCAAATGTGTTAATGATTCCCAAAGCTACCCATTTGGAAGAAAAGGGCCGAAGTGCCTGAGTTCCATAAGCATTAAATATGTCTACAAAAACATGCAGGAAAACAGCCAAAAAAGTCCACAGCCATAAATGAAGCAAATCTGCTGTTGGAAAAAATGGGTAAACAACTGCAAGTATGGCAAGAGGCCAAAGCAGCACAGCCGGTATGGAGTGGGTAATTCCCCTGTGATTGCGAATATAAACGGCATTATTTCTTAGTTTTAAAACAGTATCTATATCTGGTATTTGTGAACCGACTATGGCTCCAATCATGACACTTGTTGCTGTAGCAGAACTTTCAGCAACAACGGGGTCAAGAGTGGCAATGCCGCCAATCGCCAGCCCCATAACTACATGTGTGCCGGTATCCAAGAGGAAAATACCTCCTTCCTTGGGACATGATTCTTGTGTTTGATTTAATCTATAGCGGACTTGATGCCGCTTTTTTAGTGTACCAGCAAATTTCTTGTATTAACAGCTGAATATGGGTACCTTTAAAGGAGTTGATGAATAATGTTCAATCATCAAGAACTAAGGATTAAAGAAGCGACTGTACTAATATATTCCCATATTTTCCGATTGTTTAACATCAGGAGGATTAAAAATTGAAAGAAGTTAATCAAAATACGATTGAATCAGTTGATATAAATGGTTTTCAAGATGATTTGCTCAGGTGGTTTGAAGCTGAGCAAAGGGATTTGCCATGGAGAAAGGACCAGGATCCTTACAAGGTTTGGGTTTCCGAGATTATGCTTCAGCAGACGCGGGTGGATACCGTAATTCCTTATTTTCATCGCTTTATTGAACAGTTTCCGACTGTAAAGGATCTATCTGAAGCAGACGAAGAAAAGGTATTAAAAGCCTGGGAGGGTTTGGGCTATTATTCAAGAGCAAGAAACCTTCAGGCGGCCGTCCGGGAAGTCCATGAAAAATATGGCGGAAGAGTTCCAGATACACCAAAAGAAATTTCTTCATTAAAAGGAGTAGGGCCTTATACAGCAGGAGCAATTCTCAGTATTGCTTACGGAATACCGGAACCAGCTGTGGATGGCAATGTCATGCGGGTCCTTTCGCGTATCCTCTCTATCTGGGATGATATCGCCAAGCCTTCTTCCAGGAAGATCTTTGAGTCTTCCGTCCGAAAATTAATTTCACATAAAAATCCGTCCCATTTCAATCAGGCCCTTATGGAGCTTGGCGCATTAATTTGTACACCAACGTCACCTTCATGCTTATTATGCCCGGTGAGAGAACATTGTACTGCTTTTTATGAGGGGACGCAGCATGAGCTGCCCGTAAAAACTAAAACAAAGAAGCAAAGAAATGTCCAGTTAGCAGCAGCTGTCCTCATAGATGATCACGAAAGAATTTTGATACACAAAAGGCCTGAAAAAGGCCTTCTTGCTAATCTCTGGGAATTTCCGATGGCAGAAATCAATATTGCTTATGTAAGCGACAAAGAGCAGATGAAAGATGTGTTCAGCACACAATTTGGCGCCGAAGTGGAAATACAAGAAATGACTGGTCAGATTGAACACGTTTTTTCCCATCTAACATGGAACATAAATGTGTATAAAGGAAAAATAATAATACTTGAAGAAGAAAAAAATGATTTGAAATTAGTCAGCCTTGAAGAAATTAAAGAATTTCCTTTTCCGGTTTCCCACCAGAAAATATGGAAGCAATATTTGGATAGCAGAGGATAGAAAAAGGGGGCGTGCCCCCTTTTTCTATATGATTAATCGTAGCTTACCCGGGTTCCATGCGTATAATCAGCTTCCTGTCTTTTCAAGCCGCCGCGGTTTTCTATTTCTTCGATGATTTCCCTATGGATGGTTTGGCCCTCAGCATTTAAATAAGGCATGATCTGCTGAAATGAATGATGGTAAAAAGCAAGCTCACTGTCCTTCCAGTCTGATTTTGACATCATAGAGAGCTCTGTCATATCACGTCCGACAAACAATTGCCATCTTCCTTTCCTTATTTGGATTACAAATAGTGTTTTAATTCGAATTGCCATATATACATGGAAAAAGCTAAAATGAAATCGGTAAGGGGTTTTATTTAGGCTGTTTTTTAAAATGTTGGTGCTGTTAAATTCAAACAAAGTTTAACATGCAGAGTTGGTTAGAGCGGAGGACACTTGCACCAAACTAGAGAGAACAGCTTAATTTTTAAATTCCCGTTATAACAATCCCTAAAACAGTTTGGAACAGGAATACATAACAGAAAGGAAACTGAATCATGACACAAAAAGTAGCACTGATAACAGGAAGCAGCAGAGGAATTGGAAAGGCAACGGCCATCAGGCTTGCCAAAGAAGGCTATGACATTGTCATCAATTACGCACGCAGCAAATCGGCTGCAAATGAAACAGCAGCCGAAATTGAGGCACTGGGAAGAAAAGTCCTGGTTGTAAAAGCAAACGTAGGTGACGTAGAAAAAATTAAAGGGCTTTTCCAGGAGATTGAGCGTGAATTTGGAAGGCTGGATGTGTTTGTAAACAATGCAGCATCCGGTGTACTGCGCCCGGCAATGGAACTGGAAGAATCCCATTGGGACTGGACAATGAATATTAACAGCAAAGCTCTGCTTTTCTGCGGACAGGAAGCTGCAAAGCTGATGGAGAAAAATGGCGGCGGAAAAATAGTAAGCATCAGCTCCCTGGGATCGATCCGCTACCTGGAAAACTATACGACTGTGGGGGTTTCAAAAGCCGCATTAGAAGCATTGACACGCTACTTGGCTATTGAACTGGCTCCCAAAAATATCGTCGTAAACGCTGTTTCAGGCGGTGCAGTTGATACTGAAGCTTTAAAACATTTCCCTAACCGTGCAGAGCTTCTCGAAGAAGCAAAGACCAAAACTCCTGCAGGGCGTATGGTGGAAATTGAAGATATGGTTAATACAGTAATGTTTTTGATAAGTGAGGATTCCAGCATGATCCGCGGCCAAACGATTATTGTGGATGGAGGCATTTCACTGCTTGTTTAATGAGAAAATGGATATTTTTGGTATTTAAAAAAGTTGGATAGTTTCCTCCGCTCTCGGTTAAATTAATGAGCGTGGAGGTGATTATAATGGCTAAACAACCAAACCAAACTCAAGCTGGAACTAACGTTCAAGAAGTGAGACAACAAAACGCACAATCTGCTGGACAAGGCCAATTCGGAACTGAATTTGCCAGCGAAACAAACGCTGCTGAAGTAAGACAGCAAAACCAGCAAGCTGAAGCTCGTAAAGGTCAAAATGCCGGCAAACAAAGCCGCTAATAACATTTAAAGAAAGAAACCGCCTTTTAAATGGAAAGGGCGGTTTCTTCTTTTTTGTGCGGATTAGAATTAAAGTCCCCAGTCAATTTTTTATCTCTGATCATCACTTCGACAAAACTTCCATAAAGTCAACATAACTAGTCAAAGGGTTAAAAAAAGGTGCATCGAAATATAAAGATAGGAAAAATAATGGGGACGGTGAAACAAACATGGAGAACTTTAACAGTTTAGTTTCAGAACAGATGAAAACGATGGAAAAGCTTCTTTATCTTCAAAGTGAATTGGAACGCTGCCAAGAGATTGAAGAAGAATTGAAGGCAATTCAGCAGGAAACGGAGCTTGAAAGTGTACAGTATGAGATTGCAAGGATGAAAGAAGAACTGAAAGAAATTCATCGTATATTTGAGGAACAGACCGAAGAGGTCATCCGCTCCTATCAGGAAGTAAATGTAACTGTTTAAAAATAACTTTCCTTCCCTAAATCCATCTGTTCTTCTATACCTATAAAATCAGCTATATATCCTTTTTTTAAAGCCGTTGATACATTTCAATGGCTCTTTGTTTTAAAAATTTCCTTTTACCGTTATAATAGTAGAAAACAGGAATCGTACTTTGTTGCCTTTTTCTTTTGGATAGTATTGAGTCATGCTGTGCAGTAAACGCCGGCATGAAGGGGAGGACGCCTATTAAATGGCGCCAAAAAAAGTATTTTCAGGTTGCAAAGCTTCCGGAATGGAAAGTAGGGGAAAAAAATGGCGGTACCCATCGAAGGCGAACCAATGCAAATACACAGCTATAAACATAATGGGCATATCCACCGCGTCTGGGAGGAAACAACCGTATTAAAAGGGACACAAAATTTAGTGATTGGCGGAAATGACCGGACAATCGTAACAGAATCTGACGGAAGAACATGGGTGACAAGAGAGCCAGCCATTTGTTATTTCCATTCACAGCACTGGTTTAATGTGATTGGAATGATTCGGGAAGATGGTGTTTATTATTACTGCAATATCAGTTCACCATTTATTTTTGACGGAGAAGCGTTAAAGTATATTGATTATGATCTTGATATTAAAGTGTATCCGGATATGACATTCAATCTGCTTGACGAAGATGAGTATGAACGGCACCGTCAGGAGATGAATTATCCCGATGTAATTGACAGCATCCTTAAATCGAATGTTGACAATCTCATCCATTGGATCCGTCAGAGAAAAGGACCTTTTGCACCCGACTTTATTGATATATGGTATGAACGTTATCTTACTTACAGACGCTAAAAAATGGCTGAATGCCGAAAAAACGCCTGTTGGACCTTGAGTCAGCAGGTTTTTATTTTTGTCCAGATCTGCATGATTACCAAGTTTAGGGGTAAGTTTAAAAAAATAATTGGAAATATCGGCTGATAGTCCAATATAAAAAAGCTGCATGATGAAGAGAGGGGGAGCGATCCGATTGGACAGTATAAAGAGATATTTGAAATTCGTAAAGCCGTATCGGCTTCAGATTATCGGAACCATTATAATAGGCATCATTAAATTTGCCATTCCACTTTTGATTCCGCTTCTGATTAAGTATGTAATTGATGATATTATTGGCAATGAGGCATTAAGCCAAAGCGATAAGACCAGCACACTTTTAATGGTTATGGCTGTAATGATTGCTTTATTTGTCATCGCCCGTCCGCCAATTGAGTATTACCGCCAATACTTTGCCCAATGGGTGGCAAGCAAAATTCTATATGATATCCGGGATAAGCTTTTTACCCACATTCAAAAGCTAAGCTTCCGGTTCTATGCAAATACAAGAACAGGGGAAGTCATCTCCAGGGTCATAAATGATGTTGAGCAAACCAAAACATTCGTAGTAACCGGTTTAATGAATTTATGGCTTGATGTGGCAACTATTTTAATAGCAGTTGTCATTATGCTGAATATGGATGTTACGTTGACGATTGTGTCTCTGCTTTTATTTCCATTTTATGCTTTTTCAGTCAAATACTTTTTTGGGAACCTCAGAAAGCTGACAAGGGCCCGTTCTCAGGCTCTTGCAGAAGTACAGGGCTATCTGCATGAACGTGTTCAGGGGATGGCAGTTGTTAAAAGCTTTGCAATTGAAGATTATGAGCAAACCCAATTTGATGCGCAAAATAAAAATTTCCTGACAAAAGCGATCGACCATACGAAGTGGAACGCAAAGGCATTTGCAGTTGTTAACACCATTACAGATATTTCACCGCTTTTAGTAATTGGCTATTCAGGATACCAGGTTATCCAGGGGGAAATTTCTCTCGGTGTCATGATGGCGTTTGTCGCTTATATAGATAGATTGTACGGCCCGCTGAGACGGCTTGTTAACTCATCAACAACCTTAACTCAATCGATAGCATCCATGGATCGAGTATTCGAATTAATTGATGAGAAATATGATATAGACGATTCTTCTGATGCAATCCAATGCCGGAATGTTAAAGGGCATATCCAATTTGAAGAAGTAAGCTTTTCTTACAATGAGAATGAGCCTCCAGTATTAAAGAAAATAAATCTTGATGTATCAGCAGGGGAGACAATTGCCCTTGTTGGGATGAGCGGAGGAGGGAAATCCTCATTAGTAGGACTGATTCCGCGTTTTTATGATGTCAACGAAGGCAGAATCCTGCTTGATGGCACTGATATCCGTTCATTTAAGGTAAGGAGCCTTCGCGATAAAATTGGCATGGTGCTTCAGGATAATATTTTGTTCAGCGAATCGGTTAAAACAAACATTCTTCTCGGCAAACCCGATGCCAACGAGGATGAAGTAATTGAAGCTGCCAAGGCTGCCAATGCCCACGAATTTATTATGAATTTGCCTGAAGGTTATGATACCAAGGTAGGCGAGCGCGGTGTGAAGCTCTCGGGAGGGCAAAAGCAGCGGATCGCCATTGCGAGAATTTTTTTGAAAAACCCGCCGATCCTTGTGCTGGATGAAGCCACTTCAGCCCTTGATTTAGAGAGTGAACATCTGATACAGGAAGCATTAGAAAAATTGGCTAAAGACCGCACGACTTTTATCGTGGCTCATCGCCTTTCCACCATCACTCATGCGGATAGAATTATCCTGATAGAGCATGGTGAAATTTCTGAAGCTGGAAGCCATGAGGAATTAATGAAAAAACAAGGTAATTATTATAAGCTTTTTCAAGTTCAGCAGCTTGAAAATTAGGTTTAAAAGCCGGCTCTATTACAGGGCCGGCTTTATTGTGCGCTTTTTTATAGCAATGCGTTAAATTACTATAGTGTTAAAACAGCTGCCGGCAAATAACGGTCATTAATCTCCATCTTTTTCATAAATATTAGTAGGATATTACTTACAAAATCATGTCTAAAAATATATAATGTTTACTATATTTAAATAATTTAGAAAAATAAGTAGACTTAACCAATCTTTTTTTATAGAATGAAAAAAAGATAGTGACCTAAGGTCCAATATTGTTAAAAATGTCCCATTTCATAGAAAAGGACGTTCAAGAAAGGAGTATCCGTGTGACTCAAGCTCCAGTTTTAGATGTAAAGCAGCTGAGGACTTCCTTTTTTTCTTCAGATGGAGAAGTTCCCGCCGTTGACGATATCAGCTTCTCGGTTAACAAGGGTGAAATTCTTGGAATTGTAGGTGAATCGGGCTGTGGAAAGAGTGTTACATCACTCTCCATTATGAAGCTGATTCCACAGCCCCCGGGAAAAATTACGGGCGGCGAAATCCTCTTGGATGGAGAAGATCTTGTTAATGCATCAGAAAAAAGAATGCGTGAATTAAGAGGCAATGAAGTGGCTATGATTTTCCAGGAGCCGATGACTTCATTAAATCCTTTATTTACAATTGGAGATCAGCTGGTAGAAGGAATCAAATTACATAAAAAACTAAAAAAGAAAGACGCGAGCCAGCAGGCAGTTGAAATGCTGAAGCTTGTTGGACTGCCAAGGGCAGAGCAGATTATGAAGGAATACCCCCATCAGCTCTCAGGGGGAATGAGGCAAAGGGTAATGATTGCCATGGCTTTGTCCTGCCATCCGCGCCTTTTGATCGCGGATGAGCCGACGACCGCTTTAGACGTTACAATCCAGGCCCAGATTCTATCTTTAATGAAGGATCTAAATGAAAAACTGGATACAGCTATTATTATGATCACACATGATTTAGGGGTAGTAGCTGAAGTCTGTGAACGGGTAATTGTTATGTATGCAGGGAAAATAGTGGAAGAGGCTCCGGTAGAAGAAATATTCAAAAACCCAAAGCACCCTTATACCCAGGGACTACTTCAATCAGTGCCTGATGTAAGAGAAAAGAAGGAGCGTCTATATTCCATACCGGGAAATGTCCCAAAACCGGGCTCCATCAAGACTGGATGCCGTTTTGCAGCGCGCTGTGAATTTGTCCATGACCGCTGCATGACGGAAAGTCCTCCGCTTTACAATGTCGAAAAAGCAGAACAGCATACGGTGCGCTGTTTCCTGCATGAGTCTGGGGGTGTCATTAATGACCGAAGTGCTGTTGGAAGTTAATCAGTTAAAAAAGTATTTTCCAGTATCCGGCGGTCTGTTTGGAAGAAAACAAGGCGATGTGAAAGCGGTTGACGATATCAGCTTCTTCGTCAATAAAGGTGAAACGCTTGGATTGGTCGGTGAATCAGGATGCGGCAAATCAACCACGGGCAGAATGCTGATGCGCCTGATAGAACCAACAGAGGGAAAAGTAGTTTTTGAAGGCAAGGATCTGACTGCCCTCAACTCGGCGGAAATGCGCAAAATGAGAAAGGAAATGCAGATGGTATTCCAGGATCCTTTTGCTTCCTTAAATCCGCGCCATACAGTTGAGCAGATTTTGGAGGAGCCTCTCATTGTCCACGGAATCGGCAATAAGGAAGAGCGTAAACGGAGGGTAAGGGAGATGCTTGAGGTTGTCGGCCTCAGCAGCTACCATGCCAAGCGCTATCCGCATCAATTCAGCGGCGGCCAAAGACAGAGGATTGGAATTGCAAGAGCATTGATGACCAAGCCTAAGCTGATCATTGCAGATGAGCCTGTTTCAGCTCTTGATGTATCCATTCAATCACAGGTGCTCAACCTGCTGGAAGATCTGCAAAAGGAATTCCAGCTGACGTATATATTCATTGCCCATGATCTCGGGGTTGTTAAACATATCAGTGATAGAGTTGGTGTTATGTATCTTGGAAGATTAGTAGAGATCACAACATCTGACCAGCTCTACGATAAACCGCTGCACCCGTATACAAAGGCTTTGCTTGGTGCAGTTCCCATCCCTGATCCGACTTTAAAGAAAGACAGGGAGCTATTGACTGGGGACATTCCAAGTCCGCAGAATCCGCCAACAGGATGTGCATTCCATACAAGATGCAAAGAATGCATGGAGATCTGCAAAACAGAGAGGCCGCAGCTGAAGGAAATAGAACCAGGTCACTTTGCAGCCTGCCATCTTTATAGCTGAGCTATAAAAAGGGCAGAACTGCATGGATGATAAATAGGTTAATAGCCGATACCGGCAAAAGAAAAAAGGGGGAAAACAATGAAAAAGCGCAATGGCATTTGGTTTCTTGTTGCAGCTTTGCTTCTGTCACTGGCTCTTGCCGGCTGCAGCAGCAACTCAAGCAGCGGAACGAAAGACGAAAAGGATAAAGAGAAAGGTACAGATACAGAAGAAACGTCTTCAGGCGGCACATTAGTATTTGGCCGAGGCGGTGACTCTACTTCGCTTGATCCCGCTATCACAACAGAAGGTGAGTCATTTAAAGTTACAAAAAACATCTATGAAACTCTGATTGAATTTGGTGAGCAGGATACAGAAATTCAGCCTGGCCTTGCTACTGAATGGGAAGCAAGTGAAGACGGGCTAAAGCATACATTAAAGCTTCGTGAAGGCGTAAAGTTCCACGATGGAACTGATTTTAATGCCGAAGCGGTTGTCTTCAACTTTGAAAGATGGAAAGCTGGAAACGCTGAACAGTTCTATTACTATAACTCTCAGTTCGGAGACAAGATCTCTGAAGTAAAAGCTGTAGATGATTACACAGTTGAATTTACTTTAAACAAGCCAATTGCACCATTCTTAAAGAACCTTGCAATGTCACCATTTGGAATTGCCAGCCCGGCTGCTATTGAAAAGCACGGTGAAAAGTTCCTTCACAACCCGGTTGGGACAGGACCATTTGTATTTAAGGAATACAAAGCAAACGATCGCATTACTCTTGTGAAAAATGAAGAATACTGGCAGGAAGGTCTTCCAAAGCTTGATGAGGTTATCTTCCGTGTTATTCCAGAAAACTCTGCGCGTCTAAATGCATTGGCTACAGGTGAAGTAGACTTAATCGATGGTGTTAACTTCAGTGATGTTGGCCAAATCGAAGGAAACCCGGACCTTCAAACTTTTGAACGTCCATCATTAAACGTAGCTTACCTTGGATTGACAAGCACCCGCGGACCATTAAAAGATAAGAAAGTCCGCCAGGCATTGAACTATGCTGTTGATAAGCAAGCTCTAATTGATGCTTTCTATGCTGGTGCAGCTGAGCCTGCGAAAAACCCAATGCCTTCAGTTGTAGCTGGCTATAACGATGATGTTGTAGATTATGAATACGATCCTGAAAAGGCTAAAGAACTTTTAAAAGAAGCAGGATATGAAAATGGATTTGAAATGGAACTATGGGCAATGCCGGTTCCTAGACCATATATGCCGGATGGACAAAAAGTGGCTGAAGCACTTCAAGCCAACTTTGATGCAATCGGTGTTAAAGCAAAAATCGTTACTTATGAGTGGGGTACTTACCTGGATAAAGCCAAGAATGGTGAAGCTGATACATTCCTATTAGGATGGACTGGCGACAATGGGGATGCTGATAACTTCCTATATGTGCTTCTTGACCAGGACAGCATCGGCTCCAACAACTACACTTACTATGAAAACCCTGAGGTGCATGAATTGCTTGTAAAGGCTCAGGCTAGTGCGGATCAGGCAGAGCGTGAAGAGCTTTACAAACAGGCTCAGGTTCTGATCAAAGAAGATGCTCCATGGATTCCGCTTGTCCACTCAAGGCCAATCCTTGCGGGCAAGGCTGATATCACAGGCTTCAAGCCGCATCCAACAGGTTCTGATTTACTGGCAACTGTAGAATTTAAATAAGATGCTTTTCAAGTGAGATAGGTATACTTCTTATATTCAAGGAAAAGGGAGTACAGTTCTGTAGCTCCCTTTTCTATTCCAACAAATTTTAGACAACCTTCAAGAGAGGTGAAATGGCAATGCTGTCCTATACACTAAAACGTTTGTTTTCCCTTATTCCAGTTTTGCTGGGGCTTTCCCTTATCGTCTTTTTTATGATTCGGGCAATTCCTGGTAATCCGGCACAGATTATCTTGGGACAATTGGCAACAAAAGAAGCAGTAGAGGAATTAACGAAGCAGCTGGGGCTTGATCAGCCTTGGTACCTTCAATATTTTACATACCTTGGCGGGCTCTTCACGGGGGACCTTGGAGAATCACTCCGTACGAAAACAGAAATTAGCCAGGAAATTTGGCCGTATCTGGCTGCAACAATTGAACTTACATTCGTTGCCATGTTAATTGCTGTTTTTATCGGTGTGAATGCCGGAATCATCAGTGCATGGTATCAGAATTCCTGGTTTGATTATGTGGCAATGGTGCTTGCACTTATTGGTGTTTCCATGCCAATCTTCTGGCTTGGTTTAATGGAGCAGTGGGCATTTGCCATTAAGCTGGACTGGCTTCCTACCTCAGGAAGGGAAGAAGTAAGAAATCCGATTACGGCCATTACGAACATATATATGATTGATACCCTCCTGCAGGGAAGAATGGATCAATTCTGGGATGTTATCAGACACTTGATTCTGCCGGCATTTGCCCTGGCGACAATTCCAATGGCGATCATTGCGAGAATTACACGTTCTACGATGCTTGAAGTAATGAGATCTGATTTTGTCAGGACGGCGAGGGCAAAAGGCTTAAGAATGTTCTGGGTCGTTTATAAGCACTCGTTAAAGAATGCCATCATTCCAGTTCTTACAATTATCGGTCTTCAAATGGGACTATTGCTTGGAGGAGCGATTTTAACAGAGACGATTTTCAGCTGGCCGGGTATCGGACGTTATATTTATGAGGCTATCAATTATCGCGACTATCCTGTTATCCAGTCAGGCATACTTGTCATTGCATTTATCTTTGTCATGATCAATCTAATTGTGGACTTGCTGTATGCAGCAATCGATCCGCGCATTAAATATAATTAAGGAGGGGGAACGGACTTGGAACTTTCAACACAAAAAGACCTTCAGCCGCCTATTATGCCAGCTGAAGAAAAAGCAGTTTCCCCCTGGGTGGAAGCATGGAGGAGCTTTAGAAAAAATAAACTGGCTTTAATTGGCACCATTATTGTATTATTTTTCATTCTTCTGGCTGTATTTGCACCGCTTATTGCGCCGCAGGGAATTAATGAGCAAATGCTGTCAAAAAGGCTTCAGGCACCATCAGGCGAGCATTGGTTTGGAACGGATGACTTCGGCAGGGATATCTTCTCAAGAGTTGTTTATGGGGCAAGGATCTCCTTATGGGTAGGGTTTCTGGCCGTAATCGGATCTATTGTAGTTGGCTGCCTTTTAGGTGTAGTAGCAGGGTATTATGGCAAATGGGTTGATACAATTATCTCCCGCATTTTCGATATCATGCTGGCTTTCCCAAGCATCTTGCTGGCCATTGCGATTGTGGCAGTGCTTGGCCCATCATTGAGAAATGCCCTGATTGCCATTGCGGTAATCAATATTCCTAACTTTGGCAGACTTATTCGTTCAAGGGTGCTGAGTGTAAAACAGGAAGAATATATAATGGCCGCAAAAGCGATCGGAATGAGCAACAGCCGGATTCTCTTCAGGCATGTGCTCCCAAATAGCATGGCTCCGATTATTGTACAGGGAACACTTGCCATCGCAACAGCAATCATTGAATGTGCTGCCCTTGGATTTCTTGGCCTTGGTGCAGAGGCGCCAAATCCTGAATGGGGAAAAATGCTTTCTGATGCTAAGGCATATCTAATACAGGCTCCATGGACGATGATTTTCCCTGGGCTTGCGATTATGCTTACGGTTCTAGGTTTTAACTTAATGGGTGATGGATTAAGGGATGCACTTGACCCAAGAATGAAGAACTAACAAAAAAAGCAGCTGAAAACAGCTGCTTTTTTCCTATGATTGTTAGATTATATCCCCAGGCTATTCGGAGTTCTCCGGTATTGAAACCTCATTTTCCTCTTTATGATATGCTTGAAAACTGGAAATAAGCTTATCAAGGTGTTCCACATGTTCATCATAATCAACAATAGCTGATACAACTTGCATGATATGAGGGAGAATGGACTCTTCATCATGCTCATACTCTTTATGCTGAGCCAGGAAAAGGTTCACCAGTTCCTTTCTGCTCAGGCTGAAGTCGCCTTCCTCAAAAACTACATTCGGCCGGACTTTTCCAATAAATTTAAGCATGACGTGTTCATGATAATGGATAAGGATATCAAGCTGCTGCTGAACTGCATGCTGAAATTCTTCTGGCATTTGCAGCAGATCATTTTCATAGCGGTGAAGCTTTTTTAACGTTTCCAGTGAGCGTTTAACAGTCGATATCATTTGCCTATATATAACGAGTTTTCTGGATTTAACCTGATCATTGCGTTTAAAATAATTTCTTTCCTCTTTATACATTAAGTACAGCTGATCAAGCTTCACATTGCTTTCTTTCATTTTATCAATATCGTTTTTGAGCAGTTTGTGTTCAGACGCATGCCGTATATTTAGCCTGATCCATTTGGTAATTTCCTCTGTGCTATTGGATATTTTAAAGTAAAGTTTATTTTCGTATTTAGGAGGAAGAAATACAAGGTTAACGATAAAAGCCGATAATACACCAAGCATAATGGTTGAAAAACGAATAAGTGCAAACTGCAAAAAGGTATCGCCAGGTGTTTCCATAATGGCAATCAGGGTTACAAGTGACAGTCCAATCGTGTTTTCGATTTTAAGCTTTAGATTAATCGTGATAACAATAATAGCTGCCAGACCTATAATGAAGACATCGTTGCCGAATAATAGCACGAAAATCACGGCAATTACTGCACCGATCGCATTACCCTGGATCTGTTCAACAATAGATAGATAAGATCTGTAAATAGTCGGCTGAACAGCAAAGATAGCTGCAATTCCTGCAAAGATTGGAGCAGGCAGATGAAAGAGTTCCGATAATAAAAGAGCTAGAATGATTGCGATTCCCGTCTTAAGTATGCGGGCGCCAAGTTTCATACAATAAATGTCCTTTCTTTCTTTAAGATTTTTTATCTTGTGGTTCATTAAAAAGCAAGTTGAATTAAACCGTAATTACAGTAATTATACATACTTTAAACGGTTTTGCTCATTATTAAACAATATTGTACTATACAGGGATATGGAAAGAAGTTCAAGGGGCATTTTCATGAAATTTTTATTAAAAGTTGTAAAAAAGATAAAGGTGCCTAAACGATGTGAAAAGTTTAAGAGAACGGAGAATAGTGCGGCTGGCGAAGCACGGAAACAGTGATGGAAATCATGTGGTGGAATATTGCCGCTGGGGGAGCACTGAAACAGCGGAACTCAAGGAGCGTAATAGTGCCGCTTGGCGAAGTGGGGAAGTAGCGAAAGGAACTCAAGGAGCGGAATAGTGCGCTGGACGAAGCACAGAAGCAGTGAAAGAAACTGGGAGTTGTGCCAAAACAGAATAAAAAAGCCAAACTAAGACTAAAAGCCCCATCCGCTGAAACGGATGGGGCTTGGTTGGTCATCACTCTGTGGAAACAGAAGGATCTGCCTGTTCTTTGACCGGAATGACTTGAACGAAGTGGTCTTCCGGATGATTAAGAAGGGAAGCAAGCTTTGAGGCTTCTTCTTCCTGGCCTTGATCGTTCAACAGTGCAACGTATTGGCCAAGCAGGTCTTTTACATCTTCCTTTCCTTTATCGGAAAGAGGAGTAACAGAGACTTTTGCTCCCTTGGCAATTCTGCGCTGGATGGCTTCTTTTGTTAAGCCCATTTCCGGCTGGTGTCTTAGGTAAACAACACCGCCTGTCATTCCTGCGCAGATCCATGGACCAGCATCACCCAGAACCAGGCCTCGGCCATTAGTCATATACTCAAAGGCAAACCCTTTAATATTTGCATTTGAACCGATATTGCCGTATTCCTTTTCAGGCAGCGGCTTTTGCAGCTGGCCGCCGATAATCATGTCTGCTCCAGATAATCTGATTCCGGCACGGGCGTCAGCATTTCCTTGTGCCACAAGCAAACCTTGCTGAGCGCCATAACCAAAGCCTTTACCAACAGAGCCATTATAAAACTTGCCATTCTTGCCTTTTGCTTTAAAGATTTTAATTTGTCCGCCGAAAGAAGTTTTTCCGATGCCATCCTGTGCTCCTCCAGCAACTTCGATGTTGATGCCGAAACTGTTGTAAGCTCCAAGGCCATTGCCCGGGATGGATCCGCCTTTGTATTTCAAATCAACTTGCGGAAGAGTTTTATAAGAACCGTCGAGTCTGTCTCTTACACGGTGGCAGGATACTCGGCTTCCCAGTACTCGCTGCTCGGAAGTGATGCTATGGAACTCACGTGACTGATGTAATTCTTCCACACTTGCGTCCAGATACTCTGCTCCAACAGCCACCTGCAGCTGGGCTTCCTTTAGTGCTTCAGGTGTTTCCTGGACTGAGAATTGGCCGATTTCAAGTGTTTTCAGAAGGTGAGTCAGATCAAGCTGATCCTGGCCCTTAATCTGTACAAGCAGGTCAGAACGCCCTACTGCATCCTGCAGGTTTTTTACACCAATTGAAGCTGCCAGTGCTTTCAGTTCGTTGCCAAAAGCAGTAAACAGGTTCATGATGCCTTGGACAGCAAGGTCGAATTGACGAGGAACAAACCTTCTTAAACCATGTTCCTTCGCCTGTGCTTCTGAATCAATTTGTGTTGCAATACCAACATGGCAAGTATCAAGATGGCAGCCGCGGCATGTTGTACAGCCGATAGCAAGCATGGAAAGTGTACCAAAGCCTACACGGTTAGCACCTAGCAGCATAACCTTCAATACGTCTGCTGCACTCTTGATTCCGCCATCAGCCCAAAGCTCCACATTATCGCGGATTCCTGCTTCCAGAAGGGCATTGTGGGCTGCCTTAACACCAATTTCAACCGGAAGGCCTACATGCTGCAAGGCATGAATTCTTGCTGCCCCTGTACCTCCGTCAAAACCGCTCAGTGTGATTATATCGGCACCAGCTTTTGCAATCCCGACTGCAATGGTTCCAATATTCGGCACAACTGGCACCTTTACCGCAACTTTAGCTTTGTCATTGGCTGTTTTAAGCTCGTGAATCATCTGTGCCAAATCTTCAATCGAGTAGATGTCATGATTGTTGGAAGGTGAAATCAAATCCGATCCAATTGTTGCATTACGTGCCTCGGCAATTTTTGCAGTTACCTTGGATCCAGGAAGGTGACCTCCTTCACCAGGCTTTGCACCCTGCCCTATTTTTATTTCCAGCAGGTTGGATGAATTAAGGAGCTCGGCATTAACACCGAAGCGTCCTGATGCCACTTGTTGTCCGCGGGTTCTCGGATATTTTCCAAGCATATCCTTGATTTCTCCGCCTTCGCCATTCAGGCTGACCATGTTCAAGCG
>Ga0180215_1001902_pt1 | contig 21995 bp, 16 predicted proteins | sample eDN3rd37CBELigBY_FD_128871 | JGI IMG/M metagenome (GOLD analysis project Ga0180215, IMG submission 128871) | Enriched backyard soil microbial communities from Emeryville, California, USA - eDNA 3rd pass 37_C BE-Lig BY (version 2) (version 2) | ecosystem: Environmental > Terrestrial > Soil >... | reverse complement strand
AATTTACGTCTGTGGGTAACTTTCTAACTAGTTAACCCAGTCCAGCTTAAGCGTCTAGACCCGAAAGTCTAGATAGTCCATCAAGAAGGTCAAAGAACGACCTTCTCGCTGACCTATCTTATGGCTTGTCGGGTCTGACCAAGGCGCATACGCTTTTGTTTCTTGTTAAAACTTTTATTATAAACAAATTTGTACTATGATGAAGGAAATAGTTAGTTGGTTGTAAAATTGATAATCTAGGGGTGAGGAAAGGTGAATTTTGTTGTTAATAAAGAATGGCTTGTTGAACAAATAGATAGAGAAGATGTAACGATTGTCGATTGTCGATTTGAATTAGGGAATCCAGATAGAGGAGAAAATCTATACAAAGAAAGCCATATTCCTGGTGCATTCTACTTTGATTTAGAAAAACAGTTATCAGGCCCTATTTTAAAGCATGGGGGAAGGCACCCTCTTCCAAATATTGATCAATTTAGACATGAAGTTGAAAAAGTTGGAATTGATAAGACGAAAACCGTTATCGCCTATGACGATGGAGAGGGGCAATTTGCATCTCGATTTTGGTGGCTGCTTACATATATTGGTCATGAAAAGGTATATGTGTTAAATGAAGGTTTTAAAGGTTGGATTGAAGCTGGCCATCCAATCACAAAGGAAGTACCCAATTGTAAGGCTGCTAAATTTATAGTAACGACTCGTCAGGAGATGCTTGCTTCATATGAAGAAGTAAAGGAAGCAGTCATTAACAAGAAAAGGTCTCCTATATTAATAGATTCAAGAGAAAAAGCACGTTATTTAGGAGAATATGAACCAATTGATAAAGTAGCGGGCCATATCCCTGGGGCAATCAATAAATTTTGGGCAGAAGGATTGGAAAAAGGGACTTATAAAAGTAGTAATGAGCAGAAAAAGAGATTTTCCGAGCTGGATCAGAAGGAGTCTATTATCGTTTATTGCGGATCAGGTGTAACTGCTACTCCTAATTACATTGCTTTAAAAATGGCAGGTTATCAAAATGTAAAGCTATATGCTGGAAGCTATAGTGATTGGATATCTTATGATGATAATCCAGTGACAAAAGTGGAAGAATAAGAATAATTATAGGCAATTGTGAAAAGACTAGATTATTTTGCATAACAGGTTCACTATATCAATATTAGATGGAGGTGAACTTATTGAAGTGGTTGTCCAAAAAGAATAACAAAATGATATTTCTTTTAATCATTATTCTAATTTTCATTGCTGGCCTACTCGATATCATATATCAAGGATTATTCTTTCAACTCTTACCTAGTTCAGTTCAAACATTTCTTACTGATATTTTTTAAATAGGTGCTATGTAGGAAAGAGAAGAAAATTAGCGAGACAACTCATTTTTTCTTCTCTTTGTTGTACGTACTTATACTTCAATATAACTATATCCTTATGGTGTCTTTTTCTCCCGTTGTCCTTTTATGCTATCCTTTAGCAACAGGGAAAAATATAGTATCAATGTTATTGAAGTGAGTAATGATACCAATCTTATGATTTGGATATATACTCCATTAATTATGCCTGCATCAAGGAGAAATAAGTAAATATGAACGATACCATAAAGCAATGCAGAAATTATACTTAAGAAACAAGTGACCTTATATATCCTTTTATGCTCCTTCCTAAAAAGGAGTAGCATAATAGCAGCAATAGCAAGGGCGCCGAGGAGGTGAAATAAATCTGAGAAAATGAATAGTAAAGAAAGAAGTGCCACATCCGCAACTCCATATTCAATCAGGAAATAATTAATTGTATCAAATAAATTCCCGATTACTCTTAACCCGAAGCCTACCATAATCATAAATATCAGCTTTCTTGAACCAAAATGAACTCCTTGGTTATAAAGAAATCGGATAAACATGAAGAGAAGAATGGCACCCACAATGTTTAAGATATCTGTAACAACAAGTATAGGGTATAAGTTTATTGGTTCTACCAATAAATCATTAACAATGTAGAACAACATCAAGACAGACCATATTACACTTCCAATTAGTCCTAATTTGGCAGGATGTTGTAAGGAGATATTAGTGAGACTGGCTAAAACGGAGTTACCTGGATCAGCAGTTAAGCTGTCATCCCCACTTGAACCGCTATTTTTCACCATCTTCATTCCCCCTCGATATAAGTGTGAATAAGACTTTTAAAGCTTTCAATATTATATATTCAACAATGGAAATATTTTATTACATTATAAGTTCAAAGGTTTGATATAATTTAGATGTCACTACTTTTGGAATACTATTGAACATGGTGACAAGCTAGATATAGGATAGAAGCCTTTTTAAAGGCTATAACTATCATAGAATAGTAAATAAATATTTTAATCTATAAAAAATTCTGATAAACTATAAGTAGGTTTAATTAATTCAGAAAAGATGTGTGACTAGGTCGCGCCCTGACTTGCTGTGTACTTAAGCAGGAGCGCTTACATCCTTTTTCAAAACTTATAGTATAAAGGAAGGTAAAAATGAGTAATAAACAAAATAGCACAGACGTTATCTTAATTGGTGCCGGAATCATGAGTGCGACTTTGGGGACACTGCTGAAGGAATTAGCACCAGATTGGAAAATCACAGTGTTAGAGAGACTCGAAAAAGCAGGAGAGGAAAGCTCTCATGAATTAAATAATGCAGGAACAGGACATGCAGCATTATGCGAACTTAACTATACAACCGAAAAACCAGATGGATCTATAGATATTAGCAAAGCAGTAAAAGTGAATGAACAGTTTCAAGTTTCAATGCAATTTTGGTCATATCTTGTAAACAATAAATTAATTCGTAATCCGCAGGATTTTATTATGCGATTGCCACACATGAGTATGGTTCAAGGGGAAGATAATGTTACGTTTTTAAAGAAACGCTTTGAAGCACTAGCAAAGAATCCTCTGTTTAAAGGGATGGAATACTCTGATGACCCAGCAAAGCTATTGAAATGGTTTCCGCTCATAATGAAAGAACGTACCTCAAATGAGCCTATTGCGGCGACAAAGGTTGATACTGGAACAGATGTTAACTTTGGGGCTCTAACTCGTATGTTGTTTAAACACTTACAGAGTAAAAACGTCACTATTAAATATAAACACAGTGTTGATGATCTTAACCGTACCAAGGATGGATCATGGGAATTAAAAGTGCGTAACGTCGATAGTGGTAAGATTGAACGTCATACTGCAAAATTTGTATTTATTGGAGGCGGGGGCGGAAGTCTCCATTTATTACAAAAGTCTGGAATTCCTGAAGGGAAACATATTGGTGGCTTTCCTGTAAGTGGAATCTTTATGGTATGTAATAACCCTGCAGTTGTTGAGCAGCATCATGCTAAGGTATACGGAAAAGCGAAGGTTGGTGCTCCTCCAATGTCTGTACCTCATCTTGACACGAGGTTTATTGACAATAAGAGAATGTTATTATTTGGGCCATTTGCTGGATTCTCGCCAAAGTTTTTGAAGACAGGATCAAATTTCGATTTGATAAGTTCTGTAAAAACTTACAATCTTGTAACGATGTTGGCAGCGGGTGTGAAAAACGTCTCATTGACAAAATACTTGATACAGCAAGTTATGTTATCAAAAGAACAACGCATGGAGGAATTACGTGAATTTATCCCAAATGCAAAGAGTGAGGACTGGGATTTAATAGTTGCGGGTCAGCGTGTTCAGGTAATCAAAGATACGTCGGGTGGTAAAGGTACACTTCAATTTGGTACTGAGGTTATTAGTTCAGCTGATGGTTCTTTAGCAGCATTGCTAGGTGCCTCTCCAGGTGCTTCTACTGCTGTTTCCGTCATGCTAGAGTTAATAAAGAAATGTTTTCCGCAACATATAAAGACATGGGAAACAAAAATAAAAGAGATGATTCCATCTTATAATGTGTCTCTATTAAGCAATCCTGAACTTATCAAGGACATTCATACTTCGACAGCGAAGGCACTTTGCTTAGAAGATAAAAAGCAGTCAACTCCAAAAGATAAAACGCGTATGTTAAAGGAAGCATAAATTGCCTAGTTGGCAGTTTATGCTTCCTTATATTTTTTAAAGGTGTTGGTCAAGCGTAAGGCTTGTCCCTTTGCCAATGAATGCATTCACTATGTTTGCCTACTTAATTGTACTAGTAGATAACTACCGGGTCGTATGTACTAAGATTGTCATAAACTGCCTTCATGACACTAGGAGGAACATTGACACAGCCGCCCGATCCAGCAGTAAGATAAGCATTGCTATTCCAATTACCTCTCCAACTTGCATCGTGAAATCCTTGTCCACTGTTTGTAAATGGTGCCCAATAATCAACCTGTATGGAGTAGTTTGGATTACCAACGGCACTACCTGTAAGTGTGTAAGGTGTTCGTTTATAAAGGATATACCACACACCTTTTGATGTATCTTCTCCAGTACTATGTTTTCCAGTTACGACATGTGTTGATAGCACCTGTTTTCCATCTTTATAAATCCAAATTCGTTGCTCATTGATAGAAACTTCGGCATACGTATCACCAATCCCATTGTTTGTTGTCGTGTCATAGCCATAACCTTCACCACTCCAGCCATTTCCGTGAATATTACTAGCAGTTACTGATTTCTCACCTTTTTCAAAGGCTTCATGAATTAATACTGCCTCTTTTTCGACATCTAGAGCCCATCCATAGCCTTGTGCTTTTACCTTTTTAACCGCACCTGAATGGGTCTTAAAAGTAAATTCCTTGCCTAATGTTGATTGTGAGTCATTTATTTCCGCAATTTTATTTAGTATTCTTTCCTGATCATGTATCGTAATCTTTAAATCATTTGAAACTGATGCTGATTTAATTAAATCGGCACCTTTCAATGTATGAATTTTATCTTGTACTTTATATTCGACTGAATGGTCAAGGAGCTCTTGAAGCTTATTTTGTTCCTTTATTACGGTTTCATCGTCCTCTCTAATTGGTTGGATATAGATAGGATTGAGTCGAATCTCACTATTATAATCATGCTTGTCGTATTCAGCTAATAAGTTAGAGATATTGAATTGGGTACCTGCAATACTAGTGGAAATTGTAATTTTACCTTCTTCAAGAATGGCTTTTGCATCTACAGGAGCCTTTAAATCCTTGTTCATCTCAGCAAGTGTTTGCTCAAATTCATTTTTAAGAGTTTGACTGCGGTATTGATCTTGATTGCTTGGTATCAATGAGAAATTTTTTTCCTTGAATGAAGGGAAAAATGTCCATTGTCTTTTTTGTAGTTTTTTCACTTCTTGTAAATCAGCTTCTACAAAGGCCATCTTTGTATCTTTACCGTCTAAAACTTGTTGATCTCCTACATAAATTTCATTTGTTAAAACAGAGTTTTGTAACTTATCTAGAGCTTCATTTGAAGTTAAACCACTAACATTTACACTATTTATCGAGATATTAGAGTTAAAGTGGTTTGCCTGATAGTAGCTAATTGAACCTAAAATAAGTGAGACAATTAACACAACTGCTAATGTAACTATTTTCCAATTCTTGTACCACTTAGGAGCCTTTTTACGCGAAAGAATGATCTCATCAACTGATTGTTCCACAGCGTTCCCCACAAATGTTTCCCCCTTATAGAATCAACATATAGACTTTTCCTTTTTTCTGAGTTGAGGTTTTATTCTTATGAATATATTGTTAAGCAGCAGAGATTATGAAAATAGTCATTATTAAGAGCTTAAGTATATCTCTCATTTAAAACATACACTACTATTTTACTAGAAAGAGGGGGTGAATTTTGTCGTTATTTGTATATAATAAAATTTTTCTCCCCCTTTTTATCAATTTTTAGAAGTTTGTTGCCTAGAGTAGTAGAGGATGGAGAGCTTGCGAAGAAAAGAGAGGTAGTTATAAGACAAAAAGCACAGAGTAAGCCAGAGTCCTCACTTCTATTGACCCAACAGGGGAATTTGAAAGAGGAGACCTCTGGCCTAAGTAAAAATGTTATTCTACTACTTTTAGTGTAATTTTCATAGCCTCATGATCATCAGATGCTCCACAGATAGTTGTACAAATTAAATCAAATTCTCCAACGGTTTCTGCTGTAAATTCGACTGGTGCTTTAGCATCTAAATCAAATCCCAATTCTTCACTACCAATTGTGTGAACACCTTCTTTGTTCACTAAGTTAAGTTTTACGTTTGTTCCTTTTTTTACAACTAATTCTTTATCTGAAGTAAACTCCCAGTTAGTTGCAGTTAATGTAAATTCCTCTGCATCAGTAGAAGTTGCTTCTTCAGCAGTTTCCCCTTGTGTAGTAGTAGTTTCCCCTTGTGTAGTAGTTTCTTCACTTGTGGCTGAAGTTTCAGTTTCCTCTGTACCTCCACAGGCTGCCAATCCAAGCGTAATCGCTGTTGCTAATAAAAATAATCCAAACCTTTTCATGTATTACATCCCCTTTATTAAAATTTTATTTTGGTTAAACAGACATCAATTGTTGCAATCTTATTCTGTTTCTACACATATTTTAGTATGGAAGATTGGTACATTCCTTGATTTAAATCAAGAATATTAAATAATAAAGGGAATTTAGTTGTTTAAAGGTTCCGCTTTCGGGTGCTTGCTTATTAAAAGATACAAGAATTGACATTCATTATTATGAAGGTCAATAACCATTGTACTAATAAAAAAAGAGGGACAAAACTTCTGTTATTTGCAGTGACGACGTTTTGAGCAACAATAGTATTGACCTTTATAAACAGTTCGATAAATAACTGCTTATTCTAAGCACGCATCCGGAACGTGAGAGTCGCTCTTATCGGAGATGGAAACGAGTTAGGCACTTTGGTCTACTCTAGAGGGAAAAATTCCCCTTAATTAGTAAATGGCACTGAAAATAGCATAAATAGAGGGAGAGATTCCACTTATTTGACTCGAAAAACGTGACAATAGGTAATTTTGCTTTGTATAGGGGGAAAAATTCCCCCTATCTAAGCAAAAACTGAGCCTTATACTGCATTTAAGGGGAAATTTCCCCTTATTTTTTTGCTACCGCTGCAATCACCTTTTAGGATTGTTTCGGTAACCGTATCACAACTGTATACCAATGACAATAAGACTTTTATTTCTGCACGATTTAAAGAAAAGCACCTCAAACCTGAACCCTTTCTTTATTGTTTGTAATTGTTTTAAGTAGAATATATATGGACACTTAGTAAGTCTAAAATCAGTTTTGTAGCTAAAACGGGTATAAAAAAACAGACTCCATGAATGTGGAATCTGTTTCAGTTTATAAAAGTTATACTAGCGGCGCTTGCGCCTTTCTTATAATCGCATCTTAAAGTCTTGGTAACCGAACTCACGAACAACTTTACAGTCACCGTTTTTATCCTTCACAGCAATTGCAGGCAATGGCATGCCGTTAAACGTGGTGTTTTTCACCATTGTATAAATAGCCATATCACCAAATACTAAACGGTCGCCTCCTTTTAAAGGCTGATCAAATGAATAATCTCCAATTACATCACCAGTAAGACAGGTTTGTCCACCAAGACGATAGGTAAAGAGTTTTTCGCCAACTTCTCCTGAATTGAAGAGAGGAGGGCGGTAAGGCATTTCTAATACATCAGGCATATGACAAGATGCGGATGTGTCTAGAATCGCAATATCCATTCCATTTTGAACGGTATCAAGTACAGTTGTAACAAGATAACCAGCGTTGAGAGCAACAGCTTCCCCTGGTTCAAGATATACTTCTAATCCATACTTTTCTTGCATTCTCGTAATACAAGCTTCTAATCGTGGAATATCGTAATCTTCTCTTGTAATATGATGACCGCCGCCAAAGTTGATCCACTTCATTTGAGGAAGCCACTTGCCGAATTTTTCTTCAACAGCATGTAGTGTTGTTTCCAAATCATCAGAGTTTTGCTGACAAAGCGTGTGGAAGTGCAGTCCATCAACTCCATCAAGTAGATCCAGACGGAAATGCTGGGCCGTAACTCCAAAACGAGAACCTGGTGTACAAGGATCATAGATTGCATGACCGATTTGTGTAGAGCATTCTGGGTTAATTCGTAGACCTATACTTCTACCAGCTTGAAGTGCTTTATCTTTAAACCTTTCCAATTGTGAAAAAGAATTAAAGATAATATGGTCACAAATAGAAATGATCTCATCAATTTCATCCTCACGGTAGGCAGGGGAAAAGACATGATTCTCTTTTCCCATTTCTTCATAGCCTAAACGTGCCTCAAGTAAACCGCTTGCTGTGGTACCACTTAAGTATTCTCCAATGAGTGGATACATTGAATACATCGAAAATGCTTTTTGTGCTAAAACAATTTTACATCCTGTGCGTTTCATAACGCCATTTAGGATTTTTAGATTTTTTTCCAAAAGACCTTCATCGACAACATAACAAGGCGTAGGGAGCTCTTCAAATTTCATCTTATTTAACGAACTCCATCTCTTTTTCTTTTACAGGTTCAGAATCTACTAGTACTGGATTGAAATCTTCCTGCCATGGAAGTCCCCATTTGTTCAATTCTTCCATGAATGGATCTGGGTCGAATTCTTCAATATTGTAAACGCCTGGTTTATTCCACTTGCCAGTTAGAATCATCGCAGCACCAATCATTGCTGGAACACCTGTTGTATAAGAAACAGCCTGTGAACCTACTTCGCGGTAGCACTCTTCATGGTCACAAACATTATATACATAATATGTTTTTTCTTTTCCGTCTTTTTTCCCTTTGAAGATACAGCCGATATTTGTTTTACCCTTTGTACGAGGTCCGAGTGAAGCAGGATCTGGTAAAACAGCCTTCAGGAATTGAAGTGGAATGATTTGTTTTCCTTCAAACTCGATTGGCTCAATTGAAGTCATACCTACATTTTCTAGTGCCTTTAAATGAGTAAGGTAGCTTTGGCCAAATGTCATGAAGAATCGGATACGCTTAAGTCCTGGTATGTTTACTGCAAGAGACTCAAGTTCTTCATGGTACAATAAGTACATATCCTTTTCGCCAACTTCAGGGAAGTCGTATACGCGTTTGATTTCCATTGGCTTTGTTTCTACCCATTCACCGTTTTCCCAGTATCTTCCGTTTGCAGAAACTTCACGAATATTGATTTCGGGATTGAAGTTTGTTGCAAATGGATATCCATGGTCACCTGCGTTACAGTCAAGAATATCGATATATTCAATTTCATCAAAATGATGCTTCAGAGCGTGAGCAGAGAATACACCAGTTACTCCTGGATCGAAACCACTACCTAAAAGAGCTGTAATTCCAGCCTTTTCAAAACGTTCACGATAGTCCCACTGCCATTTATATTCAAATTTAGCTGTATCTTCCGGCTCATAGTTAGCTGTATCCATATAGTGTGTTTTAGTAGCTAAACAAGCATCCATGATTGTTAAATCTTGATATGGTAGAGCTAGGTTCATTACGATATCCGGCTTAACTTCTTCAATTAATGCGATTAGCTCATCAACATTGTTTGCATCAACTTGTGCAGTTGTAATTTTTGTTTTTCCACCATCTAATTTTGACTTTAACTCGTCACACTTTGACTTTGTACGACTGGCGATGCAAATTTCTTCAAATACGTCACTGTTTTGAACACATTTATGGATGGCAACTGATGCCACTCCACCACAACCGATAATTAGCGCTTTTCCCATGTTCCTATCTCCTAACATAATAGATTTTTCAAATGAATGAGGGAGACCATAATAGTCCTAATGAATACTTCCAACCTGCTTAGGACAATAAAAAAAACAAGTGCATAACGCATAACTGCGCACAACACTTGCTTTAGATATAATTATCAATATTAAAAAAGCGTAAGATACATATTTGACTCGGCAAAAAAGCCATATGTATGCATCTACCATATAAAAGTTCATTATAATAGTATGATAGGAAGCTTTTTAATATTCAACATATATCAAAATAGGATCAGAGTCTATATAGCAAATAATTTACTTTTACTACTCTTATTGACCGTTTCACAAGTTGTGTGCAAATGCACTGGTTGTAAAGTAACCAACTTATAAAATTTGAGCTTTTAACTCAATCAATAAGGCAACTAAAGTTGCCAATCGGCATTTGACCCGGCGAACCGTTGCCTTACCTTTCTACTGAGAGAAAGTGGTCAAAATTATCTGCTTGGAAAGACTCATGGTACATTTGAATATTAGCTTTCCAATTCATGCTATTATAGATTAACACATAAGTTGAAAATATCAATAGGTAAATTTAAATAATTATTATAAACTTATATCTTGTGGAAATGATCATTCTAAGGAATAAAGATTTATGATTTTTCTAAAAAATTATTCTATGAAATTAATGTTAAATCAAATGGAGGTTTTGATTTTGTCTGATTTCCTACAAAGGTTATTAAATGATTATAACGATACATATGACCACTCAGGAGTTAGTGGAAAACGAGTAGCACAGCGGTTAGCCGAACTTTCAAATATAGGTGTAACAACAGAAGGTGGTTCAAAACGAATTGCCTTTTCAAACGAAGAGCGAGAAGCGAAGGAGTTAGTAAAAAGCTGGATGAAATTAGCTGGCTTACAAGTAACAGAGGATGGTGCAGGAAATGTGTTTGGACGAGTAGAAGGAAAACACAACGAGGCAGCTATTCTCTCAGGCTCTCACGTAGATAGTGTACCAAATGGAGGGCACTTTGATGGACCACTTGGTGTAATTGCAGCACTTGAGGTGGCACAAGCGTGGAAAGAAACTGGATATCAACCAGCCAAGCCATTTGAAGTAGTAATATTTTCGGATGAAGAAGGAGCCAGGTTTAACGGTGGTTTTACGGGTAGTCAATCAATGACAGGAGAAATAGATTTAGTAGAACAAAAGAAGTTAGTGGATTTTAATGGAGCTACTTTTGAGGAAGTTGTCAAAAATGATGGACTTACTGTGGAGGGCTTTCTCCAAGCAAAGCGTAATATGTCGGAAATTGCGGCATTTGTTGAAGTTCATATCGAGCAAGGAAAGCGTCTTGAAAAAGAACAGTTGCCAGTTGGGATCGTTACTGGTATTGCAGGTCCATGTTGGTTAACTATTACATTTTCAGGTGAAGCCGGTCATGCAGGAAACACGCCAATGAATGACCGACATGATGCGTTAGTAGCAGCAGGAGAGTTTGTTGTAAAAGTGAAAGAATTACCGAAGGAAGTAAGTTCTTCAGCTGTTGCCACAGTAGGGAAATTTGAAGTACATCCTAATGGTGTGAATGTTATCCCAGGTCAAGTAACATTAACAGTTGATATACGTGATATAAAAAGGGAACCAAGAGATAGGTTAGTTGATTTGATCATTGCGGCGGGATATGAAATTGCGTCAAGGAATCATATGGAAATTACTGTTCAAGAGACATTAAGGGTTTCTCCAGTTCCAGTTGATCAAGAAATGCAGGATAAAGCCGCACAGGCAGTAAAAAGTGCTCTTGGAATAGAGCCATATTATCTTCCTAGCGGGGCTGGTCATGATGCGATGGTTCTCGGTCGCCACGTACCAATGGTCATGTTGTTTACCCAAAGCAAGGACGGTATTAGCCATAATCCGAAGGAGTGGTCCTCGCTTAATGATTGTGTTCAAACGATTCATGTTCTAAAAAGGTTAATCGAACAACTTTGATTTGTAAAATACCATAGTCGGTGCAAAGTTAAAAGTAATCGTTATAAGGAATATAAAGAAATAGAGGGACACTTAATAGAAGACAGAAGTTTTTATTGTAGAAAACAACTATATATTATAAGATAAAGAAAAGAAGGCGAGTCTATCATTTGATATGGACTCGCTTTTGCTGTAATTGCAATGAGGTGGTATAAAAGTGTCTTTTATGATTGGCAGAAAAGGAACATATATAGATCAGGTTTTCTCTGATGAATTTAATATAGGACTACTTGCACGTGGAAATGGTTCTGAAGTAATGATTCAAACAATCACAAAGGATAACCTTTTTTACGTTTACCCAAGTGATACCCCTGATGTAATGGAGTTTTTCTATATACTAAAGGGCGAAATGATATGTGAGTTAAATGGTGAAAAGGTTAAGTTAGGACCACATGACTACTATACAGCCAAAAATATTACTGAGCCTATCCATTTTACAACACTTACAGAAGTTGTGTACTTATGGGTTATCACGGAGCCAACTTTTTACCAGTTGAGCGAGAGTATTACTAATTTGAAAAGCATTGTAAGTGAAGTAGAGAAAAAAGACCGATATACATTTAATCATAGTGAAAGGGTATCTGAGTATTCTGTAAAAATTGCCAAAAAGCTAATGCTTCCCAAAGAAAAGCTAGAAAATTTATATATTTCTTCGCTCCTACATGATATCGGAAAAATAAATACACCGGGAGAAATTCTATCAAAACCAGGAAAATTATCAGATGAAGAGTATGATATTATCAAACTTCATCCTACCGATGGAGCAAATATGGTTAAAGATTTATATTATGAGGATATTGCCCAAATTATTGAGCAACACCACGAAAGATTAAATGGATCTGGTTATCCTTATGGACTAAAAGGGGAAGATATTCGATTAGAGGCTCGAATTATTGCGGTAAGTGACTCATTCGATGCAATGACACAAAATCGTGTCTATCATAAGGCTATTGACGTACAGTTCGCTGTAGAGGAATTACAACGTCTAGCTGGTCCGTACTATGATAAAACCGTGGTTGAGGCATTTGTAAACATTTTAAAAGAAGAAGGACGTATCTAGAATAAGTAAAGAATGATTTGGTCTTTTCTTGTGTTGTATAATGACTAGAAATTAAGGTAACTATTTATGAAAGTATTATTAAAACCTTAAAATGGTTGAAGACTATCATCAAATTTGATAAAATTAAGTTAAATTTAACGACTGTGTGTGACTGGCGAAAGCGGAGTACCGTAAGGGAGCACATAGTGTCGGAGCCGTTCGCCTGGGCAAAGGTAAGGGAATAGATCCCTTACCTTTTTCTGTATTTTGGAGGAGATAGGCTGTACAATACAACGTTAAAATGTCATTATAGTAATTAATAAATTCCAAATAATCAATAAGTTGATTTTTTAATCCTTTAACAGGAAAATTCACCATAAACGGAAAGAGGAGAAAGTGATATGAGCACAACTATTTCAGACAAAGTAAAAACAATTAAAACATTAAACAACATTGCTGAAAGTGGTTTAAACGAATTTAATCAAGATCAGTATGTAATTGACAATGACAACGAAAATCCTGATGCGATTGTCGTTCGTAGTTTCAATATGCATAACTCAGAGTTTAGTCCTAATCTAAAGGTAATTGCACGTGCAGGAGCGGGTGTGAACAATATCCCTGTTGAAAAATGTACAGACCAGGGAATCGTAGTTATGAATACACCAGGTGCGAATGCAAATGCTGTTAAAGAACTTGTCCTAACAACGCTAATGGCATCATCACGTAACCTCTTTGATGGTGTAGCATGGACGAGGACATTAGCAGAAGAGGGCGACCAAATTCCTAAGCTTGTTGAAGCGGGGAAGAAGCAATTTATCGGAAAAGAGATTAAAGGGAAGACTCTTGGAGTCATTGGTCTTGGTGCAATCGGTGCGCTTGTAGCAAATGATGCTCTTGATCTAGATATGGATGTCATCGGATTTGATCCATTCATTTCTGTTAACACTGCATGGAATTTATCAAGAAATGTAAAACGTGCGATGTCAATTGAAGAACTATTTGCCAATTCAGATTATATTACTGTACATGTTCCGTTAACTGGTGATACTCGTGGAATGTTTAATAAAGAAACGTTTGGTATTATGAAAAACGATGTTTATATTTTAAACTTCTCTCGTGGCGAGCTCGTAAATGAAGAGGATATGAAAGTAGCTCTTGAGAACGGCCAAGTTGGAAAATATATTACAGACTTCCCGAATGAGACTGTGTTAAAGATGAAAAATGTTGTGCCGATTCCACATTTAGGTGCTTCTACACAGGAGTCAGAAGAAAACTGTGCAATTATGGCAGCACGTCAAGTGAAGGAATATTTAGAAACAGGAAATGTCATCAACTCAGTAAACTATCCAAATGCATCACTACCTTATATTGGTAAACGCCGTGTGGCTGCATTCCATAAAAATGTACCGAACATGGTTGGTCAAATCACATCAGCAATTTCAAATTATAACTTGAATATTGCAGACATGGTAAACAGAAGTAGAGGCGACTATGCATATACAATGATTGATATTGATAATGAGGTAAACGGGGAAGTAATTCCAAGTTTAGTTGAAAAAATTGAACAAATTGCAGGTATTGTGTCTGTACGTATTATCTAAATAGAAATTGTTTTGGGATGTATGAATGATGGATTTCAAGGAAAAGTACACGAAAGTTTACAGGTCCGTTTCCTGTCTCAAAAACTAGAAATGTACTCCAATTTGTAATGCCTTTTGTATTTGTCCTAACAATAAAAATAAAATGGCTCAGTTCACAGAAACTGAGCCATTTTTATGTAGTCTAAAAGAAGATGCTGATTCCCTCATCAGGGTCTGTTAGGTTCCGCTCTTTTCAGTTGGCGGGCAAGTCAAGGCCGGCTTGATAAATAAGCGGAGAATTTTCCCTTAATTGGAGATTAGCGATGAAATAGAGCTTTAATAGAGGGAGAAACTTCTCCTATTGGCCAAAAAAATATGAAAATAGGCAATTTTGCATTTGTATAAGAGGAGAATTTCCCTCTATTTCCCCCAAAACGAGCTCTATCTGCATCTTAACGGGAAAATCTGCTCTTATTTTAACTATCATTGGTTCCTCAATTAAGGAGTAGACCTCTTATGATTCAAAAAAGCTGTGTGAACCTCAAAAGATAAGTTCAAGCTACTGAATTCTACTACATTTTGGCTATCTGAAACACTTGAATATGAAGAAAGGTCAAAAAGATGGAATGCTGCATGCCCGAGGATTTGTACATGGGGGCATTTTCGAAGCAAGGAAGTTGGAAAAGAGTTTTATGTTTTTAACACACATTTTGACCATGTAAGTGAGGATGCGCGCTATCAATCTGCAAGGTTAATTAAAAAACTGATAGATAGGATAGGATCTGATGTAACAATCTTTTTAATGGGGGATTTTAATGGTGGGAGTAATGAGAGGTTTTATAGATATAACATTATGATGTAGAGGTAACATAATTAATCGTTTCAAATACTGATAGTAACTGGTTGGGGAAGGTTGTTATCAGTACTTTTTATAAATAATCAACTTGCTTCTCGTAGTACTACATTCAGTAGAAGCGAGAGTAATAATATTGAAAAAAGAGACAATAGTCAAATAGAAATGTGGAAAAAATTAAGAAGGTAAGACGATTAGAAAAGTAATGAGCCATTCAAATAGCTTGTTTACATAAATGTATACAAGAAAACAATTTGAATACAAAAGGTTTACAAATGCGTTTACATGTATACAAATGCGTACGCATGCTATTATATCAACGTGTGTACATGATTGTGTCGTTGTATACAAAATTGTATACAAGTTTTCATTATTGAACACAACTACTGGGGTGCTCGTGTTTTTTATTTCCTAGTTCACTATTTAAAGGTGGATAAAATTAATGATAAGTAATTGGGGGATGAGTAAAACGCTATAGTGCTGATGTGTATTAAATCTATAAAGGAGAAATATGAAAAGGTTAGATTTTGAATTGACATATTGAATGTGATTGTGAGAGATACAGTGTATCAATCTGGCATTGGCTTTAAAGAGTTTAAATTATTAATCATGTAGGTGGATTTCATAATAGAAACCACTCCCCTGCTTTAAAAGAATATAGTACAGCCAACCATTGATTTCTACTAATATGAATTGTAAATTGGTTACAAATTTAAGTGATGCAATGTCGATCCAAGAGGCACTTGCCAATTCAAATTATAGAATTACTTTTCTGGAAAATGATGATAAAGTAATATTCGGAAAAGGAACTGTCATTAACGAAGTGAACTTCCGAAATGCATTGCTATTATTTTTCGAAAAGCGAGAAGTGAATTTAAGTGTAGATGGAATAATCGAAAAGCATTACTTCCTTATTAAATTATAAAAAAATCAATTATGGAACTAACTAGGGTCTTGCGCTTTTTAATCAAAGTAGGTAAATAGCACCAAATTTTCGTCCATATACAATTTTGTATACAAGTAAACAAAATGTATATAAACAGTTTACAAAAATGTATACATGTACACGAATGTGTACAAACCTTGTTATATCAGTGTGTGTACAAAATTGCCTTCTTGTATACAATATTGAATACAAGTTTTCCTTTTTGAACACAACTTTTGGGTGATTGTAGAAACTACTTCCTTCCTTTACCATTTAATAGATAGATAGTAAAATGATAGTAAATGAAAGGAATGATAGTATGAATAAAACGAGAATAGCAGCTATTGATGTAGGAAATGATTCTGTAAAAGCGATATTTGGAAAGATAGATTATGAACTGAACATCCCGAATGTAATTGCTAGGGATACTGAAGACCGACCAGTTATTGGTATTGAAGAATTAAATGAAAAAAATCCTTTAGACGGAATTCATATTAGAGTCCACTCCCCTGCTTTAAAGGAGAATAATGTGATTTATCGTATCGGAAACCTGGCTACGAAGAGTGACAACGCGACAGAGCTTGATCAAGGAAGTAGCAAATCTGAGGAAGATCAAACATTAGTTATGTTATTATCAACATTGGCTTTAGATGCGGTAAGGGAGCAAAATGCAGATCTTTTTAAAAAGAATGGTAATGTGATAGACGCTAATTACACACTTGGTACAGGCCTTCCCCTTCGTGAAGTAAAAGAAGGCAAGGACGTAGGATACCGTTCACGTCTTTTAAGCTCTGTTCACCAAGTAGAATTCTTAGTTACTCCTAAATACCAAGGGTTAAAAGTAAATATTAAATTTGATCAATTGAAAGTGTATCCAGAAGGATTTGCTGCTTATATTAATCTAGTAATGGATAATAACTTAAATATAATTAATAAAGATTTAGTAGATAAAAGAATTGTAATCCAGGACATTGGTGGTTTATCAACTGATATCGCGGTTATTAAAAATCGTAATGTTGATGATGATAAGGCTCAGGGCTTTAATATCGGTGTCTCAGAGTCACTAGAGGCTATTAGAGAGGAAATTCGCACAAAACATAGTGTGGAATTAGATAGCCGTAGAGATGTTGTTGAAATTATTACGAAAAAACGAGACCGAAACCATATTATGGTTAAGGGAAGTAGGACAAGCGTTCACGATATCACAGATCGCATTTTGTTAGAATTAGCAAAGAAGCAGTATCGTCTATTACGTAATGTGTGGCAAAAAAATTCGCAAACTGAAATTTGTTATTTTGTTGGCGGCGGAGCAATCGTCCTAAAGGATTATCTCAAAATGCTAAATAATAGCTTAGACGGCTACAATATTGGCTTTTTTGAAGATGAAAAAGAAAGCATTTGGATGATGGCAAATGCTTATTATAAGCTCATTTCGGATTTTGAAAGAAAGTCTTATAAGGGCAAAGAAAAACAAGTAGCAGGGAAATAGGGTGATTTCATGGCAACAAAGGGAGTGACTCGAATTGGAAGGGGACAAGCCATTACATTTCGTCTCCCTTCTGATACTCCTGATCACATCATAAGGCAGCTACAGATACTTAAAGAAACAGAACGAAGAAATTTCTCAAGTAGAATAGCGCAGTTCGCGTTAGAAGGAATGAATCAACATTTATCACATGAACGTGAAACAGTTACCATTCCTCTTCCAAAGCAATTGACAAAGGAACAACGTAACTGGCTGAAGCATTCTCATTCTGAAGCATTATTAGGAAGCATTGTCTATCAACTGCTTGCAGATCCTCATAGAGCCACTTCTGTATTGGCTTCTTTAAATAGTAATGCAATTGATATTGATGATGCTTTATACTTACAGGAAACTGATAGTGATGAATATCAATATGTTGAAAATAGCCGCAGTTCTGGATTGGAAAATGAGGCATTTGAACCAGATACTCTAGAAAAAAGGCTTAGAGATAATAAAGAAGATGACTTGCTCAACTTTGATTTAGAAACGGCAAGAAAAGAATTAGCATCAACTTCAGAAGATGTTTTGGATGATGAGGAAGAGGATGCTGATGATTTACTAGGCGATTTTCTCGCGAGGATGAATAAGTAGGAAATCTTTATTTGAAGATGAGAAAGGAAAAACCTACAACTATTACAGCAATTGTAGGTTTTTTTGTTTTGATGTAACAAGTTAAAACATACTATGAGATTCCGTATGTTAAAATCTTAAATCAAGCATATTATTTTACGCCCTTCATTAGCTTTTGAATGAAAGGTGAAATGGTAAATAAAATGATACTGAGAATAATTGCAATGCCACCAATGACTCCAAAATACATGGTCTCACTTTCCGGGGAATAAAATTTAACAAGTTGTGCATTAACAGCTTGAGCAGCTGCACTTGCTAAAAACCAAACACTCATTGTTTGTGCTGAAAAGGCAGCTGGTGCTAATTTTGTAGTGGCAGAAAGACCGACTGGTGATAAACATAACTCCCCAAGTACAACAACAAAGTAACTAAGAACAAGCCATAGTGGACTGACTAAAGCGTCACTGCCTACAAAATAACCTGGGATTAGTATTACAAGAAAAGATAGCCCTGCGAATAGTAAACCAAATGAGAACTTTTTCGGTATTGATGGCTGATACTTCCCAAGTTTGATCCACATCCAAGCGAATACGGGTGCGAATATAATAATAAATAGCGGGTTCAATGATTGAAACCATGCTGGAGAGATGGTAAATCCAGCAAACTCTAAATTGGTACGTTTATCAGCGTAAAGAGCAAGAATGGTTGAGCCTTGTTCTTGTATAGCCCAAAACATGGCAGCAGCAATAAACAAAGGAATATAAGCAATTAGGCGTGAGCGCTCGACCGCTGTTGTTTTAGGACTACGGTACATTGTAACGAAATATATAGTTGGGATGACAATTCCGAACACTCCAACTAGGTTGATGAATGTATCAATTGTAAAAAGACCATTAGGAATTAAGATAGCAAGAAAGATACCAATGATAATAACTACTAAACCAATTATTCTGAGATATTTGCTCTTTTCTGCTTTCGTTAATGGATTAGGAACATAGGTGCCTGCTATTCCTAAGTTCTTTTTTTTCGTTAAAACAAACATAAGTAATCCTAAAAACATTCCGACTGCAGCAGCACCAAAACCAAGGTGGAAACTTTCTTCGGCTAATGCACCTGTAATTAATGGTGAAATCAAAGCTCCAAGATTAATACCCATATAAAAAATACTAAATCCAGAATCACGTCGGTTGTCCTCTTCAGCATACAAGTCGCCAACTACACTTGATACATTTGGTTTTAAAAGCCCTGTGCCAAGGACAATTAATACCATAGATACAAAGAACATTGAAAGGCTTCCTGGTATGGCTAAGGCAATATGACCGAGCATAATCAAGACACCACCATAAAATATGGCTCTAGAAGTACCAATCAATCTGTCAGCAAACCAACCACCAATGACACCAGACATATAAACAAGAGCTCCATATATAGACATTATAGATAGAGCTAATCCCTCGTCTAGTCCTAATCCCCCTTCCGAAACTTCGTAATACATATAGAAGGCAAGAATGGCTCTCATCCCATAGTAAGAGAAGCGTTCCCAGAACTCAGTGAAAAAAAGCGTGAACAATCCCTTTGGGTGGCCGAAAAAACCTCTTTGAGGAACACTTTCAACAATTTTTTGTTTGTTAATGCCAGCCATAGCTGAATCCCCCTTTGATGTGGCGTTAATCAAAAGTGTTTAAAATCAAACGAATTAAGTAATTAACTAACTATGTGCGATGGAGAAATGAATCCCAAAAGAAACTTCATATTCCATTTTAAGGATAGTATGCACGTAGAAATGCTTCATCATTCTATAGGGTATAGAAATTACATAGTAAAAAACTAATTAGGAAAAACTAAACCTAAAGGAGGAATAACTAATGAAAAAATTCTTATTTATGTTATTTACTGCATGTTCTCTTTTCTCTTTATCAGCATGTGGTGATGAAGCTCCAGATGAAGGAGAGGAAATTGAAGAAGTTGAAGAAGAAGATGAAATTGGTGACGGTGAGGTAGATGATGAATAAGAGTATGGTTGAAATTTTATAAAGGCTCATCTAGAGAAAAAGGAGTACCAATGGGTACTCCTTTTTCTTTTGTTTAAAATATTAAAAATGCACCTAATGAAATAACAGGAAGCGTAATAAGTGTTCGCTCTAAGAAAATGAGAAATAACTCTCCAAATGACACAGGAATTTTTGAACCAAGCAATAGGCCTCCTACTTCTGACATGTAAATTAGTTGCGTAACTGAAACAGAAGCAACAATGAATCTTGTCATTTCACTATCTATTCCAGCACCGATAACAGAAGGCAAAAACATATCAGCAAATCCAACGACCATTGTTTCCGATGCTGCTTTTGCTTCAGGGACTTGCAAGAGCTCAAGGATTGGAATAAATGGTATGCCAAGCCATTGGAACAGGGGCGTATATTCAGCAACAAGAAGCGCTAATGTACCAAGGGCCATGACAATTGGAATAACTCCCATCCACATATCAAGAATATTTTTAATACCTGCAAAAAAGAAACTTCGTAATCCGCCGTTATGCTCTGCTTTCTGAAGTGCCTGTTCAACCCCCCAAGTAAGGGGTGTGTATCCTGTTGGAATTTGATCTTCTGAGTAGCTGTCAGATTTTTCAATATAGTAAGTTTCAGGTTTTCGTGAAAGAGGGGGGATTCTAGGCATAATAAAGGCTGCAAAAAGTCCGGCAACTAAAATTGTTAAATAGAATGGCACAAATAGGTGACCTAATCCTACTTGAGCAATAACTACCAGACTAAACGTAATTGAAACAACAGAGAAGGTCGTTCCAATAATCGCCGCCTCCTTTTTTGTATAAAAGCCCTCTTCATATTGTTTACTAGTTAGTAGTACACCGATTGTACCGTCACCAAGCCATGATGCGATACAATCAATGGAAGATCTCCCGGGTAGCTTAAATGCAGGGCGCATAATCTTAGCTAAAAGTGTTCCAAAAAGCTCAAGTAAACCGAAGTTAAGCAATAGTGGAAGTAACATACCAGCAAATAAAAAAACAGAAAATAGTACAGGTAAAAGGTCAAATAGTAATAACCCACCTGTGTTTTCAGACCAAATCATTTCAGGTCCTATTTTGTATAGGGTCATAACCGCAAACGCGGCACTTAAAATCCTTGCAAAAAACCAAATAAGCGGAACATTAAATAGTGATTGGATGAATGTCTTCTCTTTCCATGCGTTTGGAAGTAGCTTAACTACAATTGTCCCTATCAATGTAAAAATGATAATGCCGGTCATTATTTCAGGTAAAATAGCCGCTAGCCAATCTTGTATCCATCCAGAGAGGACGGCAATCGGAATCGTTAGATTGTCGTTATGAGAAATAGGTGTCATAAAGAGAAAAATACCAAGAGAAGAAGGTATGAAAAAGGTTAGAAAGTGTACAATTGTCTGTTTTTTTGGTTGTATTTGTTCCAACTACCTCATCCTATCTAACAAAAAATGTTACGTTTGTATTTCCGTTATTATTTCCCAGATAATAATCAATTAACCTAATATCTCAAAACAAACCTTCAAAAGTTTTCGTTAGTGCTACTAACATTGTTCAAATAAAAAGGCTAGATATTCTAAAAGGATATCTATAAAAGAAGAAGAATTTATTTAAGTAAGTTGTAAATAGAAATGCAGTGAAATCAAATGTGGTAAAAATAAAAGTGAATGAGAATTCAAAAGGGTGGTACAACGGTTGGATTTAAATCGTAACATATAGTATAATTTAGTATAAAATAAAGTATAAAGCATCACATTTATTCGAGGTGCAAAGATGCCTATATTGTTTACTCAAAAACAAGCTTT
>Ga0180215_1001901_pt1 | contig 22003 bp, 25 predicted proteins | sample eDN3rd37CBELigBY_FD_128871 | JGI IMG/M metagenome (GOLD analysis project Ga0180215, IMG submission 128871) | Enriched backyard soil microbial communities from Emeryville, California, USA - eDNA 3rd pass 37_C BE-Lig BY (version 2) (version 2) | ecosystem: Environmental > Terrestrial > Soil >... | reverse complement strand
GGTAAGGGCTATCCTTCGATAGCCCCTCCCTTATCCTATAAATCAGAACGCATTCCTGGTTCACTTTTTCCATTTGTTTCGTTGCCTGTCGTCGCTGTGTATCCGACGCGATATGAAAAATCTTTCTTTTGCTTAAGGGCCTTTGGCATTTTATACTGCGACTCATTGCTTTGAAATTCTCCTTGCTTCGACATCGTCTTCATCCTTCCTGTGTAATCCGATTTATTCACTAATTGTGGAGGAGAAGCGAGACATCCCGTTTATTACTATCACTCATATCCCTTACGCGGAATTTCCGTTTCTTTTCCGCCCCCGACATTGTCAACCTTAGCGTTAATTTCCCCTTCATAATAAGAATCGCTTACCTGTTCATGAGTTTGAGCCAGAGCTGAGGAAAGCTCGTCATTCCGCTCATAATCGTCTGTATGATATTGTTTTCCAGCAATTTTTAATGATTCTTTATTATCTTTCTTACCCATCATAATTCCTCCTTTCTACATCTAATATTACTTTCCTCTATTGAAGAAAATCCATACTTGCCATTTCCTCTTAATAATGGGAAAAACCTTTTTAATCAAAATAATCTATGCTTATAAAGCCTAATGATTATGAACAAAATGTGACGGTTCGATTATCTTTTACACAAATCAAAAATTGTTCATCTTTTCTCTATTGACCTAGTGAAAACATTTCTTTTAAATGAAGTTTAGATGGTGACATTAGCCTGATTTTAATGGGGTATGGATGAACTGAGATGTAAAAAGGTGGGGAATCATGAACAAACAACAGTATAAAAATGGACTTTACTATGAGCTAGGGGAATTATTAAAAAACTCGAGTCGGAAAGTAAGATTAAGTAAAGGGGCTTTTTTATTCCAGGAAGGTCAGGAAGCAAAGGAAATGTACATCCTCCTTGCTGGAAAAGTCCAAATCTCAAAAATGAATGCTGAAGGCAAAGAATTAACTCTTCGGTTATGTACTCATAATGACATTGTTGGAGAGCTCACCTTATTTACGGTTGACCCCCGTTACCTATTTAATGCAAAAATTGTGGAGTCAGGAGAAGCAGCTGCCATAAACCTCGAGGACCTCGAACGAGTCCTCTTTAATAACAGTAAATTGGCTTATGAATATATGAAATGGATGAATGATCATATTCGGAAAACGATCACAAAGTTTCGCGACCTCGTATTGAATGGAAAGAAAGGTGCGCTTTATTCCACCCTTATACGATTATGTAACAGCTATGGGGTACTCCGTCCAGACGGTATATATATAGACGTCTCGCTAACTAATCAGGAATTAGCTAATTATTGTGGAACTGCAAGGGAAAGTGTCAGTCGAATGCTTGGAGAATTACGGGATGAAGGTGTCATTTCCGTTGAACGAAAGAAAATTATTGTGCACAACCTAAGTTTCTTAAAAACAGAAATTGACTGTGAGAACTGCCCGATAGAATATTGTAATATTGAGTAAGGCAGATGCTTCCATTATTATATAGAGAAAGGGAGGTATGAACATGAAAAAAATATATCTGATTTGTGGACTAATTGTTGTCCTCGGAATCGCAACAGGGATATCCTTCTTTATAATTAGAGATGCAAGCGCCCAAATTCCAGAAGACATCACACTTGTTACGCATGAGAATGAGTCGTACCGGTTCGGAGAGGAAAAGGAAACATTAAAGCTTGTAGAATTTATCTATACCCATTGCCCAGATATTTGTCCGACAACAACCCAAAAAATGAAGCTTCTTAAACAAGACCTCGAAGCAGAGGGTGTCTATGGGAAAAATGTTCAATTCCTCACCGTGACAATTGATCCCTCACGTGATACACCTGAAGTTATGCAAAGATACATGGAAAGCTTTGAAATTGAAAATGATGGTAACTGGTTAATGCTAACCGGAGATCCCAACAACCTTAAAGAAGAACAACAAACGATTAGAGAATTGGCCGAAACCTTTCAATTCCAATATCGTGATCCAGGTAACGGATTCTTTGTTCATACCACTTTCACTTATCTTATCGATGAAAATAATAAATTTATAAAGAAATTCCCGATGGGTGAAGATTTTAATAAAGATGAAGTTTATAGCAAAATCATGAAAGAAATTTAAAGATCAAAATCAATTGTCTACATAAAAAATAGGCGTGAGAAATCAATCTCACGCTTTTTGCGTCTAACAAAAATAGAACAATTATTTATAGTCCTATTAATTCATGTTTATTTTAATAGTAGGATGTTTCTCGGATTGCTGTAGTGAGAAAAATTCAGACTTTGGTTTGGTGACACTGACTTTAATCCCTGATTCCTTTAGTCGGTTCACAAAATCGACCAGCTGCTTCTTCGCCATCATAAAAAACCCCTTCTACTTCCTGTTTGTCTCCATTTTAACGTAAATTTATGAAAAATGTGTGAAGATGAGCAAAAAAATTGAAAAATTCACTTGCTTCCATCATAATCTTATACATTTTAAAAATTTTATGGTCCTTTTTAAATAATCTACGATGTAAGTTTTCTTGAAAGATTCACCTTGTTACCTTCTATATGGTATAATGCTTTGGATTATATATTTGGAGGCTATACATGATTACAGTAAATAATGTGGGCTTACGGTATGGAGACCGCAAGCTTTTTGAAGATGTTAATATTAAGTTTACCCCTGGGAATTGTTATGGACTAATCGGTGCCAATGGTGCCGGAAAATCAACCTTTTTAAAAATCCTTTCCGGAGAGATTGAACCCCAATCTGGGAATGTCTCTTTAACACCTGGCGAACGTCTTGCTGTTTTAAAGCAAAACCACTTTGAATACGAAGAGGAAGAAGTAATCAAAGTAGTTATTATGGGACATACCAGATTGTATGAAATCATGCAGGAAAAAGATGCTATTTATATGAAAGCAGATTTTTCTGATGAAGATGGCATGAGAGCTGCTGAGCTTGAGGGTGAATTCGCTGAATTAAATGGCTGGGAAGCAGACTCTGAAGCATCTATCCTCCTCAAAGGGTTAGGGATTGGCGAAGATCTTCATAATAAAAAAATGGCTGAACTCGACGGATCAGAGAAGGTTAAAGTCCTTCTAGCTCAAGCTCTTTTCGGTAAGCCAGATGTATTATTATTAGATGAGCCGACAAACCATTTAGACATTCAAGCGATTCAATGGCTAGAAGAATTCTTGATTAATTTTGAGAACACAGTTATTGTCGTTTCGCATGACCGTCACTTCCTTAATAAGGTTTGTACACATATTGCTGACCTTGATTTTAGTAAAATCCAAATTTATGTCGGTAACTATGACTTCTGGTATGAGTCTAGCCAATTGGCTACGAGAATGGCGCAGGATGCCAACCGTAAGAAAGAGGAAAAAATCAAAGAACTTCAAGCGTTTATCGCTCGATTTAGTGCCAATGCTTCAAAATCTAAGCAGGCAACATCTCGAAAGAAACTACTTGATAAAATCTCGCTTGATGACATAAGACCGTCGTCCCGCCGCTATCCATATGTCAACTTTACGATTGAGCGTGAAATTGGGAATGATCTATTGCGTGTTGAAGGACTAACAAAAACAATCGACGGCGAAAAAGTGCTCGATAATCTTTCGTTTGTGATGAATAAGGACGATAAAATCGCCCTTGTTGGGAAAAACGAACTTGCCAAGACAACCCTCTTCAAGATCCTAATGGGTGAAATCGAGCCTGATAGCGGAAGTTTCAAGTGGGGAATCACCACTAGTCAAGCCTACTTCCCTAAAGATAACTCTAAGTATTTTGAAGGCAGTGATTCAAGTCTAGTTGATTGGTTACGTCAGTTCTCACCAAAAGATGATAGCGAAAGTTTCCTTCGTGGGTTCCTTGGAAGAATGTTATTTTCTGGGGACGAAGTGTTGAAGAAGCCAAGCGTGCTTTCTGGAGGAGAAAAAGTTCGTTGTATGTTATCTAAAATGATGCTATCAGGTTCTAATGTACTCTTACTAGATGAACCAACGAACCATTTAGACCTTGAATCGATTACCGCTTTAAATAATGGCTTAACCAGCTTCAAGGGCTCGATCATTTTCGCTTCCCATGATCATCAATTTGTTGAAACGATTGCGAATCGAATCCTAGAAATTACTCCATCCGGTTTAGTTGATAAGCAAATGACTTATGATGAATACCTTGAAAACCAAGAAATTCAACAACAAGTCGCAAAGATGTATTAAGAAACTGCAAACACCCCTTTAGCCGAAACTGAGGCTAAAGGCTGGGTAATTTATCAAGAGCTCGGGATATCCCGAGCTCTTTTTCTGTAGATTATTGCTGTTTCTGTTTCTTTCGTGACGATGGCGCCTTAACTTGCCCCGTTTCGTGATTGGTTGTCCCCTGCCCCTCGACCTGTGAAGAATTTAATCCAATCGTAGCTGGGTTCTTTTTATGTTTTGCCATGTTTTCACCCCCTAATTTACTTTTCACTTTCTATGGTTAAATTTATACTAAAAAATCGAGCATGTTAAAAATTCTCTGAAAACAGCCCTTTGGGCAGTTTTTTTCTAGGACTTTTAAGCTTTGCCCGTGCATTAGGTGAATTCGGTGCCACTATGATGTTTGCTGGCAACCTACCAGGTAAAACACAGACCATCCTTTGAATCAGGAAACATGGAGGCAGCCTGGCTATGGGTCATTGTAATCATGGTGATATCATTTTTCATGCTACTCACAACAAGATTGTTAAATTAGAGTATCTTTCGAGCGTAGGTGCCCTTTTTATCATATTTGCAAACAGGTTGGGGCACCTATCGGGCGTATTGGTGCCCTTTTTATCATATTCGCAATTAGGTTGGGGCACCTATCGGGCGTATTGGTGCCCTTTTTATCATATTCGCAAACAGGTTGGGGCACCTATCGGGCGTATTGGTGCCCTTTTTATCATATTCGCAATTAAGTTGGGGCACCTATCAACTCCTTTCATCTTAGTTTAAATAATATTATGTGAACTAAATGCAGCCCTAGCGAATTATTTACCTATACATTCGTTCTCCGACAAACAACCACCATGAATAACTCAAATTTCTCTAACATTCCCGATTATCCCCTTAGTCTCTTCCGTCCTCATCTCCTCTCCAATCCTCCCTTTCACTTCAATCTATTAGCCATCCATACACTTTTTTTACAAATAGTAGACAAGTTTTCCTAAGTACTGAGCATATGATAGACCAAGGACAAGTTAGAGGAGGTGAGCCAATGCGATTTTATATAATCAAAAAACAATACTTATTTCTAGTCGTCATCTTGGCAATTGTGGCAGCTAGTGCTTCCCTATGGTTTTTACGGTCTCCAGATGCGGAAACTGTGGTAACCCTGGAGGCTGATGAAAAGATGAGAGAAATTCATCTTGTGACTGGTGAATTTAAAACCGTGACCGAATCAGGAAAAGAAATTGAATCCTATCGCTGGGACCCTGGAGTGATTTTTCTAGAAAAAGGTGAAAAAGTAGCACTGAACATCTATGGGATCAATGGGATGGAGCATCCTTTTGAAATTGAAGGAACCGATATTAACGGGACCGTGAAAAAAGGAGAAGAAACCATTGTACCTGTTGAATTTAAGAAAGAAGGCGTCTATCGCCTAATTTGCACAATCCATCAAGATAAAAACAGCAATGGCCCAATGATTGCCTATATCGTTGTCAATTAACCCGGTGATTAGCGTTAAAAATGCATGCACCTTGGGTTATTGATACATGTTTGATACAGGAGAGCTTCTCCTGTTTTTTTGTGTTGTTTATCACACCAATTCACAAAAGGTTCATAACCACTTTGAAACAGTGCAAACTTTGTTTGTTATAATTTACTCATATCAGCAAACGCTCTAAAATGCTGAATCTTCTATATAACAGTTTTCAATTATCTCAAAACAATTATAGTACAGTTATACCAAACTTATTTTTAAACATGATAAAAACCCTTTGTTTAAACTGTTGTTCACAAATTCACAAATTCGTCACAGCAAATCTGTTTCAATAGTAGTATGATAAAAGTGTAGCAACTGTTATATATACAAATTGATATTCAGAGGTGAAGTTAAAATGGTAAAAACGTTAGTTCAAGAAGAAGTTAAGATGGATCAATGGAAAGGTTTCACTGAAGGAACATGGCAAAAAGAAATCAATGTTCGTGATTTTATTCTTAAAAACTTTACACAATATAACGGAAATGATGAATTCCTAGCAGAAGCAACTGAAGCAACAAATCAACTATGGAAACAAGTCATGGATTTAACGAAGAAAGAACGTGACAACGGTGGTGTCTATGACATGGATACCGAAATCGTCTCTACGATTACTTCTCACGGCCCTGGATACCTTGATCAAAACAAAGAAACCATTGTTGGTGTTCAGACAGATGAACCATTCAAACGTTCAATGCAACCATTTGGCGGAATTAGAATGGCAAAAGCAGCTCTAGAGTCTTATGGCTATGAGTTAAACAAAGAAGTTGAAAAGATTTTCACAGACTTCCGCAAAACGCATAACCAAGGTGTATTTGATGCTTATACAAAAGAAATGCTTTTAGCTCGTAAAGCAGGAATCATCACAGGTCTTCCAGATGCATATGGTCGTGGTCGTATCATCGGTGATTATCGCCGTGTTGCATTATATGGTGTTGACTTCCTCATGGCTGAAAAGAAAAAAGCACATGAATCTACAAGTAAAGTGATGACAGAAGATACAATCAGACTTCGCGAAGAAATTTCTGAACAATACCGTGCTTTAAATGAGTTAAAACAACTTGCCGAAAGCTACGGATTTGATATTTCAAAACCAGCTACCAACGCGAAAGAAGCTTTCCAGTGGGTATACTTTGGTTACCTAGCTGCGATTAAAGAACAAAACGGTGCTGCAATGAGTCTTGGTCGTGTGTCTACATTCCTAGACATTTATGTTGAGCGCGACATTGCTAACGGAACTTTAACTGAACAAGAAGCTCAAGAGCTTGTCGATCATTTCGTTATGAAGCTTCGCCTTGTAAAATTTGCAAGAACACCTGATTACAACGAGTTATTCAGTGGTGACCCAACATGGGTAACTGAGTCAATTGGTGGGATGGCACATGATGGACGTGCACTAGTAACAAAGAACTCTTTCCGTTTCCTTCATACACTTGATAATCTTGGCGCAGCACCAGAACCAAACCTTACCGTTTTATGGTCTACACATTTACCTGAGAACTTCAAGAAGTATTGTGCAAAAATGTCTATCAAAACTAGCTCCATACAGTATGAAAACGATGATATTATGCGTCCTGAATATGGAGATGACTATGGTATCGCCTGCTGTGTATCTGCAATGGAAATCGGTAAGCAAATGCAATTCTTCGGAGCACGCGCTAACCTAGCGAAAGCCATGCTTTATGCAATTAATGGCGGCGTTGACGAAAAACTTAAAATCCAAGTTGGACCAAAATTCCAACCAATCACTTCTGATATTCTAGAGTATGACGAAGTAATGGAAAGATTCGATAACATGATGGAATGGCTAGCAGGCTTGTACATCAATGCTTTAAATATTATTCACTACATGCACGACAAATACAGTTATGAGCGCATTGAAATGGCTCTACACGACACAGAAATCTTACGCACAATGGCAACTGGTATTGCTGGACTCAGTGTTGTTGCCGATTCCTTAAGTGCCATCAAACACGCAAAAGTAAAGGTAATCCGTGACGAAAACGGTCTTGCTGTTGACTTTGAAACAGAAGGCGACTTCCCTAAATACGGAAACAACGATGATCGTGTCGATAGCATTGCTGTTGAGCTTGTAAAGAACTTTATGAAGAAGCTTCGCAAACATCCAACATACCGTGGATCTATGCATACAATGTCTATTCTTACAATTACATCAAACGTAGTATATGGTAAGAAAACTGGTAACACCCCAGACGGACGTCGTGCGGGCGAACCATTTGCTCCAGGAGCAAACCCAATGCACGGTCGTGATACAAAAGGAACACTTGCTTCCCTATCATCTGTTGCAAAACTTCCTTACGACTATGCACTAGACGGAATCTCTAATACCTTCTCTATCGTACCAAAAGCATTAGGGAAAGAAGAAGAAGGCCAAATCAAAAACCTAGTAGCCATCTTAGACGGTTATGCTGCTAAAACTGGGCATCACTTAAACGTAAACGTATTTAACCGTGAAACACTTTTAGACGCAATGGAACATCCAGAAGAGTATCCACAGTTAACGATTCGTGTATCCGGCTATGCAGTTAATTTCATCAAGCTAACTCGCGAACAACAGTTGGATGTCATTAATCGTACATTCCATGAAACAATGTAATTAGAAATAATGAGGGAGCGCTAAGGCGCTTCCCGCTTTTAAATCGAAAGGGGTTATTCATCATGATTGGAAACATTCATTCTATTGAAACATTGGGCACAGTGGACGGTCCAGGCATTAGATATATCGTTTTTACGCAGGGATGCCTGCTAAGATGCCAATTTTGCCACAATGCAGATACCTGGGAAATAGGGACAGGTAAACAGATGTCTGTTTCTGAAATCATTGATGATTTAACGACCTACCTCCCATTTATTGAAGCATCGGGTGGAGGGATTACCGTAAGTGGCGGAGAGCCTCTGTTGCAAATTCCGTTCTTAATTGAACTTTTTAAAGAATGTAAAAAATTAGGTATTCATACCACCATTGATTCATCTGGCGGCTGTTATTCAACCAATGACCATTTTCAACAACAACTAGAGGAGTTGTTAAATTACACTGATTTAATCTTGCTTGATCTCAAGCACATCGACCGGGATAAACATAAAAAATTAACAGGACTTACGAACGAACATATCCTCACTTTTGCCCGTCATCTCTCCGATAAAAAGGTTCCAGTGTGGGTTCGCCATGTCCTTGTCCCAGGTACAACTGATTCATTAGAAGATCTTGAAAGATTAGGAAAGTTTATTGGTACATTGGAAAACGTCAAAAAAATTGAAGTACTCCCCTACCATAAACTCGGTGTTTACAAATGGGAAGCCCTTGGACTTGAGTATCCACTACAAAATGTAGAGCCTCCATCCGAAGAATCGGTTGAAAAAGCCTATCAATTGCTTACAGCGGAAGTACAATATATTTAAAAGAAACAGCAGAAATCACTCATAGTGGCTTCTGCTGTTTCTTTTAAATTTACTCCTTGAAAAACACACAAAAATATGTTGACATATTTTTCAGAAAACATTAAAGTGTTTATATGTTAACCGAAATAAAAATAAGTTAACTTAAATCAAGGAGGGAAACTTTAAAGTGACAAAAGAACGACTAAAATTAAGAATGATGATTATTACCGCCCTATTTGCCGCCATTATTGGAATACTAGCTCAGATAACAATCCCACTTCCCCTCGTTCCTATAACAGGGCAAACTCTAGCCATTGGGCTTGCGGCGACAATTCTTGGAGCGAAATTCGGAACGATTTCTGTCCTCCTCTACATACTTATAGGAGCAGCAGGAATACCCGTATTTGCAGAAATGTCAGCGGGTGTTTCCGTTATTGTTGGCCCTACAGGCGGCTTCTTAATCGGCTTCATCCCTACAGCTTACTTTATTGGGTGGATGCTCGAGAAAACAGCCTATACGGTGAAAAACGCCATCATTGCTAATATTATCGGGATGTTCATAGCCCTATGCTTTGGTACAGTTTGGTTAAAAATAGTAGCAAATTTATCCTGGACCGCTGCATTTATGAGTGGATTTGCCCCATTTATTATTGTTGGAATCATTAAGGCCACCTTAGCATCCTGGATTGGCATTACAGTTAGACATCGATTAGCAAAAGCAAATCTCCTCTATACTGTTCATCAAACAGCTGATTTACCTAAATCCTTATAAAAGGATAGCCATGGATTCAACCTTCCATGGCTTTTTTATTTTATTTGAAACTTTAGTGCATCTAGCCCGTATTAACATTATCGATTATAATTATCGTTAGAATAGGAATCGCATCCGAATACTATTAAATTTTTGAGGTGTCCAACATGTTCGAACTATATCTAGAAAGCTACGATTATACTGCGGTTTATTCACTATATATTGCTCTTTTCTTAACTGTAGCTTTACAAGTTCTCTGGCTGGTAAATGTTGAGTCACCACTTCTCGATTCACCGCTAAGAAATAGCATATTCCCTCTTTCTGAATCAGCTGCAGCTTATAAATATCAGGCTGAACGATCAATCGATCTTCACATCCTATTGCTAAGAAAAATTAAAATGAAGGTTTCCAACGATGAAGACAGTACCCATTTTTCTCCAAAATAATCACGATTACTTCAAGGAGGAGAAAAATGAAAAAATACTTATTTATGTTAATAATAGCTATTCCATTTGTTCTATCAGGATGTCAAACATCAGGAGATAATCCCTCATTCTTTCAGAATACACTTGTACAACCATTTGAAAAGCTCATTCATTTATTTGCTGAGTTAACTGGTGGTAGCTTCGGGTTATCGATTATTATCATCACTGTCTTACTGAGATTATTGTTATTGCCTTTAATGTTAAACCAATATAAAAATCAACAAATTATGAAAGAAAAAATGGATTCGTTCAAACCTGAACTCGATCTAATCCAGAAGAAAATAAAAGATACAAAAGATGCTGAGGAACAAAAGAAACTTCAACAGGAAATGATGGGGCTATATCAAAAACACGGAGTCAACCCATTAAATATGGGCTGTCTTCCCCTTTTAATTCAAATGCCGATTTTAATGGGGTTGTATTACGCAATCATGAATTCCCAAGAAATTGCGACTCATTCCTTCCTATGGTTTGATCTTGGTCAGTCGGATCTTTGGATGACAGCCATTGCTGGGATTGTCTATTTTCTGCAATTTAAGATTACTCAACAAACGATGCCTGCTGCCCAACAGCAAATGAAGTATATTGGGCTGATTTCACCAATTATGATCGTGATGGTATCCCTAAATGCTCCAGCCGCTCTCCCGCTTTATTGGACCGTCGGTGGCATCTTTTTGATTATCCAAACACTCATCTCTCGAAAGCTTTATCAAACAAAATCTATAGATATGAATCATCAAACTGAATAGTTTACACTAAGAAAAGCGCCATATCGGCGCTTCAGATTGTCCCTGCAAAATGTCCGGTTGATTTCCACTCCAGCTGCTTCGCTTTCCGCGGGGCGGGCGGTGAGCCTCCTCGGCGCTTTAGCGGCTGTGGGGTCTCACCTGTCCCGCTGCTCCCGCAGGAGTCTTCGCACCTTCCGCTCCAATCAACCGGGGGCAAATCAACCTGAATTGCCACACACTATTTCTAGCTTAGCCAAGTGTGTGGCAATTTTTTTATGTTTTGGCAGGTTGCAGTAAGCAATACCTGCTCGCTCGCATTCCTCAATCCACGCAACCTACAACCGTAAGCCAGTGCAGTTCTTTAGAATCTGCGAAGCTTCGCTCAATTATTCTTTCCTGAATTTATAAAGCATTTTCCCCGATTTTGTTAGACGATTGAGTCGTACCTTTTCCTTATATTCTTTTCCCATACATGTCGGGTGACGACCTTCGTCTGGTTTTTTGATCTCGTACACTCCTTCACCAAAGGACATTCCGTACATTTCTTTGGATCTGACTTATATTCACGATAACCTTCTCTTGTTGTCGTGCGATACAATAATTTTTGCCCGTTTGGACAAATGTATAAATCGTTGTCCTTGTCATATTGAAATTTCCCTTTTGGAAATAAGCCTTTCGTTGGATGATATCTTCTATGAGCTATAACCCCAAAATATTTCGATCATGAAGCCCTTTACAAATAGAATTTGTAAGAAAATCAGAGTCTAGTCCGACTGCTTCTACATTAAATCCGAAGCGTTCATTATCTACCTTTCTTAAAAGGTGATTTTGTGGCACTAAATCCTCAATATAGACAAACTCTGCTTCTTTTTGAACATCTTTTATTGGGCTGAACATCTAGTTCACCGCCCTATATTTTTATTATATAACATTAACGCGGTGAAATGATAAAGGATTTATATGAAATAATAGGCTGTCAAGAGTTTCTCGACAGCCTGAAGCGCCATATCGCCGCTTTTCTTTGTGTTTATTATGAAGAGCATTCAATTCGCAGTTGGAATGCTTTTGTACCCTTTTAGTTAATATCAGTGAAATAATCTTTATAATAGCCTCCAACTTTCCCAGAATTATCAACGATAAAATAAAATTCTTCGGTTTCATTGATAACATTATATTCTTTCCCAGGAGTTAAGACTCGGTTCACTATATATTTTTTCGCATCTGTATGCACACACTTTACCGTTTTAACCGTTTCACGTTCTTGCCAATTTAAATGAATCATTTTTAGCACTCCTTTATACTCGTTAACATATAGTATAAAGAAAACGCTAATAAAAACGCAACATTATTTTCCTTAACTAGCATAAGCATGTATAGAACAACTTATCTCGCGAATACCAACGATACCCGAATAATCAAAAGTATACATTTCTCCAGTCAGGATATTCTTTAACGTTACATAACGGACATCACATATATAATCCATTCTAATAAAGCTTAAAAAGGAAAAGTGAGTGCCTCGATAAACTACTTCATAAATCCCATTATCGGTAAAAAGGTTCATATTCAATCCCTCTTCCTCTAAATTTCCTTCGTTACTTGTATTCTTCTATACCACAAATATTGCTTGGTTTAAACATTTCATTATCGATTAACAATAAAAAAAAGTCTGGACAAGACGCTCCAGACTTAAACAATTGGAAGATTAGATTTTTTTGATATCTTTAATTTAACTGCTATCTTGATCGCAACTAATAGTGGAATAATAGCTGCTGCAGTGAATCCAAACGCATAACTAGGAAGCTGTTCCTTTAATACAACTTCGTTTATTTCTATACCGAGAAAATGTAGGCCAATGCCATTGCCATCAACTTGATCGATTACAGTCCATAGTTCGATTCCTTTTTCTAACAACAGGAAGCCAAACAGGGATAGTAAAACAACTAAAAACCATTTCATTCAGACTCCCCCAACAATCCTGTAAGATTTTGCAACATATACAAAGTGTTTTCCCTTTATTATAAGGACTAAAAGCAACTTAATGTAGGCGTTCCTAAAGTTGTAACAGAATGTTCACAGCAATTGTGAACATTCTGTTACAACTATTTGATTCTTTCTAAGAATCAAGCTCCTATTTTACAAATTTGTTAATTTTATTGAAAATTCATGAATTGGGGTTTTCAAAAGAACATCAAACCTTTACAATTAAATACAACTTAATAAATTTGAAAATTCAATCCATTATCTCTGAGGAGGACGTCAAATGAAAATTATGAGCAATGAACTATTGATAGTCTCATATCGTGATGCATTGAAGTCGGAGCAGGATAAGGAATGGGCCAAAATCTTAAAAGACGAAATTTCCCGTCGCGGTTTGAAACCTATAAAAATACGTTGAACATTTTAACCTAATTGCCGTATTTTGCGGCTTTTTTACTGTCACTTCTTTCACATAATTTTAGTATGGAATCTCGCCAAAAATTTAACTAAATATTAGTATTGACCACAAAAAAACCCAAGCTTCACTCACATTTAGTGAAGCCTGGGTTTTTTCTTAACTCCCGAACAATAAGGATTCAGGGTCTTCAATTAACTCTTTCACTTTTTTCAAAAAGGTTACAGCTTCTTTACCATCGACAATACGATGGTCATAAGAGAGGGCAATATACATCATCGGACGATTTTCCATTCGCTCCTTATCAATTGCAACAGGACGAAGCTGAATCGTATGCATCCCAAGAATTCCAACCTGTGGACCGTTTAGAATCGGTGTAGACAATAATGAACCAAACACGCCACCATTCGTAATCGTGAACGTACCTCCTTGGAGGTCTCCTAATGATAGTTTATTTGTCCTTGCCTTCTCAGCTAGTTCAACTAAGTTCCCTTCAATTTCAGCGAAATTCTTTCGATCTGCATCGCGAATCACTGGAACAACTAGACCTTCGTCTGTCGAAACAGCCACACCGATATCATAGTATTTTTTCATCAGGATTTCATTGTCCTGAATTTCAGCATTCAAATACGGTGTTTTTTTCAACGCAGCAACGACAGCTTTTGTAAAGAATGACATGAAGCCTAAGCGAACATCGTTTTCTTCATAGAAACGGTCCTTCCACTTCTTCCTCAACTCCATAACCGCAGACATGTCAACCTCATTAAATGTTGTTAACATGGCAGCATTCTGCTGAACCTCTACGAGCCTGTTGGCAATTGTTTGACGGCGTCGAGACATCTTCACCCGTTCAACCGGCTTTCCATTATCAACAGTGGTTTGAGCAGCAGCTTTCTTCTGTGCCGGTGGCGCAGATACAGGTGTTGGCGTCGAAGCAGATGCCTCCTGTTTTGCTTTACTAGAGTCGAAGCTCGTTACATCCTGCTTGCGAACACGACCAAGTGGATCTACCGCCTGCACTTCACTTAAGTCGATTCCTTTTTCCCTTGCAAGTTTTCGAGCAGCTGGAGAGGCAATCACTCTTTCACTCTTCTTAGTTTGTAGACTCTCACTTTCTTGCTTTTCGCTTATAGGTGCTTCCGTTTTTGTTTCATTTTGGCCTTGAGATTCATTCACAGACTCCTCTGCCTTTTCTTCAGAAGCTACTGGAGCGGTCGTTCCTTCGCCCACAATCGCAATGATTTCACCAACCTGAACCGTGTCACCTTCTTCGGCTTTTAGCTCGGTAAGAGTGCCCTCATGCTCTGAAATAATCTCGACATTCACTTTATCTGTCTCAAGCTCGACCACAAATTCCCCTTTATTGATATAATCGCCTGGCTTTTTTAACCACTGGGCAATTGTTCCTTCACTAATTGTTTCTGCTAATTCTGGAACTTTTATTTCTGGCACCTTTCGTCCTCTCCTTTACTATCTGGTTAATGCTTCTCCAATAATTCGTGCTTGTTCAATTTTATGAATATCCGGTTCACCTTCAGCTGGGCTTGAGCGTCTCCTACGGCCAACATATGTAACCTTCAGCTTCCCATGCAGAGTTTCATTAATCCGAGGCTCTACAAACGTCCATGCGCCCATATTTTTTGGTTCTTCTTGAATCCATACAACTTCCTTTAAGTTAGGAAATTGTTCAAATTCTTGCTGAAGAGCTTCAAATGGAAATGGATAAATTTCTTCTAATCTCAAAATCTGGAGCCAATTATGTGCTTCAGGATTTACTTTTTCAGCAAGATCAATGGCAATCTTCCCTGTACATAACACAACTCTCTCAATCTTATTGAAGTCAGCTCCTAACCCAGGCTGACTGATAATGGATTGGAACTCGCCCTCACTAAATTCAGTAGGACTTGAAGCAACCAAAGGATTCCTTAGCAAGCTTTTAGGTGTCATTAACACAAGTGGGCGAACAACCTCTTCTTGTAAAATTGCTGCCTGCCTACGTAAAATATGAAAATACTGTGCTGCAGTTGTTAGATTTGCCACAGTCCAGTTGTTTTCAGCAGCAAGTGTTAAGAAACGTTCGAAGCGACCGCTAGAGTGTTCTGGCCCCTGACCTTCATAACCATGTGGCAAAAGCATGACAAGACCCGATTTCTGTCCCCATTTAGCCCTGCCAGCAGCAATAAACTGATCAAAAATGACTTGTGCAGCATTCGCAAAATCACCATACTGAGCTTCCCATAAGACAAGAGTTTCTGGTGAGAAAACATTATAACCATACTCAAAACCAAGGACACCAGCCTCTGAAAGCGGGCTATTATGCACCGCAAAGGATGCCTTTGCATTAGGTAATAGGTGTAAAGGAGAAATATGCTCCCCATTTTCGCGATCATGTAAGACAATATTGCGGTGAGCAAAGGTTCCTCTCTCGGAATCTTGACCAGAAAGGCGGACTGGCGTACCATCGGCAATAATCGACGCAAAGGCAATCGTCTCCGCAAGCGCCCAATCAACCTTGCCTTCCCCATCAAAGGCACCCTGCCTTCTTTTAAGAATACGCTCGAGTTTTCCAAATACTTGGAAGCCCTCTGGCCATTTCAACAGTTCTTCATTGATTTGGGAAAGAAGATGAACCGGAACCGCAGTATGAATTCTCGGTAACCCTTTTTCAACGATTTCCGGAACTTCAACCTCACTTAAGTCATGCTCACTCTTCTTTGGTACTTTTTCATAAGCGGATGATAACGTTTCAAGAACAGCTGCTTCTATCTCTGATATTTGACCTTCATCAATAGAACCTTCTTTTCTTAACTTATCCGCATAAACAGCCTTTTGTGTTGGATGCTTTTGAATGATTTTATACAAGAGTGGATTGGTTGTCATCGGCTCATCCATTTCGTTATGTCCGAAGCGGCGATAACCAATCAAATCAATCAAGAAGTCTTTGCCAAACTTTGCACGGTAATCTGTTGCGAGAATAGCAGCCATCACACAAGCTTCCGGGTCATCGGCATTGACATGAAGGATTGGGATTTCAAACCCCTTTGCCAAATCACTTGCATACCTTGTTGAACGTGAATCAGTCGATTCCGTTGTAAACCCAATCGTGTTATTGGCAATGATATGAACGGTGCCACCCGTGTTATACCCAATTAACCTACTGAGATTCAATGTCTCGGCGACAATTCCCTGCCCTGGAAATGCAGCATCCCCATGAATCAAAATAGCAAGCGCTTTGGAGGCATTCTGTCTTGGATAGCCTGGTGTATCCCGCTCCTCTTGTGCAGCTCGGGTAAAGCCTTCAACAACAGCACCTGCAAATTCAAGGTGACTAGGATTATTAGCTAATGTTAAACGTACATTCGCGGTACTTTCTGTTTTGATTTGTCGATCCAAACCAAGATGGTATTTCACGTCCCCAGTCCAACCAAAGTTAATTCCAATTGACCCCTCTGAAGGCACAAGCTCTTTATTAGGCGCATGTTGGAATTCAGCGAAAATCATTTCATATGGTTTTTGAAGAACATGTGCTAATACATTCAGACGACCACGATGAGCCATCCCGATATTTACCGTTTCAACACCGTCTCTGACTGCTTCTGAGATCACTTCATCAATTAATGGAACCATTGTGTCGAGACCCTCAATAGAAAAGCGCTTTTGGCCGACAAAGGTTCTATGCAGAAATTTCTCAAACTCTTCTACTTCAGTTAAACGTTTTAATAACGCAAACTTTTTTTTGGCTTTTAAAGATGGAATTAACCGACCATTTTCAATTCGTTGACGTAGCCAGTTTTTTTCTTCAACGTCATGGACCTGATGGTATTCAAACGCAATAGTACTTGTATAGACCTGTTTTAAATGCTCAATTGCTTCCGCACCATTTTTAATATTTGCAGGTGCATCTGGACAAAGGAGGTTAGCTGGAATTGCTTCCAAATCGGCCTTGTTTAGTCCCCATTGTTCTGGGTCGATTCGGGGGTCCTGCTTAGGTGCCTCTAAAGGGCTCACTTTTGCGGATAAATGCCCGTAGCCCCTGATATGGTCTGCTAAGCGAATAGCAGCGATTATTTTTTCAGTATTGCTTTCTTTAAGCGTTTCATTCATTTGTTTGCTAGTTGGTACATTAACTTCTAATGTAGGAATGTTTCCCTGATCAAAATATTCCTTTACTTCAGGATCAATGGAATTCGGATCCTCGAGGTATCTTTCATATAGCTCAATAATGTACCCCAAATTCGGACCGTGAAAACCAGACAAGAACCCTTGGCCGGTGTCAGGTTTACTCATAGAAAATTCCCCTACCATTTCGTATATAGTTGATCACGGGCACCTGTGAAAACAAAAAAATAATGAATAATTTTAAAATTCAGGTGATAACCGTTTTCATAGCCATTTTACCACTGCTTTGTCCTGAGCACAAAGGTTTTGAACACCAAAACAGTGAAAACTTAGAGACCTTAAATTCTTATTCCAAAAAAATTTTATAGACTGAATTTTTAGTTAAATCTCTCGGTAGGCTTACCGCTTGGTTTTGTAGCAAATGTTTTGTTTAGATTCGCCTCTTTTAAACAAAAAAAATCCCGAGCTCTTTGCTCAGGAAAGTTAAAAATTTAGAAGTTAATTAAATTTAAATATAAATTTTTTGGTGTTGGCGATTCATTTCGTTTTTCCACCAAGGAACTTACCAACACCTCATTGTTTTCGTAAGGAGTCTCCATATGACCGCAGCTGATTGTTTTTTGAAATCTTGCACCGGCAACAAATACATCAACACCATCATCTGTTAGAAACCCGAGATTCTCTTCATGTATTGAAAAGCGGTGATGACAATTTTTTGATTCTCGCATGAAATTTTCAATCCTCCTATTTGCTAAGCTTATTTTTATTTTATACTAAAAATTCGGAAAATTTATGTTACAAATTTTTGAATTTTAAAAGGTGCAGGACAGTTTCTTGTCCTACACCTTTTGGTTTATCTTAAATATACTCAGCCTACTTCGGTTTTAGCGGGCTTCAGTTTTGCTAGATGGCTTTGAATTTCAGCTGCAGCCTTAGCGGAAGAATCGCCATTTACATGGATAAAATCACCGATATAGTCTTTTATCGTATGGTTATACCGCGGATCATAATAATGCTCCAATAGAATCGAAATCACCACATGATAATTTTTATTTTGGGTTGCCTCTTCAATGGCTTGAATCAGTTCAGGATTTTTTAACCGCTTCTCAATTTTCTTCACCTTTTCAATTACTTGATGCTGAAACCATTGCTCTTCTTTATATGGCTGGACATATTCGCCATAAATTCTATCCACTCTATTTTCTAAAGAACATTGGATGAGAAAATGAGTGCCTGTCTTTTTTAAATCCATCATAAAATCAGGTTGTACTGCACGACCAATCCGCTTGCTTTCCGCTTCGACCATAAAATATTCAGAACCCTTAATTTCAAGCAATCTCTTAAACAATAAAGCATCGAATGTTTTTTGGTTATGGCCATCGCCAATTCCAATTGTTCCAAATAGCGAACCCCGATGGTTTGCCATTTGTTCCAAGTCCACTACTGGAAAGCCTTTTTCCTGCAATATTTTTAGGATATCCGTCTTTCCTGTACCGGTCAGACCGTGTAAAACAACCGCTTTTCCTGGTAGTAGCGCTGGAATCTGATCCAAAATATACTCTCGATAGGCACGATACCCACCTTCAAGCCGGATGGAAGGTGTACCAGAGAATTCCAAAAATGAGGCAACCGCTTTGCTTCGCGAACCGCCACGCCAGCAATGAATGACAGGCTTTGCACCTATAGCTTCCAATTTTTTTATTTCATGAAGCAAAGCTGGGATCTTAGGAGAGACAATTTCCATGGCCCGCCATTTAGCTGCTTGATCTCCAGATTTTTTATATAGGATGCCTATCTCATGGCGCTCTTCATTAGAAAATAAAGGAATATTAACTGATCCAGGAATAGCTGCTTCAGCATGTTCAATAGGAGAGCGAACATCAACTGGCACATACTCCTTGGAGCTTACAAATTCATCAACAGTAATGTCTAACATATAAAAATCAATCCTCCAGGGGAGTTCAAAAGGTTCTCGCTAAAACTCCACTATTCTACACCTTCTTAAAGAGGATTGCAAGTCCAAGCATGGTATTAGAGCCTGTTTTCCCTTAAATCAACACCGGTTAGTTGACTTATAGAGCGTTTGAATTTTCGCCAACCCTTAGGAAAAGAATTAAGTCCTTCGCTCAAATAAACAGCTCCTTTAGTCTCTAATAATACGGACCAACTAAGGCCATCTACAATGATGCCCTCTGTTTGGTAGTCATTCTCCCAATCCCATATTTGAAAAGAATAAAGCCATTTCTTAAACTCACTTACACTCCCAGGCTGATTATGTGGTAAACGATCTGCATGAGATTGTTGTCCATAATACCACTCGTGGAAAATAAATGTATTTCTTTTAAAGTCGACACTAATCTTCACTTCTGGTCCAGGGTGGCCAGATTGTTTAAATATTAGTTTAACCGGCTCTCTTTCCGGACGGATGGAAACAAGGTCTCCATTTACACGAAACCATTCCCTTTTCAGCCAAATAAAGGATTTGAGATGAGAGACATCCATAAAGTCATCCCTATCAAGCACTTTACATGGTAGTTTATTTATTTCCTCCCAAATGGCCGGAATCGTCGCTTGGCCTTTTGTTTCAAGTATCATAATGATCGCTTCGTATACATTCATCGCTTCACATTCCCTTTAGCATTACGTCCTACTAATCTATTGCCCTCAGTTCTGCAAACCTAAAGTCTGCAAGGTATGATTAGTATAATCAACTAATAGTGGAATAACTGTAACAAATGGCACTTTTCACATAAAAAATTTGCACTAAATTTCGACAGCGTTCTGGTTATATTCGCCGTTCATAGTGTTTCTTGTATCCGTTTGTCTATTTTTGCGCTTTCCCAAGAAATAATATGCAATTATTCCCGCATTTTGTTTACATGCCTGCTCAGGGACCTTTTGTTTACAGGTATCCACGAAGCAAATGAAGCACCTATTCTTAAAAAAGACAAAAAACAGCCGAGGTCTACCCCTCCGGCTGTTTTCAATTACCCTACTTTAGCTGCTTGAATTAGTTTTTTAATTTCTTCTAGATTGTTTTCATAAAATAACTCTACTATTTTACTTCCAACAATTACGCCATCGCAATATTGGTTCATTTCGCGAACATGCTCCGGGGTGGAGATCCCAAACCCTGCGAGGACTGGTAGCCTGCTTGCATGTTTAACTTTAGACAAGAACTCTCCCAACTCGGCATGGAATCCTGAGCGAGCTCCCGTTATGCCTGCAACAGTCACTGCATATATATAGCCATTCCCTTTTGACGTGATTTTTTGAATGCGCTCCTCAGGGCTTGTTATTGTAACAAGTCGAATTAGCTCAACCCCTACTTTTTCTAATGAAGGAACGAACAGTTCTTCCTCTTCAATTGGAAGGTCTGGAATAATGCAGCCATCAATCCCCGCTTCTGCCGCTTTTTCGGCAAATCTTTCAATCCCAAATGCGATTACTGGATTGGTATAGGTCATTAAGATTAGCGGAATCGTGATTTCATCTTGAATATCCTTAAGGGTTTCGAGTACCCCAGTTAAGGTAACTCCAGCTTCAAGCGCACGAATCCCAGCTTTCTGAATCGTTGGACCATCGGCAACCGGATCTGAAAATGGAATCCCAATCTCCACGGCATCAACCCCATTTTCTTGGAGAAATAGCAATTTATCTCTTAACGTATCGAGGCCACCGTCTCCCGCCATGATATAAGGAACGAAGGCTTTTGCCTCCAGCTCATGAAAAACCTGTTGTATTCTAGACATGTAATTCCCCTCCTAAGCGCTCTCTAATCGTGTGTACATCCTTATCTCCGCGGCCGGATAAGCAGATCACAATCCCTTCATCCTTGCTCATTGTTGCTGCTAGCTTAACTGCATAGGCAACAGCATGGGCACTTTCAAGGGCAGGAATAATCCCTTCCAGCCTTGATAACAACCGGACACCTTCGATGGCTTCATCATCGGTAATCGATTGATAATTTACCCGTTTTGTATCATGAAGATAGCTGTGTTCTGGTCCAATTCCTGGATAATCGAGGCCTGCTGAGATTGAGTGAGCTTCTTGGATTTGGCCATCCTCATTTTGAAGCAAATACATCATCGCCCCATGTAAAATTCCTGGTTTTCCTTTTGTAAGAGATGCGGCATGACGATCGGTATCAACGCCTAGTCCAGCCGCTTCAACTCCGTACATTTTAACGGCTTCGTCATTTACAAATGGATGAAACATTCCCATTGCATTGCTTCCACCACCGATACAGGCTACTAGCGCATCCGGCAACTTTCCTTCTTTTTCTAGATATTGAACCTTCGTCTCCTTTCCAATTACACTTTGAAAATCTCGAACAATCAAGGGAAATGGATGTGGCCCCATCACCGAGCCTAAAATATAGTGGGTGTCGTTAACATTTGCCACCCAATAACGAAG
>Ga0180215_1001900_pt1 | contig 22007 bp, 19 predicted proteins | sample eDN3rd37CBELigBY_FD_128871 | JGI IMG/M metagenome (GOLD analysis project Ga0180215, IMG submission 128871) | Enriched backyard soil microbial communities from Emeryville, California, USA - eDNA 3rd pass 37_C BE-Lig BY (version 2) (version 2) | ecosystem: Environmental > Terrestrial > Soil >... | reverse complement strand
TCTGTTTCAGTTTGAATAAGTAAGTTAAAAGACAAGACCCCAGGGATTACTCCTGGGGTCTTTCGTTTTAGAACTATCTAATTTTAACCGTCAAACTGCCGCACTCTTTTTCAATTGCCTCTTCAAAAAGGTTCTGTAATTTATTTGTGATGGGACCAGGACTTCCATTACCAACCGGCTTTCCTTCAATCTCTATAATCGGAGTAATTTCAGCTGATGTACTGGACATAAAGACTTCATCCGCGTCCAGCAGATCATCCTTTGTAAAAGCAGATTCTTCAAGTGCTACTCCATTTCCCCTGCAGATCTCGTTGATTTTACGGCGGGTAATGCCATTTAGGATCAGATTTGTTGCAGGGTGCGTATATAGTGTCCCATCTTTTACAATCGCTATATTGGAAGAACTTCCCTCAGTCACCGTATCCCCGCGATGCTGAATTGCTTCAAAGCAGCCCGATTGTGCTGCTTTTTGCTTTGCCATGATATTGCCAAGCAAGTTCAGACTCTTTATGTCACAGCGCAGCCAGCGTATATCTTCAATCAAACTAGCCTTAACACCATTTCTCATGCTCTCAACAGGTCTTGAGGTTTCACGGGTATAGGCTGTAAGCACCGGTGCAACGTCTGCACCAGGATAAGCATGATTTCTTGGAGAAGTCCCCCTGGAAAATTGCATATATACTATTCCAAGTTCAAGATTATTCCTTTCGATCATCTCTGCAAGCATCTGTTTAAGCTGCCCTATAGAATAAGGGATATCGAGCTCTATTTTCCTTCCGCTCTCAAGCAGCCTTTCAAGGTGCTCATCTGCCGTAAACATTTTTCCGTTATAGACGCGGATTACTTCATAGACGCCATCACCAAATTGATAGCCCCGGTCCTCAATATCTACTTTCGCTTCAGAGCGTTCGATCAAATCACCGTTCAAAATGACATATTCCATTTCTCTGACACTCCCTGTAAATGGTTTGTTTGTCTAATCTATTAGCTGTTAATGTAAAATCTTTCAGCCATCATATCAGGTTTTAGAGCTATTTCGCAAGTTCATAAATCGCCTGTGCATAAATAGCTGCAGCTTTAATTAAATCCTCAATAAACACATATTCATCTTTTTGATGTGCCACGTCTTCCCTGCCTGGGAAAAGCGGGCCAAACGCTACACCAGACTTCAAGGAACGTGCATATGTGCCCCCGCCAATTGCTAAAAGCTCTGCCTTTTCGCCAGTCTGCTGTTCATACACGTTTTTCAGGGTTTGGATAAGAAAGTCATCTTCTTCCACATGATGCGGCTTGGAATCAGTGAAATTCTCTAATCTGAAATGTTCGTCTTCGATCAATGACTGAAGCCTATTTTTCGTATCATCCATATTGTTAGTGACGGGATAACGTACATTAAAGCCTAAGCGGCCGCCATTTTCTTTTGTATATGATAGTTTTCCTACATTAACGGTTAAATCACCGGTAATCTCATCCGCACAGGCGATGCCAAGCTTTCTTCCTCTGGAATCATCACATAAGTATCGTGATACAAACTGAAAATAATGGCATGCCTTCTCATCCAGCTGAAGGGATGCCAGGAATGACGCCATCAGAATACCTGCATTTTTCCCATTATCAGGCTCCATCCCATGAGCCGATACCCCCTGAAGCTCCAGAATCAGTTCGCCGTTATCTATGTAATACTTTCCTTCAAGCTCAGTCTTTTTGAGGAAATCAATATACCTTTGCACCACTTCAGTGTGTTCAAGATGGACTACAAGACTAGCTTTTGCAAAATCAGGAACCATGTTATATCTTCTTCCTGACTGGAAATGCACGACCTCTGCCAGTACTTCCCTGTCTGTTTCTTCGGTATGGCCGATTTGGACAAGATCAAAATCAGAGATGCCCTTTTCTGCATAGATGATTGGGAAATCGGCATCAGGGGCAAATCCCATTGCCGGCATTTCTTCGTGTTTAAAATAATGCTCTACACAGCGCCAATCACTTTCTTCATCTGTTCCAATAATCATTCGGACCCTTTTGCTTAAAGGCAGCTCCAATTCCTTTACAATTTTCATAGCATAATATGCAGCCATTGTTGGGCCTTTGTCGTCGATCGCCCCTCTGGCAAAAATCTTTCCATCGCGAATTTCTGCACCAAATGGGTCGCTAGTCCATCCATCTCCTTCAGGAACTACGTCGACATGACAAAGTACACCAACAATTTCTTCACCCTCGCCAAATTCCAGATGACCAGCCAGGCTGCCGACATTTTTGACAGTGAATCCATCCTTTTCTCCAAGTTCAAGCATGAAATCGAGTGCTTCCTTCACACCTTCACCAAGGGGGGCATCTTCTGCTGCATTCTCTTCATCCAGCAGGCTTTTAATTCTTAAAAGTTTTTGGGTATCTTCAATTAAAGCGTCTTTTCTGTTATTAACCTCTTTTTGCCAATCCAATACGTTCATAAAAGTTACCTCCTTATCCTGATTTGAACATTTATGATTTCCCCATTATAACCGATTTTGCCTTAAATTTGCTTATGGGACTGTTTAATAAAAGCATACCTTTATTATGCACCAAGAATGCCGAACCTTGCCAAGATGATTGTCAAGGCGCTTACAATCAGTCCTAAGATCAAAATGGCGAGGAAGAATAAGGCTATGACCGTTCTATTCTTTGCGGTGAAATAGGAATCTTTTTCACTATATTTTTTTGTAAAGGGATGGGACATGATGGATTTATCCCAAGTAATAGAAAGCCATGTATACATCAAGAAAAGAAAGACACCCGACACAATTACTTTTATCCATAGTGGCGGAATGGCAATAATCCCCGCTGCGCTTACAGAAATGATTTGAAAATAACTGAAAATAAAGGAGGGATTCCGTATGAAAATCTTTATGAATAATTCTATCAGTCCCGTAATGGGTGTTCTCTTCTTAAAGATTCTTCTGGAGTTTCTGAATAATAGAGGTTTTGTCCTCATTGAAATAGCAGGCTTTTCTATTTCAGGAGCCATCATAAATATCCATTTGATATACTTTGTTTTTTCCTCCTGCTCAAGCAAAATTTCAAAGTCTACGGCCGATATCCCTTTCAGCATCTGGGAGACTCTCGTTAAAGTGCCGGAAAGCAGCACTGCCGAAAACATGTAAACCGGAAAGTCTGCACCGAAATTCCACAGAGAATAAACGAGCTGGCTGAACCAGCTCAATAATACAAACAGCAGAAAGCCAATTACATATTTTCTAAACTTCCCTTCAATCCTTTTCAGAGAATAGGAAACTGTCATAAGCGTCCATTTCAGAGTAATGAAAAAAGTCAGCAGGGCAATGATTTGACTCCATTGCAAAAAATAACTGTTCTTTAGAAAGGGAAGAAGAAGAGCGATTATCGCGCCTGTACTGACTGCCTGAAAGAAAAGTGAATAGCCAACTCCCCATTTTCTCATTCCCAAATAGAGGATCTTATTTTTCACCAGAAACACCTTGTCAGCCTCTTGTATAAATGGGCGAAAGTTACCCAGCCATGAATAAATATAAAGCAGGAAGAAAAGGAGAAACATTGGCAAGTTTGCAATCCATTCAGGCGTTTCCAACCACCAGGAGCGATATATCATTCCAAAAATGATTGCACCGGGAACAATGAGATAAACCATGATGGTCCAATCTGCAACGGAACGGAAAATACCAAATTGATACTTCCAGCTATTGATTAACCTTCCAAAAAAGAGCGAACTACTTTTCATTGTCATTTCCCTCTGCAATCTGATGAAAGCAATCATAAAGCGAACCAGCCAAAAGACCGCATTGCTGCCTGATATCGTCTAATGAGCCGGAAGCCTTCAACTGGCCATCATGCACAATTAGAAAGCTGCTGCACACTTTCTCTGCCGTATCCAGTACATGAGTGGACATAAGAATGCCTGCGCCCCTTTGCCTCTCTCTTTCAATTGATTCCAGAAACAGTTTCATAGCATTAGGATCAAGTCCAATAAACGGTTCATCAATAATATAGACATCCGGCTTGGCAATCATCGCAAGAATCAGCATCGCCTTTTGCTGCATCCCCTTTGAATATGTGCCGGGAAATTTATGAGCGTGTTCAGACAGATTATACTCCCTCAAGAGCTCTGATGCCCTCTTCTTATACTGTATTTCCGACAGTCCCTCTACGGCAGCTGTAAAATCCAAGTGTTCCCACAATGTCAGCTCATCATAAAAGATGGGGCGTTCAGGTATATAGGAATACTTAACTCCCTGCTTAAATTTCACTGTCCCCTTTTTATGTTCCAATAATCCCAGGATTGTTTTAATCGTTGTGCTTTTTCCTGCCCCGTTAGGACCTATAAGGCCGATCAATTCCCCCGCCATTACATCAAAATTAATATTATGTATGATCGGTTTTCCATTTTCATAGCCTGCTGATGCAATATCGACGTTTAATAAGTTCATTTACTCTCCTCCTGACTATACATACGGATATAATTGGAAAAGGTTTGCTCTTTTTCATATATTCTTTAAAACCATAATAAAACTGCCCCTCCGAAAGGGGCAGTTTCATTATGGCTGGAGGATATCCATTAATTCTGTATTTTCAAAGTCTGCAGCGTAATCATAGGCTGTGTAGCCATCCGCATCTTTCACAGCGGGATCTGCACCATACTCCAGGAGAAGCATGGCCATTTCAGTATCCTCATTAAATACTGCACTCATTAAAGGAGTGGTTTGATAGTTATCTGCCGTATTAGGCTCTGCGCCATTTTCCAGCAGAAGGGCAGCGCTGTCATACTGGCCATAAGAAACAGCCCAGTGTAAGGCAGTAGTGCCATCTGCATCCATTTCCTCAATATCCGCCCCATCAGCCAATAAAATGTGGATCATTTCAGTATCATTTTCACTCGCTGCATTCATTAGAGCGGTAGCTCCTTCAATGCCCATAACCGTTTCAGTCCACAAATCCATTTTTTTAAGTGATTTATACCCAACCCAGAGTCCGCCGGAAAGAATAGTCAGCGTTAAGACCGCTCCTGCTATCCCTAGCCATATCCTGCCCTTTGGTTCTTTTAACTCAACTGCAGATTCTTCATCAAAAACTTTTGATAAAGCATAAATTCTTTTCGGCAGGTGAGGATGGGTGGAAAGTTTCTCATTCAGCCATACAAAAAATCCAGTTTCCGTTTGGAGCTGCTCCATGTATGCATGCTTATTGACCTTAGGATAAAGTTCTTTTCCAATCGCAAGCATAGTTAAGGCATCTCTAGATGCTTCAAACGACTTTATATAATAGGCAGCATAACGATCACATGTATACTCGCATGCTCTTAAGTACGCATTCCCCAGGAATGGAACCCACATAGCAGGGAGCAGAAGAAGGCTTATGATAACATGCTTTCTTTTTAAATGAGCAAACTCATGGGCCAGGACAAACAGCACTTCCTTTTCAGCTCCACGAGCAGTCAATTCAAAAATACCAGAATATAAGACAACCATATTTCTTCTGAAAAACCTGGTTGCAAAGGCATTTAAGACACCTTCAGACTCAATCACGTATATATCCGGCAAATCTTGCAGACCCATTTCCTTTGCAGTTAATACTGCTTTTTCATAAATTTCAGGAAATTGTTTCTCACTTATTCTTACTCCGTTTCTTCTGATGCCGCCCATCATAATCCCATGGAACAGAAGAGATACAAGTATTAATGCTAAAATAATCACAATGCCAATAATAGAGAATGCGAGAAAAATATAAGACAAAATACTAAATAAAGCAACGAATGCAAAATAAATATTTTCCTTCGGGTATATCAGGCGATCTCTCAGCGAGTAAGCTTCCATTACACTTTCTTCCTTTCAATCTCTTTTAAATATACCAATTGATTATAATCAAAAAACAAATTTTAGGATATAGAAACTTTCCTGAAAGATTATTTGAATATTCTGTACATAATTCAAGCCCCATCTGCCATAAGGTATAGTAATAGTCCCTTTTCCCATTGAGGTTTAATCGCAAATAATTAGGGAATTGAACATACATTAAAAAGGAGGGGAACGTAAAGACTAAAACACAAGCAGCATTATAAATATTTTGTAAAATTGTATCCTTAAAGTAGAAATAATCAGATAATAGCGTTACAATATAGTCAGAGGTATGACATCTTGACTAAATAACCAGAATGCAAAGGGGTTGTCTGGGGAAAAGAAAACTACATACGATTGAAGGAAAATCCTTCAATGTAGCTGTCGGTTGCAGGAAATTGCCATGGGGTTTGAAAAAAGGATAGGGAGTGGTTTTTTGAAACCTTCAACTAACCGGATGTTAAACCGTGTAAAATCCGTCTACATGTTTATAAGTAAGCGCGGAACTGTAACAACTCAGGAGCTTGTAGAGGAATTTGGTATTACTCCTCGCACCATTCAAAGAGATTTAAATGTCCTCGCCTACAATGACTTGGTTAAGAGTCCGAGCAGAGGCAAATGGACCATAACTCAAAAGAAAGTAAAGATGTCATCTTAACACTCAAAGCATAACCAACCTAACAAATAAAAAATCGCCCTGCTGTCAGGGCGATTTTTCCGTCTCATCTCACTTCATAATTCATCAGCTTATCAAGCTCTTCATCAGTCAATTCCCGATATTCACCCAATTCCAATGTTTTATCCAGCTCAAGCGGGCCCATTGAGATTCTCTTCAAATAGATGACTCTTTTTCCCACTGCCTCAAACATTCTTTTCACCTGATGAAACTTTCCCTCCGTAATGGTTAACTCAATATCGGATGTTATGCCGGATTTAAGGATTTCCAGCTCCCCAGGCTTGGTTTCATAGCCATCATCTAGTATAACCCCTTTTTTAAACGCAGCAACATCATCAGCTGTTACTTCCCTGTCTATGACTGCAAAATAGGTTTTAGGAACATGCTTTTTTGGAGAAAGCAGCCGATGTGCCAGCTGGCCGTCATTAGTCAGCAGCAAAAGCCCTTCTGTATCCTTATCCAGGCGTCCCACTGGAAAAGGAGAAAAAACAAGGTCTTCCATTTCGAGCAGGTCGACCACGGTTTCAAATTGAGAGTCTTCTGTTGCGGAAATGACGCCTGGCGGTTTGTTCATCATCAAATAAATGAATTCCTTATATTCAACCTTTTCGCCATTAATGATGACAGCATCCTGTTCAGGATCGACCTGGTGCTTGGGATCCTTTACTTTTTCATCATTAACGGTTACAGCTCCATCCTTTAATAGCTTTTTAACATCCTTACGGCTTCCGTAGCCCAGATTGGCCAGCATTTTGTCAATTCTCATGGCTGCCCCTCCCTTTTAATCCTAATTAATCTGATTTTTATTAAAATCGCGTTATTAAAGATTTACCTTTTAAAAAGGTTCTCTTATCCTTGTTATAAGTAAATATTCTGTCCGCTGATTTCAGCACGGGGCACTTGCTTTCCGCGGAGCGGGCGGTGAGCCTCCTCGTCGCTTTGCGCCTGCGGGGTCTCACCTGTCCCACTGCTCCCGCAGGACGTTGAATAAACTTCCTCGACTGAACACCGCACGAAGAAAATGCGCCAGCATTTTCGAGGATCAAGTACCCTCCGCTCCAATCAACTCAGTGCTTTGTATATTGTTATCTAAAACCAAATCCTAAACATTTTTTAAAAAAGGCCCCCATCACGGAGACCTTCTATTTTTAAGCCTTCAATCTTAACTTCTTAAGCATTCTATCGACTCTTGATCCAAACAGGAGATAGATTAATTTAGTTCTGAAGCTTAGGTAGAAATAGACTCCCGCTCCAGCTGCTGCGCAGGTGATGACAATGATGATAGCCTGAAAATTGGATGCCGGCGATAAGAAGGCAGTTGTGATTTTATAAACCACGCCTGCAGCAATGTACATGCATGCAGTAAATAATACAATCAGCATTCCTCGTCTTAAGACAAGCTTGAAAGGATATTTTGCAAATGTTTTAATTACGAAAAGGTTAATTAAAATAGCTACGATATAGCCAAGAGCGGTTGCAAATACGGCTCCCTGTGTTTCGAACAGTTTTATGAGCGGAATATTCAATGACAGCTTTACAAGCAGGCCTGTCAGCAAACTTAAAATTGTAAAACGCTGTTCATTGATTCCCTGCAGAATGGCTGCAGTTACCGAAAAATAAGCAAAGAGAATCGCCACTGGGGCATAAGTTCTTAGCACCTCAGTACCCAAATCCTTATGCTCATAAAACAGGGTGAAAACCGGCTCGGCAAGCAGGGACAATCCTGCTACGGCAGGAAGAGTCAGAAAGAGAAGCACCTGGAAAGTCTGGTTAAGCTGGCGGTTTAAATCTGACCTATCTTCTTCCATAAATGCTTTCGTCACACTTGGCACAAGCGTCAGCGAGAAAGCTGTGGCAAGCGAGACAGGAATGATGACCAGCTTATGCGTCTCAAAGTTCAGGACAGAAAAGGCAGCAACTGCATTTTTCGATTCACCGATGGCATCCATCGCCCTGGTAAATGTTATCTGATCGATAAACTGAAAGAGAGGATTCGCGAGACCCACAAATACAAATGGTGCGGCATAAAGAATGATTTCTTTATAAATTTCCTTTAGGGAAATGTCAACGGTTCCTTTATCTTCTTCAAGCATTTTATCCAAATGCGGCTTACGTTTATACCAATACCAGAATAATACCCCGAGGCTTCCGAGTCCGCCAATAAAGGCAGCAAAGGTGGCGACACTGATCGCGGCAGTCAGTGAACCTTTCATTACATTTAAAACGACATATGCACCTGCAAGAACGAACAGGATGCGGACAATCTGCTCCACAACCTGTGAAACAGCAGTAGGACCCATTGACTGATGTCCCTGAAAGAACCCTCTTATCAAACTCATGAACGGAATAATAATCAGGGCAAATGATACCGCTCTAATTACAGTTGTTACATCTTTAACACTAACTTCAACGTCTTTTCCTGCCAAGGTCATTTCGGCAACTGCCGGAGCAAGGAAGAATAGGATCAGGAATGAAATGATTCCGCTTGCCGTCATGACCGCCAGGCCTGATTTGAACAGCTTTCTTCCGACTGCATATTCCTCTATTGCATTATATTTAGAGATAAATTTTGAAACAGCAAGCGGAACTCCCGCTGTTGCAACACTAATAAAGATTGTATAAGGTGTATACGAAAAGGAATAAAGGGCTGTCCCTTCCTTCCCGACAATTTGGTAAAAAGGAATAACATAAAACAAACCAAGAACCTTCGAGATAATTGTGCCAAGCGTAAGGATGAAGGTTCCCTTTAAGAGCTTAGATGACATATAATCCCTTCCTTTATGAAATGCGGAAGCGCTTTGCCCACCCCCCGGTAGGCGCTCCTCCTAAAAGCCAGCGCTTTTAGCCGTGCGATGATAAAGCTATCGTAGCGTTCCTTGTGGAGCTAGACAGTTATCGACTTTCAAAGCTTTCTCTCTTATTTAAAAACCTGCAGCATGCAGCTTTTACAGCCTGTGATTGCCAAAACAATTCGCAGTAAGTTCGTCAATTTTCTATCTTTTTAGACACACTATTTGTAGTGTACTCTTCTTGCAGAGGAAATTCCACTTGCAATACCGTATTATGGGGCATTATTTTTAGAAATAGGATATTTGATTTATAATGGAGCTATTGCTTTTTTAGCGAATCAAGATAAGTTGGTGAAAATATGAAATATGATGTAATAGTTATAGGCGGGGGTCCTTCGGGATTGATGGCAGCAATCGGTGCTGCGGAACAGAAGGCAAAAGTACTGCTGATTGACAAAGGAACCAAGCTTGGAAGGAAGCTTGCCATTTCCGGAGGGGGCAGGTGCAATGTCACAAACAGGCTTCCAGTGGACGAGATCATTAAGCATATTCCTGGCAATGGCCGGTTTTTGTACAGTGCATTCTCCATTTTCAGCAATGAAGATATTATCCGCTTCTTTGAGAATTTAGGAATTAAGCTGAAAGAAGAAGATCACGGACGGATGTTTCCTGTTACCGACAAAGCGCAATCTGTTGTTGATGCCTTGATTTCAAGGCTGAAGGAGCTGAAAGTCGATATCAAGACGAATAGCCCTATCCAGGATGTTCACTATGAAAATGGCAGGGTGAAATCGGTAGAATTAAAAACAGGCGATGTATATGAAGCAGATTCAGTTGTGGTTGCCGTAGGAGGGAAATCAGTCCCTCATACCGGCTCAACCGGCGACGGCTATGCATGGGCGGAAAAAGCAGGCCATACGATTACAGAGCTTTTCCCAACCGAGGTTCCGCTGACATCTTCTGAGAACTTTATTAAAGAAAAAATACTGCAGGGATTGTCGCTCCGGAATGTGGCGCTTAGTGTTTTAAACCCTAAAGGAAAAGCGCTTATAACCCATCGGATGGATATGATTTTTACCCATATTGGCATTAGCGGCCCGGCCGTCTTGCGCTGCAGCCAATATGCGGTGAAAGCGATGAAGAAGTGGAATTTAAAAGAAGTGGTCATGAATTTGGACGCAATCCCGGATACAAAAGAAGAGCCTCTTTTTCAGGAAGTGTCCAAAAAGATCAAAGAAGATCCAAAGAAAAGTATGAAAAATCTCTTAAAAGGGAGGCTTCCTGAAAGATATCTTTTGTTTCTTCTTGAGAAGAACGGAATTGATCCGTCCTCACAGGGAGCTGCGATTTCAAACGAAAAGATCAGAAGCTTTGTTAAAGCCTGCAAATCTTTTCAGTTTAAAGTAAATGGGACATTGCCTCTCGATAAAGCCTTTGTTACCGGCGGAGGGGTTTCCGTCAAAGAAATTGAACCGCAAACAATGGCTTCAAAATTGATGGAAGGACTTTTCTTCTGCGGAGAAATCCTGGACATCCATGGCTACACAGGCGGATATAATATTACATCCGCACTTGTAACAGGCAGGTTAGCCGGATTAAACGCGGCAGTCTCAGCTAGGATTGTATAATAAAGATAGAGCCTGATGCTCCTCAGACATCAGGCTCTATATATAACCATGGCAGAGAAACAATAAATTTGTTCATCTTCGTCCTCTTGCACTGCGGCAACATTATATTTAATATCCAGCAGCTTTTTTTCTTCAATCTTCTCCAGAAAATGATTCATATCCTTTTCCAGGTCTTTTTCATGTTCATGATCAAATAGCTTTACCTTAATCACAGGAAACTTCCTTTCTTAGTTTTTTATCAGTTTGTACAATTTTCTGAATTTTTAAAACCGAAACATAAAAAAAAACGAAGCCTGCTGCGGCTCCGCTCTTCTCTATTTTGTTTCACCCTGCCAGTTCAGCATGCCCCCGGTCATATTGCGGACTTTATATCCCTGGTCCTGCAAATAGTGGCATACGTTTCCGCTGCGATTGCCAGAACGGCAAATAATGATGTACTCCGTATCTTTATCAAATTTATCAAGATTCTCAGGTATCGTGCCCATACGGATATGTCTCGCCCCTGGAATCATGCCGGATGCAACCTCTTCATCTTCCCTTACATCGACAAGCTCAAGTTTCTCCCCTTCTTCAAGCTTTTTTTGCAATTCTTCTGTTGTTATCTCTTCAATACGGTCCAATCCTAACACCCTTTCTGGAAAGCCTTTTAAATAGCACTTAACATTAAATAATGCTGCCAATTCTATAATACCCTATATGGGACGAAAAATATAAACGGGACGTTTCTAAAACACAAATACAAAAACCACCTCTGACAAATAGAGGTGGTTTCATCTGATATAACTTAATTCGCAACGATATTCACAAGTTTACCTGGCACCGCGATGACTTTACGGACGGTTTTTCCGTCAATTTGTTCTTTTACTTTGTCATCGCCCATTGCGATTTGCTCCAATAGGTCTTTTTTGGCATCGGCAGGAACCATAAGCTTTGCTTTAACTTTACCGTTGATTTGGATAACGATTTCGACTTCATCATCTATCATTTTGGCTTCATCATATGCAGGCCAAGCTTCATAAGCAATGGATTCACCATGGCCTAATTTAGACCAAAGCTCTTCGGACATGTGTGGAGCAATGGGTGAAAGCATTTTAACAAAGCCTTCTGCAAAGGTCTTTGGAAGCACATCTGCTTTATATGCTTCATTGATGAATACCATCATTTGAGAAATAGCTGTGTTGAAACGCAGCCCTTCGTAGTCCTCAGTTACTTTTTTCACCGTTTGGTGGTAAACCTTTTCAAGGCTGCTGCCTTCTTCAATGTCCTGAATTCCCTGGCTTAATTCACCAGTCTCTTCCACAAACAAACGCCAGATGCGGTCAAGGAATCTTCTTGAACCATCCAATCCATTTGTAGACCATGCGATGGAAGCTTCAAGAGGCCCCATGAACATTTCGTATAGACGAAGAGTATCAGCACCATGGCTTGCTACAATTTCATCCGGATTAACGACATTGCCTTTTGATTTACTCATTTTTTCATTATTTTCCCCAAGAATCATACCTTGGTTAAATAACTTTTGGAACGGTTCCTTCGTATGGACAATTCCCACATCATAAAGGACCTTGTGCCAGAAGCGGGCATATAGGAGATGAAGAACCGCATGTTCAGCTCCGCCGATATAAATATCAACCGGAAGCCATTCTTTTAATATCTCAGGATCTGCAAGAGCTTCACTGTTTTTCGGATCAATATAGCGAAGATAGTACCAGCAGCTGCCTGCCCATTGTGGCATTGTGTTCGTTTCCCTGCGGCCCTTCTTGCCTGTTTCAGGATCCACGACATTAACCCACTCATCGATGTTGGCTAATGGTGACTCTCCAGTGCCGGATGGTTTGATTTCCGTTGTTTTTGGAAGCACTAATGGCAGCTGATCTTCCGGCACGGCAGTCATTGTGCCATCTTCCCAGTGGATCACTGGAATCGGCTCGCCCCAATAACGCTGGCGGCTGAATAGCCAGTCACGAAGACGATAAGTAACCTTCTTAGTGCCAATGCCTTTCTCTTCAAGCCATGCGATCATTTTCTCAATCGCTTCCTCTTTGTTTAATCCATCCAGGAAACCTGAGTTAACATGCTCGCCATCGCCAGTGTATGCTTCTTTTCCAACTTCTCCGCCGGCAACGACTTCTTTAATAGGCAGATCAAATTGCTTGGCGAACTCATAGTCGCGCTCGTCATGGGCTGGAACCGCCATGATGGCCCCAGTTCCATAGCTGGCTAAAACATAATCTGCAATCCAGATTGGCATTTTTTCGCCATTGACCGGGTTAATCGCATAAGCACCAGTGAAGACACCTGTTTTTTCTTTAGCAAGATCTGTCCGCTCGAGATCGCTCTTGCTCTTTACTTTGTCAATGTAAGCCTGAACTGCCTCGCGCTGCCCATCTGCTGTGATTTTTTCAACAAGCGCATGTTCTGGAGCAAGAACAGCATATGTTGCACCATATAATGTGTCAGGTCGTGTTGTGAAAACAGTGAACGTTCCATCATGGCCTTCAATATTGAACGTTACTTCTGCTCCTTCAGAACGGCCGATCCAGTTTCGCTGCATATCTTTAAGGCTCTCTGGCCAATCCAATAAATCAAGATCTTCAAGCAGGCGATCAGCATAAGCCGTAATTTTTAGCATCCACTGTCTCATTGGACGGCGTTCTACCGGATGGCCTCCTCGTTCACTTTTTCCGTCGATGACCTCTTCATTTGCAAGTACTGTTCCAAGTGCGGGACACCAGTTAACAGCTACTTCATCGATATATGCAAGCCCTTTTTCATAAAGCTTTAAGAAAATCCACTGAGTCCATTTATAATATTCAGGGTCTGTTGTGTTTACTTCACGATCCCAGTCATATGAAAAACCTAAAGCCTTAATCTGGCGTCGGAAGGTGTTGATATTCTTTTCTGTGAATTCAGCAGGATCGTTTCCTGTATCAAGGGCATATTGCTCGGCAGGCAAACCAAATGCATCCCAGCCCATTGGGTGAAGAACATTATAGCCTTGCATGCGCTTCATGCGGGAAAGGATGTCTGTTGCCGTATATCCTTCCGGGTGACCGACATGAAGTCCTGCGCCTGAAGGATAAGGGAACATATCAAGCGCATAAAACTTGCGCTTGCCTTTATCTTCAGTTGTTTTAAAAGTTTTATTTTCTTCCCAGTAGCCTTGCCACTTTTTTTCAATCTCCTGATGATTGAAACTCATTTTTGTTTCCTCCTATTAATGAAAATAAAATCAGGCTCTTTTCTTATAAACCGTTTTTGGGCTTATGAATATTGCCCGTTGATTTCAGCACGAGGCACTTAGCGAACCCGCGGGAGAGATGAGAGCCTCCCCGGCTTCGCCTGCGGGGTCTCTCACTTTCCTCACTACCCGCAGGACATTGAATAACCCTCCATGAATGAGCACCGCACGAAGAAAATGCGTCAGCATTTTCGAGGATCAAGTGCCCTCCGCTGCAATCAACTTTACGAAACAGCCTAAAAAATATAATAAAAAACCTCTCATCCCAAAAAAGGGACGAGAGGATTATGTATAAATCTCCCGCGGTACCACCCACATTAGTGAACATGTCACTCGCTTCATTCATCCTTAACGCGGAAAACGGCAAGCATTACTGGTACTTCACACTTGCTGCTCCAAGGCGAGTTCATGATGTGCCCGGCTGACTTGCACCTTCCGTCAACTCTCTATAACGGGCTATTGCACCACTACTGCTCCTTATCTAAGCATTTTAGTATAGGAATATGACTATTGTAATAAATTTCCCGCCAGGATGCAAGTAGGCTTATCCTGACAGGAATTTAATAACTAGAATATGCAATCTTTCAGAAAATGTGCCTGATTTACTGAACAGTATATCCTCCATCGATAACTGCCGCCTGTCCTGTAATGCCTTTAGCTCCGTCACCAGCCAAAAAAATAGCATAATCTGCAATCTCTTCTACCTTCAGCAGCCTCTTTTGCGGCACTAAGGGATAAATGACTTCTTCCAGCGCTTTTTCAATAGGTACATTTCTTGTTTTAGCAAGGTCATTCAGCTGATTTCTTACGAGTGGTGTATCCACATAGCCCGGGCATATGGCATTGACCGTAATGCCATCTTCAGCAGCTTCCAATGCTGCGACTTTAGTAAGGCCTATAACGCCATGCTTGGCACTGTTATAAGCTGCTTTCCCCGCGAATCCAACAAGACCGTTAATGGATGCCATGTTCAGGATACGGCCGGACTTTTGTTTTTTCATGACGGGCATGACATGTTTAATGGCCATGAACGGTGCAGTCAGCATTACTTTGATAAGAAACTCGAATTTTTCAGTAGGAAAGTCTTCAATAAAGGAAACATGCTGCAGCCCTGCATTGTTAATGAGCACATCCAAGGCACCGAATTGACTGACAGTTTCATTGATGGCCGATTGTATATCAGACTCCAAGGTCACATCACATTTAAGCCCGATTGCTTCAAAACCTTCATTCTGCAAATTTTCTGCGGCTTTTTTCACGGCCTCTTCCTGAATATCTGTCAGAACGATTTTCGAGCCGTGTTCAGCAAATCTCTTGCCTATTTCATAGCCAATTCCCTGCGCTGCACCGGTTATAAAAACTACTTTATTTTGTACCATGAATAAGCTCCTTTCAAAAACAAAGCCGGGGCTCTATTTTATGAGCCCCTGCCGAAATTAGATTCCTAGACCGAGTGAGAATAATACAATCGCAAGTGCTAAACCAATCAGCGGAACGATTACTGTAACAGCCGCTACCGCTCCATATGCAGCCTGGTGAGATTCCCCGCAGATAGCCCGTACAGTGGTAACGACATAGCCATTATGCGGCAAGGAATCCAGAGCACCGGATGAAATGGCTACTGTTCTGTGCAGGGCTTCTGCATTGACGCCCATGTCCATATAATGCGGGGCCAGAATCGGCAATGCGATGGCCTGCCCGCCTGAAGCTGAACCGGTCATGCCGGCGATAACACTTACTGCTATGGCACCGCCTATCAGCGGGCTCCCAGGAATGCTTGTCATCCAATCTACTGCTGTGGCAAATGCAGGAACTGCCTTTGCCACTCCGCCGAACCCGACAACAGCAGCTGTATTCCCAATCGCTATTAATGCGCCTAATGTACCATCAGACACAGCATTCCAGAAATTTGTGAAATACTTTCTGTTCAATAGATATGTGGCAATAACTCCGCCCAGTAATGCAAGAATAAGTGCAGATTGTGCAAGAGAATCATGGAATACGAATGAGATAATTAAAACAACAGCCAATGGGAGAACCCCCATAAAAGGGTGCGGTAATTCCTTATTCTCAGTTACAGGATCCTGCTTTCGGGATTCAAAGGTTTCTCCTTTGTTTACAGCCTTTGTGATCATCCGCTTCAGCCACCAGTAGCCAAAAATCATCATGAACACAGCGACAATTAAGCTGACTTCCCAGCCTGCATATGGAGTCGTTCCAAGAAATTCAATCGGGATCCAGTTTTGAATTTCCGGTGAACCCGCAGAAGTCATCGTAAAAGTTACAGATCCAAAGGCAAGTGCTGCAGGGATGAACCTTCTTGGAAGATTTGCCTGTTTAAATAAACTTAATGCCATTGGATATACAGAGAAAGCAACTACGAATAAACTGACTCCGCCATAAGTTAAAATAGCACAGGAAGCGACAATGGCAAGAACGGCATATTTCATTCCGAGCTTATCCACTACCATTTTGGATACACTGTCGGCCGCGCCGCTGTCTTCCATTACCTTCCCAAAAATTGCACCCAATAGGAACATTAGGTACCATGATGTTACAAACCCTGAAAAGCCGGACATATAGTTCCCGACCAAATTGGCCTCCCCTTCACCTGCCAGCTGCGGAAATAATGGCATGCCGCTAAAAAGAGCTACAAACAAGGCAGATAGCGGTCCGACAACCAGCAGGTTCATTCCCCGCATAGTCAGGTAAATCAGCAGGGCAAGCCCGCCTATTAATCCAATCATACTTAGCATTTCATTTCCCCCTTTGTTTTAAAAATAAGAAAAGAACTTTTCATCCTCTTCCTGAAAACGCTTGCAAAAAATAACTGAAAAATAACTTGCTGAGAAATGATAATGCAAGAGTCGTGCCAACATGAAAGGCTTGTAGGTAAAGGGAATCGTGAACAATTAATGAATCATTTTTCCAGAATTCTGGAATGCAAAGGAAACAAGTCCACAGATATAATAGACTAGTTTCTGATAATTCCGTCTAAGGGTAGGACTAAGTGTACATAAAATTACTAGAATGAAAACAGTCCAGAATTCTGGAACATATTCCGGATTTCTGGACTGTTTATCTTTATTCAATTCCATATTTCTTTAGTTTTTCATACATAGAAGATTTACTGATGCCTAGAGCTTTTGCCGCTTCTAATCGATCATGGTTATATTTGCTCAAGCTTTGAGTCAATATCCGCTTTTCTGTTTCTTCCAGAATGTCCTTCAAGTTCTTTTTTCCAACGGGATAAACGGCAGATTCTTTCATGTAATCCGGCAAAGATTCTGTAGTAATACTTTCATTGCTTGTTAAATGAATGGATGCCTCTATTACATTTTCAAGCTCTCTAATATTGCCGGGCCAGCTATATTGATGAAACTTTTCTATTACCTCGTCTTCAATTGCACTTATTCTCTTTCCCGATTTTTTCGTTATTTTCTTGATAAAGCTATCGATCAGGAGTGATAAATCTTCCATCCTGTCGCGCAAAGAAGGAATCATGAACGGCACCACATTAATCCGATAGAATAGATCCTCCCTAAAGCGCTTTTCCTCCATCATTTTTTCGAGCGGTCTGTTAGTTGCAGCGATAATCCGGACATCTACTTTAACCGGAGAAGTCGAACCCACGCTTTCAATCTCGCCTTCCTGCAGAGCACGCAATAACTTCACCTGCATATTAAGCGGCATATCTCCAATTTCATCCAAAAATAAAGTCCCTCCATCAGCAAGCTGGAATTTCCCCTTTTTACCTCCCTTTTTCGCACCTGTAAACGCACCTTCTTCGTAGCCAAACAGTTCAGACTCCAGCAGATGTTCCGGAATGGCTCCGCAGTTAATTTTCACAAATGGCTGATGGCTCCTGTTGCTGAGCTGATGTATGCTGTGCGCAAATAGTTCTTTTCCAGTCCCGCTTTCCCCGCGGATTAAAACGGAAATATCACTGGCTGCCACCATTTTCACCTTTTCTTTAAGGCTATGAATCTGGCTCGAGTTTCCCAGGATATCATCAAGGCTGTATTTAACACTTGGATCAATTTCCTGGATAAAGCTCTGGATTTTTGTCAGCATGCTCTTTACATGGCTGTTCATCTGCATCCATTCCTTTGTATCCCTAAAAAAGACTGTCCCGAAAGCGCCAATTACTTCGCCATCAGAAAAAATGGGGATGCGATTTGCTATCATATAGTTGCCTCTTATATATTGCAGATCTGCAATTTCTTCCTTTCCTGATTCTGCCACTATATGCATACGTGAATTTTCAATCACCTCGGACACATGCTTCCCAAGAGCCTTTTCCCTTTCTATTTCCAGAAAATTACAATAATTTTTATTAATGTAAATAATTGTTCCTTCTTTATTCACAACTACAAGCCATCCAAAGGCGTTCTCAACAATGGTTTCGACAACCTTCACAGGCAGATCGAAGAATGCACTTTTCATTTGAATCCCCTCATTTAGGTCAATCTACTATTTATGAATACTATTTTATCATATTTTTCTGAAAACAAATTCACTTCAATGGGTATTCTTATGGCTTTTACTGCCCATAACATTAGTACTAGCAGACATGGGAGGTGTTTCAGATGAAAGGCATCTATCTGATTAATCCGAATTGGCAATCTGGAAACAAATCAAAACAGGAATGCACTCAGGCGCAAAAACAGGCGCTGCAAACCTATATTGATGACCATAATATTTTAACAGTGAAACTAAATCAATGGCAGCTGAATGACTATTACACCATTCCGCATGCCCTTTTGTATGATTTGAAGCAAAAGAAGGCAGATCTGGATGTCCTGCTTCTTTATTCAGAAGAGGTTCTCGAGGATTTTATCAGTTCTTATCCAGCGAGATGGCTGATTTTGAAAAGCTTCTTCAATGAAGTTGTATTTGCCGCTAAGCAAAAAGAAAATTACTTCGAAGGCGCCGGTTAAGAACTAAAATTTCAAAAAAACCTGCAGCTCAAAACTGCAGGTTTCTTTCTTATGATACATGCGCCAATTTTTTAGGCTCCTTCAATTTCCGGTCATACACAAGAGTTGTCAGAATGGCAAAAACAAATAGAACTATTAATACAGCAAACAGCATGGAGATTCCGTAAAGGTCAACGAGAATCCCCCCCAGTAAAGGCCCGATCATCCTTCCGCCTGTAGCAGTACTGTTTACGATTCCCTGGTAAAAACCTTCCCGCCCTTTAGGGGCAAGCTGGTTAGCAATGGTCGGAACCGCTGGCCATATTAGCATTTCGCCAATCGTCAGTATAACCATGGCTGTGATAAAAGCTGAGAATTTCTCGGCACTTGCTGCAGCAGCAAATGAACCTATAAATATGACCATGCCGGCGACCATCTGAACCTTAAGTGTTTTAAACCATTTTACCAAAGCACTGATAAACGGCTGTCCCAATACAATCAGGGCTCCATTAATAGTCCACAGCAAGCTGTATTGCTTTAACGAAATATTCAATTCCTGTGTGTAAGCAGCAATAGTTGATTGCCATTGCACATATCCGACCCAGCACAATAAATAGCCTGCACATAATATGAGCAGTGCATAAAGCTTGGTATGATTTTTAACCATGCGATTTTCCTGAAGGATGGAGGTCTGCTGACCCGAAGCAGTATTTATTCCCCTGTATCCAAAAACAGCGATCAGTAAAAAAACGATATACATGACAGTATTGGCCAGAAAAATCAACTGAAAAGAGTACGAAGCCACAAGGCCGCCGAGAGCAGCACCAATGGCAACACCGGCATTCTGAGCCACATAGATGGCATTGAAAGCTTTGCGGCCGCCTTCCTTCCACACAGATCCAGCCATCGCAAACATAGATGGAAAAACAATGCCAGACCCAAATCCGACAATAGTGAGAAACACCACGTATGCAGGCCAGCCGTGCCAAAAGGTCAAACCGAGAAGCGCCATTACCGTGATGATAATTCCAAGAAGAATCGAACGATAGCCGCCTATTTTATCATATAGGCTTCCCCCTATTAAATTTCCTGCGACGCTTGCAGCTGCGTTCACCATCAAAACCAGGCCGGCAACCGATAAGGACTTGCCTAAGTGGTCATGAATGTAGATTGTATTAAGTGGCCACAAAAAAGAAGATCCGGTTACATTCACTGCCATCCCAATTATTAAAAGCCATAAGGTCCGCGGCATAAAATTACGCCCCTTTTTTAAAATTTTTTTTATGTCAGCCGGCATATTACCACCCGGCACTATTTCGAAATCCAAAATAATTTTAGTTGGTTTTTCCTGTCCTTGCAATAGGTTTTCATTCGATTTTAATAGACAGAATACTTCTTCTTTTATAATTGAAACTGAATGTGGATATTTAAGGAATGCACCTATTGAGAATAGTTTGTTAAACGGCACAAAAATAAAGCCCCGATTTTGAAAAATCGGGGCTTTCCATATTCTATTTATGATGATTGTTCCGGCTCAGGGTGAAATTTTGATTTTACAGGCTGACCGCCTGACTTCTCATAATTCTTTTTCGACTGCTTTACCGCATCAAAATCCCGGCCAAGTTCAACGTCCTGGCTATTGGCGCCATTGCGGGTCTTTTGTTCCGGATTGTTTTGTTTTGAGCGCTTTTTTACCATCTGTGGACCACTCCTTAATGAGGAAGTATTATCATCTGATTTTGGAGCTGCTGCAGCTGGAGTCTCATTCGGTGAAGCTGTTCCCGCTGCTGGGAGTTGGCGCTATGGGCCATCTGGGTTATATCATTATAAGCAGCTTCCAAAGATTGAAGAGCATTGGAGTATTCGTTATCATTATAATGCTCCTGTGTCCTGCCTGATTCAAACTGCTCCTGGGCAAAACGGATTGCATCCTCACACTGCTGCAGGAGTGTATCCATCGATTCACGGGTTGCCATTATCTGTTCCCCTCCTTAAAGAATGGGTCTAGAAGCTTGCATGCTTCAATAATTAGTTTGTTCATTTTTCTGTAATTCTTACCACTCTATTTCCTGCCAATTCCCCTTGGATAAGGTTTTGGGTCATGATAAGATTAATTTTATGAAATCCTTCATATTCATTTTTACCTTATAGATTACTCTTTGAAAAAGGAGGGATAATTGTGGATAAAGTAAATCCTTTTCCATATGCATCCGATAATAAACGGTACCATACATGGAATTATCATTTGCGTAATGAATTTGGCCATAAGGTTTTCAAGGTGGCACTCGATGGCGGCTTTGATTGCCCCAACCGTGATGGCACAGTCGCACATGGGGGATGTACATTCTGCAGTGCATCCGGTTCGGGAGACTTTGCCGGGAACCGTGCTGATGATTTGGAAACACAATTTAATGCAATAAAAACAAAAATGCATCATAAATGGAAAGATGGAAAATACATGGCTTATTTTCAGGCCTTTACGAATACTCATGCCCCTGTGGAAGTGCTTCGTGATATGTATGAGAGAGTGCTTGAGCAGGACGGAGTTGTCGGACTGTCTATTGCGACCCGCCCTGACTGTCTGCCTGATGATGTAGTCGAATATCTGGCAGAGCTTAATCAGCGAACTTATCTCTGGGTAGAACTGGGCTTACAAACTGTGCATGAACGGACTGCCCTTTTAATTAACCGCGCTCATGATTATCAATGCTATGCAGAGGGAGTAAAGAAGCTCCGCAAACATGGCATCCGCATCTGTTCCCACATCATTAATGGCCTTCCGCTTGAAACACCGGATATGATGATGGAAACCGCACGGGAAGTTGCAAAACTGGATGTGCAGGGGATAAAAATTCATCTCCTTCATTTATTAAAAGGAACCCCGATGGTTAAACAATTTGAAAAAGGCATG
>Ga0180215_1001893_pt1 | contig 22031 bp, 28 predicted proteins | sample eDN3rd37CBELigBY_FD_128871 | JGI IMG/M metagenome (GOLD analysis project Ga0180215, IMG submission 128871) | Enriched backyard soil microbial communities from Emeryville, California, USA - eDNA 3rd pass 37_C BE-Lig BY (version 2) (version 2) | ecosystem: Environmental > Terrestrial > Soil >... | reverse complement strand
TCTTCGATCGCTTTAAGGTTCGCGCGTTAGCGTCGGGGCATGCTCCTCCGCCGTGCTGCGGCGCTGTGCGTCCCCGCCTTGCTCGCGTTCCCTGCCGCCGCGACCGCCGCGCCGTTCCGCGACCACGTGATCCACACCGAGCGCAACGTCGCGCGCGCCGCGCAGGTCCCCGGCACGACGCAGGACTACGCCGCCGCGGACGGGACGCTGATCCCGATCACGGTGTCGGCGTCGTGGACGGGCGACCCGAACGTCGCGCAGAACTACGCGACCTTCCTGGGCACGCTCCCGCACGGGCCCGAGCTGGCGGCGCTGCGGGTGACGATCGTGCCGTCGTCGGAGGTCGCGCCGGCGTGCGGCGTCGAGTTCGACCCCGAGGCGCCCGTGCTGGCCTGCTACAGCGCGACCGACAGCACGATGGTCGTGCCGGGCGACCAGCTGAGCGGCAGCGACCTCTCGGTCGAGTACGTGATCGCCCACGAGTACGGCCACCACATCGCCGCCAACCGGTCCAACGCGCCGCTGGAGGCGCTGGACTACGGCCCCAAGCGCTGGTCGTCGTACGAGCTGGTGTGCAAGAACACGCTCGACGGGCGCCTGGCCCCCGGCAACCAGGCCGAGGGCTACGAGGACAACCCGGGCGAGGCGTGGGCCGAGGCCTACGCGCGGCTGATCTTCCCCACGCAGGCGTGGCGCTTCACGTCGCTGCTGAAGCCGACGCAGGGCTCGCTGCTGGCGGCGATGGCCGACGTCGCCGAGCCGTGGACGCGGCGCCAGACGAAGACGTTCAAGGGCACGGGCACGAAGACGTTCAAGCTGCCGCTGACGCTCGACGGCGCCTTCACGGTCAAGCTCGACGGGCCCAAGTCCGCGAACTACGACCTCGTGCTCAGCTCGGGCGGCAAGGTCGCCGAGCGCACGACCCGGCGCGGCTCCAAGGACCGCATCCACTACCGGATCGCGTGCCGCGACCGGCGCACGGAGAACCTCCGGATCAAGGTCGTGCGCCGCTCGGGCGGCGGGCGCTACACGCTGACGGTCAAATACGCTGGCTAGCGTGCTCACCATCGCCGCCGCCCAGCCGCTGTCGCGCTCGCACGACGTGGCCGGCAACGCCGGACGCCACGCCGAGGCGGTCCGCGAGGCGGACGCGCGCGTGGTCGTGTTCCCCGAGCTCTCGCTGACGGGCTACGAGCTCGCGGCCGAGACGCTCGCGCCCGACGACCCGCGGCTGGAGCCGCTCGTACGCGCCTGCGCCGACACCGGCACGCTGGCGCTCGCGGGCGCGCCCGTCGCCGGCGAGCACATCGCGATGCTGGCCGTCGACGGCGAGGGCGCGCGCGTCGCCTACCGCAAGCTCTACCTGGGCGACGTGGAGGCCGAGCGGTTCGCGCCCGGCCCGGCGCCCGTCGCGCTGGACGTCGACGGCGTCCGGCTCGGGCTGGCGATCTGCAAGGACACGGGCGTCGTCGAGCACGCCGCGCGCACCGCCGCGCTCGGCATCGACGCCTACGTCGCCGGCGTCGTCAAGCACGACCACGAGGCGCCGCTGCTCGACGAGCGCGCCCGCCGCATCGGCTCAGACCACGGCGTCTGGGTCGTCACCGCCAGCATGGCCAACCCGACCGGCGGCGGCTTCGAGCGCACCGCCGGCCTGTCCGGGATCTGGGCGCCCGACGGCGCCGCGGTCGCGCGCGCCGGCGCCGAGCCCGGCGGCATCGCCAAGGCTCAGGTGTCGAGCCGGGCCGCCAGCGCGGCCAGCGGCGCGCCCCAGTCCTCCAGCGAGGCCGGCGCGGGGACCCCGTAGCCGGCGCCGGTCACCGAGACCGCGCCGCGCAGCGCCCACTTGGCGAACGTGTCCGCGAAGCGCTCCTGCGCCGTGGCGCAGTCCGCCCGCCGGCCGAGGCAGACGCCGGTCCGCGGCAGCGCCGCCGCCAGGCGGTCGCGCAGTCCGCCGGCGACCAGGGCGAAGTCGACGACGTGCCCGAGCTCGTGCAGCACGACCATGTCGCGGTCGATCTTCCGCCGCCCGTTGAGCAGGGCGACGTTGAGCCGCAGCTCGTAGCGTCCGGGCGCGAGCTGCTGGGCCCAGCCCAGCTCGCCCGCGCCCGGCGCGCCGTAGGTCCGCACGGTTACGAGCCCGTCGACCTCGTCGATCAGCCGCGCCGCCTCCGGCCGCGCCTTCGCGACCGCCGCGAGGACCCAGGCCCGGTCGGACGGCGCGACCTCCGGCGCGAACGCGAGCCCCTGCGCGCGAGCGGGCACGGCCGCCTCGGCGCTGGGCCTGGGGAGCTCCTTGAGCCCGAGCGAGACGAGCGCGCAGACCACGAGCACGGCGACCAGCTTGTCCATCGCCGCCCACTGTCGCGCGCCCGCCGCCCGGGCCGCTGGCCGAACGTCGAGGCGTGCATCAGCCGAACATCCCCGGCGTGTAGTGGCCGGTCTGGGTGCGGGCGGCGATGTTGAGCCGGTTCCAGGCGTTGATCGCGGTGATCGCGACCAGCAGCTGCGCGAGCTCGTCCTCGTCGAAGTGGCGCGCGGCCTCCTCCCAGACGTCGTCGGGCACCTGGGTCTCGGCGACCTGCGTGACGGCGTCCGTCAACGCCAGCGCCGCGCGCTCGCGCGCGTCGTAGAGGCTGGACTCGCGCCACGCCGCGAGCGCGTACAGCCGCTCCTCGCTCGCGCCGCGCTCGCGCGCGTCCTTCCAGTGCATCTCCAGGCAGAACGCACAGCCGTTGAGCATCGACGCGCGGATGTCGATCAGGTCGCGCAGCTCGTGGTCGAGCTCGACCGAGTGGCTGAACCGCAGCATCGCGCCGTACTGGCGCGGCGCGGCGGCGGGGAGCTGGATCCTGTGAGCGGGAATCATCGTGGCCATACCTGAGGGACGAGACGGCCCTCAGGGATGTGACGACGCCGCCGGCGCACCAGCCGCATGACCAGCAGCGGCGGGCCCACCAGGATCGCCGCGATCAGCCCGAGCACGACCAGCACCGCGCCGATCACGATCGCCGGTGCGACCACGAACAGCACGATCCCGGGCAGGAACAGGATCATGAAGGGCAGGGACACGACCACAAACCCGACGACCAGGTTCATGACCTCTTCGAGGAACTCGCCCCAGGACGGGGCGCTGTGGTTGCGGGGGGTGGTCATGGTCGGAGACCTCCTGAATCGAGACGTCAACCACTTGACGGCGCCCGAGGCCTCCGTGTGACGGTCACCCTCTGATCGCGGCCGCCACCTCCTCCGGGAAGCTCAGCGCCGCCAGGTGCCCGCCGGGCACCTCGACCACGTCGCGGCCGAGCCGCTCGCGCGCCACCCGGCGCTGGAAATCCAGCTCGAAGAAGCGGTCGTCGCGGCCCGCGAGCACGACGGTCTCCACGTCCGGCCAGGCGTCGAACGCGCACGGCTGGGAGAACGCGATGTCGGCCTCGGGCCGCTGGTGCTCGGCGCCCGCGGCGGCGATCGCGGGCGGCACGTCGTGCAGGAAGTCGCGCTCGAGGTCGATCTCGCGGTCGCGCCAGCCCGTCGCCGACCACCATGCGCCGGCGGTCTCGCCCGGCAGCGGGATCATCGCGTTGAGCAGCACGAGCCGGCGCACCTCGAGCCGGGCGACGGCGGGCAGCGCCGAGAACGCGCCCATCGACTGCGCGACCAGCACGACCTCGCCGTCGGCGGCGGCGACGATCGCCTCGGTGTACTCAGGCAGGCCGGCCCGGGGGTCGTCGCCCGGCAGGTCGACCGCGACCGCGCCGCCGAGCAGCGCGGCCACACGGTGCCAGTACCAGGCGGCGCCGCCGGCCCCGGGGATCAGGACGTAGGTCATGCCCACTAGGACGGCGGCGGGCGGGCGGATTCATCGCACGGCGTGCTCGTCGGCGTAGCGCGAGCGGCAGCCGTCGCAGCAGAAGTAGACGCGCTCGTTGCCGATGCACAGGCTCGGCGTGGCCTCCCCCACCACGACCTCCATGCCGCACACGGGGTCGACCGCGGTCACGGTCGCGGCCGGGGCGCGGACCGTGCGCTCGGCGATCATCTGGGCCAGGATCGAGATCGCGATGTCGGCGGGCGAGCGGGCGCCGATGTCCAGCCCGGCGGGCGTCCGGACCGAGTCGCGCAGCGCGTCGTCGACGTCCAGCGAAGCGAGCACGCCGGCGCCGCGGCGCGGGCTGGCGACGAGCGCGACGTAGCCGACGCCGGCCTCCAGAGCGGCCTTCAACGCCCCGGCCTCGGCGTCGTCGCCGTGCGAGGCGACGACGACCGCGGCGTCGGCCGGCTCCGGGTCGCCGCCGCGCGCGGTCGCGTACCCGGCGGCGCGGGCGACGTCCTCCAGGGCGCGGGCGATCGGGGTGTCGCCGACGATCACGATCCGCGGGGCCGCCAGCTGCGGGTCGAGGAAGATCTCCAGCGAGCCGCCGCTTAGGCACGGATTGTGGGCGACGACCACGCCGTCGCGCTCGTCGTCGGCGCCGACGCCGGGCAGCAGCCGCAGCAGCACGGCCTCGCCGGTCTCGAGCGCGCGCGCCGCGTGCAGGCGCACGGACGCCTCGGCGCAGACGCCGCCGACGAAACCGTCGATCGTGCCGTCGGCGAGCACGAGCGCGGCGTCGCCGGGACGCACGCTCGTGGGCTTGGACGCGCGCACGACGGTCGCGGTCACGAACGGCACGCGATCGGCCAGCAGCCGCTCCATGCGCTCGACCAGCTCGGTGTTCATCGCATGTGCTCCCAGACTCTCGAAGGTGTGCACGGCATGTCGACGTGGCGGACGCCGAGCGCGTCGCAGATCGCGTTGACGATCGCGGGCGGCGAGCCGACGGTGGCGGACTCGCCGATGCCCTTGGCGCCGATCGGGTGGTGCGGGGACGGCGTCACGGTCGCGCCCGTCTCCCAGTCGGGGACCTCGACCGCCGTCGGGATCAGGTAGTCCATCAGCGACGCGCCGAGGCAGTTGCCGTCCTCGTCGAAGGCGAGGACCTCCATCAGCGCCATCCCGACGCCGTCGGTCAGCCCGCCGTGGATCTGGCCCTCGACGATCATCGGGTTGATCCGCACGCCGCAGTCGTCGACGGCGACGAAGCGCCGCACCTTCACGTGCGCGGTGCCCGGGTCGATGTCGACGACGCAGACGTAGGCGCCGAACGGGAAGGTGAGGTTCGGCGGGTCGTAGACGGCCTCGGCGTCCAGGCCGGCCTCGACGCCGTCGATCGCCAGCGGCCCGCGCGCGGCCATGGCCAGCTCGGGGATCGAGGCGCCGTGCGTCGGGTCGCCCTTGACCGACCAGCGCCCGTCGCGCCACTCCAGGTCCTCGGGGGCGACCTCCAGCAGCGCCGCCGCGACCAGCCGCGCGCGGTCGCGGACCTTGCGCGCCGCGAGCGCGGCCGCCGCACCGGAGACCGGCGTCGAGCGGCTGCCGTAGGTGCCCAGGCCGTACGGGGTGGCGTCCGTGTCGCCGTGCACGACCTCGACGTCCTCGACGCCGATCCCGAGCTCGGCGGCGACGATCTGCGCGAACGTCGTCTCGTGCCCCTGGCCCTGGGTCTGGACGCTGATCGCCAGCTGCGCGCCGCCCGTGGGCGAGATCCGCAGCGTGGCGCCGTCGTTCATCGCCAGCCCGAACATGTCCATGTGCTTGCGCGGCCCGGCGCCGACGGCCTCGGTGAAGAACGCCACGCCGATGCCCATCAGCTCGCCGCGCGCGCGGCGCTCGGCCTGCTCGGCGCGCAGCGCGTCGTAGCCCGCGAGCTCGAGCGCCAGCCGCAGCGCCGCCTCGTAGTCGCCCGAGTCGTAGACCCAGCCCGTCTTGGACGCGTACGGGAACTGCTCGGGCCGGAGCAGGTTCTTGAGCCGCAGCTCGACCGGGTCCAGCGCCAGCTCGCGCGCCATGCAGTCCACGCAGCGCTCGATCAGGTAGACCGCCTCCGCGATCCGGAACGAGCACGCGTACGCGACCCCGCCCGGCGCCTTGTTGGTGTGCACGCCGGTCACCCGGCAGTGCGCGGCCTCGATGTCGTAGGAGCCGGTGAAGACACTGAAGAACCCGGCCGGGTAGCGCGACGGCTGCGCGGTGGCGTTGAACGCGCCGTGGTCGGCCAGCACGTCGACGGCGACCGCGAGCAGCTTGCCCTCGCGGGTGGCCGCGATCCGGCCCTTCATGTGGAAGTCGCGCGCGAACCCGGTGCTCATCAGGTTCTCCGAGCGGTCCTCCATCCACTTGACGGGACGGCCGAGCAGCCGCGCCGCCTCGATCGCGCACAGGTAGCCGGGGTAGACCGGCACCTTGTTGCCGAACCCGCCGCCGACGTCGGGCGAGATCACGCGGATCCGGTGCTCGGGGATGCCGGTGACCAGCGAGTACAGCGTGCGGTGCGCGTGCGGCGCCTGGGTCGTGCACCAGACGGTCAGCTTGCCGCTCGTGCGGTCGAAGTCCGCGATCGCGCCGCAGGTCTCCATCGGCGCCGGGTGCGAGCGCGGGAACGTCAACTCCTGCTCGACCACGACCACGTCCTCGCGCGCGAACACGGCCGCGGTGGCGGCCGCGTCGCCGGCGTCCCAGTCGAAGATGTGGTTGCCGCCGTCGCGCACCAGCGGCGCGTCCGCCTCGAGCGCGGCGCGCGCGTCGACGACCGGCTCGAGCAGCTCGTACTCGACGTCGATGAGCTCGAGCGCGTCGCGCGCGCTGTAGCGGTCGTCGGCGACGACGAACGCCACCTCCTGGCCCTGGAAGCGGACCTTGTCGGTGGCCAGGATCGCCTGCTCGTCGGCGGACATCGTCGGCATCCACGCCGTCTCGAGGTCCTCGCCGGTGAGCACGGCGTGCACGCTCGGGTGCTGGAGCGCCGCGGAGGCGTCGATCGAGACGATCCGGGCGTGCGCGACCGGCGCGCGCAGGATCGCGCCGTGCAGCGTCCCGCGCAGGTGGATGTCGTCCACGTAGGTGCCCTGGCCGCGGATGAAGCGCGCGTCCTCCTTGCGCGGCACCGAGCCGAACGCGCTCACGTCTCGCCCTTCGCGTCGTAGACGGCGACGTTGACGGTCTTGCAGCGGCCGCACTTGATCCGCACGCGTTTGGTCATCGCCTCCAGCCCCATCGCGTGCGCGAGCACGTTGCCGCACTCCACGCACACGTAGTCGTAGGGGCCGTTGGCGCGGAAGACCGGGCGGTCGGGATCCTCCTGCAGGGCGGTGCCCCCGTCGAACGGGACCTCGCCCTCGCGCACGCGCCGCATGACCATCCGCTGCAGCATCAGAGCGCGGCGAGCTTGTGCGTGAAGTCGTTGATCAGCGCGTCGAGCACGGTCGCGACCACGCCCTCCCCCATCGACGCCGCCTTGCCCGTGATCCTGGCCGCGGTGTGGATCGACCCGGCGCCGTCGCTGACGGTGAACGTGACGTCGGCGTTGGCGTAGCCCGTGCCGTTGGTGTCCTTGGAGTTGACGCGCAGGACGGCGCGGCGGGCGGCGTCGTCGCGCTCGGCGACCTCGACCGTGCCGCGGAACGTCATCGACATCGCGCCCATCTTGACCTTGATCTCGGCCTTGGCCCGCTCGTCGGACTCGCGCTCGAGGACCCTGCCGCCCTCGACGCACGGGATGATGCGGTCGAGGTCGAGGATGGCGTCCCAGCTGCGATCGGTGGGCGTGAAGGAGTGGTCGAGTTCAACCATCGTTGCCTTTCGGGAGTGTCGCGTCGATCGAGACCTCGACGACGTCCGCGACCTTGAGCGTCCCGAACAGCGCCGAGTAGGGCTTGATGCGCCAGTCGCTCTGCTTGACCTGGGCCGAGCCGGTGAGGTGGTCGCCGTCCACGTCGAGGGAGAACGCCAGCGGGCGCGTGGTGCCGAGCAGGTCGAGCTCGCCCTCGACGTCGTAGCCGCCGTCGCGGGCGGTCACGCGCGTGGAGCGGTAGGCGATCGTCCCGCCGCGCAGCACCTCGTCGTCGATCGTCTGGGCGATCCCGGCCTTCTCCTCGTCACCGAGCGGCGAGATGCCGCCGCTGCCCGAGACCACCCGCAGCGAGCGCGAGTCAGCGGTCAGCGTGACCTCGTCCGGCGTCAGCGTGCCCTGCCAGCGCCCGACCTCGAGCACCAGGTTGTGCCCGGCCTTGGACGCCGCGCCGGCCTTGCCCGTGCGGACCGTCAGCGTGCCGTTCTCGGGGCCGAGCTTCATCGGTAGACGGTCTGCGCGTCCAGGCCGCCCTCGACCCCGGGCGGCAGGTCGCCCGTCCCGTGGGCGTACATGGCGATGTCGGCGATCGTGCGGCCGCCGAAGGCGCCGCCGTCCCAGTCCAGCGCGTCCGGCTCCGTGCCGAGGTCGGCGGCGGCCAGCAGCCGCGCCTGGGCGCGGATCTTCTCCGCCGCGCCGGCGATCGCCCGCGCGGCGCCGTCGGACGGGCTCGTGTTGAAGCCGTGGCCTGAGCCGAAGCGGCTCTCGTCGGCGGGCACGACCTTGACGTCGAGCGCGGGCACGCCGAGCTCCTCGGCGACCAGCTGCGCGTACTCGCCCTCCTTGCCGTCGGCCTCGGTCGTCAGGCTCAGCACCATCTTGCCCGTGGGGTGCACGCGCAGGAAGACCGCGCGGTACGCCTCGTCAGCCACTCGTCGCTCCTTTCTCCAGCCGCTTGCGCTCGATATGGGCGGTCAGCGCGTTGTGCTCCTCCAGGTCGCAGAACGCGGGCTGCGGCCCGCCCAGCGGGTGCGGCGGCACCGCCGGCCGCTCGCAGCCCGGGTAGATGCAGCGCTTCACACCCGCCTCCCGTACGGCATCGGCACCGAGCTCCCCGGCACCGGGGTCGCGCTCTCCCATGTCTCCTCCTCCGGTTCGGGGATCTCGATCGGCGTGTCCTCGCCGGCGATCGCGTCCGCGACCTGCTCCAGCGCGCGCAGCGAATGGCCGCTGACCAGCGCGTCGACGTGCGGCAGCGCGGCCAGCATCCCGCCCGCGCGCGGCACGAACCCGCGCGCCGCCACGCGCGGGTTGACCCAGACGATCCGGTGCGCGAGCCGCGCGAGCCGCTCCAGCTCGCGCCCGACGAGCGCCGGGTCGCCGCGCTCCCAGCCGTCCGAGAGGATCACGATCACGGCGCCGCGCGCCATCCCGCGGCGGCCGTGGCGGTCGTTGAACGTCTTCAGCGCGTCGCCGATCCGGGTGCCGCTGGACCAGTCGGGCGCGGCCGCCGCGGCGCGCTGGAGCGCCCGGTCGGGGTTGCGCGTGCGCAGCGCGCGGGTGATCCGCGTCAGCCGGGTGGCGAACACGAACGCCTCCGCCTGCGCGCCCGCCGCGGTCAGGAACTGCAGGTAGGCGCGCGCGTACGGCTCCATCGAGCCGCTGATGTCGCACAGGAGAACCAGCCTTCTCCGGGCGAGGCGGCGGCGCCGGTGGGCGAGCGCGATCGGGTCGCCGCCCGTGCGCAGCGCGCCGCGCAGGGTGCGCCGCAGGTCGACGCGCGCGCCGCGCCGGTGGCGCTCCCGGCGGCGCGTCAGCCGCGTGGGGGTGGCCAGCTCGATCCGGGTCATCAGCCGGTAGAGCTGCGCCAGCTCGCCGGGCTCGAGCGCGTCGAAGCGCTTGGAGCCCAGCCGTTCGGCGTCGCTGGCGGCGACCGGGACCGGGATCTCGGAGCCCGGCGCCTCCTCGCCGGGCGCGGCCGCGGCGGGCGCGCCGCCGCGCCGCATGCGCGGGTCCGGCGAGGGCGTGTCGCGGCGGGCGTCCTCGCCGCCCGGCCCGGTGTCGCCGCCGACCGCGGCGCCACCGCCCGCGGCGTCGCCGACCGCCGCCTCGCCGCCCGCGGGCGCGCCGGCGCTGCGGGCCTCGTCGCGCCGTTCGTCGGCGTCCACGCGCGCGCCGAAGACGTCGAAGAACACGTGGTCGAACGCCTTCACGTGCGCCTGGTCGGACACCATCACCGCGCGTGCCGTCCAGTACAGCCGCGTCCGCGACACCGGCCTGGTCAGCCGCAGCGCCGCCGCCAGCCGGGCCGAGCGCTCCGCGGTCACGGGCACGCCCGCCTCGTGCAGGCGGCGGCCGAAGGCCGCGACCAGCGGCGCCAGCTCGAGCTCGAACGTCTCGACCTTCATACGAGGCTCTCCAGGCCGGCGGCGCGGACGACGTCCTGGTCGTCGGCGTACTTGAGCACCGAGCCGAGCGTGCGGCCGATCACCTCGGCGTCGAGCTCGGCCACCCCGAGCAGCGCGAGCGCCTTCAGCCAGTCGATCGCCTCCGCGATCCCGGGCGGCTTCTGCACGTCGCCCTCGCGCATGCGCCCGACCGCGGTGACGACCGCGATCGCCAGCGTCTCGTCCGCCCCGCGCACGCGCCGGCGCACGATCTCGACCTCGCGGCGCGCGTCCGGGTAGTCGATCCACTGGTACAGGCAGCGGCGCTTGACCGCGTCGTGCAGGTCGCGCGTGCGGTTGGAGGTCAGCACGATCACCGGCGGGTGGGTCGCCCGGATCGTGCCGAGCTCGGGGATCGTGACCGCCGCGTCGGCGAGCAGCTCGAGCAGGAACGCCTCGAAGTCGTCGTCGGCGCGGTCGACCTCGTCGATCAGCAGCACCGCGGGCCGCGGGCCGGGGTGCTGGAGCGCGCGCAGGAGCGGCCGCGCGACCAGGTACTCCGGCCCGAACAGCGCGTCCTCGGTGAGCTTCGCGTCGGCGGCCTCGGCCAGCCGGATGCTCAGCAGCTGGCGCGGATAGTTCCACTCGTACAGCGCCTCGGAGGCGTCGATGCCCTCGTAGCACTGCAGCCGGATCAGCGGCGTGTCGAGCACCGCGGCCAGCGCCTTGGCGGCCTCGGTCTTGCCCACGCCCGCCTCGCCCTCGAGCAGCAGCGGCTGCGGCAGCCGCAACGCCAGGAACAGCGCGGTCGCCAGGCCTTCGTCGACGAGGTAGTCGACGGAGGCCAGGCGCTGCGCCAGCGTCTCGACGTCTGGGACGAGCCGCTCCACTACTGCGGCGGCTCCGGCCGGCCCTGCATCGCCGCCCACACCCGGGCCGGCGTGCACGGCATGTCGATGTGCTCGACGCCCAGCGGCTGCAGCGCGTCGATGACCGCGTTGACGACCGCGGGCGGGGAGCCGACGTTCGGGGACTCCCCCACGCCCTTGGCCCCGAGCGGGTGGTGCGGGCAGGGCGTGACGGTCTCGCCGAGCTCGAAGTCCGGGCACTCGAGCGCGGTCGGGATCAGGTAGTCCATGAACGATCCGTTGAGGCAGTTGCCCTCCTCGTCGAAGGTGATCACCTCCATCAGCGCGATCCCGATCCCCTCGGCCAGGCCGCCGTGGATCTGGCCCTCGACGATCATCGGGTTGATGCGCACGCCGCAGTCGTCGACGGCGATGAAGCGCCGCACCTTCACGTGGCCGGTCTCGGGGTCGACGTCGACGACCGCGATGTAGGCGCCGTACGGGTAGGTGAGGTTGGGCGGGTCGTAGATGACCTGCGCGTCCAGGCCGCCCTCGAAGCCCTCGGGCAGCGCCTCGCCCGAGTACGCGCGGCGCGTGATGTCGAGGATCGTGACGCCCTGCTCGCGGTCGCCCTTGACGTACCAGCGGCCCTTCTCCCAGGCCAGGTCGTCGGGCGCGACCTCGAGCATCGTGGCCGCGATCGCGCGCGCCTTGTCGCGCACCTTGCGCGAGACGACCGCGACCGCCGCGCCCGACACGGGCGTCGAGCGGCTCCCGTAGGTGCCCAGGCCGTACGGCGACTTGTCGGTGTCGCCGTGGCGGACCTCGACGTCCTCGGGCGGGATCCCGAGCTCCTCGGCGACGATCTGCGCGAACGTCGTCTCGTGCCCCTGGCCCTGGGTCTGGGCCGACAGCGACACCACCGCCTTGCCCGACGGGTGCAGGCGCAGGTCGGCGCCGTCGTTCATCGCCAGCCCGAGGATGTCCATGTGCTTGCGCGGCCCGGCGCCGACGCCCTCGGTGAAGAAGGCCACGCCGATCCCCATCAGCTCACCGCGGGCGCGCTTGGAGGCCTGCTCGCGGCGCAGCTCGTCGTAGCCCGCGAGCTCGAGCGCCACCCGCATCGTCTTGTGGTAGTCGCCCGAGTCGTAGGTCCAGCCCGTCGTGGTCTCGTACGGGAACTGGTCGGCGTTGATGAACGAGCGCATCCGCAGCTCGACCGGGTCGACCCCGAGCTCGAGCGCCAGCGCGTCGACCATCCGCTCGACGAGGTAGACGGCCTCGGTGATTCGGAACGAGCAGCGGTACGCCACCCCGCCCGGCGCCTTGTTGGTGTAGACCGCCTTGACCTTGACGTGCGCGGCCTGCAGGTCGTAGGAGCCGCAGACGATGTGGAAGAAGCCGGCCGGGAACTTCGTCGGCTGCGCGGTCGAGTCGAACGCGCCGTGGTCGGCGATCACGTCCACCCGCAGGCCGGTGATCTTGCCGTCCTTGGCGCAGATCTCCGAGCGCATGATGTAGTCGCGGGCGAACCCGGTCGACATCAGGTTCTCGCTGCGGTCCTCGATCCACTTGACCGGCCTGCCGGCCACGATCGAGCCCGCGATCGCGCACACGTAGCCCGGGTAGACCGGGACCTTGTTGCCGAAGCCGCCGCCGATGTCGCCGCAGCGGATCCGGATCATGTGCTCGGCCAGGCCGGCGACGTGCGCGTAGACCGTGCGGTGCGCGTGCGGCGCCTGGTTGCCGTTGTAGATGTCGAGCTGGCCCGTCTCCGGGTTGAAGTCGGCGATCATCCCGCACGTCTCCAGCGGCGCGGGATGGCAGCGCGGGTAGATGATGTCGCGCTTGACGATCGTGTCGGCCTCGGCGAAGGCCCGGTCGGTCGCCTCCTCGTCGCCCGCCTCCCACGTCGGCGAGGCCAGGTTGTCGACCTGGCCCGGCTTGTCGTCGCGGATCAGCGGCGCCTCGGGGTCGAGCGCCTTGCGCGCGTTGACCACCGCGGGCAGCGGCTCGTAGTCGACGTCGATCAGCTGCAGCGCGTCGCGCGCGATGTACTCGTCGGTCGCGATCACGCACGCGACCTCCTGGCCCTGGAAGCGCACCTTGTCGCCGGCGAGCACGGCCTGCGTGTCGTAGGAGATCGTCGGCATCCAGGCCAGGCCGAGCGTCTCGAGGTCCTTGGCCGTGATCACGGCCGCCACCCCGTCGAGCGCGAGCGCCGCCGACGTGTCGATCGAGTTGATCTTGGCGTGCGCGAACGGCGAGCGCAGGATCGCCGCGTGCAGCATCCCCGGCAGCCGGATGTCGTCCAGGTAGTTGCCCTTGCCGCGGATGAAGCGGGCGTCCTCCTTGCGCTTGAGGCGCCCGAAGCCGATCGGCCGGTCCTCGATCGCGGTCATGTCCGCGCCCTTTCGTGCTCCGCCGCCCAGCGCGTCGCGGCGACGATGTTCTTGTAGCCCGTGCAGCGGCAGATCCCGCCGGAGATCGCCATCCGGATCTCCTCCTCGGTCGGGTCCGGGTTCTCGTCCAGCAGCGCCCGCGTGGTCATCAGCATCCCGGGCGTGCAGAACCCGCACTGCAGCGCGTGGCACTCGTGGAAGCCCTGCTGGATCGGGTCCAGCTGCCCGTCGACCTCGAGTGACTCCACCGTGCGGATCTCGTGGCCCTCGCACATCGCCGCCAGCGCCGTGCAGGACTTCAGCGGCTTGCCGTCCATCAGCACCACGCAGGCGCCGCAGTTGGACGTGTCGCAGCCCCAGTGCGTCCCGGTCAGCCCGGGCGTGTCGCGGATGAAGTGGACGAGCAGCGTGCGCGGCTCGACGTCGCGCGAGACGGGCTCGCCGTTGATGGTGATCGTGACGTTCATGACAGTGCCCGTGCCGCCGCCTTCCGGAGTGCGCGTTTGGTGAGGACGCCCGCGAGGTGGCGCTTGTAGTCGACGGGCCCGCGGCCGTCGGGGATCGGCATGCAGTCCTCGCTCGCGATCGCGCTCGCCTGCTCGAACAGCGCCTCCGACGGCGTCTGGCCGCGCAGCAGCTCCTCCGCGCGGGTGAGGTCGATCGTGGTCAGCCCGACCGCGCTGAGCGCGATCCCGGCGTCGGCGATCGTGCCGCCGTCCAGCCACAGCGCGGCGCTGGCGGCGGCGATCGCCCAGTCGCCGGCGCGGCGCTCGAGCTTCTCGTGCGCGCTGCCCGCGCCCGGGCGGACCTTGAAGCGGACCTGGGTGAGGATCTCGCCGTCCTGGACGGCGGTCGTCCACGGCCCGAGGTGGAACTCGCTCATCGGCACCTCGCGCACGCCGTCCGGGCCGGCGATCGTGACCACGCCCTTGAGCGCGGCGCAGACCGCGGACAGGTCCTCCGCCGCGTCGGCCTGGCACAGCGAGCCGCCGATCGTGCCGCGGTTGCGCACGACCGGGTCGGCGATCACCAGCTCCGCGTCCCGGAAGATCGGGAAGTGCTGCGCGAGCAGCTCGGAGTCGAGCAGCTCCGCGTGGCGGGTGAGCGCGCCGATGTGGATCTCGTCGCCCTGCAGGCGGATGAACTGCAGCTCGGTCAGGTCGTTGATGTCGACCAGCCGGCTCGGGTGCGCCAGCCGCAGCTTCATCATCGGCAGCAGCGAGTGCCCGCCGGCGATCACGCGCGCGTCCTCGTGGGCGCCGAGCGCCGCGAGCGCGCCCTGCAGGCTCGTGGCCCGCTCGTAGTCAAACGGTGCTGGTGTCTGCATCCTCGTAGACCTTCGGGGCGTTGGTGCCGATGATTGGCGAGCGCGTCGGGCGCTCGGCGGCGTAGAGCGCGCGGGCGGCGAGGCTGCCCGCGACGGGGTCGCGCAGGGCGGGGCCGTTCGGGCTGGCCGCGGCGATCGGGGCCTCGCGCCCGAGCCGCGCGAGCGTCAGCGTGCCCTTGGTGTAGACCTCGGAGATCCGCGGCGCCTTGACGCTCGTGCTCTCCGGGAAGTCGCGGAAGCCGGCCTGGCCGGCCCCCGGGTACAGGCCGTCGACGAGGCCGACGGCGTCCTCCATGCCGGCCTTCTTGACCAGCAGGCCCTCGAGCGCGCTGACCGCGGCGTCGAGGTTGGCGTTGATGTCGTCCACGACGGGCGCGACCGGCTCGGTCTTGGTGACGATCTCGCCGACGGCGGCGATCGTGTCGTCGAGGCCCTGCGCGACCTTCTGCAGCGCGACGATGACCGAGACGAGGTAGTAGACGAGCGCGAGCACGATGCCCACGACGCCGATGATCAGGATCACGGCGCCCATCACGCGTCGTCCAGGATCACGTCGAGCGAGCCGCCGTAAGCGGCCACGTTCTCGACCGTTTGCCTGACCTGCTCCTGCGTGGTCAGGAGCAGCGGGACCGCGTCCAGGTCCTTCGAGCCGGCACGGGCGGCGGCGCGGATGCGGTCCACGCTCGCGACGATCGCGTTCGCCTCGGCGAGGACGTTGCGCAGCAGGACCACGACGACGGGCAGCACGACCAGCAGGACGATCAGCCCGATCACGAGCGTCATCGCGGCCTCCTCTCGGCGACGATCGCCGCCTTGGCGCCGATCCCGGGCAGCGCGCCGAGGATCGTGTCGAACTGGGCGTTGATCGCCTTCACGGCGGGCTCGAGCGGCTTCAGGTGCTCGCTCTCGACGGTCTCGAGCGCGGTGGCGAGCGTGTGCAGGCCGGCGGCGATGTTGCGCAGCCGCGTGCGGACCTCGATCAGCGCGGCGGCCAGCACCGCGATCACGACCACCGCGAGCAGGATGGACAGCGCGGTCATACCTTCACCCCGTAGCCGTCGGTGAGCGCGTTCATGTAGCCGTCCTGGACCACGGCCTCCTCGACGATCTTCTCCAGCACGGGCGCGGTGGCTTCGAGCTCCGGGATGTTCGAGGTGTTGGCGGCGACGTCGGTGGCGACGGCCAGCAGCGAGTTGACGCTGCCCTCGATGTCGCGCACCGCGCGGATCAGCAGCAGCAACAGGCCGGCGACGATCAGCGCGGCGACGAGGCCGATGATCAGCGCCAGCGTCCAAGCGCCGTCGTTGGTCATTTGCCGACCGCCACCTTCCTGAGCGCGCGCGCCGCGTGCAGGATGCGCACGCCGGAGTCGTTGATCCGGCCGATGCCCGCGAGCGCGGTCGTCTGCTCGCGCACGCTGCCGACGCCGGCCACGGCCGTCCGCGCCTGCGCGGCGATCCGCTGCGCCAGCAGCACGATCCGGATGACGATCGCGGCCGCCACCAGGATCACCACGACCCCGAGCACCAGCCCCACAGTCCAGCCTGTTGACACCGCTCCTCCTCCTCGTCACCTAAACGTCAGCTAAGGGGACAGTCCCCTTAAGGTTCTCTTTAGCCGCGCGGTCGAGGACGCGCTCCGTCAGGACCGCGGCGACGTGCCGCTTGTACTCCGCGCTGCCGCGCTGGTCGGTGACCGGCTCGCACGCCTCCGCGGCCAGGCGGGCGGCGTGCGCGAAGGCCTCGGCGCCCGGCTCGCGGCCGAGCAGCGACGCCTCCGCCTCGCGCGCGGTCAGCTCGCCGCCGACGGCGGCGAGCGCGATCCCGGCTTCGGCGATCACGCCGTCGTGCAGCCGCAGCGCGGCGCCGGCCGCGACCACGGCCCAGTCGCCGACGCGGCGGTCGACCTTGGCGTAGGCCGAGCCGAGCCCGCGGGGGACGCGGATCTCGACCAGGATCTCGGCCGGCCCGACCGCGGTCTCGTACGGGCCGACGTGGAACTCCTCCATGGTCACGACCCGCTCGCCCGCCGCGCCGCGGATCACGAGCCGCGCCTTGACCGCGGCGCAGACGGCGGACAGGTCCTCCGACGGGTCGGCCTGGCAGAGCGCGCCGCCGATCGTGCCGCGGTTGCGGACGACGGGGTCGGCGATCACGCGCTCGGCGTCGGCGAAGATCGCCGGCAGCGCTGTCGACTCCAGGAGGGCGCGGTGGCGGGTCATCGCCCCGACGCGCACGTGGTCGGTGTGCACGTCGATGTAGCCCAGCGCCTCGGCCAGCGGGTCGATGTCGATCACGAACGCCGGCTTGGCGATCCGCAGCTTCATCATCGGCAGCAGGCTGTGCCCTCCTGCCAGCAGGCGAGCGTCCGGCCCGTGCTCATCGAGCAGCGCGAGCGCTTCCTCGACGGACTCCGCGCGCGCATATCCAAACGGCGCTGGGACCTGCAGCGTTCCCTCCTTGGGTCTCTCCTCCGGCCCCAGCTTCCGGTGTTATGGTCGCGAAGTCAAACGGAGTTAAGTGATCGCTTATGACGCTCGCCCAGCTGCAGTCGTTCGTGCTCGTCGCGCGGCACGGGTCGGTGAAGGCAGCGGCGGCCGAGCTCGAGGTCACCGAGCCCGCCGTCTCGGTCGCGGTCAGCGCGCTGCGCAAGGAGCTGGGCGACGAGCTGTTCGTGCGCAACGGGCGCGGGATCGCCTTGACGCCGGGCGGGCGGCGGCTGGCCGCGCTGGCCGGGGAGATCCTCGGGCTGGCCGAGCAGGCGCGGCGCTCCGTCGCCGAGTCCGCCGGTGAGACGCGGCGGCTCTCGCTGCTGGCCACGCCCCTGGTGGCCGAGCACATCGGGCCGCTGATCGACCTCTTCAGCGCCCGCGACGAGGGCCTGGAGATCGACGTCGCGGTCGGGCCCGCCGCCTCGTTCGCCGAGGCGCTCGAGCACCGCCGCGCGGACGTCGCGCTCGGCCCGTCCGTCGGCGCGGCCGCGACGATCGCCGCCGCGCCGTTCCTGCGCTGCCGGCTGATCCTGGCCGCCGCGCCGTCGCACCCGCTGGCGTCTGAGCGGGCGCTCTCGCCGGGCGCGCTGGCGGACGAGCGCTGGCTCGTGGGCCAGCCCGAGCTCGACCCCGCCCAGGGCACGGGCGCGTTCTTCACCCGGCACGGGTTGTCGCCCGCGCAGGTGACGACCTACAGCTCGAGCGCGGCCGCGATCGCCGCCGCGGCCGCCGGCGAGGGGATCGTGCTCACGCTCGCGCACGCGGTCGTCGACGAGGTCCGCCGGCGCGCGCTCGTGCGGCTCGACGTGCGCGGCACCCCGGTGGTCGAGATGTGGCACGCGTCCACGCTCGGGCTCGGCCGCGCGCTGCCCGCCGCGCTCGCGCTGCAGCGCTTCGCGACCACGCCCGAGGCGACCCAGGCGATCTCCGCGGGGCGCGCCGGCGCCGTCTCGATGCAGGCGCGCCCCAAGGTCCACGTCACGCTCTGGCAGAACGTCGGCGGCTGACGCTCACTCCGGCGCCAGCCGCGGCAGCAGCCGGTCCAGCCAGGCCGGGATCCACCAGTTGGCGGCGCCGATCAGCTGCATCAGCGCCGGCACGAGCACCATCCGGACGATCGTGGCGTCGACGAGGATCGCCGTCGCCATGCCGATCCCGAGCAGCTTCAGGAAGACCATGCCGCTGGTGACGAACGCCAGGAAGACGGCGACCATGATCGCGGCCGCGGCGGTGATCACGCGCGCCGTCCGGGCCAGCCCGTCGGCGACCGCCCTGGAGGTGTCGCCGTGGCGCAGGTACTCCTCCCGCACGCGCGAGAGCAGGAACACCTCATAGTCCATCGAGAGCCCGAACAGGATCGCGAACATCATCACCGGGATGAAGGGCGCGACCGGCGTGGCGTCCTCGACGCCGATCAGGCCGCCGAAGAAGCCGCCGGACGCGAACAGCGCGATCACGCCGTAGGCCGCGCCCACCGACAGCAGGTTCATCGCGCCCGCCTTGACCGCGATCAGCGGCGAGCGGAACGCGCACAGCAGCAGCAGGAACGAGAGCACGAGCACGCCGGCGATGAACAGCGGCAGGCGGCCGGCGACCAGCGCGCTCTGGTCGGCCAGCGCGGCCGCGGTGCCGCCGACGAGCAGGCCGGGCTCCTCGCGCAGGCGCTCGACCAGCGCTGCCGTCTGTGCCGACTGCGGCGCGCTCGCCGGCGTGACCATGCGCAGCGCGGTCTCACCCGAGCGCGACACTTGCGGCTCGCCCACGAACGCCACGCCGGGCACGGCGCGCAGGTCGGCGGCGCGCACCGTCGCGGCATCACCGGCCACCAGCAGCGGGCCGTTGGCGCCCGGGCCGAAGCCGCGGGCGACCAGGTCGTAGGCGGTCCGGGAGCTCGACCCGCGCGCGTCGTTGCCGGCGTCCGGGAAGCCGAGGCGCAGGCTCGTGATCGGCGCGGTCAGGAGCGCCATCACGGCGACCGCGAGCACGAGCGCGAGCGCCGGGCGGCGCTGCACGGCGCGGGCCCAGCCGGCCGCGGGCGTGCGCGTGGAGCGCCCGAGGCCGGGGATGCGCAGCCGGTCGACGCGGCGGCCCGCGAACGACAGCAGCGCCGGCAGCAGGGTTACGGCCGCCGCCATCACGGCCAGCACCGCCAGGCTGGTGGCGAGCGCCACGCCGCGCAGGTAGCCGACGCCCATCAGGAACAGGCCGTTGACCGAGATCAGGACGGTGAGGCCGGCGATCAGCACGCTGCGGCCGGCGGTCTCGATCGCCTCGATCACGGCGTCGCGGACGTCCTTGCCGTCGAGCGCGGCGCGGAAGCGGGTGAGGATCAGCAGCGCGTAGTCGACGCCGACCCCGATCCCGATCAGCGCGGCGACCGCGGGCGCGAACTCGGGCACGTCGACGAGCGCGGCCAGGACGCCGATCAGCGACGCCGAGAGGCCGAGGCCGAAGAGCGCGATCGCCAGCGGCAGGCCGGCGGCGACGACCGAGCCGAACGCGAGCAGCAGGATCAGCGCGGCGGCCAGCAGGCCGAAGCTCTCGGGCGCGCCGCCGCTCTCCCCCGCCTCCTGGATCGGGGCGCCGCCGAGCGCGACCGTCAGGCCGTCTTTGCTCGCCTGCTGGGCGAGCGCGATCAGGCGCTCCCCGGTCTCGGCCGGGATGCTGAAGCCGCGCTGGGAGAGCGTGATCTGGGCGACGGCGATCGTGCCGTCGCGCGAGTAGCGGGGCGGTTGCAGCTCCCCGACGCCCGGCAGCTGTGCGGCCCGGGCGGCGAGGCGCTCGATGGCCGGCAGGTGCGCCGCGGCGTCTCGGGCCTCCCAGGTGACGGTGAGCACGTCGCCGGTGCGGCCGGGGAACTCGTCGGCCAGCAGCCGCTCGACCCGGGCGGACTCCGAGCCGGGCGTGGAGAAGTCCGAGGCGGCGTCGCCGGCGACGAGCGGGGCGACCGCGACGAGCGCGGCGATCCAGGCGAGCACCATCCGCCCGCGGCGGCGGTGGGCGAGGGCGGCGAGGCGGCCGAGGCGCGTGGTAGGCATGCGGCCATGCTCCGCCGCGGCCGGCGTTCTGTCGTCGTACGTGGGGAGGCTTTGCGTCTACGTCCGTGGGCGTACGCCGAGACCCGGAGCCACCAGCCCGGACTCGTACGCGAACACCACCAGCTGCGCGCGGTCGCGCGCGCCGAGCTTGAGCATCGCCCGCGAGACGTGGGTACGCGCCGTGGCCGGCGAGATCACCAGCCGCTCGGCGATCTCGTGGTTGGAGAGCCCGGTGCCGGCGAGCGCGACGACCTCGCGCTCGCGCTCGGTCAGCTCGTCCAGCGCCGGCGCGGGCCGCGCGGGCCCGGTGGCGAACGTCTCGACCACGCGCCGCGTCACGCTCGGCGACAGCAGCGCCTCGCCGCGCGCGACGACGTCGATCGCGCGCAGGATCTCGACGGGCTCCTCGTCCTTGAGCAGGGAGCCGGACGCGCCCGCGCGCAGCGCCTCGAACACGTACTCGTCGATCTCGAACGTGGTCAGGACGAGCACGCGCGTGGCGTCGAGCGCGGGGTCGGCGGTGATGCGCCGCGTCGCCTCCAGCCCGTCGATGCCCGGCATCCGGATGTCCATCAGCACGATGTCGGGCGTGGACCCGCGCACGATCCGGACCGCGGCTTCGCCGTCCGCGGCCTCGCCCACGACCTCCAGGCCGGGGGTGGCGGCGATCAGCGCCTTCAGCCCGCCGCGGATCAGCGCCTGGTCGTCGGCGAGGACGATCCGGGTCACGCCGGCAGCACCGCCCGCACCTTGAAGCCGCGCTCGCCGGCCGCGCCCGCGCTGAACGTCCCGCCGAGCGCCGCGGCGCGCTCGCGCATTCCCGCCAGCCCGTTGCCTTCGCGCAGCGCCTCCCCCGGCCCGCGCCCGTCGTCGCGCACCTCGACCTCGACGGTCCCGGCGCCCGCGCGCACGCGCACGTGCGCCGTGGCGCCCTCGCCGGCGTGGCGGACGACGTTGGTCAGCGCCTCCTGGACGATCCGGTAGACGGCGGGGCGCACGGCGTCCGGCGTCTGGTCGGCGTCCAGCTGCACGTCCAGCCCGGCGCGGCGCACGTCCTCCACGAGCGTGCGCAGGTCGCGCGCGGGCGCGCCCTCGCGCAGGACGTCGAGCAGCGCGCCGACCTCGGCCAGCGACTCGCGGCTGACCCTGCGGATCGTCCGCAGCGCCTCGCGCGAGGCCTCGTCGGCCGAGAGGTGCTCGGCCACGCCGGCCTGGAGCGCGATCGTGGCCAGCGAGTGGCCGACGACGTCGTGCACGTCGCGCGCGATCCGCAGCCGCTCCTCTGCCACCTGGCGCCGGGCCTCCTCCGCGCGGGTGCGCTCGGCCAGCTCGAGCCGCGCCCGGCGCAGCCGCAGCGCCTCGCCGAACAGCGGCGGGCCGACGAGGAACACGGCCCCGGCGGCGAACAGGTGCAGCGACCAGCCGCTGTCGATCGCCTCCGCGGCCGTGAACACCGCGGCGCCGGCGACCACCGCCGGCATCCACACGCGCGCCTCGGCGACCATCGCCAGCGCGGAGGCGAAGGCCACGGCGAAGATCGGCCCGCCCGGCTGGCCCGTGGCGTTGTAGAGCACCGCCGCGCCCAGCGCGACCGCGTACTGGGCGACCGGGAAGCGCCGGCGGAACACCAGCGCCAGGCCCGGCAGCGCGCACAGCACGAGCCCGAACGCGCTCGGGCTGCCGTCCGTGACCGCGAAGGCCGTGATCAGGCCGGTGGCGGCCGCCACCGCGATGCCGACCACCGCGTCGACGGCCCTGACTTGCATGTGCCCGAGGATAAGCGCGGGCGGCGCGGGTCGCATCCGCCCGCTGACGTACCCGGGCCTACGCCCGCCGCGGTATCACCCGGGGTGCTCGGCCGCCCAGCGGAT
>Ga0180215_1001891_pt1 | contig 22037 bp, 22 predicted proteins | sample eDN3rd37CBELigBY_FD_128871 | JGI IMG/M metagenome (GOLD analysis project Ga0180215, IMG submission 128871) | Enriched backyard soil microbial communities from Emeryville, California, USA - eDNA 3rd pass 37_C BE-Lig BY (version 2) (version 2) | ecosystem: Environmental > Terrestrial > Soil >... | reverse complement strand
TGATTACCCTACGAAAACTAGAATGAAAAGAATCACGAAACGTACAACAGATTTAAATAAAGTAACTGCTGTAAATAGTATTTCTCGACAGATTAGTGCAGGAGTTTTAACAATAGAGGAAGCCTATGAAAAACTGAAAGCGATTGAGAAAAACTCATATGTTTTTCCTTTTTGGATTCAAGTCCTTGCCGCTGCTCTTTCAAGTGGCTGCTTTGTGATCATGTTTAGGGGGACTTGGATTGACTTTTTACCAGGTATTATTGCTGGTGGAGTAGGGTTCCTATATTTTTTACTCATCGATCGCTTAATTACTGTTCGATTCTTTTCCGAACTTTCGGCTTCGTTTGTGATTGGTCTTATTGCTATATTTTTAGTCAATCAACATATAGGACTTGAAGTTGATAAAATTATTATTGGGTCTGTTATGCCAATAGTGCCAGGACTGTTAATTACTAATGCAATCCGAGATTTATTAGCCGGACATTTAGTATCTGGATTAGCAAAAGGGATAGAATCATTATTAACAGCAATGGCAATTGGTCTTGGTGTTGCCGTTGCATTAGTCCTTTTTTAAGGATAAAAAGTTTTAGAAAGGGCGAAATAGATGATTAGTCAGTTGGTGACGAGTTTTATTGCTTCTAGTGGATTTGGAATCATTTTTAATGTACCGAAAAATGCGGTATTGAAATGTGGTTTTGTCGGTATGATAGGTTGGCTACTCTACTTTTATTTAGTTGAACAAAAGGTAGATGCTGCTGTGGCCAGCTTTTTTGCCTCATTTGCCGTAGGAATCATCAGTCATATTTTCGCTAAAATATATAAAAACCCGGTTATTATTTTTATTGTAGGCGGCATTATTCCTTTAGTACCTGGTGGATTAGCATATGATGCTATGAGAAATTTGGTCGGAAATGAAAATATGATGGCTGTTGAATTGTCAGTACGAGTTTTAATGATCGCAGGTGCTATTGCCCTTGGGGTTGTATTCTCTGAAGTGTTCAATCAACTATACCGAGATCTTGTTTATAAGTTAAAATTGAAAAAAAGCTAAAAGAAGGACAGGTGAATGTGAATTTGCCTGTCCTTTAGATTTTCCTGCACTTTACAAATGAATGAAAGTCTTTGATGAATAATTCCTCTTAAAAAATTCACACTAATTTTGAGGTGGTTAAATGAACAAAGGGTTAAAAATAGCATTGGCAACCATCGGATTAGCTCAATTATTAAAAATTCCATTACAAAGAAAACAAACAGGAAAATGGAATTGGCGAGCTATCTTTGAAACGGGTGGTATGCCGAGCTCACATTCAGCAGGAGTATCGTCTCTTGCTACATTCATTGCTTTAAAAAGAGGAGTCAAAACTTTTGATTTTGCCCTTGCCACCATTTTTGGATTACTCGTTATGTATGATGCACAAGGTGTCAGGAGACAAGCAGGAGAACTTACAATAAAGTTAAATGAACTCGAAGAGGAAGTTGAGCGACTAAGAGGACAACCTGATTACCATTATCATGATCAAGAAACGAAAAGATTAAAGGAAATGCTAGGGCATCAACCAATAGAGGTTGTCATTGGTGCATTATTTGGGATGTTAACAGGTTCAATATCGTATTTTTTGTGTAAGGACTAAAGTTATTGATTGAAAATTAACTATTGGCGCTTGGTGATAACTAAGCGTTATTTTTTGTGTAAAATTTTACTATTTTCAGAAGATAACTACAAATTTCTACATTTTTATCATAATCAATATGATATTTTTATAAAAAAGATAATAGGGTGATTACATGATGATAGAAGATAAACTAGTTACAAAGACATATTTTGAACTATTTATTGGTGATACCGATTCCCATCCTATCAAATTATTAGGAGATTTATTTTTAAGAGAACATCGAAAGGAAATACCAGACGCCTCTCATATTCGATATTCACAAGGAGAGGTATACTACCATCATCATGATTACGAGGCTGCAATCTATAAATGGGAAAATGTTCATAATGAATTGCGTCCTTGGGCTTTAAAAAATTGCGGAGATGCCTACATGGATCTTGAACTCTATGAATCTGCAGAGAAAGTCTATCAATCTATTCATACAAATTCACAAGTGCTCCAGTCTGAAATTTTACTTCAATTATTTTACCTTTATAAAAAGGTAAATAATATGGAAAAGGCCCGAGTAGTCATTAAAGAGTTAATTCAATTAAATCCTAATCCAGAAGTTTATAAGCTCGCTTTACAGTTTTTTGAAAACCAAGAGGAGTTCCAAAATGCAATCCAAATTGCGATGGAGGCAGGAAACAGACTACGGGAATTGGATTGGTTCATTATTTTAAAAAACTATATTGATTCTAACCATACCAAAAACATTGCGCCATCTCTTTTTTATCACGCATTAAAGACAATTGAAACACTAGACTATAGTTTTTTAGAAGATTTTGTTGAAAGTATTGTTAACAGCTATTCTGAGCATGGAAGACTAATCCATGCTATTTCGGAAATCAATCAGTTTTTCCTCCAAATGAATAAAAAGTCTTACAAGTGGGAGAAGCTGCCAAAAGTATATGAATCCGTTTATAAACATTTAATGAGCGGAAATTATACGTTAAAAGAATTGGACGGCATGTTACAAGAGTTCTTTGCGGTATGGATTGAATTAGTGGATGAAAGAAATGCAATGTATGCAGCTTCAAGTATTTTCTCTTGGAATGAAAAGTTTCAATCTAAGCTTGAGAGAGGAGTCTTAAAAAAGGCGGAGCAAATGATTTTTCATTCGAATCCTTCCATTGATGTTTGGAAGGAAACAGAATCTTTACATAAGCAGTTATTCGAATGGGCTCTGAAGAATCGACTTCAAGTGGATCCAAAATCTCAATTTTTATTAGACAAGCTGTTATGCCTTGAAGAAAAAAATATTGGCGTTGTTAGCTTAGCTGGAGTCGAGCAATCGATCTTTATTAATTCATTATTAAATGAACCCGTTTTGCTTGACGAAGAGTCTAAAGTTCCATCATTCTTTCAAGATTATGAGAGTCTTGTGATCAATGAATATTACGATGAAGGGACTACATATCTTGATAATATCGATTCTTACTCTCAACTTGTTTGTGAAAAACGGAGAAACTTAGATTCGTTAATAAGTGTTAAACTTCCAAATCGTTCGTTAAGAGAAGGTTCCTTTAATCTTATCGATATTCCGCAAATGAACAGCATTAGTATGAAAAAAGAGCAAATTGAGATCATATATCGGTTTGTTGATGAATTTATTTTTATTTTTACTGAAGCCACAAACATGCGTAACCAAGAAGTGGAGCTCATTAAACATTTAATAGAAAATTATTCTGAAAGTCCAATCACGTTTATTGTGTTTAACTGTTTGGATGATCGAAAAAGAAATCGATTAATCAAAGAGATTCAATTTTATTTACCACGTGTTAAAATAACTGACTACCGAACTAGTAATAAATCTCGAAAACAGCTGATTTCTTTATTAAAGAATACTAATCATATTGATGTCCTGAAAAAGAATCGGGAGAAAAAGTATTTAATGGTTTTAAAAATGGTAGTCGAAAATTTCTTCAAACAGCGTGAGCGCGCAGAAGGGCATATTGCGGACGATATTAGACATAAAGTAGATGTCCTTTCAAGATTAAATGGAGCTTTTCACCAATTAGCAGATATTGAGAAAGAAAAGGCAGAGAAGATTTTGTCTAGTTATTCCATGTTGAAAGATCTTATGAAAAAAGAGATGGAAAATGAAATTTCGATACTGTTGAAACGCTGTGAGGAAAAAGTAACGGAAGAACGAGATTTTCGCACTCTTCATGAAGAGTTAAATGATGAAATGAATGAGGAAATCGATAAGTATTTGAATGAAACGTTATTACCGAGCTATTTAAAAAGACTAAATGAATGGATGGAAACAAGTAAAGAAGAATTAAAATTAGGAGAACAATTTTTACAAGATTTAGCTACTAGTTTCAATTCCATGTTAAATACAGATGAGTTTCACTTTCCTTGTAACTTCCAAATACTTGAGGACTGGAAGCGGGATATAGATAGATTGACGAGTAAACCAGTCGTTCAGAAAAAGGAGATTTTAAAGAAGCATAGCCCGTCTGCCATCATGTTAAAAAATACGGGTAAAATTATTAGTGCAATCTCACCTAATAAAGCCTTTTTGGTGAAAAGCTATAAAAATCTAATAAAAAATGAAAGTTATAAAGAAGTCGTAGCGTCTATTTCGAAACATATTTTAGAGCCGTTTTATATTATCGAACAAGGAATTGAGCGAGATGTAGCAGTCTTTTTTAAAGGAGCTGTTGATCTACTCCAACAATATATTGAAAAATTAAAGAAAGAGATTGAGCAAGATAAGGAAAATATGGAAAAACTTCGAAGTAATCCTGAATATTTCAAAGAACCATTACTTTTGTTTGACATATTAATTAGCCAATATCAGTATATTGCTGATGCTCAAAATTATGTAAAAGTGTTAAGTTAAACAATATGGGGACAAAAAGTATATCTTTTGTCCCCTAATTTTATGAAACGACTTTTAAACCGATTGTTGCACCAATCACAAGAAAAATAAAGAAGATTCGTTTCCAATTTTTTGATTCATTATATAAAATCATACCAAGAATGGCTCCGCCTGCTGCACCAATTCCTGTCCAGACGGCATACGCTGTTCCCATTGGTAAAGTTTCCATAGCTAAATATAAAAAATAAAAACTACCTGAGAAAGAGGTTACAAGAAAGATATAGGATAAAAAACTTTTTCTCGTGTTCACAAAGTTTATTGTCAAAACGCCAAGCATTTCAAATACTCCAGCAATAATTAGATATAACCATTCCATGTTCTATACCTCACTCTTTTCTGTCTCGTTATTTTCATTTGTTACTAGTTTTAATCCGATGACACCAACAAGTAAGACGAAGATAAAGAATAGTTTAATAGGTTCAATAGGCATATCGAAAAAGATAATGTCTGACAAAACCGTACCAGCAGTACCTAAACCGACAAAAATTGCATAGCTCGTTCCGACTGGTAAGGTTTTGCTCGATTCAATAAGAAAGTAAAAGCTTAGAATAATAGCGATGACTGTTAAACAATAGTCAAGGATAGAATCAGCATGTTTCATTCCAATAACCCAACCTACCTCAAAAATTGCACCAATGATTAATTTAATCCATTCTTTATTCATTAAAAATGCCTCCTTAAAGATAGAAATTATCAGACATAGAAAAAGCCTAGGTGATTATAAAATTTTATAATCTCCCAGGCTTTTATCCTTCCGTGTCACGACTAAAAGTAGTCGTCGTTTTCTCTCGGACCAGCCATGAAGTCTCATGCGGAACCCTAGAAAACTGTTTTTATATACATAGTTATTATCCATTATATATTCTAACCCAAAAATATCAAAGGGAATTTTTAGGAGGGAAATGGCCATTGGGCATTTTTGGAAAGGATAGCCTGTCCTAAACATATGTTCTAACTTCAAGGGTTCATACATATGAATAATTGAAGTAAAATTTAGGAGGGAAACATATGGGGAAATTAGATGCACAACAAGTGTTAGTAACAGAAGAGATGATCAAAAGATATCAACTACTTAATCAACAAGCTAAAGAAATTGATAAAGAATTAACGCGTTTAAAAAATACATTTAACCAATACTTTGATTTAACTGTCGGGAAAAACGAAAAAGCAGAGATTAGTTTTGATAACTTTTTACTTCAAAGACAAGTACGTATATCTGAAAAATATAGACAGCAAGAAGCTATTCAACGTCTAGAAGAGCTTCAATTAACCGATTGTATTAAAGTAGAGAAAACAGTGGATGATGAAAAAGTTAAGGCTGCTATTGCACTTGGTCTTTTACCGAAAGATGCATTAGAAGAATTTAAAGAACGTAAATATTCAAGTGCTATATACGTTAGAGAAATTTAGAACTTTAGGCTACTAAAGTTTTATTTAAAAAAATTACCCTACCCGTGAAAAATAAAAAAGTATCAAGTTAATCATTCGTCTTGAAAGTATCTTAAAAACCGTTCCGGATTTTCCAAGAATAACTTAGTAAGCCTAACATGTTCAAGATCATCAAATTCTGTCTTCTCAAAAAATCCATTATCTAATAATAATAAATCAGCATTCGGGATTGCCATTAAAATGGGGGAGTGGGTCGCAATAATGAATTGTGCCCCTTCTTTTACCATATCGATAATTAAGGAAATTAAGGCAATTTGCTTCATCGGCGATAATGGAGCCTCAGGTTCATCAAGAATATATAGCCCGTTTGGTCGAAAGCGTGCTTTAAAAAGGTCAAGAAAACTTTCCCCATGAGAGCGATTTTCTAGTCCATCACCATAAAAATGATTTAAATCACTAACTGTTCGAGCGTATGGCATAACCTCGAGACTAAACGGAGACCTCTCATGAATTTCATTAATCTTTTCCATTGCTTCTTTTTTTGTTTGAGATGTTTCACGGATATAATTAATAAAGTCGTCAGCTCTGAAAAAGAATCCATTTTTGGATTTCACTGTCCAGACTAATTTCATTTTATTGCCTAGTTCTTTTGCGTGCTCAAATTTTTTATCTAACGTTTTTCCGCTAATTAAAATCATATCGGCGCTTGATGCTAGTGCCTCTAAAAAAGTGGATTTACCAGTACCATTTTCACCGACTAGAATCGTTACAGGTTTTTCAAATGAAAGAGAGTGGAAACTTTTGATTAATGGCAAATTATAAGGATATGTATCAAGTTTTAATTGGCTAGATAAATGAACCGCTTTTAATTGCATAGTATCGCTCCTGAAAAATATTCATAATTTAATTTTACATTAGAACGTTATTTATGGAAAACTTAATAACGACAAAAATCTGATTCCATTAGATATTTATAAAACCGACACAAATTAATTTTAAAAAATGGTAAAATAAAGCAATATATAGGTTGTGCTTTTTCGTATATACAGGAGGTAAGTCTTTTGAAAGTAAAACTATTTACAGACAGTGATTTAGATGGATTAGGGAGTGCAATTGTAGCAAAACTAGCATTTGGTGAGGATGTTGAAGTTGTTCACTGCAACTATCGAAACTTAAATCAACGAGTCGAAGAATTTTTGAAAAAAGAAGAAAATCATCAAGTACATTTATTCATTACTGATTTAGCTGTAAACTCACATGTTGAAAAGTTGTTGGACGAGCGGTTTAAAAAAGGGTACCCTGTCCAAGTAATTGACCATCATTTTACCGCAACCCATTTTAATCAGTATCCATGGGGATTTGTACTTGCAGAATATGAATCAGGTAAAAAAACATGTGCAACTTCACTCTTCTATGAATATTTAATTGATCATAAACATTTAAAATCGACTAAAGCGTTAGATGAATTTGTCGATCTTGTTCGCCAATATGATACTTGGGAATGGGACGAAAACAATAATGTGTTAGCAAAACATTTAAATGATTTATTCTTTATGTTTGGTAGAGAACAGTTTGAGGAAGACCTAATCCGAAGACTTCAAGAAGATAAGGAAAGCTTTAAACTCACTGATATGGAAAGTACACTAATGGATATTGAAGATAAAAAAATTGAACGATATATTTTCTCGAAAAATAAACAAATCGTTCAAACTTTTGTTGGCGAATTATGTTGTGGCATTGTTAGTGCTGAACAATATTTATCCGAATTAGGGAATTCATTAAATAAGAAAAACCCTCACTTAGATTGTATCGTGTTAGTGAATTTAGGTAGTAGAAAAGTTGGATTTAGAACGATCCACGACCATATTAATGTTGCTCGCTTTGCAAAACAATTTGGTGGAGGAGGGCATCCAAAAGCATCGGGCTGTGATTTGACAGAAGAAACTTTTAAATTATTTGTGACAGATGCATTCGCTCTTCAACCAATTAAGCCAGATCCAGAGAAAAATGAGTACAATGTTAAAGATGCAGACCATGGTACATATTATGAAAATTATAATGGCGAGATTAGCTATGTGAAGAAATTAAACCCAAATATGTATGAAGTTTATCATCAAGGAAAATTGGTTGAAGGAAAAATCTTTCAAACATTTGATGAGGCTGAAACTTTTATTAAACGTAACTATCAATCATGGCTTCAATTTGACCGTGATTTAAAAAAGAATCCTTAATGAATAATTAAAGAATAGGCTGGGACAATTTGCCCCAGCTTTTTATATTGATACTAAACTTGACCGTTTTCATATGGTTTTAAGATATTGTAAATTAATTCAATGGTTGGTAGCCTTAATTGAATTGCTTCAGCTAATCGAAGAGCCCCACCTTGCATATGGTCTAATTCGAGAGGGAGACCTTTTCGTTTATCTTGATGCATTGAGGATGTCCCCTCGTCTGGAAAACTATGTATGAGATCCATTGCTTTTTGTACATCTTGTTCTGTTAATGGAATTCCATACACATTTGCAAGCTGTTTCATTTCGTTCATCATATCTTCAGCTAGTTTTAATGTATTTGGAAGTGGACGAATTTTTCCAATTGGGAGATCCACAACAGTCGTTAAGGCTGAAAAAGCTGTGATAAACATATATTTATTCCATAAAGCATATTTAATATCCTCTGATAGTTCTGTTTCAAAGGAGGCATGGCTGAATGAAGCGGCTAGCTTTTGACAAAATTCAATTTGAGCAGTTACGAGTGGTCCAAATGTAATCTTATGTTGGGCACTTGTTTGAAGAACATGTCCATTTTCATCAAGTGTCGCTATAATAAATGAAAGTCCACCTAGAACATTCTCCTCCCCAAGTTCTTTTTGTAAAACAGGGATATGTTCATAACCGTTTAATACTGGTAAAATCTTTGCCCCTTTTTGAACAAGCTCCTTTAATTGAGCTATTGCTCCGTTCAAGTGATAACCTTTAACTGAAAGTAAGACAAGATCAACTTCTTGAATTTCTTCTGTATTTCTCGCAATTGAATAGTTATTTAGTTCAACATCCCCATGAACACTATGTACTTTTAGTCCTTTCTCTTTTATTTGATTCGCTCGTTTTTCTCTTACTAAAAAAGTAACTTGATGTCCAGCTTCACTCAGTCTCCCACCGAAATAAACACCTAAAGCTCCAGCGCCAAAAACAGTAATATTCAAGATTATATCCCCCCAATAAATCAATTGCATATCTATTATAACATTATTAAGATAAATCGTAATATAAAATATATTTATAAAAATACAAAAATATATTTGAAAATTAATAATTTAGTAGTATGATATAAATTAACGGAATATATAAAATAGTATAATAAGTTCGATAGGGGGGAGAACATTTGGCGTTAAAAGTGAAACTAGACCCGAAAGCAAAAACTTACTTAAAGAAAAAAGGTAAGACAATTACAGTTTCCCGTTTAGAAGTACAAAATTGCTGTGTACCAATTGAAGAGGCTAATGTATCCTTCTTTGAACCAGTTTGCGGAAATTATATACAAGTTAAAGAAGATGATTTAACAATTTATATAGAAAGCAATTTAATGTTTAAAAATGATGAAATTGAACTGAAACTTATAGGTTTTAAACCATTTCAAAACATACAAGTATGCGGACTACAGAGATTTTAACTGGGGGTAACGACGTGATCATTCAAGAAAAGCCATTACATGTTTTTACAAACGAACTAATGAATAAGTATACCCATTTATATGATGTATATCGGGATGAACAAGTAGGTGATTTACATTTACCATTCATCGCAGTTTATAAGAGACGAGATGAACGGTATATGATTACAAAAAAAATAAAAGTTTATGGTGTTGAGAACCAACAAATTGTCTATGGATATTCATCTACTGAACCAATTACTGAACAATTTTTAAAGCGCTTTCAAGAAACAATTATGACTTCAATGAATGAATATCTCCCACAAAATAAAGATCACATGTCAACAATTTTTGTCGGTTTAATCATCACCGATCAGCAAGTAGATTCAAAAGTCTTAAAGGAGGTGGTTCGCTTTCGAAAGCTGAAATTCCTTAAATATGGTCTTCACGGTTGGGCAGAAATATATATTGCAATCATTAATCCTTATGAAAAATTATTAAAGATTCATCCAAAGGGGAAAGCATTTGTTTCATCACTTGAAAAAATGTTAAGGGAGGAATAATTTTACCATGTCATTTATTGTTTTAATGCTTATTTCAGGAGCTCTGTTCATCCTAGCTTATTTTACATATGGAAGATATATAGAAAAGAAACTTCAAGTTGACGGAAATCGTAAAACACCGGCTATTGAAATGGCAGATGGGGTAGACTATGTTGCGGCTAATAAACCAGTACTATTAGGACACCACTTTGCAACAATTGCTGGTGGGGGGCCAATTGTTGGTCCGATAAGTGCTGCTGTTTTTGGATGGCTTCCAGCAGTTCTGTGGATTATATTAGGAAGTATTTTTGTCGGTGGTGTACATGATTATACATCTTTACATGCATCTATCCGTCATAAAGCTCAATCTATTGGAACAATTATTAAAGAATACATTGGTAAACGCGGTCAAACATTATTCTTGGCATTTTCCATTGCTGTATTAATTTTAATTGTAGGGGTATTCATTATTCTAGTGGCACAAACATTTGAAAGGGTGCCAGCTGCAGCAACAGCTTCACTTCTTTTCATCCCTGTAGCTATGCTTTTTGGTTTCATCGTTAACCAGCTTCGCCTAAACTTTGTTGCATCAAGCGTAGTTGGTGTAATTGCCATGTTCTTATGTGTCTATTTAGGATATAATCTACCTCTTCATTTAAGTGTGACTACTTGGATTTTCTTGCTAATTGCTTATGCTTATATTGCATCAGTTTTACCAGTATGGCTATTATTGCAACCTAGGGATTACTTAAACTCCTTCTTATTATACGGAATGATGGTAGGTGGAGTTTTAGGTATTATTTTTACAAATCCAACCATTGAAATGTCAGCATTTACTGGATTTGTAAGTCCTACATTAGGACCTCTATTCCCAATTCTATTTATTACAATTGCTTGTGGGGCGGTTTCTGGATTCCACTCTCTTGTTGCATCTGGTACAACAGCAAAACAATTAGATAATGAAAAGAGTGGTAGATTTATCGCTTACGGTGGAATGTTAATCGAAGGCTTCTTAGCTATCATTGTTGTTGGATCTGTCGCTTATTTATCGACTGAAGCCTTTGCTTCTAGACTAGGTGAATTAAGTCCAATTCCTACATTTGCTGCAGGTCTAGGCCATATGATGGCAGCCATCGGTATTCCAGAAAGTGTAGGGGTTACTTTTGTATCATTAGCTGCTTCTGCATTTTTAATGACAACTTTAGACTCTGCTACAAGACTTGGAAAATATGGGGTTCAAGAATTTGCAGAAGGTAGATCAAAATTATTCTCAAATCACCATATGGCAACACTTGTTATTGTTGCTGGTGCTGCTGCTCTAGCTCTTTCCGGAACTTGGAGCACTTTATGGCCACTATTTGGTTCTGCAAACCAAATGTTAGGTGCATTAGCGTTATTAGCGATTAGTGTTTGGTTAGTAAAAATTGGTACAAAAGCGTGGTTTACAATTCTACCAATGATTTTCATGTTCATTGTAACATTATCTGCATTAGGCGTATTTATGTACCAAAACTTCCAAGCATCCAATTGGTTATTAACAATCTGCGGATTCGTTCTATTCGTGCTCTGTATCTTCCTTGTACTTGAAGCATGGCGTTCATTTACAGGAGATAAAAAAGATACAGCGGTTAAAGCTTAAACCTAAGTTCGAAAAGCGTGTCATCTAATTAAAGATGCACGCTTTTTTCTTACCATAATATTTGGTGAAGTTTTGAGTCAATAAGATTCGTATCTATAGTACATTCAGTCGCATCTCTTCCATATTGCCATCCCCATACTAAACCTCCACAATTTGGTTTTGAAGGATTAAAGTTTGGGGCATCTGTTCGTTTTGTAACGCCTGGTTCTGGTTTGGCACTCCATAAGATGAGTTGGTTTTGGACTTTTTCGTCCTCTGTTACTGCTTGACAATAAGCATTACTAAATAGCCCTTCAATTGGATCGTGATAAATCCCAGGTAAATACCCACTTGGAATAAACGTGTCCACAAAGCCTCTAATCCATGATGAATCCACTTCAAAAAACCTCTCAACATTTGCAAATAACACTTTACCTTGGGGTATTCCAAGTCTTCTGCCATGAAATATCATGTTTCTGGCGACAAGTCTCCCGTTTTCATATCCAGTTGCTTTTCGAAATGCATTATAAATTGGTAGCACTTTTGTCCCACTAGCATGTAAAAGTTCAACTTCTTCCTCTGAAATTCCCTCTGATGCATTTGGGACGCGTGTTAAATATCTCCCCCAAAATTCAGGCTTTCCAAAATTACTAAGTACACAATCATAAAGATCTTTTGTTACACTTGCTGCAGAGTCAACCCCCCACACCACACTCAAAATGGATTCCTCCTCATAAACTTTTATGAAAATACCTAATGAATATCATATGGAAGATGGGAATTTTAGTGCTCACACAATAAGAAAACAATATTAGGAACATTCTTGGATAAAGGAGAGATAATGGAGACTAGTAATAAAGGAGACTAGTATATTGGACATATTCTTTAGGGAGTAGCGTAGTTTTGTCCTGAAAATTTGGTTTTTAAGACAAAACTTTCTAACTTTAGTTTTCTTTTGTCTAAGAAAGCTAGTTTATTAGACAATTCATTTCGATTTATAAACCAATATGTCCTAGAAAATAAATTTCTAAGACAAATCTACATAAAATCAAAATAAATCTGTCTAAAAAGCTGCTATATCATAGATCCATATCCCCATATTACCCTGAAATACTCTTTAAAACTTTCAATCATAAAAGACATAAAAAAACTAAGCCCAATTACGAGCTTAGTTCTGTTTTTAATGTGGAAGCAATTTTTTTCTCCCAAGGTTTTGAGAGCCAACGCTTTAAAGCAAAGATGCCGCGAACCCATTCATCTAATCCTTGCGCAATCCAAACACCTAGAAGAGCCCAATGTAGACCGATTCCGAAAATATAACTGAATACGACAGCTAATCCCCACATACAAATTACGCCAATAACAACAGGGAAACGAACATCTCCTACAGATTTTAAGGAACCCATTAAAACAATATTCATTGCCCTACCTGGTTCAATAAAGACAATTGCCCATAGAACAGGAAGTGCAATCGCGATAATTTCAGGATCCTCTGTGAAAACTTGAAGGACAGGCTCTCCAATTAATGCAAAGACTAAAGATACGACCGTTGAAACGACCATGGAAATCTTTAATGTGCGTATTGCACGATTTAATGCTCTCGTATACTCTTTTGCTCCAATGTATCTAGCAATTAATAGCTGTGTACCTTGAGCAATGGCCACAGTAAATAAGAAACAGACCATTGAAATGTTTAAAATATAAATCCGTGCAGCAAGGGCTGCGTCTCCGATATATGCAACAAAACCTGTAATTGCGACTTGTGAAAGTTGGTAAGATAAATTTTCACCAGCAGACGGAATCCCGATGGATAACAACCCTTTTACATCAGATTTATTAATTTTGAAGATATCATTTACAGAAAGTTTAATTGCGATTTTTTTATAAACTAAGAAAAGCATCGCTAAAATTAAGAAAATCCGAGCAGCTACTATTGCCCATGAAACTCCAATAACTCCAGTAATTGGAAACCCAAATAGTCCTTTAATCGCAATTAAATATCCGACTAAGCTGATTCCATTCATGATTAAGGTTACATACATGGTTTCTTTTGTATATCCATAACTTCTTAACGCTGCACTTAAAGATAGAGAAATAGATTCTAAACATAAAGAGAGTCCGGTAATTTGTAAGAATGTAAGCGCAAAGTTATATACTTCACCACTTAATCCATAAAAATTAAGGAAAGTTCCTCCGAAGAAAAACACAACAAGTGTCATGATAATACCAATCCAGAAATTGACTCCAAATGCGGATCTTGTTAGTCGACGGGCATTATCTAGTCGTTCAGCTCCAAGGTTTTGACCAATCAGAATGGTCGCACCAATTGCCGTTACATTAAAAACTAAGATAAAAATATTGATAATCTGGTTAGCAACTCCAACTCCTGCAACCGCTTTATCGGAGTAATCACTTAAGATTAAGGTTGCTAAAATACCTACACTCATGTGAAGTGTAATTTCAATAAAAAGTGGCCATGTAATACTAAACAATGATTGGTCTTTATATCGATTTTGATTTTCCGACAAGCTATCGCCTTCTTTGCTGTGAAATATACGAACTTAATTGTATACTCTAATGATTAAAAAAGAAATAAGGAAAATGGTTTTTAAATTAATTATTTTTGACAAAAAAACCTTCCAACTTCAAATGTTTTGAAATTGGAAGGTGTACCAATAAAGCTATTCATCTTTTTCTTTAGACTGTTTATTTCGCCCTGCATTTTTGACTGCTTCTTTTAAAAGGAATTCAATATGTCCATTAACGCTACGAAACTCATCTTGTGCCCATTTTTCAATCACTGCATAAAGTTCAGGATCTATTCGAAGGGGAAAACTTTTCTTCTTTGCCATTCTACTTAACCACTAATATAGACTTCCAGTATTTAATACAGGTTGGGCACCACGGTCAGAAATAATCGCCACCATTAAGTTATTAACCATATTGACTTTTCTTTCATCATCAAGTTCTAAAACATGATTCTCTTGAAGTTGTTCGACAGCCATTTGCGCCATTGAAACAGCTCCTTCAACAATTTTTTTGCGTGCGGCAAGGACAGCAGAAGCTTGTTGACGTTGGAGCATCGCACTAGCAATCTCAGTAGAGTAAGCTAAATGGGTTAATCGCGCTTCAATAACTTCAACCCCTGAGACATTTAATCGCTCTTGTAGGTTACGTTGCAGTTCTGTAGAAATTTCTTCAGCGTTTCCACGTAATGTTACATCGTCGTCATCAAAAGTATCGTAAGGATATTTTGTTGCAACGTGGCGGATTGCTGTTTCACTTTGGATTTCAACAAAATCTTCATATTGATCGACATCAAACACTGCTTTTGCCGAATCAACAACTTTAAAGACAACAACAGCAGCAATTTCAATAGGATTACCCATGACATCGTTAACTTTAAGTTTATTACTATTAAAGTTGCGTACTCTTAAAGATATGTTTTGGCGAATCGTTAAAGGGACTGTTAAAAATAACCCACTATCTCGAACGGTTCCCAAATATTTACCGAAAAATGTTAAAACTTTGGCTTGATTAGGTTGGATAATGGTTATTCCTGTTGAAAATAAAACACCTAATAATACGAGAATCGCACCTATAATAAATTGTCCTAGGATGAAAAGATATATGCCTAAACCGAGTAGTCCAACAATAAGTAAGATTCCTAAAAAACCATTAATCTTCCACGCTTTAAATTCCTTCATAGTGACCTCTCCTGTCATATTATTTTTATATCATTATGATATCATATTGTTAGAAAAGTGTAAATTATTTATTCTCACCTATTTTTTTGAATTTTTAATCTATGATAAAATATTTTAAGAAGATGATTTTGTGCTGCTTCGGGGGAATTGAATGGATAGGAGAGGAGATTTTGAACTGGAAAGTACATAAGGATTATTTAGAATTGGAAATGAAGTATAAAAGAAGTGAAGAAAAATATAAATCTTTGAAAAAGTATAATCCGAATGGGGTTATTTCGTTTGATTTAAATGGAAAGTTAATTGGAGTTAATCCTGCTATAGAAAGAATAACGAAATATTCACAAGATGAGTTCCAATTTTTGAAGCTAAATGACTGGTTTGAAGAGGAGGACGCTAAAGTCTTAATCGAGATCGAGAGAAAAGTAGTTTATACGAAAAAACCGTCTGAAGCGATAGAAATGAAAATCAAAACAAAGTATGGGGATACCGTTTTTTCAAAGGTTAGATTTATCCCAATCATTATAGAGGATGTAATGGAAGGGTACTTTCTAATTGTTGAGGATATCACAAGAGATAAGCATACGGAAGAGATGCTATTGAAATCAGAAAAGCTTAATATTGTCGGTCAACTTGCAGCATCGATAGTCCATGAAATTCGCAACCCACTAACTTCATTGATGGGTTTCCTCCAATTAATGAAACATAATCAGGAAATTAATGAGCAATTTTACCAAATTATGATGGATGAAATGATGAGAATTAATTCCATTGCTAATGAATTACTAGTTTTAGCGAAGCGGAGGGAAGCAAAAGTAAAACCAGCAGATCTTGTTTCCAATCTAACAGACATCGTTCAATTAATGAATTCTCAAGCAATAATCCAAGGTGTTGAAATAGTGATGATTACAGAGAGTCCAATTGAAAATATTGAGTGTGATATTCAACAATTAAAACAAGTCTTCATCAATATTTTAAAAAATGGGTTAGAGGCAATGGAAGGTAGAAAGGGAGTTATTACCGTTCAGGTAAAAGAATTGAATGAAGATTATATTTTACTCTCTTTTGCTGACCAAGGGGTTGGCTTGTCTCCAGATCAATTAAAAAATTTAGGGGAACCTTTTTTTACAACAAAGGAAAAGGGCACTGGGCTTGGGATGCTTATGACTTACAACATTATCCATAACCATAATGGAAAGTTAGAAGTGGAGAGTGAAGTTGGACAAGGGACAGTTATAAAAATATCGCTTCCGAAAAAAGCGAATGGAATAACTACTCTAAAACAGACAGGAATGGGTCACGTATAGTCGTAATTATAGTTATCTTATAAATGTTTTAAAAAATACATAAATATTTGGAACCTTATTAATGGTAATACGTATTACAGGTAGAGTCATTATTAAATGGACTCACTTGAGTTAGAAAAGGGTGATGCCTATGGAATTATTTGGTATGCCGATTCAAAACATTTATTTAACGATACTCGTTATTGCATTTATAAGTACAATCTTATTTATGTTTTTTGGTGATTTTTTAGAAGGGGTAGGAGAAGGTATACCCTTTTTAAACCCAACCCTTATTTTAGCCTTTCTAACTTTCTTATCTGCAATCGGTTACCTTTTAGAATTACTGACATCTTGGAATAGCTGGCTTATTATACTTCTTTCTGCATTCGGTTCTTTCATTTTAACAACATTACTTAATGTTTTCGTGCTTGTTCCTCTTTCCAGTGCTGAAGAGTCTCTCGCTTATACTGAAGAATCTTTAAAAGGGAGACTCGGAACGACGATTATACCGATTCCTAAGGATGGGTATGGAGAAGTTTTGATTGAAAATACCTCTGGAAGAATTGCGAAATCAGCAGTGAGTTTTGAAGGAAACGAAATTGCTGAAGGGATTCAGGTTCTTGTCGTGGATGTGAAACAAGGAGTTCTTTACGTTACTCCATATGATGAAAAGAGTATTTACAAGCCGATAGAGTATTAGTTTTAGAATGAAAGAATTGAAAAATAGATAGTAGTAGGGGGAATCATATATGCCTGGATTATTTATTATTATTGGAATTGTAGCATTTTTACTTATCGCACTAATAGCTGTATTCGTATCGAAATACCGTACGGCAGGTCCTGATGAAGCTCTAATTGTTACAGGTAGCTTTTTAGGAAGAAAAAATGTTCATGTAGATGAATCAGGAAACAAAGTAAAAATTATACGTGGTGGGGGTACTTTCGTATTTCCAGTATTCCAACGTGCTGAACCATTAAGCTTACTTTCTAGTAAATTAGATGTTTCGACACCTGAAGTCTACACTGAACAAGGAGTTCCTGTTATGGCAGATGGAACGGCAATTATTAAAGTCGGAAGCTCTATTTCAGAAATTGCTACTGCTGCAGAACAATTTTTAGGAAAAACAAGACAAGATTTAGAGAACGAAGCTAGAGAAGTATTAGAAGGTCATTTACGTTCCATCCTTGGATCTATGACAGTTGAGGAAATTTATAAAAATCGAGATAAATTCTCTCAAGAAGTTCAACGTGTTGCGACACAAGATTTAGCGAAAATGGGACTTGTCATTGTCTCTTTCACTATTAAAGATGTTCGTGATAAGAATGGCTATTTAGAATCTCTAGGTAAACCGCGAATTGCGCAAGTAAAGCGTGATGCTGATATTGCAACCGCAGAAGCAGAAAAAGAAACACGTATTAAACGAGCTGAAGCTGAAAAAGAAGCGAAGCAAGCAGAACTTATCCGTGCAACAGAGATTGCTGAAGCTGAGAAAGAAAATCAGTTAAAGATTGCAGAATTCCGCCGTGAACAAGATATTGCAAGAGCTCGTGCTGACCAAGCATATGATTTAGAAACAGCTCGTGCAAAACAAGAAGTTACAGAACAAGAAATGCAAGTTAAGATTATTGAGCGTCAAAAGCAAATCGAATTGGAAGAAAAAGAAATTCTACGTCGTGAACGTCAATATGACTCTGAAGTAAAGAAAAAAGCAGATGCTGATCGTTATGCAGTTGAGCAAGCAGCTGCCGCTGAAAAAGCAAAACAAATGGCAGCAGCCGATGCACAAAAATATTCCATTGAAGCAATGGCAAAAGCGGAAGCAGAACGCGTTCGTATTGATGGTCTAGCTAAAGCTGAAGCACAAAAAGCACAAGGGGAAGCAGAAGCAGAAATTATCCGCCTAAAAGGTTTGGCAGAAGCAGAAGCAAAACAAAAGGTTGCAGAGGCATTCGAGAAGTTTGGTCAAGCAGCCGTTCTCGATATGATCTTAAAAATGCTTCCTGAATATGCAAAACAAGTGGCAGCTCCAATGGCGAATATCGATAAGATTACAGTAGTCGACACAGGTGGTTCATCTGATGCTAATGGTGGGGCAAACAGAATCACAGGTTATGCGACAAACTTGATGGCAAGCCTTCAAGAGTCATTAAAGGCTTCTTCAGGAATCGATGTTAAGGAGTTATTAGAAAACCTTTCTGGGAAAGGTAGAGTAGATCATTAATAGTATTAGTTTGAATTGAACCCTCACATTTGTGAGGGTTTTAATTTTTCACTCACCACGCGGATCATTTACCTCACCTATAAAGAGAATGAGACCTGAATCGTTATCTTCGATTAAAAATACAAACGGGCGGTTAACGGTCATCTTAACTGATTCCATAATGGCAGTCTCGACCATTCCCACTGAAGTTGCAGCCGCTGCTTCTGTTCCTTCTTCATTTACTAGAACAAAGCTTTTATGTTTTACCTCGCTAATTTTAATTCCACCATTTTTAACCATTTGACTAAAATCAGCATAGTTGGTAAAAGCAGTTGGCATACCTAATTCAATAAGTGCATCATTTAGCTCTACTTCATATTCAAATTGAAATTTTGGTAATTTCAATTGAACTTGTTGTAATGAAAATTGTTTTTTCCAGTTATTCCATTGAACAAATGAGAATTCTTTATAAAAGTCTTCTAAAGACTTATTTTCATTAGGAAGTAAGACATACATACTCATTTCATCATTTTCGTATGGAAGAGAAATTCCTTGGAATAAATCATTTTGAAAATAAGAGAACTTTTCATCTTGATACATAAAGTCATGATTGATTTGCTCACTATTAGTGAAAAAAGTATTTTGATAGGTCTGTTCCTTTTTAAATGGATGTTTCCAATCTCCTTTAAAGTATATAGCATTTATTAAATATGCTACTGTATCAGGTCTAATTTGTGTAAGCATATCTTTAATTTTTTGGTTAGTTGCGTCAGCTACCCAGTTATTAATCTTGTCTTTTGTTGCTGGATTCGTATATTCGACTTCCTCGACAGTAGCTCGATAATAATCTTTTACATTCTTTTTAAATGAATCTAGAAAAGGATACCCTTTTTGAATCCAAATTGAGTTCGCGATATTTAATGTAGCTCCATAATCACGATTGGAAACTCGATTTAAAAATGAGGCATAAGCACGATTGATCTCCTCTAATTCGAATGAATCGATATTTAATACTTTAGCCATTTCTTCTTTTGTCTCAGAATTTGCTCCATTGTAAGTCATTGCTAAAGCTAAATGAATGCTGATGGGGGAAATGAAGAGATTTCCCTCTTCATCCTCTTTATTCTGTAATAAATTAAAAAGTAAATCGAAAGCAAATTCATTTGAAGCATCGCTAATATTTTTATAGTCTTCTTTGTTAAAATTTGCTGAACCAGATGGTGTACATCCAGCAAGAAGAATGACCATGAAGAAGATAAATAATTTTCTTAACATAATATAAGACCCCCGTTTAAATTTTCTTACTTAGTCATTAGACGAAACTTATTCTGAATTAGTTTTTATTGTCGTATATAATTATTTTTAAAATAGAATTTATACAACTTTTTCGATATATGCCTCGTCAAAGTGTATGAAAGGGGGGCAACCGGTGAATAGAGATGAAACAATAGTTGAATTAATGGAAAACTATGGAGATCAAATTTTGCATTTAGCTTACTCTTATGTTCGAGATAAACAAATTGCAGAAGACTTAACTCAAGAGATTTTTATTAAATGCTATGAAAAACTAAATACATTTAAAGGAAATTCGTTAATTAAAACTTGGATGTATAGAATTGCTATTAATCATTGTAAAGATTACTTGCGAAGTTGGTACCATCGAAAAGTGTGGTTGACAGATACATTTCATCAAATTCTTGGAAAAAATGAGTCTACATCTGAGTCATACATTATACGAAAATTTGAAAATAAAGTATTGCTAGAAGCTGTATTCTCTTTACCGATCAAGTATCGTGAATTGATTTTCTTATTTTATTTTCACGAATGTTCCCTTAAACAAATTAGTGAAATCACAAAGACGAATATTAATACAGTAAAAACTAGATTATCACGAGGTAAGGCACTAATAAAAGAATATTTATCAGAAAGGAGGATATTGTATGGAGAAGAAATTGAGAGAGATCAAGAAAATCGCGCTGGATGGTGAAATGAGTCAGCTAAAATTCACCCCAAGGCTTAAAAATAATATATTGCTTGAAATTGAAAATAGAAAACGAATGTCAAAAAGAAAATTCAGTTTTGTTCCATTACTTTTAAGTTGTTTCCTTATTATTGGCTTAAGTGGATCAATATATATAATGCTAAATAGTTCTGGCAACATGAATGCGAGTTTTTATGACACAGCGAATATAGAGAATAATGATGATAGTAATGAAACTGCTTTAAGCAAACAAGAAAATATGGCACCGGGCAAAAAAAACGACCCAGAAAAAGCATCACAACCTAATAAAAATGGGGTTACCAAGCCCGAGGCAATGGTTAGTTTATATCCAGTTTATATTCCTAAAGGTTTTAAAATAAAGTCAACAAACAGTGATGGGTATACATTAGTCAGCAGTGAAAATGGAGAAGAATCAATTGATGTAACCACTCGCGACATTGGTGTTGGTGGCGATCATTTAAAACAAGTTTATATTTATCCAGGCATTAATATTATGATGGGGAAAGATGGGACCATTACACTTGTTAAATGTGATCAGGAAAATCTACATTTAATTAATCGCAGCCGTTTACCAAATGTGGAAATATTAAAAATCATTGAGGGGCATTTAGGGAGAAGTGATTCTATTCAAACCTTTCAAAGCAAAGATGTAGCGGTTTATTTAGATAAGATAAGTATCGCGAGTGAAAAGGAATATGAGCTAAAATATGTAGAGCAATTATCAGCAGAAGAACAAATCGAAGTTTATAAAGAAAAGTTAATCGGTCTATCCAAGCAAGAGGTAGAACAATTGCTTGGTCCAAATTATCAAGAGATAGATGATGAACGACTTGGGGATATTAATTGGAGATATGATTTTTCTAATCATCGGTCTTATTTATTTTATAAAGATACTGTAATTGATGCGGATAAGGTGTTTCATGATCTCGGAATGAAAATAATTCTATTCATAGGCTGGGATAAAAAAACAGATAAGACGAACTTTATCAGTATGTATTATAAAGATTCGAATGGGGATGTCCAATTTGAGTCGGTATCTGCAGAGGGGAATTTCAAGCAAATCGTTAATTCATCAAAAAAATAATAAAAAATCAGTGGACAT
>Ga0180215_1001890_pt1 | contig 22043 bp, 10 predicted proteins | sample eDN3rd37CBELigBY_FD_128871 | JGI IMG/M metagenome (GOLD analysis project Ga0180215, IMG submission 128871) | Enriched backyard soil microbial communities from Emeryville, California, USA - eDNA 3rd pass 37_C BE-Lig BY (version 2) (version 2) | ecosystem: Environmental > Terrestrial > Soil >... | reverse complement strand
GGGGGGCCGGGGCGCGGGGACGGGAGGTGGTGGGGTGGAGGCGGCGGTGGGTGGCCGGGGGTGGCGGGCGGGCCGCGGCGCGGCCCGCCACCGCTCTCACCGTCGTACGTCCAACTGTCCCTGGAGCAGGGTTGTCGGCCCGAAGGTGGGCCGCCCGAGCGGACCCGCGTCGACCCCGAACTTGCCGTCCAGCCGGTAATCGACCTTCCGCTCCGTGAGGAACTTGAGCGCCGCATCCGCGAGCGCCGGGACCTGCGAGAAGTCTATCGTCACGTCGATCGGGATCACGGTGTCCTGGTTGGCGCGCAACGGCAATCCGAGTGGGAGGTTCACCCCCGCGGCTCGTGCGCCGCCGAGGAGTAGGTCCCCCTCGACGTTGGTGAGGGTGAGCGAGAGCGCGTTCGGGTTCGAGACCCGCGACCAGATCCTGACCGCCGCTCCCCCGAGAGGCCGCTCGGCGGAAGGGCCGAGGAGCCTCAGCTCCGATGCGCGTCCGGGCTCCACCGCGAAGGCGGGCGGCTGGAGTCGGACGAGCTGCGAGACGGTAGCGCAGGAGGTGAGGAGGAGGGAGAGACAGACGACTGCGAACTGGTTACGAACGGTGCGCATGGAGCCTCGCGGAAACAGGTTACGTGGTCGATCGCCACAAATCTAGATCGCGGATGAGGGTCGTGCCAGTTGGTAGCAAGACGCGCAGTTCGGGGGAGGAGTGGTTTCCGTCGATGCACGCACCCTCGGCCTGTGCAAACCCTCCAATGCAGCGGATTCCACCCGCCGTTCCCTCCTCGCTTCTTGTATATCCACGCCATGAATGATTATCATTCACGACATGAATACCACATCCACTCAGCCGCATTCACCCACCCTCCCACGAGCCCTCGCCGGGACGCTGCGCGCAGCGCTAGCGGCGCTCTGCCCATAGAGGTCGAAGCCGCAGCTCGCATCCGCCCCGACGACGCGCGTGGACTCCGTGCGTTCCTCGCGGAGTACCCGTCCGATCCCTGCCCGGCATCATCCTGTACACGAGCGAAGAAACCTATTGGCTGACCGATGACGTACTGGTAGCGCCCTGGTGGAAGGTAGTGTAGAGATGATCGATCCGAACGAGCAGGAAGAGACGGTACGCCGGATCCGACGCAGCCGCATCGGGCCACTCGTCGCCTTCACCATCGCGTTCTTCGCTCCAGCCGTCGCGGGCGCACAGCACGTCGACGCAGCCGCGCCCACCGGGAACCCGACGGCCATGCGACCCGCCCCGGGCTGGGCCTCGCGGTTGCGGATCGACCTAGCGCTCCATCAGATGCGCGACGACCTCCTCGCGCCGCTCCGCTACGCCGGACCCGCACTCGGCATTCGGGGGGCGGTCGAGCGACGCTCACCGGGCACCGAGCAGGAAGCCCAACTGCGCATCGGCGTAGCCGCGGGGCTGAACCGTTATCGCCACGGCGCCTTCGCACTGTCGGTCGGCGGCTCGTACACATATCTCCGTCGGCTCGACCTGTCTCGTACCGGAGCTACGTCCGTGTTCGCGGGGATCGCCGGCTCCGCGCGCATGGACGACATGTACTTCATCCAGTGGGACGACGCGCACCTCTACTGGTTGACCAGCTATGCGATCGGCCCGGCGGCGCGCGTGCGCGTCCCTCTCTCCGGCGGCCGCGCGCTCACCTTCGACGCCGGAGCACCTCTGCTCGGCTTCGTGAGCCGCCCCCCCGAGGAGCGTTTCTACAAGGTGGATCCCTTGGTCTCTCCCTCGACCTGGTTCACACGGCCGCACCGGGATCTTTCGTTCGCCGCGTTCCCCGACCTCGCCGGGGTCGACTTCCGGATCGCCTACACCCGCTCCGCGGGGAGGAGTCCGACACGGCTGGTCTACGACGCGGTGTTCCGCACCACGCCGAACCCGCGGCGGGCCGTCGTCCTCGAGCAGGCGCTCGGGTTCGAGTGGACGCTCGGAGGTCGATGACCATGATCAGGGCGCTGCTGTCGGTCCTGTCGGTCGCCATCGTGCTGACGGGGTGTATCACCGAGCCCGCGTTGAAGCACCCGCACGATACCCATCCCGAGCTCCTCGACGACGGGTGGGAGGTGGCGACCCCGGAGGATGTCGGTCTGGACCCATCCGCGGTCGAAGCCGTCTACCGCCGCTTCTTCTCCGAGCACGAGCTCTACAACGCCCGGGCGTTGCTCATCGTGCGCGACGGCCGGCTCGTCGCCGAGGGGTACACCCGCGGGCCCGGCGACCGGTCCCGGCTCCATCACGTGCAATCCATCACCAAGTCGGTGACCTCGCTCGTCTTCGGGATCCTGCACGACGACGGGGTCTTCCCCGACGTCCACGAACCGCTCGGCTCGGTGCTACCGGAGTCGTCGTTCGGAAACCGGCCGGAGCCGCGGGAGATCACGCTGCACCACCTCCTCACCATGAGCTCCGGGCTGAAGCTGGACAACCATGGCTTCGCGGTCGAGCTCCTGATGCGCCAGCCGCGCAACCAGGATCGCTACCTCCTCTCGCTTCCGTTCTATGCGGCTCCCGGCGAACGATTCCGGTATCGGGACGCGGACCCGCAGCTCCTCAGCTACGCGATCCAGGCGCGTACCGGGAGGACGCTCGAGGAGCATGCGGTCGAGAGGCTGTTCCGCCCGCTCGGGATCGGGGACTACCACTGGGAGAATAACGTTGACGGCACGACGCTGGGAGCGCACGCACTCTGGCTGCGTCCGCGCGATCTGGCCAAGCTGGGTCAGCTCGTCCTCGACCAGGGCGTCTGGGATGGACGGCGGATCGTCTCCGCCGAGTGGATCTCACGGTCTACTTCGCCGCAGATCGAGATCGGCGACGACGACCCGGTGACCTCCGGTTTCTCGTATGGCTACTACTGGTGGGTCGTACCCGAACTGGAAGCTTTCACCGCGTGGGGGCACGGCGGGCAGTACGTCTTCGTGGTCCCCGGCGCCCGCCTGGTCGTGGTCTTGACCGCCTCCCCCGACAGCGACAACGCGAACGTCGGCACCGAGATCAAGGGCTTCCTACCGCTCGTGCGTGCCATCCTCGAGGGACTCGCGGACCACGCTTACGTTTCCCGGAGCCGGTGATGCACCGGTGCGGGGAACGGGAATGTGGCGTGTAGATCATCCAGTCCTACAGTCCGAACGAGGAGCCGTACCCGCTGGTCTAGGAATTCACGCCCAGCGCCACCGCGCCGTAGCCGAACCCGCCGTGGGCTTCGTTCCCGCATTCGTCGGCTAGTCAGATAGTCGCCCCCCCCCGCCTCTCGGTGCGGACGCGGCACCGCGAGCAATCGCCGAGGCACAGCCCTTGACATTTTCCCATATCGGAAACATTAATGTAAACATGGCGCGGGCGACCACTACCTCGGATGTCTTCAACGCGATCGGCGAGCCGCAGCGGCGGCGGATCCTGACCCTCCTCCGCGCGGGGGAGTTGGCCGCGACGGAGATCGCCGAGGAGCTCGACCTCGCGGTGTCGTCCACCTCGAAGCATCTGCGGGTGCTGCGCGAGGTCGGGCTGGTGCGTGTGCGGGACGAGGGGAGACAGCGGTACTACTCCCTGGACGCCACCGGGCTGCGCCAGGTGCACGAATGGACCGGCGGGTTCGAGCGGTTCTGGGCCGAGAGCCTCGACCGTCTCGAGGCGTACGTCGGGGAACTACAACGGAAGGAGGAGGACGATGCGTGTGGTTGAGGGAATCGAGCGGGAAGAAGACCGGCAGATCGTGACTACTCGCCTGATCTCCGCGCCGCGGGAGCTGGTCTTCAGGGCGTGGACCGATCCCCGGCACCTCGAGCGCTGGTTCGGGCCGTACGGGTTCACGACGACGACCCGAGTCTTCGAGTTCCGACCCGGCGGCGTCTGGGAGTTCGAGATGCACGGGCCCGATGGGACCGTCTTTCCGAACCTGATCGAATGGGTCGAGATAGTGCCGCCCGAACTCCTCAGATACCGGCAACAGGGGGGTCGCGATGACGACCAGAACGCCTTCGAGACGACGGTGACCTTCGCCGACCGCGACGGCGCCACGGAGCTCACGCTCCGCACCATCTTCCGGACCAAGGCGCAGCGCGACTACGTGGCGGAGAACTATGGCGCCGTGGAGGGGGCCATCGAGACGCTCGCGCGGCTCACTGCATACGTCGGTGAGATGGAGGGAACCGGGGCTTGAAGAAGCGCTCGAGTCGAGGGTGGCCGGGGCAGCTCCTCGTATCTGCTGCCCCGGCGTCCGCGGCGAGTGATATTCGATTGCCCCTCGCCCCAATCCTGGTCCACTATGCGGGTAAGTTTTCGAGCCTCTTGGGGGCGGGGATGAAGGCGCCGCCGACCCGGGACTGGGCGGGCGGCAGGTACCCCAAGCTACTGTGGGGGCCAATGTTGTTGTAATCCTCCCGCCAGTGGGATAGGGTCTCCCGGGCGTCGTCCAGGTCCAGGAACCAGTGTTGCGATAGACACTCACGCCGGAGGCTGCCATTGAACGCTTCGGTGTGTCTGCGGGGTGGTGTTGATGTAACATCCTGGCCGCATTTCCCATTTCATCATATATTCCGCTTGGGCCCGACGTAGTTGTCAAGCGTAGCGAAGGGGCGGATTGCTCCAGCACTACGCCGTCACCCCTTTTCGTGTCGCGCGTTCACGTACGCCGATCCGCCGGTCGGAGCATGCGCGTTACCTGCAATGCCCACCTCCCCCACTGTCGGTGGGGGCTCGTATTTTACCTACTCGCGCCACTGCACTGGAGGCGCGGTTCGCCATGGTAGTAGCGTCTGTTCCTGCGGTCGCTTCGATACCGAGTTGCATCGTCCCTTATCCGTAGTGATGACCCTAGAAGAGCTCCGGCCAAACGCCGTCGTTCGTGGGATCCTCCCCAATACCTCCGTAACAGTCGTTGCGGTTCAGTGGTTCGGGAGCCAGGCGGTCGAGTTGACCTACAAGGACCCGGAGGGCCGCACGGGGAACCGCCTCCTCTATCGTGGCGATGAGATCTCGCTCGAACTTGTCGGGGAGGGGCGTCCCTGGAGCTTCGATGCGGATGGCGCGCTCTTCCGGCTCGTGAGCGAGGCGCAGCGGATCCGGCTCGCCCACCTCTTCGACCCGGTGCTAGCCGTGCACACCTCTCTCGTCGAGCCGCTCCCGCACCAGATCACCGCGGTCTACGAGGAGATGCTCCCGCGGCAGCCCCTCCGCTTCCTCCTGGCTGATGACCCGGGCGCGGGGAAGACGATCATGGCGGGGCTCCTGATTCGGGAGCTGATCGCGCGCGGCGACCTCCAGCGCTGCCTCGTCGTCTGCCCGGGGAGCTTGGCCGAGCAGTGGCAGGACGAACTCTACCGGCGCTTCAACCTTCCCTTCGAGATCCTGACGAACGACAAGCTCGAGGCGGCGCGGACGGGGAACTGGTTCCTCGAGCAGAACCTCGTCATCGCGCGGCTGGACAAGCTCTCGCGCGACGAGAACGTCCAGGAGAAGTTGAAGGCGCCGGATGCGAGGTGGGACCTCGTCGTCGTCGACGAGGCGCACAAGATGTCGGCCACCTTCTTCGGCGGCGAGATCAAGTACACCAAGCGCTACCAGCTCGGCCGCCTGCTCGGTTCGCTCACGCGCCACCTCCTCCTGATGACCGCCACCCCGCACAATGGGAAGGAGGAAGACTTCCAGCTCTTCATGGCGCTCCTCGACGCCGACCGCTTCGAGGGTCGCTTCCGCGATGGTGTCCACGCCGTCGATGTCACCGACCTCATGCGGCGGATGGTCAAGGAGAAGCTGGTCAAGTTCGACGGCCGGCCGCTCTTCCCCGAGCGGATCGCCTACACCGTCCCGTACAAGCTCTCTTCCGCCGAGGCGCGGCTCTACAAGGAGGTCACGGAGTACGTCCGCGAGCAGTTCAATCGGGCCGAGGCGCTCCAGAACGACAAGCGCGCCGGGACGGTGGGCTTCGCGCTCACCATCCTCCAGCGCCGGCTCGCCTCCTCGCCCGAGGCGATCTACCAGTCGCTCCGACGCCGGCGTGAACGGCTCGAGTCGCGGCTGCGGGAACTCGAGCTCCTCCAGCGCGGGCGGGTCGAGGCCGCACTCACCTCGTGGGTCCCGGCCCTCGACGTGGAGGATGTCGAAGACCTCGAAGACGCGCCGGATGACGAACTCGAGGCGGCCGAGGAGGAGATCCTCGACAGGGCGACCGCAGCGCGCACGATCGACGAACTCAAGGCCGAGATCGAGATCCTAAAAGGGCTCGAAGCGCTCGCGCAGGAGGTCCGACGCAGTGGTGAGGACAAGAAGTGGCGCGAACTCGCCTCCCTCCTCGGCGAGATCTTCACCCCCGCCGCGATCACGAACCGCGTCGCCGAGCCGAGGCCGACTTACGGGAGCGCAGGCGTCCCCGCGCCCAAGCCATCGCCACGGCAGAAGCTGGTGATCTTCACCGAGCACCGGGACACGCTGAACTACCTCTACCAGCGGATCACCACCCTCCTCGGCCGGGAAGAAGCGGTCGTCGTGATCCACGGCGGGATGGGGCGTGAGGAGCGGCTCAAGGCCCAGGAGGCGTTCCGACACGACCCGGAGGTCCAGATCCTCCTCGCGACCGACGCCGCCGGCGAGGGGATCAACCTCCAGCGCGCGCACCTGATGGTCAACTACGACCTCCCCTGGAACCCGAACCGGTTGGAGCAGCGCTTCGGCCGCATCCACCGTATCGGCCAGACGGAGGTCTGCCACCTCTGGAACCTCGTCGCCGAGGAGACGAGGGAGGGTGATGTCTACCTCCGGCTCCTCGAGAAGCTCGAGGAGGCCCGGCGCGCCCTCGGCGGGCAGGTCTTCGATGTCCTCGGGAAGCTGCAGTTCGAGGGGAAGCCGCTCCGCGACCTCCTGATCGAGGCGATCCGCTACGGCGAACTCCCCGAGGTCCGCGCCCGGCTCGACCGCGCCGTCGAGTCCGCGATCGATCGGGAGAAGCTCCAGGAACTCCTCGAGGACCGCGCCCTCGTACCGGAGACCATGGACATCACCCGGGTCCAGAGGGTCCGGGAGGAGATGGAGCGCGCCGAGGCGAGGCGGCTGCAGCCGCATTACATCGAGTCGTTCTTCCTCGAGGCCTTTCAGCGGCTCGGGGGGACGGTGCGCCAGCGCGAGCCGCGGCGCTACGAGATCCGGCACGTCCCCGCCCTGATCCGGAACCGCGACCGGGTGATCGGGATCGGCGAGCCGGTCCTCCAGCGCTACGAGCGGATCGCCTTCGAGAAGGATCTGATCGCGCCGCCGGGCCAGCCCCTCGCGGCCTTCGTCTGCCCCGGTCACCCCCTCCTCGACGCGACGCTCGACCTCACCCTCGAGCGCCACCGCGACCTCCTGCGCCGTGGTGCCGTCCTCGTCGACGAGCGCGACCCAGGGGAGGAGCCCCGGCTCATCTTCTACCTCGAGCACGCGATCCAGGACGGAAGCACCACGCGGGCGGGGGAGCCGCGCGTCGTCTCGAAGAGGATGCTCTACGTCGAGATGACGCTGGACGGGGTGACACGCCACCTGAACTACGCGCCATACCTCGACTTCCGCCCCCTCGCCGAGGACGAGCCCTCGCCGGCCGAGATCCTCGATTCCCCGGCCTGCGCCTGGATCAGCCGCGACCTCGAACACGCCGCCCTCGCCTACGCGATCGAGAAGGTCGTCCCAGAGCACCTCGAGGAGGTCCGGTCCAGGCGGCTCGAGTTGATCGAGAAGACCCGCGCCGCCGTCCGTGACCGGCTGACCAAGGAGATCTCGTACTGGGACCACCGTGCCGAGGAGCTCCGCCTCCAGGAGGAGGCCGGGAAGTCCAGGTCGCGACTGAACTCGGGGGAGGCGCGGAAGCGAGCCGACGAGCTGCAGGCGCGGCTGCAGAAGAGGATGGCCCAGCTCGACCTCGAGGCGCAGATCTCCGCGCGCCCGCCGGTCGCCCTCGGCGGACTCGTCGTCGTCCCCATGGGGCTCATCGCCAAGCTCACCGGGCGCGCGCTCCCGACGACGGCCGCGCAGGTCATCGATACCCAGGCCTCCGCCGCCCGCGCCCGCGAAATCGTGATGGCCATCGAGAGGTCGCTCGGCAACGAACCGATCGACCGCGAGACCGAGAAGCTCGGCTACGACATCGAGAGCCGCGACCCGAGAACGGGACGCCTCCGCTTCATCGAGGTCAAGGGCCGCGTCTCGGGAGAGGATATCACCGTCACCCGGAACGAGATCCTCTACTCACTCAACAAGCCCGAGGACTACATCCTCGCCGTCGTCGAGTGGCTCCCCGACGGCGGACACCGCGTGCACTACGTCCGCGAACCCTTCGGGCGGGAGCCGGACTTCGGGGTGACGGCGGTGAAGTATGCCTTCCACGAACTGGTGGCGAAGGGGGAGGTGGTAAGGGAGGTCCTTTCGCCCGAAGCCGATCCGGCCGTCCCGAACGGTCCCCTTGTCCCCGGCGGCGGTGCAAGGTAATCTGAATTACCGTAATCCGGATTACCTTACTTGCGAAGTGACGTTATGTTCGTCGGGCGCGAACGAGAGCTGGCGGTACTGCAAAAGGAAATGGACCGACCGGGGCCGTCCCTCGTGGTCGTCTACGGGCGGCGCAGGGTCGGAAAGTCGACGTTGATCCTTCACGCGATCCAAGGCCGCCCGCACGTCTACTACCAGGCGACGAGGGTGACGGATCCGGACAGCCAAGCGCTCTTCCGCAGCCAGATTTCCCGCGCGCTCGGAGGCGACCCGGTCCTGGACGGCTTGACGGGCTGGGAGTCGCTCTTCGAGTACCTCCACCAGCGGGCGCGGTCGACGGCGCAAGGCCTGACCGTCGTGCTGGACGAATTTCCGTACCTGTGCGACGCGAATCCGGCCTTACCGTCGATCGTGCAGAAAGTCTGGGACCATGTGCGGGCGACCGGGAGTCCCCTCAACCTTATCCTCTGCGGTTCGTCCATTAGCTTCATGGAAGAGCTTCTGGCCGAGCGGAATCCTCTGCACGGCCGCCAGACCGCCGCGCTGGATGTCGGACCCCTCACTTATCGTGAAGCGGCCGGGTTTTTCCCCGGCTGGAGCGCGGAGGAGTGCCTGCGCGTCTACGGCGTCTTCGGCGGGCTCCCGTACTACCTCTCGCTCTGTCGGCCGGAGCGCACGCTGGCGGAGAACATCCTCAACGTGGTCCTGGCCGATGGCGCGCCGTTACGGGAGGAGCCGGAGCACCTCCTCCAGGCGGAGCTCCAGAACGTCGCACGGTACGCAAGTATCCTGCGCGCGGTCGCGGATGGGTGCACGCAGCGCTCCGAGATCATGAACCGGGTGCTGCCCAAGGGGGAGACCGGGACGAGTCTGACCCCCTACTTCCACAAACTCGAGGCGCTGCGGCTCCTGCGGGCCGAGGTCTCCCTCGACATCCGTGACCGGGACCGCGCCCGCAACGCCCGTTTCTACCTGGACGATCCGTTCCTCGCGTTCCACTTCCGGTTCGTCCTCCCCTACGCCTCCGCGTTGGAGGCAGGGCACGCAGAGGAGGTGTTGCAGGAAGCGATCCTCCCGCACCTCGATGAATACATGGGCGGTCGCTTCGAGGAGATCTGTCGCGACTGGCTCCGGCTGTACGGACGCGAGCGGCTCCCCAGTTCGGCACGCGAGGTTGGCCGTATCTGGGCCGCGGACTACGATATCGATGTCGCCGCCACCCTCCTGAACGGCGAACAGGCCTTCGGCGAGTGCAAGTGGTGGGCGGGCCCCGTGGGGCTCAACATCCTCGACCGGCTCCAGGAGAACAGCGCACTTACGAGGTACCGAAAGAGGGACCATACTCCCTGTTACCTCCTCTTCTCACGTTCCGGGTTCACGCCGGAGTTGGAGACCAAGGCGGCCGGGGACCCGAGGGTCGTCCTCATCGACCCCGAGCAGCTCCTGGATGAGCGAGTGAGTGGAGAGCATTCACCCGATGGCGTGCCCGTCGCGAGAGTATGAAACGGTTCGACCGATGACGAGCAGGCTAACGCGTTCCAGCGCCGATAACCCGACCTACAACGAATCGTGCCGAGCACTCATGCGGGTGCTGGAGGAGAGTGGCCACCATGTCGACGAGATTCGACTTATCGCTGCCGACCCAGCCGAAGTCCCGGCGGGTGAGCCGATCTGGACTGCGACATTTCAGACGTGGGCATGGCTCAAGATTCGGGGCGCGCCGATGGGACCACGATACCACGCCGCCGAGGTCGTGATTGGTGACGGCTGGTGTGCGGCGAACTCCTGCTGGAACGCAGACGACTGGGTCCTGGCGCCCTGCCCGAGCTCGCTATTGGCGAGGGTGCGAGAGGCCGATACGGACATTCTAGACCTCCTCATCCCCAACGATCCCGAGCCGGCCATCGAGGAGACCGCACCAGCGGTGGAGATCACCGTGGGGCCCGCAGCGGGGACCGATGAGGACCAGGACGACGAATCCTTCACGGTCGCTGAGCTGGGTCGACGTCGCACCTACGGCCCCGCGCCCTGGATGCTCAGTGCCTATCGCACACGCCTCGCCCGACGTTTTCGGCGCAGTCGTTTCGGTGAGATTATCGAGTACCCGACCGAGGTTGTGCCGAAATGTCGGAATTGTAGGTCAGGCAGGGCGAGTCTTGCCTGCATCAAGTGCCAAAGCACGGGGAAGATCGGGCGGCACAAGGATACGTGCCACTACTGTGATGGCTATGGTGAACACTACGTCTGCCTGAATCCGTACTGCTCTGCTTATCACGAAGCTTGGGCAAAGGACTTTGCGGTTCAGGATCTGAATCGATACGCAATCGAGGTCGCCGAGCGAAAAGTGGAGGTCTTGTCTCGTGCGGAAGCGGAGCGGGCGACGGTCCGATTCCAATACCGTCCACCGAATGGAAGGGAAAGCACGTGGGAGGTGCGTCCGCTCGGTTGGGACTTGAAGGAGCAGACGGGGAGGGAAATCCATGGCGTCCGCCCTGGCAACCTCTTCATCTATGCGGCATTCGACGTACCCATTTACAAGACGAAACGGTTCGCACTCGATGCCATCACCAAGATCGAGATCCTCGGCTCCGTGCCCGCGCGTGGTAAGATCGAGCGTTTAGGCCCCCTCGATGATTTCGCCATCGGAGACCTCGTGCTGCACCAGGTATTCGGATCGGGTCGGATACGTTCGCTCGAAGGAACGAATGAGAAGCCGCGCGCCATCGTCCATTTCACGAAGCACGGGACCAAGACCCTCGACCTGAATCTGGCGAGACTCAGTAGGATCGCGGCCAACTGACCACTTGGCGCAACGACGAAAAACGACAGGCCACTGACTGAACCGCAAATAAAGATGACACCCCACCGCAAGAAGCTCATCGAAGTCGCCCTCCCCCTCGACGCCATCAACGCCGCGTCGGCGCGGGAGAAGTCCATCCGCCACGGCCACCCGAGCACGCTCCACCTCTGGTGGGCGCGCCGCCCCCTCGCCGCGGCGCGGGCCGTGATCTTTGCCCAGATGGTGGACGACCCCTCCGAGTACGTGGACGAGCTCCTCGCCGATCCGGTGCTCCGGCACGCCGCGGAGGCCGAACTGCGCGCCCGCTGGGAGGTCTGGAAGCGCCGGGTCGCGGCGTACGACGACGCGCAGCGTCGGGGCGACGACTCCGTCCCCGAGCCCGGCCCCGAGCCGACCCTGGAGGAGTGCGCGGCCGACCTCGAGCGTCAGCGGCTCTTCGCGCTGATCGAAGAGCTGGTCCAGTGGGAGAACACGACGAACGAAAAGGTGCTCGAGCGCGCCCGTGAGGAGATCCGAAAGAGCTGGCGACGCACCTGCAGGGACAACGCGGACCATCCCCGCGCGGCCGAGTTGTTCAACCCGGACAAGCTCCCGGCCTTCCACGACCCCTTCGCCGGCGGCGGATCGCTCCCGCTCGAGGCCCAGCGCCTCGGCCTCGAGGCCTACGCCAGCGACCTGAACCCCGTCGCCGTGCTGATCAACAAGGCGATGATCGAGATCCCGCCGAAGTTCGCGGGGATGCCGCCGGTCAACCCCGAGGCGCGGAATGACCGGTCGCTCTTCAAGCGGGAGTGGAAAGGAGCCCAGGGCCTCGCCGAGGACGTGCGCTACTACGGGAAGTGGATGCGCGACGAGGCGGAGAAGCGGATCGGGCACCTCTACCCGAAGGTGAAGATCACCCCGGAGCTCGTCCGCGAGCGGCCGGACCTGAAGAAGTACGAGGGGCGCGAGCTAACGGTCATCGCCTGGCTCTGGGCGAGGACGGTCAAGAGCCCGAACCCTGCCTTCGCCCACGTCGACGTCCCCCTCGCCTCCACCTTCATGCTCTCCACCAAGAAGGGGAAGGAGGCCTACGTCGAGCCGATCATCGAGGGAGACAGCTACCGGTTCACCGTGAAGGTGGGGAAGCCGAAGGATCCGGAGGCGGCAAAGAACGGGACCAAACTTGGGCGGGGCGCCAACTTCCGGTGTGTGATGTCGGGAGCGCCGATCTCGGGCGATTACATCAAGGCCGAAGGGCGGGCCGGGCGCATGGGCGCGCGTATGATGGCGATCGTCGCTGAAGGTGATCGCGAGCGTGTCTACCTGCCGCCAACGCCGGAGATGGAGGAGATCGCGCGGAGTGCGCGGCCGGAGTGGAGACCTGAAGGCGACGTGCCAGCGCGGCTGACAGGCGGTACTTGCGTACCGTACGGCCTGACCACCTGGGGCGACCTCTTCACCGACCGCCAGCTCGTGGCGCTGACCACGTTCTCGGACCTGGTGCAGGAGGCGCGGGAGCGGGTGAAGCAGGACGCGATCGCCGCCGGGCTGCCGGACCACGGCCAGGGGCTGGAGGGTGGGGGGAGGGGGGCGGAGGCGTATGCGGAGGGGGTGGGGGTGTATTTGGCATTCGCGATCAATCGGATGGTTATGACAGGTAATAGTCTCGTCCGTTGGAACGCCGTGGGCCAGAAGGCTCAACACTGCTTCGGACGCCAAGCCCTTCCGATGATATGGGACTTCGCAGAGCCGAATTTTCTTGGCACCGCCACCGGAAGTATCGACGCGGCCGTATTCTACTCGTATGACCCTCTTAACTGGCTGCAGCCCAAGGTAGCTGGATTCAGCAAGCAACTGGACGCTGCGAACCAAGTCCTGTCACGCGGAAAGGTTGTGTCTACTGACCCGCCATACTTCGACAACATCGGGTACGCTGATCTATCTGATTTCTTTTACGTCTGGATACGTCATGTACTAAGATCGGTCTTTCCTCAACTCTTTGTAACGTTAGCCACTCCGAAGGCCGAAGAGCTGATCGCCTCACCATACCGCCATGGCGGCAAGGAAGGCGCAGAAGCATTCTTCCTCAACGGCATGACCAAAGCACTAGGTCAATTGGTGGACGAGACGCACCCGGCGTATCCGGTTACCATCTATTATGCCTTCAAGCAATCTGAAACAGACAGCGATGCAGCTACTACGAGCACAGGCTGGGAGACTTTCCTAGATGCGGTGACTCGTGCCGGCTTCGCGATTAGCGGCACTTGGCCGATGCGGACGGAAATGAGAACTCGGCAAATCGCCATGGGCACTAACGCCCTTGCCTCCAGCATCGTCCTCGTCTGCCGTTCGCGCCCCAAGGATGCCCCTATTGCCACACGGCGCGAGTTTGTGAACCGACTCAAAACCGAGCTCCCAGAGGCGCTGCGTCTCCTCCAGCACGGCAACATCGCGCCGGTGGACTTGGCGCAGGCGGCGATCGGCCCTGGGATGGCGGTCTTCACCCGGTATTCGAAGGTGGTTGATGCGGTGGGAGAGCCGCTCTCTGTTCGAGAGGCGCTGGCGCTCATCAACCAGGTGCTGGACGAGGTCCTGGCGGAGCAGGAGGGCGACTTCGACGCCGACACCCGCTGGGCCGTCGCCTGGTTCGAGCAGAACGGTTTCGAGGAGGGCGAGTTTGGGCAGGCGGACGTGCTGGCGCGGGCGAAAAACACAAGCGTGGCCGGGATGGTCGATGCGGGGATCCTCGCCTCGCGCGCCGGCAAGGTCCGTCTCCTCGCCCCCAGCGAGCTCCCCGCGGACTGGGACCCGGCCACGGACGCGCGCCTGACCGTGTGGGAGATGGCCCACCACCTGATCCGCGTGCTGGAGGCCGAGGGCGAGGCCGGTGCGGCAGACCTGGTGGCGAAGCTCGGGAGCAAGGCCGACGTCGCCCGCGAGCTCGCCTACCGGCTCTACACCATCTGCGAGCGGAAGAAACGCGCGCGGGAGGCGCTCTCGTACAACGCGCTGGTGCAAAGTTGGCCGGAGGTGGTGCGGTTGGCGGGGGAGGTGGGGGTGCAGAGTCGCGGCGCGACGGAACAGACCGCGTTGTTTTGACGAACCCGAAATGGTGCTGTGGCCATGAGCGCTGGATCGAGCATCGGCGAGGTGGACAGAGACGCTGCCCGTAACCGGGTCCAGCAGATCTTCCGGTATCTCAAGGAGCTCCACGAGCACCGGAGCCCTGTTCCGCGGCAGATCGACCAGTATCCGTTCGTATTGCAGCTCAACGAATTGCCGCAGCACGAGACGGTCGAGTTCGCCGGTATCCAGGGCGACTCTGCCCCCGGTGAGAGCGAGCCTGTCGATGCCGGGTTTATCCTGAAGGTACGCCGCCCTGATCTCACGCCCGCGCCGGTTCCCCCCGAACCGCTCCGGGACTGGATCACGCGTTGGGACGATCCTGAGCGAGAGCCTGGTGTGAAGGCCGTCCTCGAGACGACGGCGTCTACTGGCGAGCTCCAGCGCATCGGATTCGAAGAGGACGAACTCCGTGCCCAGCTCTGGGAAGAGTACCGCGGCCAATGGGATCTCTGGGCGGTACGGGAACGCCCCGCGCGTCGAGCCAATCGAGTCTTCGAGTGGTTCTTCCGGCTCCATTCCACCCTCCAACGTGAGGGCGAACAGCTCGAACTCGTTCTCGGCGATGGTATCCTCGGGTGGCATCTCGATCCTGCCCCGATCCATCACCCGCTCCTGCTGCTACGGCTCCAGATCGAATACGACCCGAGCGTCCCGGAGTTCATCCTCGTAGAGACGGAGAAACCGACGGAGTTCTACGCCACGCTCTTCCGTTCAGTCGACACCATCTCCCCGAAATGGCTCAATGACCTGAACGAAGAAATCGAATCCCAGGGGTACCACCCACTGGACGGCCCAACGACGTCCGGGTTCCTGAGGCGAGTCGCGGGCGGGCTGTCGGCTCAGGGCCGATTCGACCCTGAGAGTACAGCGGTGCGCCCCGGGGACGATCCCGTCATCATCCGTGCGCCCGTCTTGTTCGCGCGGCCCCGTTCCGAAGGATTTTCCGCCTTCATCGAACGTGCCCTCGAGCAACTCCGCGAGGGAGGGGGCGTCCCGCCCCTTTTCGGCAACATCGTGGGGATTCCCGTTGAAGAAGAGGTCGAGCCGGAAGATTTCGAGCACACCCCTCGGGGGGAGGAGCCGGAGCAGATCCTCTTCAGCAAGCACGCCAACCCTGAACAGGTGCGGATCGCGGAGTACCTGGAATACTCTCGGGGTGTGCTCGTCCAGGGGCCGCCGGGGACCGGTAAGACCCACACGATCGCCAATCTCCTCGGTCATCTCCTTGCCCAGGGGAAGAGCGTCCTCGTGACGAGCCATACATCCAAGGCGCTCCGGGTCTTGCGGGACCACGTCGTAGAGCCGCTCCGCCCCCTCTGTGTCAGCGTTTTCGACAGTCATAAGCGTAGCCAACGTGAACTCGAGGAGGCGGTCCAGACCATTGTCAACCGGTTGGGCACGACGGACAAGCACCGACTCGAGACGGAGGCGGGAGAGTACGCGAAGGAGAGAGCCGAACTCCTGGACCGGATCCGAAAGGGCCGGAAGGATCTGATCCGCGCCCGTGGAACGGAATACGATGATCTTGTACTCGACGGCCAACGGACCTCGCCGGCGGATGCGGCCCGTGAGGTCGCGACGGGTGTGGGGACACACGATTGGATACCGTCTCCGGTGGCTGAGTTCCAGCCTCTTCCCCTCTCTGTGGACGAGATCGGTGAGCTCTACGAGACGAACATCGAGATCCCGTCGGAGTACGAGCCCGAACTTCGCGATGATCTCCCGGAACTCGACGCTCTCCCGACACCCGCGGATTTCGGTCGGCTCCTCGACACACTCGAGGATTCATCGAAGTCGGCAGCGCACGATCGCGCCGAGCTGTGGCAAGGACCACCGAGTGCCGGGAACGCAGGCCGCCTGACGGCGCTCGCCGAGTCCATCGAGAAGGTCATCGGGAAGCTCACCGATGACGTCGAATGGACATTGGCCGTCGTCGCGGCTGGGATGCGTGGCGAGACGGAGACAAAGCCTTGGGAGGATCTACGTGACACCATCGACGCGGTCCTTCGCAGGGCACGCTCGGTCCAGCCAAAGCTCTTCGAGTACGGCCCCGAACTCTCTGATGAGATCGCCATCGAGGAACAGGTCGACACCCTTGGCGAGATCTCCAGCTACCTGGAAGACAAGGGCAAGCTTAGCAAACTCACCCTCCTTACGCGTCCTCGTTGGAAGAGGCTCCTGCAGGAGTGCCGTGTCGATGATCGCGAGCCGCGGACGAAGGAGCACATCGACGCACTCCTCGGTTTGGCGCTCCTCCAGCGCGATCGCGCCGCCCTCCGCCGGCGGTGGGATCGTCAGATGGCGTCGCTGGGCGCTCCGTCGGCTGACACATTGGGCAACGAACCCGAGAGGATCGCTGAGCAGTACGCCGGGAGGATCGTCGAGCTCCTCCACTGGGAGAGGGAGGCGTGGCGCCCAATCGAACAGGAATTGGACGAGGTCGGGTTACGTTGGAACGACCTCATTCGGGAGCAGCCGCCGAGGGTGGAGGCGTACGGAGATCTCCTCCGCATCCGGGAGGCATGCCGATCCGTCGTACCTCTCCTCCACGCTCGTGCGGCGGCATGCCGCTCCCTGGAGATCGAGGGGCGTATCCTCGAGTTCGCCAACCGACTCGCCCCGTATGGCGAGGTCCCTGTAGTCGATCGGCTCCGTAGGGCCATCCACACCCGGGATCCAGAGAGCTACGAGACAGCGTACCGCCATCTTACGGAGCTCTGGCGCCACAAGACGGCTTGGGAGAGGCGTCGGCTCCTCCTCTCACGCCTCCGTGCGGCCGCACCGGAGTGGGCCCGTAGGATCGAGGAGCGAACGGCCCCACACAATCACAGTCAGCCACCGGGCGATCCGGTCGCGGCCTGGCGCTGGCGCCAGTTCAATGACGAACTCAACCGCAGAGCGGAAGCCGATCCGGACAAGATCACTGCAGAACTAGAGCGGCTACAGAAGGCGCTCCACGAGGTCACGGCCAAGCTGATCGAGTCGCGCACCTGGGCGAGGCAACATGCGCGTACCGGGCTGGCCGAGCGGCAAGCGCTGATGGGCTATCGCGATGCAGTCAAACGGATCGGCCGCGGTACGGGGAGGCGCGCCGCCATCTTCCGCGCGGAGGCCCAACGCCTGATGAACGAGTGCCGGACCGCGGTCCCCGTCTGGATCATGCCGCTCAGTCGAGCCGTCGAGACATTCGATCCACGGACAACCCGCTTCGATGTGGTGATTATCGACGAGGCATCGCAGTGCGACGTCATGGGCCTCCTCGCCTTCTTCATCGCGGACAAGGTCCTCGTCGTCGGTGACGATGAACAGGTGAGCCCGTCGGCGGTCGGTCAGAAGGTGGATGTGATCCACCAACTCATCGAGCAACACCTCGACGGGATCCCCAATCGGAAGCTGTACGACGGCCAGATGTCCGTCTACGATCTCGCCCAGTCGTCCTTTACTCGCAACTTGCGACTGGTGGAGCACTTCCGCTGCGTACCGGACATCATCGAGTTCAGCAACCAGCTGTCTTATCAGGGCGAGATCAAACCGCTCCGAGACGCGAGCAGCGTCGAATTGACGCCGCACGTCATCGAGCACGTCGTCGCCTCGGGGTACGAGGAACGCAAGAAGAATCGTCCGGAGGCGTACGAGATCGCATCGCTCCTGGCGGCCGCGATCGAACAACCGGAGTATGCCGGAAAGACATTTGGGGTCATCTCCCTCCTTGGGGATGACCAGGCCCTCTTGATAGAGAAGATCATCCACGAGCGTCTGTCACCTCAGGTGGTCGAAGACCGCGAGATCCTCTGCGGCAATGCTGCGCAATTCCAGGGGGACGAACGGGATGTCATCTTCCTCTCTATGGTGAAGTCCCGACCCCTGAACGGTGGGCCACTCTCGATGCTCTCCGAGGGTTATTTGAGCAGCAACAAGAAGCGGTTCAACGTTGCCGCGAGCCGCGCGCGGGACCAGATGTGGGTGGTCCACTCGCTGAACCCGTCGACCGATCTCCAACCTGGCGATCTCCGGCTCCGCCTCATCCAGCACGCGCAGAATCCGAACGGAGTCATCGAAGCGACGCGCCGCGCACAAGCTCGGGCTGAGTCAGAGTTCGAGCGGCGGGTCATCGAGCACCTCATCCGGGAGGGCTACCGTGTCACGCCTCAGTGGTGGGTCGGGTACTACCGCATCGACCTCGTCGTTGAAGGTCCGGATGGCGCCAAGGTCGCCATCGAATGCGATGGGGACCGTTACCACCCGAGAGAGAAGCTTGTTGAAGACCTAGCGAGACAAGCGGTCCTCGAGCGGCTGGGGTGGCGCTTCATCCGAATCCGGGGGAGCGAATTCTTCCGTGACCCGGAATCGACGATGCAACGCGTATATACTCGCCTGGCTTCACTCGGCATCGAACCGGCGGGTCAGACGGTGACTGAACCTCCTACCTCCACCGACCTCATCGAGCGGGTGCGGCGCCGGGCCGCTGAGATCCGACGGGAGTGGGGCGTCGAAAGTGGATTCGAGCCGAATGAGGAGGCCGAGAGCGATTCGGAGGCCCCGGTCGGACCATCGAGCCTCGGCGCCTCGGACGCCGTAGCGCCCCCTACGGGGCAGATTACACTCGAACTCGAAGAAGACGACGACGCCGGAGCCCCGGGACCGGTAACGTCGCAGTGTCCAGTCTGTTTGCAATCGGACAAGAAGTTCCTCCTCTTCCGGGGCAAGGACATCTGTGAAGAGTGCGTGGATCTGCTCCTCCGGGATGACCCGACCGTGCCCGCGACCACGCGGGACTGGAACTGAAATCGGCGTGGAGCGGTGCTGACGACGCCTTCGACCGTCGCATGGCACGGACTCCACCTCAACGAACCCAATGACCTGGATTACGATCAACCATGGCCCTGACCAACCGTGAACGCGTCGGCCGCGCCCTCGACCTCCTCCGGGACGGTCTGGCGCCCTTCGTCGAGCGTGAGTTCACAAACGTCTACAAGGACCGCGCGGCCGAGGAGGCCAGGCGCTTCGTCCAGGACGACCGGCTGAACCTCGACCGGCCCTTCGCCGATTGGGACGTCGCGCCCCTCCTGAGATTGATGTGGGAGGCGTGGAACGATGTCTTTCGCCGCACTCTCGGCCACACCGAGCGCTCGCTCGTCAGCGAACTACGCGACATCCGCAACCGGTGGGCGCATCAGAACGCCTTCTCGACCGACGATGCGTACCGTACCCTCGACTCGGTGACCCGCCTCCTCACGGCGGTCTCCGCGCCGCAGGTCGAGGATCTCGAGAAGTCGAAGATGGAGCTCCTCCGGGTGCGCTTCGAGGAGCAGGCGAGGAACGAACGGCGCCGGCAGTCGGGCGGCACCGTCGAGAGCCAGGCCATCGGGTCGCTCAAGCCGTGGCGCGAGGTCGTGCAGCCGCATCGGGACGTGGCGAGCGGCCGGTACCAGCAGGCCGAGTTCGCCGCGGACCTCTGGCAGGTGCACCTGGGCCAGGGCTCGGCGGAGTACCGTGACCCGGCGGAGTTCTACCGTCGCACCTTCCTGACCGAGAGTCTTAGGCAGCTCCTCGTCGGCGCGGTCAGGAGATTGACGGGGACGGGCGGCGACCCGGTCGTCCAGCTCCAGACCAACTTCGGCGGCGGGAAGACGCACTCGATGCTCGCCCTCTACCACCTCTTCTCCGGCGTCCCACCCACCGAACTCCTCGGGATCGACGGCGTGCTCCAGGAGGCGGGGGCGACGGAGCTTCCCTCGGTGCGGCGTGTCGTCCTCGTCGGGAACAAGATCTCGCCCGGCAACCCCGTCACCAAACCCGATGGGACCGTGGTCCGGACCCTCTGGGGCGAATTGGCCTGGCAACTCGGCGGGGCGGAGGCGTACGAGCGGATCCGCGCGGATGACGAGCGGGCGACGAACCCCGGGGATGCGCTCCGCGAACTCTTCGACCAGTATGGCCCCTGCGTCATTCTAATCGACGAGTGGGTCGCCTACGCCCGGCAGCTCCACGACGAGAGCGACCTTCCGGGGGGGAGCTTCGAGACGCAGTTCAGCTTCGCTCAGGCGCTGACCGAGTCGGCCAAACTCTCGAAGCACTGCCTCCTCGTCATTAGCCTACCCGCCTCCGATGCCGCCTCCGGCCCGTCGCAGGCGCCGGTCGACGATGTCGAGGTCGGTGGTCAGCGGGGTCGCGAGGCACTCAAGCGGCTCCAGAACGTGATCGGGCGCGTCGAATCGTCGTGGCGCCCGGCCACCGCCGAGGAGGGCTTCGAGATCGTCCGGCGCCGGCTCTTCGAGCCGATGGTCGACTCCAAGCAGTTCGTCGCCCGCGACAACGTCGCCCGCGCCTTCTACGACCTCTACCGGACACAGAGCCAGGAATTCCCGCCCGAGTGCCGCGAGGCGGACTACGAGAAGCGGCTCAGGGCGGCCTACCCGATCCACCCCGAGGTCTTCGACCGGCTCTACAACGACTGGGGCACGCTCGTCAACTTCCAGCGCACCCGCGGCGTGCTGCGGCTCATGGCCGCCGTCATCCATTCCCTCTGGGAGAAGGGCGACCGCAACCCGCTGATCCTCCCCTCGACGCTCCCGATCGACGATGAGCGCGTCCGCTTCGAGCTGACACGCTACCTCTCGGACAACTGGACGCCGATCATCGAACAGGACGTCGACGGCCCGAGTTCGCTCCCGCTCCGGCTGGACAACGAGGTCCCGAACCTCGGCAAGCTCTCGGCGGCCCGGCGAGTCGCACGGACCGTTTACCTCGGCTCAGCGCCGACGACCGGCGCGGCGAACCGTGGGCTCGAGGACCGGCGGATCAAGCTCGGCTGCGTCATGCCCGGCGAGTCGCCCGCCGTCTTCGGCGATGCGCTCCGCCGCCTCGCCGCTGCCGCGACCTACCTCTACCACGACGGCGCACGCTATTGGTACTCGACCCAGCCGACCGTCACCAAGATGGCCGAGGACCGGGCCGAGCAGCTCCGACGCGACCCGGACGCGATCGCGCGCGAGATTGAGCGCCGCCTCAGACAGGACCTCCAGAAACAGGGTGACTTCCTCCGCGTGCACCCCCTCCCCACCTCGGGGCAGGACGTAGCCGACGACCTCGAGGCGCGCCTCGTCGTTCTCGGACCAGATCACCCGCACAGCCGCGATCGCGAGACACCGGCACTCGCCGCGGCGAAGGCTATCCTCGAGTCACGGGGCACACAGCCACGCCGATTCCGAAACACCCTCGTCTTCCTCGCCGCCGATCAGACTCGCTATCAGGATCTCGACGAGGCCGTGCGCAGGTACCTGGCCTGGAGATCGATCCTCGACGAGAAGGAGCCGCTCGATCTATCGCCACACCAGGTCCGGCAAGCCGAGACCCAACTCCAGGCGGCCGATGGCGCCGTGACCGCGCGGATCCCGGAGACTTACCTCTGGCTCCTAGTCCCCGTCCAACCCACGCCGCGCGACCCGATCGAGTGGCAGTCGATCCGCCTCACCGGCCAGGACGCCCTCGCCGTCCGCGCGAGCAAGAAGCTCCGCCAGGAAGAACTCATGGTCACGCAGCTCGGTCCCGCTCGCCTGAAGATGGAGCTGGATCGCGTACTCTGGCGCGAAGGCGACCACGTAGCGATACGCCAACTCGTCGAGGACTTCGCGAGCTACCTCTACCTCCCACGGCTCC
>Ga0180215_1001889_pt1 | contig 22049 bp, 21 predicted proteins | sample eDN3rd37CBELigBY_FD_128871 | JGI IMG/M metagenome (GOLD analysis project Ga0180215, IMG submission 128871) | Enriched backyard soil microbial communities from Emeryville, California, USA - eDNA 3rd pass 37_C BE-Lig BY (version 2) (version 2) | ecosystem: Environmental > Terrestrial > Soil >... | reverse complement strand
CACTGACCTAAATGATAATAAAGACAGACCCTGTCAGGTAGGGTGGCACATTTACGGAGGGGATAAATTCGGTCGAGGAGTTTCTTTGTTTCATTTGCAGCCTGCACGTTCGGATAAGGGCCAAAATACTTCCCATTGTCTTTTTTTACTTTTCGCGTAATGATGAGACGAGGGTGCCGTTCTGAGGTCAATTTTATAAATGGATAGCTTTTATCATCTTTTAACATGACGTTGTATTTAGGGTTGTATTTCTTAATCAAGTTGATTTCTAATAGTAAAGCTTCCATGTTGGATGACGTCACGATATATTCAAAATCCTCGATTTCATTTACAAGCCTAAGTGTCTTTCCATCATGAGAACCGGTAAAATATGAGCGTACACGATTTTTTAAAATTTTCGCTTTACCCACATATATAATGGTTCCTTGCCTGTCCTTCATTAAATAACACCCCGGCTGTCCAGGCAAAAGCGCAAGTTTATTCTTAATCGTTTGATTCATGGTGTACACCCCCCATTTTAAAAAAATCAACTAATCGTTCTGTTCTTCAATATTTCTATTGTACCATTTCAGTGGCATTTAAATCTTCTTGGTAATTAGAGGCATCTATTTTCCCGATAAGACTTTTGAAAACTTCCTTCGGGCAATTAGAGCCTTTCTATTTTACCTTCAAGCCTATCGTTAACCTCGCTCGGTCAATTACGGCCCCTTTATTGACCGTTTAAGACTTTTCAAATCCTGTTCGGTCCATTTAAAGCAGAATCTTCGACTTCATAAAAAACACCGGCGGGATTCCTCCCACCGGCCGTTTTATCTTAAACGTGTTTATTAAGAAGTTCAGCTAATGCTTCTTTTGGCTGATAACCTACTGCTTTATCAACAACTTCTCCATCTTTTAGAACAAGCAATGTTGGAATGCTCATGATTCCAAACTTTCCTGCTGTTTCTTGGTTTTCATCAACGTCAACCTTAACGATTTTCACTTTGTCACCCATATCTGCATCTAATTCTTCAAGAACAGGGGCGATCATTTTACAAGGTCCGCACCATGTTGCCCAAAAATCAACCAAAACTGTACCTGAACCTGTTTCATTCGTGAAACTCTGGTCAGTTGCATGTGTAATAGCCATATTAAATTCCTCCTAATAACGATATTATCGTCAGTATATCACCGTTTACAAAGTGATGCTATTTATTTGTTTCATTACTATTTTACCCGCTTTAAAATCTATGTATCCCTTAAAAAGCAAAAGGAGAGTGGGCCAATTTCTTATGCCCACCCTTCTTAATATCCTTTTTTACCCTATAGATTAGGAATGCACTTTTAATTTTTTGAATTCTTCAGTAAGCATTGGAACAACTTCAAATAAATCGCCAACGATTCCGTAATCGGCTACTTTAAAGATGTTTGCTTCAGGATCTTTATTAATGGCAACAATAATCTTGGAGTTTGACATACCTGCAAGGTGCTGAATTGCTCCGGAGATTCCACAAGCAATATAAAGGTCAGGTGTTACAACTTTACCTGTTTGACCAATCTGAAGGGAATAATCGCAATATTCCGCATCACAAGCACCACGGGATGCACCAACCGCTCCTCCTAGTACGCTAGCAAGTTCTTTAAGTGGCTCGAAGCCCTCTTCACTCTTCACGCCACGTCCACCAGAAATAACTACTTTCGCTTCAGAAAGATCCACACCTTCAGTTGCTTTACGTACAACTTCTTTAATCACTGTACGAAGGTCTTTAATGTCGACCGCTAAAGTTGATACATCACCTGAACGGCTTTCATCTTTTTCAAGAGGTGCGATATTGTTTGGACGAACTGTCGCGAAAATAAGTCCGTCAGTAACAACCTTCTTTTCGAACGCTTTTCCTGAATAAATTGGGCGAGTAAAAACAAGGTTGCCGCCTGCTTCTTCAACAGCAGTTGCATCAGAAATTAAACCTGATTCTAGCTTACTAGCAATTTTAGGAGCCAGATCCTTTCCAAGTGCTGTATGACCAAGAATTAGTCCTTCAGGATTCTCTTGACCAATGACCGCCATTAACGCTTGAGAATATCCATCTGTTGTATATTGAGCTAACTTGTCACTTTCAACAGCAACAACTCTGTCTGCTCCATATTGTACTAGCTCAGCTCCAAGCGAGCTTACATTTTCACCAAGTAATACTCCAACTACTTCTCCACCTTCTGCCACTGTTTTAGCTGCAGATACCGCTTCAAAAGATACATTTCGCAGTGAACCATCGCGAACTTCACCTAATACCAATACTTTTCTACCCATTTGAATTACCTCCTGCGTATATTCTCGTTCATCCGAAATTTAGAATCAGAAAGTTTGCCTTACAAGTGTGATGATGCTAGACAACACTCAGTTCTTTTTAGTCGTATTTATTAGACTACTTTTGCTTCTGAGTGAAGTAATTGAACTAGCTCTTTTACCTGATCTGCTAAGTCACCTTCAAGTACTCTTCCTGCTTCTTTTTGAGGCGGAAGGTAAATCTCAATTGTTTTTGTTTTAGCTTCAACATCATCTTCATCAAGGTCTAAATCATCTAACTCAAGCTCTTCAAGCGGCTTTTTCTTCGCCTTCATAATCCCTGGTAGGGAAGGATAGCGTGGCTCATTGAGGCCTTGCTGAGCAGTAATTAAAAGTGGAAGGCTAGTCTCGATTACTTCGGAATCCCCTTCAACATCTCTTGTTACAGTTACATTTGTTCCATCGATTTCTAAATTTGTAATCGTTGTAACATAAGGAATATCTAGAGCATCTGCTACACGTGGACCAACTTGACCAGAACCGCCATCGATGGCAACGTTACCAGCAAGAATTAAATCTACCTCTTTATCCTTGAGGTATTCAGCAATAATTTTTGCTGTTGTAAATTGGTCGCCCTCTTCAACATCGTCCTCAGTATTAATTAACACAGCTTTATCTGCGCCCATTGCAAGGGCAGTACGAAGTTGTTTTTCGCCTTCTTCAGTTCCAACTGAGATAACAGTTACTTCTCCACCATTCGCATCGCGAACTTGGATTGCTTCTTCAATCGCATATTCATCATAAGGGTTGATGATAAACTCAGCACCCTCTTCATTAATCTTTCCGCCGGAAATCGTAATCTTTTCCTCAGTGTCAAAGGTTCTTTTCAATAAAACGTAGATGTTCATTATTTCCCCTCCTAAGAATTCTAACTTTCATTTAGTTCCAAAGATTGAAAAAAGTCAGGTTAAAAAAATATATTGAAAAATAAGCCGTTTATCTACCTTTAAATTCTGGCTTACGTTTCTCCAGAAATGCAGTAATACCTTCTTTGGCATCTTCAGAAACAAACACTTCTCCAAATAGTTGTGCTTCTTTCTTAACACCCTCATAAAATTGACCAGTTTTTGCATAGTTTAATAGATTAAGAGTTGCCTTAACGGAGATTGGGCTTTTTTGCGCTATTTTCTTCGCCAATATGTAGGCGTTTTCAAGAATGTCTTCATCAGAGTACGCATGATTTGCCAGACCATATTGAACAGCTTCCTGTCCTGTGATTGGTTCACTCGTAATCATCATCTCAGCAGCTCTAGCAGTTCCTACATATCGAGGGAGTCTTTGCGTGCCGGCAAAACCAGGAATCAATCCTAATTGAAGCTCGGGAAGACCTAGCTTTGCATTTTCCGTGACTAGACGGATATGGCAAGCCATTGCAAGCTCAAGCCCACCGCCTAAAGCGGCACCATGGATGGCAGCAATGATTGGCTTTGGAAATGACTCCATCCGTTCGAAAACTTTTTGACCATTTTCAGAGAGATTCTCAAATCCGTCCCCTTTAATAGTCGTAAATTCTTTAATATCCGCGCCTGCTGAGAAGAACTTTCCTTCCCCATGAATCAAAACAACTCTAACTTCATCATTGTTTTCAACTTGATCCAACACAGCTGCAAGATCGGTAATTAAACCAGAAGAAAGTGCATTGGCTGGAGGACGGGTAATCGTGATTGTTGCTACCCTTTCCTCAATTGCCCATTTTAGATTTTCCACATGTTCCCCTCCTTTTCCCCTGCTTTTGTCTCCACTAGCAGAGTGACATTATGTGTTAATTACCTGCTGTTTGATAGCCACATCCGTTTACAAGCATTTGATGCAACGGCCCTGCTAAGGATAGGAGGTCATATTTTGCATCACTCATTACCCAAGTTGTTACCGTTTCATCTATTGTTCCGAAGATCATCTGTCTTGCAAGTCGCACATCAAGGTTTTTACGAAACTCATTTCGCTCAATTCCCTCTACGACAATCTTATCAATCAGCTTAAGATATCCTTTTAGAACGTCATTAATTTTTAGACGTAAGTCCTTGTTGGATTGTCTTAATTCTAGCTGAGTAACGATGGCAAGATGACTATCCCCGGCCACCCATTCCAAATGTGATTCTACCAACATTAATAACTTCTCCACTGCCGTAGTTTTTCCTGCTATTTTACCTTCAATTAATTCAATAAAGTTACCCATTTTTTCCTGGAAGAGGGAGATTAATATATCTTCTTTATTCCTAAAATATAAGTAAATGGTACCGTCAGCTACTCCAGCCTGTTTTGCAATCTTTGAAACTTGTGCCTGATGATAGCCCTTTTCAGCTATAACAACCACAGCCGCATCAATAATTTGCATATACTTCGGTCTATTCTTTTTCATTTTTTCACCCCTCTCTTGCCAGGAAAATGTAAGTTTATAGAGGATACCTTACTCCTCAATGTTATGGTAGTTTAATAAATGAATGAATCATCATTCATAATTTTATAATAGTATCAACATACTTATCTGTCAAGAATATATAGCCTTCTTTTCGAGGCTAATCCAAATTTTCAATACGAAAAGCCCATTTCGGCTTTTCATTATGCCTGCTTTTTATCGTCCGTCTCTTGCTTGGCTTTTTCCTCTTCCACTAAAGTTCTTCGTAAAACTTTCCCTACTGCTGTTTTTGGAAGATCTTTTCGGAATTCATAATACCTAGGAACTTTATAGGCTGCTAGATGTTTACGAGCAAATTCATTCAACTCTTCTTCTGTTACAGTATGCCCTTCTTTTAACACTATATAGGCTTTAACAGTCTCTCCACGATAAGCATCAGGAATACCTGCAACAGCTGCCTCCATCACTGCCGGGTGTTCATATAAAATTTCTTCTACCTCGCGAGGATAGATATTGAATCCCCCTGCGATAATCATATCTTTTTTACGATCAACAATATAAAAGTAACCTTCTTCGTCCATATACCCAACGTCACCTGTAAGGAGCCAGCCATCCTTTAAAACCTCAGCGGATTCTTCGGGACGGTTCCAGTACCCCTTCATGATTTGAGGACCAGACACAGCTAATTCACCAATTTCTCCTTGTTCAAGAGGTTCTCCTGTTTCTAAAGACAAAATTTTTGCATCGGTAGATGGGTACGGCACCCCTATGCTCCCTGCTACAGGTTTTTTATCCCAAAGGAAGTTAGAATGAGTAACAGGTGAAGCTTCCGTTAATCCGTATCCTTCAACTAAACTTCCGCCGGTCAATTCCTCAAATTTCTGTTGTACCTCAACTGGAAGTGGAGCGGAGCCACTGATACAAGCATTGATTGACGAAAGGTCATATTTCATTAAATCAGGATGATTTAACAGTCCAATATACATCGTGGGCGCACCTGGAAATAGGGTAGGGCGTTGTTTTTCAATGGTTTTTAAAATCGTGTCTACATCAAACTTAGGAATAAGCACCATCTTTTGCGCCTGCAAGACAGAAAGAATCATCACCGTTGTCATGCCGTATACATGAAAAAATGGGAGAACTCCTAGGACCACTTCTTGGCCTGGTTTGGATTTATAAAGCCAAGCTCCACACATCGCCGCATTAGAAACTAGATTTTCATGCGTAATCATAACCCCTTTTGGAAAACCAGTGGTACCCCCAGTGTATTGCAATAAAGCAAGGTCTTCACTAAAGTCAAACTCATGCATAGCTAAACTTTTTTGGGGTTGCTTTAAAATCTCAGTAAGTAAATGATTGTTTCCTTCATGCTTAACATTTACAACGATTCCATTTTGCTTTTTCTGGATAAAAGGATAAATCAAGTTTTTAGGGAATGGCAAAAAATTTTTGATAGCGGTTACAATTATATGTTCTAAGTTTGTTTGGGCTTTAATCTTAGAGACACGTGGATACAACAAATCAAAAGCAATGATTGCTTTTGCACCGGAATCTTTCATCTGATATTCTAATTCTCTCTCTGTATAAAGTGGGTTCGTTTGTACGACAACTCCACCTGCGATTAAAACCCCAAAATAACTAATGACACCTGCAGGCATATTCGGGAGCATAATTGCCACCCGGTCCCCCTTTTCAATCCCAAGCGATTGCAGGTAAGCTGCTACTTTGTTGGCAGATTCATAGAGCTGCCTGTAGCTCATTTCCTTTCCCATAAAATGAATCGCAATTTTATCAGGATAGTCTCTTGCTGTTCTGTTTAAATATTCTTGTACCGGTATTCCCTCAATATCTAGTGTCGCAGGAATTTCTGGTGGGTATTGCGCTAACCATGGTTTCTCTGACATAATAAAACCCCCTTTTAAGTTATTATTCAGAATATTTATATGTTTCTTTTTTATTATAATATGCGGATAATTTATTGACAATTAGAATAATTAATATTTACTTATGATGCTTGGATATAAAAAGAGGCAACCTCTTTGGTCGCCTCTTTTATAAAGAATATTAATATAGTTTTATTTAAGCTAGAAACAAGATATAAACTAACCCTAATAACACAAACAATCCTGATAACACCATTAAAACTTTTGCTAATTTCTCCAACTCATTCTCCCCTTATCAGATGCCTGCTCCAATGACATAGCTTAAACCAACTGAAATAATCAATGAGATTAGGCCAACTGCTCGGTTGTCATTCTGAATCTCTATATCAATATTAAACTTCGGGGTCAAAAATTCAAAGATAAAATACCCTATTAGGAGGAGGATAAATCCAAACACTCCCCAGCTAATCATACTAAGTAAAGAATCATGTTGAGCAATGGAGTGGCTGAAAATATTTGCTACCCCAAATATTTTCCCACCTGTCGCCATTGCTACCGATAAATTTCCATTTTTAATTTCTTCCCAATTACGATACTTCGTTACGATTTCAAATATAGCTAGAAAGACAATGGTGCAAAGTATGACTACACTGTAATAACCAGCTGTCATCACAAAATCATTTCCCCAAAATCGATCCATTGAACTCCCCACCAATCATTTAAATTCGACGATGGTCACTCCAGTACCACCTTCACCCGCTTCTCCAAAGCGAGCTCTTTTAACAGAACGATGGTTTTTTAAATACTCCTGGACGCCACGCATCAAAGCACCTGTCCCTTTTCCATGGATAATCGATACTCTAGGATACCCAGCTAGTAAAGCATCGTCGATATACTTTTCCACTCTCATTAATGCTGCTTCATAACGTTCTCCGCGTAAATCTAACTCAAGTCCAACATGAGAGTCTCTTCCTTTAACCATCGCAACCTGTCGTACTTCCTTTGGTTTTGGAGTTTCGATATATTCCATATCGCTCTCTTTTACCTTCATTTTTAAGATCCCGATTTGCACTTCCCATTCTTGGTCGGAACTCTTCTTAATCAAATGCCCTTTTTGACCAAAGGTTGTTACCTTCACTTCATCACCGGGTTGAAACTCATGCTTAGGTGCCTTTGCCTTAGTCGTTTTTTTAATGCTCTTTTCAGGAGCTGCTTCGGCAAGCCGTCTTCTAGCATCAATAAGTTCATGCTCTTTTACTTCCGCACTTTTTTCTAGCCTTAATTTCCTTAAGTCACGGATTACATCTTCAGCTTCTTCTCTCGCCTTTTCAACGATTACAGCTGCTTTTTCCTTCGCTTTCTCAACTAACTCATCTTTTCGATCATAATAAGCAACCATTTGTTTTTGCAAATCTTTATGGAGCAATTCCGCTGCCTTCAGAAGCTCATGGGCTTCTTCCGCTTCTCTTTCCGCAAGACGCTTACTTGTTTCAAGGGATGCAATCATGTTTTCAACTTGATTGCTATCAGCACTTATATATCCTTTTGCTTTTTCAATAACGGAATCATTCAAACCTAATCGCTTGGAAATTTCAAAGGCATTACTTCGACCAGGAACTCCAATTAATAATTTATATGTTGGGCTAAGTGTTTCAACATCAAACTCAACACTTGCGTTAATGACCCCTTCACGGTTATATCCATAAGCCTTCAATTCTGGATAATGAGTGGTTGCAATCACCCTTGCACCACGTTTGTAAACCTCATCAAGAATGGAAATCGCAAGCGCAGCTCCTTCCTGTGGATCTGTTCCTGCCCCTAGTTCGTCAAATAACACTAAGCTATTAAAGTCAACTCGCTTTAAGATATCAACAATATTGACCATATGCGAAGAGAAGGTACTTAAGCTTTGCTCAATTGATTGTTCATCGCCAATATCAGCATATACGGCATCGAAAACGGCAATTTCTGAACCATCTAGTGCTGGAATTTGTAGACCAGCTTGGGCCATGAGCGTACACAACCCCAGGGTTTTAAGGGTGACTGTTTTCCCACCAGTATTCGGACCGGTTATTACAATCGTTGTATAGTCCTCCCCCAGTGTGATGGTATTCGGTACAATCTCTTCTTTAGCAATCAACGGATGGCGAGCCTGAAACAATTTGATAATTCCTTTATCGTTCACACTTGGTTTCGTTCCTTTAATTTTATGGCTATAACGCGCCTTTGCAAACATAAAATCAAGGTCAGCAAGTATTTTTACAATATGAAGTAGTTCATCATGGTACTCCCCTACTAGGAGAGAAAGTTCAATCAAGATTCGTTCTATCTCTTGATGCTCTTTTATCCGGATTTCTTGTAACTCATTGTTCAGTTGTACAACCGACTGCGGCTCAATGAATAATGTTTGTCCTGACGAACTTTGGTCATGGACAATCCCACCATAATGACCACGATATTCTTGCTTTACTGGAATAACGTAACGGTCATTACGAATGGTAATAATTGCATCAGAAAGCATTTTCTGTGCATTTGAAGAACGAATCATGCTTTCTAGACGCTCGCGCACTCGCGCTTCCCTGGTTCGAAGTTGTTGGCGTAGAGTACGCAGCGCATCACTTGCACTATCAAGAACTTCACCACTTTCATCAATCGCTTGCTTAATTTTATCCTCAACATCTGCTAAGACGATGATTTCTTCCGTAAGCACTGTTAAAATTGGCAACTCTGTTTCTTCAGCCATATCGGTGATGAATCGTTTCATTTGTCGGCTTGCGTGGACAGTACTGGCCGTTTGGTTAAGCTCATGTGGGCTTAGCATCCCTCCGATTACAGCCCTTTTCACATGTGGACGGATGTCGTATATCCCACCGAGCGGTACATTTCCTTTTAATCGAAGAACTTTTGCTGCTTCATCCGTTTCTTCTTGTAACCTTACGACTTCTTCATAATCCGTAGATGGTACAAGATTTCTTGCCCTTTCTTGTCCTAATGGGGATGAGACATGTTCTAGCATCTGGTCTCGAATTTTATCAAATTCAAGTGTTTTTAACACTCTTTGCTGCAATGGTATAGCCTCCTTTTTTGCGAGGGCTCGGCTTTATTTGTTACGCTGATGAAGAAAATCAAGCAAGTCTTTTAAGTCCATTGCATTTAAAACGGAACTTTCTTTAATCCATCCTTTTCTAGCTGCCGATACCCCAATACTCATATGTTCAAGTGTTTCCATCTTATGAGCATCTGTATTTATTACGATTTTCACTCCTGCTTCTTGAGCTTTTCGAAGATGTTCTGAAGCAAGATCAAGCCGATTTGGATTTGCATTTAATTCCAAGGCGGTATTACTTTCCTTCGCTAACTGAATCAGCATATCTATATCCACATCATAACCATCTCGTCTGCCAATCAGCCGACCAGTAGGATGGGCAATAATATCAACATGAGGATTAGTTAACGCATTTCGTAAACGGTCCATAATTTTTTCTCTCGGTTGTGCGAAAGACGAATGAATTGACGCAATCACCAAATCCAAATCCGCTAACAACTCGTCGTCAAAATCTAGACTTCCATCTGGCAAAATATCCATTTCAATTCCAGTTAAGATAGTAAAATCATCGTATTTTTCATTTAGCTTGCGCACTTCCTCTATTTGCTTGCGAACTCGCTCAGGTGTAAGTCCGTTTGCTACTTTTAAGTACTGAGAGTGGTCCGTTATCGCCATATACCGATATCCACGTGCTCGGCACGCTTCAGCCATGTCTTCAAGTGAATGCGCTCCATCACTCCAAGCTGAGTGCATATGCAGATCACCCTTGATTGCTGGTAAGGTGATTAAATTTAAATCCTCTTTATACTGCTCTACTTCGCTCCCATCTTCACGTAACTCCGGTGGAATAAAAGGCAATTTAAAGTGGTGATAAAAGGCTTCCTCTGTTTCAAAGGTAAGAACGTCTCCTGTTTCTACGTTCTCTACGCCATATTCACTAATCTTTTCACCTTTTTCCTTTGCGAGTTGTCTCATCCGAACGTTATGGTCCTTTGACCCTGTAAAATGATGAAGAGCGGTACTATACTCTTCTGGTTCGACTAGACGGAAGTCTACACTTACATCATAATCGAGTGCAAACGTAAGCGAAACCTTTGTATCTCCAGACGCAATAATTTCCTTAACTTTTGGTAGTTCCTCTAATTGTTCTTTCACCTTTTTTGCATCAGACACAGCCAAGATAAAATCAAGATCCTTAATTGTTTCCCGCTGGCGACGTAAACTCCCAGCTCGTGAATACTTTACAATCCCTTCCATCTTATCTAAATAAACTTCAAGCTGCCCAGCTATTGGGAGCATATATGCTAACGGTAAGCGTTCTGGCCGTGTGCCGATGGTTGCTAGTGCAGCGAGAATTTTTTCTTCTGATTTTTTGCCGAATCCAGCAAGCTCTCGAATTTTTCCTTCTTCACAAGCTTGCTTAAGGCCGTCTGCGTCTTCAATCCCTAATTCCTTATGTAATTTGGAGATTTTTTTGCCTCCAAGTCCTGGTACTTGAAGCAATGCGACTAGACCTCTTGGTACTTCTTCCTGAAGTTCTTTTAAAGCGGTAGAAGTTCCTTCGTTTATATATTCATCAATCACAGCAGCTGTTCCTTTTCCTATCCCTGGTAAGGCCGTTACCTCACCGATTTCAGCTAAACTGCGATCATCTAATTCTAAAGCATTTGCCGCTTTTCTAAACGCAGATACTTTAAAAGGATTTTCGCCCTTTAGCTCCATATAAATTGCAATGGTTTCTAGCAGTTTGACTACGTCCTTTTTATTTGCTGACATGTTTACGCACCTGCCTTAGTTTTTCTATGAATAATTAGATGTTGATTTTCAATCTAGGCTAGCTGTTCGCGAGCGTGCCGGGAGCCTGGCCAACTACAGCGCTTGTGAAGTCTCCTGCAGGAGACTTCGTACATTCCGCTCGAATCAAACTTGTTTAAGTAAGATGCTAAAGCTTCCTTATTAAAAATCACATAATCAGCTCTCCATATATTTTATAGAAAATAGATGATAAATGAAATTCAAAAGAAAAACTTCTCCACTTGAGAGAAGTTATGCTTCGAACCACCATTGTTTCAGTTGTTCAGAAAATATTGGGGTATGTTTTATGATTCCACTGGCAATGATTGAATCATTGAGTGGTCCCTGAATTATATCGATTGGCAATAATGCTACAATATATAATAGAATAAACAGGGAAAGGTAAACTTCGACGATTCCAAGTATGCCACCAGCCCAAACATTCAAAGTCTTTAAAACTGGTAAATTGGCAACAAAGTCGAACATGGTCCCGATAATTTGAAGCAAAATTCTTACCGCAAAAAAAATCGCGACAAATGCGATGGCGCGGTAATAGGCATCCTCTATATTAGGATTATCAAATATCATTTGCATATTTCCACTACCAAAGGTTGGATATGGAATCCACAGGGTCAGTTTCGGAGCAATTTGGTCATAATAAATATAAGCAATAATAAGAGCAATAATAAAACCAGTCATGTGAATGGCTTGAAGGATAAAACCCCTTTTTAACCCTATAAAAAAGCCAATGACTAATAAAAATAAAATCGCAATATCAAGCATGATTGTTTCATTCCTTTAACCGTTGAATTTCTGCTTCAAGTCGTTCTACGCGATCTTTCACCTTCAGATAGTCATTTACCGCGTTAACTGCTGTCAGTACAGCTAATTTATTTGTATCAAGTATAGGATTCATAGAGCTGATTTCCCGCATTTTATCATCTACTAAAGAGGCGACTAGCCTGACATGACTAGTACTTTCCGTTCCAACTATTGTGTATTGCTGACCATATATGTCAACAGTTGTACGTGTTTTTTTTGTGTCTGACAACATTTCCGCCTCCATTCGTAAGAATCCTATTCTATACTATAACACGAAGGAAAAAAGCAGGAAAGTCGGAAACTGTCATTTCAAGTCAAGTTTTTTGTAATTATCTTATTATATCATTTCGTTACATACTTAAGGAGGTTCATTCAATTGGGGAATTCTGTTATTAAGGCAACCACTATTGAAATCAATAAAATGAAGGAATACTATAGTCGCTTTCTTAGCGAAAAGGTGCCACCAGGTGGTGTGTTTACCGCCAAAACACCTTCTTGTGCGATAACGGCCTATAAGTCTGGAAAGGTATTATTCCAGGGGAAAGACGGCGAGGTAGAGGCCGCTAAATGGGGGTCACCTGAAGCATCACAAAAGGTGGAGAAAAAAGCATCCGCCTCACATTTACCAGCAAACTTTCGTTCTATGTCTGTAATCGGCTCGGATGAAGTCGGTACAGGTGATTTCTTCGGTCCCATTACGGTTGTAGCAGCGTATGTGAGAAAAGAGGATATCGAGCTATTAAAGGAGCTTGGCGTTCAGGATAGTAAAAATTTAAAGGATGATAAAATTATTGAAGTGGCCAAACAGCTAGTTAAATTTGTCCCCTATAGTTTACTAACTTTACATAATCCTAAATACAACAAAATGCAAGGCTCAGGTATGTCTCAGGGGAAATTAAAGGCATTGCTCCATAATCAGGCCATTCAGCATGTTTTAGATAAAATCGCTCCTGAAAAACCTGAGGCCATTCTTATCGATCAATTTGCAAAGGAAGAAATTTATTATAATTATTTAAAAGGACAACGAACAGTAGTGCGAGATAAGGTTTATTTTAGTACAAAGGGAGAGAGTGTCCATTTAGCCGTAGCAGCCGCTTCCATGATTGCTCGCTATGCCTTTGTTCAACATATGGATAAATTAGGTCAGAAGGCTGGATTTGTGCTACCAAAAGGTGCAGGAGCTCAGGTTGATGTTGCAGCAGCTCGGTTAATTAAGAGCAAAGGAGCCGATTGCTTACCTGAGTTTGTAAAACTTCATTTTGCCAACACGGATAAAGCAATGAAATTAGTGAAGAAGGGCTAAATACGGGTTAGTAGTGAAAAAGGAGTTTGCGAGTACTTACTAGAAGAGTAGCGCAAACTTCTTAGCATTTAGACAGCGATGGCCTAATTGATGACCTAGGTATTTTCTATTTCCTCCAGATAGGTCATCTATCCACCTGATTGGTGACCCTTCTCTTCTGCTTTCCCTCCACTTAGGGTACCTATACAACCGATTGGTGACCCTTCTCTTCTGCTTTCCCTCCATTTAGGGTACCTATACAACCGATTGGTTATCTTTCTCTTCTGCTTTCTCTCCACTTAGGGCATCTATACACCCGATTGGTTACCTTTCTCTTCTGATTTCCCTCCACTTAGGGCTTCTATACACCTGATTGGTTACCTTTCTCTTTTCCTTACCCTACAGAAAGGGCACCAAAGATATTCTCTGTAATCCCATAATATAAGAAGTAATCTAAGATCTAAAAACTTAACACTAATTCATTTACCTCCCCAAAAAAAGAAGAGGAAAACCCAAATAGTATCTTTAAAACACTACCAGGATTTCCCTCTATTCCGTCTTAACCCCTCAATACTGCTCCAGCCTGTTCTTCAACAGCTTTCAACACTTTTTCATGGGTTTTGGTTACATCTTCGTCTGTAAGTGTTCTTTCAGGATCGAAGTACTTTAATGAGAAGGCAATGGATTTCTTACCTGCTTCCATTCTCTCTCCTTCATACAAGTCAAACACATAAACATCTTTCAACAGTTTGCCGCCTGTTTCTACAATGATGCCTTGTAGCTCAGCAGCTGATTTATTTTTATCGACCACAAGTGCAATGTCTCTTGTAATCGATGGGAAGCGTGGAATCGCTTCATACTGAAGTGGCTCAGTGCCTGCTTCTAAAACAGTCTTTAAGTTCAGCTCAAACACATAGGTCTCTTTTAAATCCATGTCTTTTTGAACGGTAGGATGAACCTGACCTACAAAACCAATTGCTGCTCCGTTAAGGGTTACCTCAGCTGTACGTCCAGGATGCATCCCTTCTTTTTCTGCTGCACTGAAACTAATTTTTTCCGTCAAGCCTAGTTTCGTGAAAAGTCCTTCGAGAATACCTTTGATAACGTAAAAATCAACCGGCTTCTTTTCGCCTTGCCACTGATGATTTTCCCAAAGACCTGTGATAGCAGCTGCTAGATGCTCCTCTTCTTCAGGGAGATCTTCACCTTCGTTTTTCAAGAACACAGCACCTGTTTCATAAACAGCTAAGCTATCATTCTGACGTGCTGTATTGTACTTCAACACCTCAAGCAATTGTGGAACAATACTTAGGCGAAGAAGACTACGATCCTCACTCATCGGCATCGCCAATTCAACTGGCTGACGCTTCTCCAAGGCAAATCGAGTTGCTTTCTCTCGGTTTGTCAGAGAATACGTAATTGCTTGGTAAAGACCTGCTCCTTCAAGATAGCGGCGAACGAGACGACGCTTTAGCTGGTACTCAGACAAACGACCTGGTGTTGCGGCTCCCTGCGGCAACGTTTTTGGTACATTGTCATAGCCATAAAGACGAGCAACTTCCTCAATTAAATCTTCTTCAATTGTAATGTCTCCACGGCGTGTAGGAACAGTTACTGTAATCGTGTCGTTATCGACTGTTGATTCAAACTGTAGACGTGTAAAAATCGCTTCTACTTCCGCCATCGCTAACTCTGTTCCAATCACGGAGTTAATTTTCTCGAGCGTAACAGAAACAACTGCTGGCTCTAGAGTTAAACTATCTGCAGTAGCTGTGCCGTCTAGAACCTCTCCACCGGCGTATAAAGCCATCAGTTCTGCTGCTCTTTCAGCCGCTGGGCGCACGCGTGCAGGATCAACGCCTTTTTCATAACGAGAGCTTGCTTCGCTACGTAATCCATGGTCCTTCGATGCTTTACGAATCACTGGTCCAGTGAAATATGCGGATTCAAGTAATACGGTTGTTGTATCTGCGTTCACCTCGGAGTTTGCTCCACCCATTACTCCAGCTAAAGCTACAGGTACACTGCCATTTGTAATCACAAGATGATCTTCAGTCAACGTACGCTTCGCATCATCAAGAGTTGTAATTTCTTCGCCTTGTTTCGCACGTCGGACAAGAATTTCTTTTGAACCTAGTAGATCATAATCAAATGCATGGAGAGGCTGACCATATTCAAGCAAGATGTAGTTGGTAATATCGACGACATTATTATGCGGACGAATTCCCGCTGCCATTAATCTTGTTTGCATCCAAAGTGGTGATGGCCCGATTTTTACATTTTTAATCACTTTAGCTGTGTAAAGTGGATTATCTTCTTTTGCTTCGACACTTACTTTGATATAGTCTTCAGCCTTTTCAGTGGCAGAAGCTGTCTTAGGCTCAGGTAATTTCACAACCCGCTCAAGGATAGCTGCTACCTCATAGCCAACACCAAGCATACTTAGGCAATCCGCGCGGTTTGGTGTTAAGCCTAGCTCAAGAATCTGATCGTCTCTTCCAAGAAAAGCTAAGGCATCTTGACCAACCTCAGTATCTTCAGGGAAAACAAAGATTCCTTCTGAGAATTCCTTTGCAACTAGCTTCGCTTCAATTCCAAGTTCTTGAAGGGAACAGATCATACCGTTTGATGCTTCCCCACGAAGCTTTGCTTTTTTGATTTTAAAATTGCCTGGTAGTACAGCACCAACAGTTGCAACGGCAACCTTTTGACCCTTTGCGACATTCGGCGCACCACAGATAATTTGTACAGGCTCTTCCCCGCCGATATCCACAAGTGTTTTGTTGAGCTTTTCTGCGTTTGGATGTTTTTCACATTCCAACACATGGCCGACAACAATTCCTTTTAAACCTTCGTTTAATGTCTCGACTCCTTCAACTTCAATCCCACTTTTGGTAATCTTCTCTCCAAGTTCTTCAGCTGAAACGCCGGTTAAATCCACATATTCCTGTAGCCATTTATATGATACAAGCATTGTTATTCCTCCTAATCCCTATTCAGTTACCGAAAATTGCTTTAAGAAACGGATGTCATTTGTATAGAAGTGGCGAATATCATCGACGCCGTATTTTAGCATCGCAATTCGTTCAGGTCCCATTCCGAATGCAAACCCTGTGTATTTTTTTGAATCATAGCCAGCCATTTCCAATACATTTGGATGAACCATTCCCGCACCAAGAATTTCAATCCAACCTGTTCCTTTACATGTGCTACAGCCGTGTCCGCCACACATTTTACAAGAGATATCCATTTCTACAGATGGTTCTGTGAAAGGGAAGAAACTTGGACGAAGACGAATTTCACGATCAGCTCCGAACATTTTCTTTGCGAAAACATCAAGTGTTCCTTTCAGGTCACTTAAGCGAATGTTCTCATCAATCACAAGACCTTCAATTTGTGTGAACTGATGGGAATGAGTTGCATCGTCATTATCGCGGCGATACACTTTTCCCGGACAAATGATTTTAATCGGTCCTTTTCCTTGCTTTTGTTCCATTGTTCTCGCCTGTACAGGTGAAGTATGGGTACGAAGCAAAATTTCCTCAGTGATATAGAAAGAGTCCTGCATATCGCGAGCTGGATGACCTTTTGGAAGGTTCAATGCTTCGAAATTATAATAGTCCTTCTCTACCTCTGGTCCTTCAGCAACTGTATAGCCCATTCCGATAAACAAATCTTCAATTTCCTCGATGATTCTTGTTAGTGGGTGATGATTCCCTTCTCTAACAGGTCGACCTGGTAAAGTAACATCAATTTTTTCAGCAGCAAGCTTTTGCTCAACAGCCGCCTTTTCAAGCGCAATTTGCTTTTCTTCAATTGCTCCGGTAATCATATCGCGAACTTCATTCGCAAGCGCACCCATTTTTGGTCTTTCTTCAGGAGATAATTTTCCCATCCCCTTTAACACTTCCGTAATTGGACCCTTTTTCCCAAGATAGGAAACGCGAATATCGTTTAGTTCTTTTAAGTCAGCAGCTTGGGTAACTTTTTCAAGTGCTTCAGCCTGCAGTTCTTTTAATCGCTCCTGCATGTTTAAATCCTCCTTCAATTTTAGGCAAAATAAAAAGACTCCATCCCTATAAAGGGACGAAGTCTGGTTTCGCGGTACCACCCTTTTTAACAGGCAATACAAATATGTATGGTCTGCTCACTTCATTCGGATAACGGCATATGCCGGTGCATCTTTACATTCCATTTGAATGGTCCCGATGCCAGCTCTGGAGGTGAATTCACGTATCTGTACCATAAAAATGCTTCCAGTCTGATGGCATTTTCTCCCTTTAATGGCCTTTTGACAGCTACTCTTCTCCGTCAACGCTTTTAATCATTTTTGCGTTTATTATAGTATATTCTTTCCATTGTGGCAAACCCATTCTAAAAAAATGTTCGATTTAGGCGATTTTTAGATAATAAAGCAAGACTCCCGTAGCAACCGCAACGTTTAAGGATTCACTTTTACCTAGAATAGGGATGTAAAGGTTTTGGTTCGTCTTTGCCAATAAATCTGGGCTTACTCCGCTCCCTTCATTGCCGACAAGCAGAGCAAATCTACCACCTGCCTCTACCTCCTTAAAAGTCGTTGCGTTTTCTAGTGCAGTCCCATAAATTGGTGTGGCTTGTTCCTTGAGTTTATCCACCCACACATGAAGGTCATCACTGATTACTGGTAAATGAAAATGACTTCCCTGTGCGGAACGAAGGACTTTTGGATTGTAGATATCCACGCTTCCTTTTCCTACGATTACAGCATCAACTCCAGCGGCATCGGCAGTCCTAATCATCGTACCAAGATTGCCTGGGTCTTGAACAGAATCGATTAATAAAAAGGTCTTCCCTTCTGCATTTACAGACGAAGGCTGCTGACAGACAGCAAACACTCCCTGTGTTGTTTCTGTATCTGCTAATGATCGTGCGATTTCATCTGTCACTTTGACAACAGGAACAGAACCATAATCAAGCCCTGGAGGCAAATCAACCTTTTCCTCTAAAATAATGGTTTCAATCTCTGCTTTGTTTTTCAATGCTTCTTCAACTAGATGAAAACCCTCTATGATAAATGTTTTCGATTTATCTCGTTCTTTTTTCGTAAGTAGCTTCTTCCACTGTTTTACCTGTGGGTTTGTTGCCGACTGGATATATTTCAACCAATGACACTCCTCTTCTTGTTCATCAATTTTTTTATTATAACGTAATTTTTTTACATAATAAAAGCAAATTTGTTCATCCTATATTTAGATTAAGGTTTTGAAAGGAGATTTTATACATGAATTTGAATTTACGTAATGCGATTATCCAAAATGTTACCGGTAATACACAGGATGAGCTTAAGGATACAATTGTCGATGCAATTCAAAACGGAGAAGAAAAGATGCTCCCTGGTCTAGGTGTTCTGTTTGAGGTCATCTGGCAAAATGCATCTCCTGAGGACCAGCAGGAAATGCTGTCAACATTGGAGAATGGGCTAAAAAGATAGTTAGATGCTTCACTTCCCTCGCCTTATTGCCGGGGGATTTTTTATTGGGTGGACGATAAACGCGGCATTGGTTTCCGCTCCAGTATAAAATCACAAATGTACATAACACAAACATTGCATACTAAAAGGGAGCTTACACTAAGCTCCCTATTCCCTATTAATCAAAAGTAATTTTATCGACTGTATCTTGATCCAGGCGTTTAATGACTTCTACAATCAACTTTACGGCATTTTCATAGTCATCGCGATGAAGAATTGCTGCATGAGAGTGAATATAGCGAGTTGCGATTGTAATGGATAGGGACGGAACTCCACGATGAGTCGTGTGAATTGCACCGGAGTCTGTTCCACCACCTGGGATTGCATCAAATTGGTAAGGGATGTTCAGTTCATCGGCAACATTTGTGACAAACTCACGTAGACCTTTATGGGATACCATACTTGCATCATACAGAATGATTTGTGGACCATCACCCATTTTACTATTTGCTTCTTTTTCGGAAATTCCTGGAGTGTCACCAGCAATTCCAACATCAACTCCAAATGCAATATCCGGCTGAATCGCTTGTGCAGAAGTACGAGCTCCACGAAGACCGACTTCCTCTTGAATCGTTCCAACTCCATAAACTGTGTTATTTAAGTTCTCATCTTTTAACTGTTTCATCACATCGATAGCAATTGCACATCCGATGCGGTTATCCCAAGCTTTTGCTAGGAGCATTTTCTCATTGTTTAGCACCGTAAATTCAAAGTAAGGAACAACCATGTCTCCAGGAGATACGCCCCAACCCTCTGCTTCTGCACGACTAGTTGCACCAATATCGATAAACATATCTTTAATTTCTACTGGCTTTTTACGAGCCTCAGGAGATAGGATATGAGGCGGCTTGGATCCAATCACACCTGTAACGTCTCCTTTGCTTGTCACGATCGTCACGCGTTGTGCCAGCATGACTTGTGACCACCAGCCTCCTACTGTCTGGAAGCGAACAAATCCTTTGTCATCAATGCGAGTGACCATGAAACCTACTTCGTCTAAATGGCCAGCAACCATGATTTTGGGACCTGTTTGCCCCTTCCTAGCAATTAAGCTACCTAGTCCGTCAACGGTTAATTCATCTGCATAAGGTGCTATGTATTTGCTCATAACCTCGCGAACTTCACGCTCGTTGCCGGGAATACCTCTGGCGTCGGTTAAATCTTTTAGCATTGTTAATGTTTCATCTAATTTAGCCATTATTTCGACTCCCTCAATATGTAGTTTTCGATTTTAATTATACAGAAACAGGAAGGTAAAGTACAAAAGAAGCGCTAATACCCTTTTTGTTGCCTTTCATAATTTACTTCATTTTTCTCAATATATGCCTGCTCGATTTCTTTTTCAGTAAAACCTAGCATATCTGCTAACTCTAAATAATCTCGAAACAATTTAGTGTACACTTGAGAAGTCTTATTTGTTCGAAACTCATGAATGGTTCCATATATTTTTAAAAATTGTTCAGTTACGCTGCTTTCATGTTTTTTTTCGTATTGATTACCTTTATACCGGAACCCCGATTCAAGCCCTAATGAAAGAATAAAGTGAACTCCATCAACGAATTCTTCTAAAATAACCTCTTTATCGGAAGCGGGTTTAAGGCTCCAAAATTTAAAACTTCTTGTTTCATTCGCAAGTTCGCCAAGTTCCACTAATAGTGCTAGCATTTTTCGATCAAATAAATCCTCTTTTTTTAATCCATGTTTTTCTTCGATATGTGTATCAAGACTGGCCTGCATACTATAAAGCTTTTCTACATTCATGGTGTTCCTCCTTTTTATAAAAAAATTATAAAGGAAATTTGCATTTAAATGAAACTATTCTCCGTGTTAATTCGTAAATAAGGAAAATGAGTAGTGGAGGAAACATTTATGTTATGGATTTTTCGACTTCTTCTATTTGCCGCAATTATTTTCCTTCTATATAGTACTGTTCGGTACTTGGTGAATCCAAAGAGGAAACTAGAGCTTGCACATGAGCAAAAACGCTTTTATTTCCATGATGATACCGAAAATGTCAGGAAAAACTTTCATATCACTTACAAGGGTGTTTTATTTGAAGGTGAAAAATATTTAGGAACAACAGAATATGCCTTTGAAGTCGTTTCGATTCACCTTTGGCCAAAGAGTAACAATGCCTTAAAGGGTTTAGCCTACGAAGATTTTATTTTCATCGAGGATCAAATCCTTGAGGTCTACCCAAATGCAGAAATTAACTGGAAAAGCCCTGTGAAGGAATTCATGGACAAAAAGCCAGAAATGGACTAAAACAAAATCAACTCAAAAAAACCGTCTAGCATTATGTGAGCTGACGGTTTTTTTATAGCTATTGAGTCACAAAGACTATACCTATTAAATGAAGCAATACAATCGCAGGTAATCCATACTTAAATTGTAAGTGCTTGGTTTTATGACGAAAGTACAACATCCCGGCTGTTACTCCAACAGAACCGCCAAAAATAGCCATCATCCAGAGTGTTCTTTCACTAATGCGATACTGCCTCTTTCTCGCCCTGCTTTTATCTACTCCCATTAGTATAAATCCTACTAGATTCATAACTAAAAGGAAATACACAAACTCAATCCTCACCGCAAACATCCCCCCATGAGAAAAAGCCATCCCTGTTGGAATGGCTTTTTACATTCTTACTTGTTGTATTGAGCTTTTGCAACATCAGCTAATTGAGCAAATGCTTTTTCATCAGAAATAGCAAGCTCAGCTAGCATTTTGCGGTTTACTTCAACACCTGCAAGCTTAAGACCGTGCATTAAACGGCTATAAGAAAGACCGTTCAAACGAGCAGCTGCATTGATACGAGTAATCCATAGCTTACGGAAATCGCGCTTCTTCTGGCGACGATCACGATAAGCATATTGTAATGATTTCATTACCTGCTGATTTGCAACTTTATATAATGTATGTTTTGAACCGTAATAACCTTTTGCTAATTTAAGAACCTTTTTACGACGCTTGCGCGTAACTGTACCGCCTTTAACACGTGGCATGTAATTTCCCTCCTATATAAATCGAGCT
>Ga0180215_1001888_pt1 | contig 22054 bp, 19 predicted proteins | sample eDN3rd37CBELigBY_FD_128871 | JGI IMG/M metagenome (GOLD analysis project Ga0180215, IMG submission 128871) | Enriched backyard soil microbial communities from Emeryville, California, USA - eDNA 3rd pass 37_C BE-Lig BY (version 2) (version 2) | ecosystem: Environmental > Terrestrial > Soil >... | reverse complement strand
GCGCGCCGACGCCCAGCAGCGCCTTGAGCCCGCGCGCCACCGAGACGTTCCTGCGCCCCTCGAGCCCGAGCCGCCGCACCGCCGCGATCACGCGGTCCGGGTCCTCGCCCTCGACCGCGAGCGTGTGCGTGGCGCGCTCGCCGACGCGGATCTCGGTGAGCTCGGCCAGGCAGCCATCGATCCGGTAGTGCCTGCGCTGCTTGTGCACCTCGGCGGTGAGCGCGAGGGCGGCGACGTCGTCAGGGCCGTAGCCGGGCCGCTCGCCCGGCGGCACGCCGACGTGCAGCGCGTCCAGGACGAAGTGGACCTCGTCCGCGCCGAGCGGGAACGCGGCCTTCATCACGGGCCGCCACCGCTCGAGCCCGTTCGCGTTGACGTCCTCGAGCTGCTTGACGTCCATCAGCGCGTCGCGGATCTTGACCGACGCGTCGCTCTCGGGCGAGAGCAGGTACAGCTCGTCGGTCTCGTGCACCCGCTCCGGCCGTTGCGCCGTGAGAATGCGCTCGGCGGCGCCGAAGCTTTCCCCGAAGCTGCGCCACTCCCAGCGTGGGACGATCGTCGGCACCGGTCAGGCCTCCTTCTCGCTCGCGGGTCGGGCCCAGCCAACCACGGCCGCCGGTGGCGGTCGTCACCCGATCGGGATGAACCGGCGTCAGGTCACGGCGCCGCCCGCTTGCCGGGTAAGACCGCGCCGCATTCGTAGGCGAGAATCACGGCGTGGATGCGGTCGCGTGCGCCGAGCTTCGTGAGCACGTTGCGGACGTGGCTCTTGACCGTCGTCTCCTCGACGGTCAGCGCGGCGGCGATCTCGCGGTTGGAGCGCCCTTGGGCGATGAGCAGGAACACCTCGTGCTCGCGTGGCGTGAGGTCGCCGAGCCGGGGATTCGGGGAGGAGCTCACGATCGGTTGCTCGACCGCCCGCTCGATCACGCGGCGCGTCACCGCGGGTGAGAGCAGCGCGTCGCCGAGGGCGATGACATGGATCGCGCGCAGCAGATCCTCAGGGGTGCTGCGCTTGAGCAGGAAGCCGCTGGCGTCGGCGCGCAGCGCGCCGACGACGTACTCGTCCTCGTCGAAGGTCGTGAGGATGAGCACGCGAGCGCCGGGCACCCGCGCGATCAGCTCGCGGGTCGCGGTGATGCCGTCCATCTGTGGCATCCGGACGTCCCTCAGCACGATGTCGGGCTGGTGGTGGGGCGCGCGGCGCAGCGCGATGTCGCCGTCTTCGGCCTCGGCGACGACGTCGAGCGTCGGGTCGCTGGAGATGATCAGACGCAGGCCGCGGCGCACGAGGTCGTCGTCGACCAGCATCACGCGGATCGCTTCGGTCACGGCGCGCTGCGGTGATAGGGCAGCGTTGCGCGGACCTCGAAACGGTCACCGGCGGGCGTCCAGCGCGCCGCCGAGCAGCGCGGCGCGTTCTTGCATCCCGGTCAGGCCGTGGCCTCCCGTGGCCCGCGCCGTCGCGCCGTCGGCGACGGGGTTGGCCACGGTGAGCGTCAGCACGCCGTCGCGGCACTCGAGCGTGAGCTCGGCGGCGCCGGTCCCGTGGCGCGCGGCGTTGGTCATCGCCTCCTGCGCGATGCGATAGGCGGCACGATCGACCGGTGGCGGCAGCCGCAGCTTCGGACCGGTCGCCGACGCCCGCCGGCTATGGCGCACCGACCGCGCCGAGCGACGCTGGGCCGCCGGGCGCGCCTCGTCATCCGCCACCGCGTCGCCGCCGCGCTCGGCGGGGCGGCGCTGCTCGTCGCACTCTGCGTGGCCGCGCAGGGCATGCTCCTCGGCAGCCCCGAGGCACGCTCGCTCGGCGGCACCAGCGACCCGCGGGCTGCGCTCGAGCAACTCGAGCGCTCCGGCCTCGGCGCGGCGCCGCTCGCACCAGTCGAGGTGCTCGCCCCTAGTCGGATGAGACTCGACCAACCGGGGCCAAGACGGCCTGCGTCTCGACGTCCGTTCCGCGCGTCAGGATGAGACTCGCGTCGCGCGTGTTGGTCTCAAGCAGATGCGGCTGAGCTAACGGCTCCAGCGCCTCGATGACAGCGACAACGGGGAAGCTTCTGCGCTGGTAGAGCCCACGCGCCACCTCACGCTCGGGCGGCCGGGGGAGCGCGACCTCCTTCGGCATGTTCGCTCTCGCGGCGATGAACTGCTGCACGATGCCCCAACCGGAGTAGAAGATCTCCATGAAGCTCCCGTCATGCAGCAGCGGACAGACGACGAGGTTCTTCTGCTCGTCCTTGAAGGGTATGTCGGACTTGCCGGCTTTCACTGGCACGACGCCTACGCGCAGACCCCTGACAGGAACCAGTTGGGCCGGGTTGATCTTCACGCTCGTGCCGACCCACTTGTCCATGTCGGTGTGACCGAGAAACAGGTCTGCCTTCCACAGCCCGCTGATGCTGTCCGGAAGGCCTCCGGTCAGTTTGCCCTTCTTGCGAAAGACCTGCGCCATGGCGTCCAAGTGCTTCTTCAGTCGGGCTGGCCGCCCGCGCTGGCCGTACATCAGAAGCGAGTCGTCTGTGAGAGCCTCCTTCGCGGTCTCAATCAGCTGCTGCGAGCCGGCCTTCTCCGCCCCGAACAGGATCGAGCCAAGCTCCGAGCCAGGAACGTTGCAGAGCTTCAGCGCCTCCTCGACGCGCTCCATAACGTGCCCGTCTCCCCGCCCCATAGCGTCGTGCACCGCGTACTCGAAGCAGATGCCGCAATCCCCGTCGCCTGGAACGTAAAGCCGAGTAAGCAACTCCAAGGTCACGGTCTCCCGGCCGCCTGCCTGGTCCACGACGGCGGTCTTGAGCCCGTGTAGAAGGCCCTCGAGAATCGGCCGCACCACTGCATACAAGGCCGCTACCTCGTCGGCAACGGGGCTCTGCTGTTGCTCCAAGCGAAGCTGCATTTAGTGAGCGTATCCGTGGGCGTTCTAGATAGCCACCCAGCTCCAAACAGCAGTGCTGGGCTTCTGCGCCCCGCGAGACTCCCATTCGGGCGCGCGCCGTCGCCCGGCGATCGAAGATATGCCCGCGCATCACGCCGCTCCGTGCTCTTAGCGAATGAAGCGCTCCCACCCTCGACGAGGCCACGTCTTGATACTCCGATCCATGCGCTCCTAGACGCGTTCAACTCTGACACGGGCCGGATGCAAGCGCGTCGCCCTCAACGCCGACGACTCGACTTCAAGAGCGGGCACGCAGTTGCACTGAAGTGCCCGATTGCCCGAACCGTGCTGCTGGCGGCTTGGCTGTCGTGGTTTCCATCGGCAAGCTGGCCGTCGGCCAGGCGGACTATTACCTCGAGCAGGCGCGCGGGCGTGTGGATCGGGCGTCCAGTGTCGGCAGTGGGGTGGAGGACTACTACGTCGGCGGGACCGAGGCGCCTGGGTACTGGATCGGTCTTGGGAGCGAGAGTGCCGGCGCGGTCGGGACGGTTGAGCGCGAGGCACTTGTGCGAGCGCTCGACGGGAACGATCCGAACACAGGTCGCGAGCTCGTCAAGCCACATGCGCGACGGGTGCCCGGTTTCGACGTGACGTTCTCGGCGCCCAAGAGCGTCAGCCTGCTCTTCGGGCTTGGCGACGAGCGCTTGCAGCGCGCGGTGCGGGCCGCGCACGAGGAGGCGGTCGCCGATGCGCTGGGCTACTTGGAGCGTGTCGCGGCGAAGGGCCGGCGCGGTGCCGGTGGTGCGGTCTCGATCCAGGGGCGCGGGTTCATCGGCGCCGCGTTTCGGCATCGGACGTCGCGTGCCGGCGACCCGCAGCTGCACACGCACGTGCTGATCGCGAATCTCGTGCAGGGGATGGACGGCCGATGGTCGGCGCTCGACGGGCGCGCGATCTACCAGCACGCCAAGACCGCTGGCTTCTTGTATGAGGCGCGGTTGCGCGCGCTGCTCACCGAGCGACTCGGAGTGGCGTGGACACCGGTGCGTAACGGCATCGCGGATATCGAGGGTATGCCGAATGAGGTGCTCCGCGCGTTCAGCCGCCGGCGGGCCGAGATCGAGGCGGAGCTGTTGAGCCGTGGGGAGTCAAGCGCAGCCGCGGCGCGCATGGCGACCCTGTCGACGCGGCAGCGCAAGGACTACGGGGTGATTCCGGAGCAACTGGTTGCGGAGTGGCGGGAGCGGGCCGCGCGGTTGGGATTCGATCGCGAGGCGATGCAGGCCGTGCTCGGAAGGCAACCGGCGACGGAGCTGCGACCCCGCGAGTGGGAGCGGGCGTTCTCTCGCATGTCTGCGCCAACTGGTCTCACGCGTCAACGGTCGACGTTTGCGCCTAGAGACGTCCTCCAAGCGCTGTGCGAAGTGGTGCGGCTGGGGGCCAGCGTTGCGGTTCGGGAGTTCGAAGCGGCGGCCGAGGAGTTCCTGGCCTCCGAGGTCACCGTGCCAGTGCTCGACGGTAACGCTGGTGATGCGGCTCCGTCGATTCGTTTGCGCGATGGTCGCCTGGTCTGCACTCGCACGGATCGGCGCTTCTCGACGGTCGAGTTGCTGGCGGTCGAGAAGCATGTAATCGAGACCGCGCTCGCCGGCGTCGGCGCGGGGAGGGCGATAGCCCGACCGGACGCGTTGCGTCGAGCGCTCGTCGAGCGTCCGTATCTGGCCGACGAGCAGGTGGAGATGGTCAAGCGGTTGTCGAGCGACGGCGACGCGGTGGCGATCGTGGTGGGACCTGCAGGGACCGGCAAGACCGTCGGCCTCGCCGCCGCGAGAGAGGCATGGGAGGCGAGTGGAATCACAGTCGAAGGCGCGGCTGTCGCCCGGCGTGCGGCACGAGAGCTGAGCGATGGGGCAGGCATCCCCTCGACGAGCATCGCGGCGCTGCTGCGGCGCTTGCGCCTCGGCGCGGAGCCGTTGGCGCGCGGCTCTGTGTTGGTCATCGATGAGGCGAGCATGCTTGGCACGCGTCAGCTGGCGGAAATCCTCAGACACACGACCGCGGCGGGAGGCAAGCTCGTGCTGACCGGCGATCATCGCCAGCTGCCCGAGCTGGAAGCCGGGGGCTGCTTCCGCGGCCTGGCGATCCGGCTGCCGTACATCGGCCTGCGCGAGAACCGGCGACAGCGCGCGCCGTGGGAGCAGGCAACGCTGCAGGAGTTGCGCCACGGCGACGTCGAGGTCGCGCTCGCCGAGTACAAGCGCCGCGACCGGGTTACGGTCGAGCGCGACGCGAAGCGGCTCGGGCAGCGGCTGGTGACCGATTGGTGGTCCAGCGGTGGGCCGGGCGGAGGCATCATGATCGCGCTGCGGCGCTCCGATGTCCGTCGCCTCAACCAGCTCGCGCGGGTCGAGATGCGAAACGCCGGGCGGCTCGGAGACATGGAGCTCGTGGTCGGGGACGAGGGCTTCAGCGTCGGCGACGCCGTCGTGCTGCGCCGAAACGACTCCCGCTTGGGCGTTGTCAACGGCGATCGCGGGACCGTGCGCACGATCGGTCCCCGGTCGCTCGTCGTTGCGACCGGCGATCGGGTGTTGGAACTCGACGCTGCGTATCTCACCCAGACAACGGTTCACGGTGATCCCGTGATCGCTCATGGCTACGCCGTGACGGGGCACGTGGCACAGGGCTTGACGACTGACCGTGCGTTCGTGCTGGTGTCGGACGAGCTGTATCGCGAATGGGCCTATACGGCGATGAGCCGCGGCCGCACGACGAACCGTCTCTACATGGTTGAAGGCGCGATGCGGTCGCGCGACGAGATTGCCCCGCGGGCCCGAGTCCCGGCCGAGTCGGACCTTCTCGCCACGCTTCGCCAGAGCCGCAGGCAACGACTGGCGATCGACGTCCGCGATGACGGTGTCGTGCCGGACTCCAGCCGGCTCGCCCGAGAGCGAGCGCGCGACCGCGACGGTGGCCTCGAGCGTTAAGCACGGCGGAAGACAGCGCGGTCACCGCCTGGAGCGAGGGCGGACCCTCCTGGGTGCGCGTGCGCGCCCGGCCAGCGCCAGCAGTATGCGCTGCGCGTGCTCGTTTGGGAGCGCGTGAAGCGACTCGATCGCTCCGGCTAGTTCTGCCAGCTCAAGGTCCGGCGTCTCCAAGGCCAGGCGTCCGGCCCAGCGCACCGCAGCAGCGTCAAAGCGCTCCTCGTGCTTGTCCTCGATCACGAGCAGGATCCCGAGCGCGTCCTCCAGGCCGATGTACTCGAGCTCCGCGGCCGTCGCGGTGATGAGAGCGATGTTGCCTGCGCGAATGGCCCGGCGCAGGCGGGTGTATGGCGATCCGTCGCTTGTCACGAACGTATGTTCGCACGTGCGCCAGTCGAGTCATCCCCTTCGACTAGGGCTCTGAGAGCTCGATCCCGGAACCACGGCCGGAACGTCATCCATGCCGGGGGAAAGGCTCCGTAGAGGAGTAGGGCGCTGCCGGCGCGTGCCTCACGGAGCGCATTTGCCGGAGCCAGCGCGCGGTACGTCGACGATGTTGTGGTCGAGTGTCGGCCGAGCTCTGCGGAGGTGGAGGAATGCTGGCGGACCTCGGTGTCGCCGAGGATCCGGGTGGCGTATTCGAGCGTCCGCTCGTCGGCGATCCCACCGCCGATGATCCTGGCGCGATGATTGTTGACGATCGTGTCAGCGCGGTCGCGGCCCCAGCGCTCGTGGGCCTGCGCGAGGTCCTGGAGCACCGTGACGAGCTGCACACCATGGCCAGCGCCGGTTGCTGCGACCACATCGAGATCGGGGAGCGGGGCGATGTTGGCGGCCTCATCGAGGACAATGAGCAGTGGCGGATCGAGTGGTCGACCGGTCGCCGCCGATTGCGCGTACGCGGTCTCGATCACGGACTCCAGCAAGGCGACGAAGACCGGCCGCAGGCGCCGCTGTTCGCGGACGGTCGCGCTCAGGTAGAGCGTGTTGTGCTTGCCGTCGAGCAGCTGGCTCGCACGAATCTCGGCGAACTCAGACCGGAGCAGGACCCCGGGGTCGGCGTACGCCTCGAGGATCGTCTCGGCGGTGGCATAGACCGACGAGCGCTGGCGGAGGTCGCGAGCGGAAGACGCTTTGAAGGCGTGCAGCGCCTCGGGCACGCCCGTGAACTTGAGCGCGTCTTCGACCTCGGCTTCTTCCTGCGTGTCGAGCCAAGTGATGACGTCGGCCATCGTGCGGCCCGACATCACGGCCGCGAAGAACAGCGGCGCCAAGAGCTTGGCGGCCGTCGAGTACCAGAAGTCGGCATCCGACAGCCCGCGCTTGCTCACCGACGCCCCTTCGGCCAGCCACGCGGCCGTCTTCCGTGCGCCGGCCCACGTCTCGCAATCAGCCAGCGGCGTCCACGCCGAGCTCTTCATCCCCGTGCTCGAGGCCGGATCGAAGAGCTGTACGCGTCCGATGCGGCGGCTACGTGCGGCGATCGTGTCGCGCAGCAGGTCGGTCTTGACGCTCGTCGCCAGCACGGGACCTTCCCATTCGAGGATCGCCGGGATCGCGAGACCTGTGGTCTTGCCGGTCTGCGTCGGCGCGATCACGAGAGTCGAATGCAGCGGCTCGCAACAGACCAACAGGTGGCCGCGTCGTCCAAGGGTTACGCGCGAGGGCTGTGGCGCACGCGCAAGCAGGGGACGGAGGTGGCGATTGCTCGCCCACCGCGCAATCGCGGGGCCGCGGTCACGGCCGAGCCACCAGCGGACGGCCAGTCCGACACCGGTTCCCACGGTCGCGAAGGCGATGACCGAGCTCACATACATACCGGCTGCGCCCGGAAGTCCCGCCCGTGCATCGGACGGCCAGGCCATGCGTGGGTCGTCGAGATGGGAGGGCAGCTCCGTCAACGCCGTCAACGCGTCCGCGAGGCCGAGTTGGGGCCATGCGCCGGTGAACACGACCCCGCCGAGTGAGCCGATCAGCCACCCGAGGAGCGCGAGCAGCAGTGCCGCGCCGGCGACCGCTGCGATTGCGATCTCGACCGGATGCAGGCCGCTCGGAGGATGCGGGTCGTTCATCGCCGGGTCCCGCTGTCGGTCACCATCCGCCCGTCGGTGTCGACGATCGCGCGCTCAATCTCCGACAGCCGGTGTTGTACGAGGAACCCGCGCGTCCCGACCTTCCAGAGCGCGATCCCGTCACCGAGTTCCGGCAGCAGCTCGGCCTCGAGCGACGTCATCCCGATCGGGTCCCGCATCTTCGCCACGCTTTCCGGCGTCTGGCGGTAGATCACGCGGGTCTGCGCGTCGTGAAGCAAGCCCTCGGCGAGCTCGCGCTCGCGGCTGCCGGCCGCTCCGGCCGCAGACAGGTCCGACAGTCGGTGCGTGACCACGATGTTCTGGACTCCGTCGCGCCGCGAGAGCTTGAACGCCGCCTGCAGCCATTCGGCGACACCCAGCAGTCCGAGTGCGCGCCACGCTTCGTCGAAGACGTTGAGCATCTTGCGTGCGAGGCGGCCTTCGCGATCGGCTTCTGAGTGCAGGCGCGCGATCATGGCGCGTTGCCAGGCCGAGGCGCAGGTCATCACGATGCCGAGCGCCGCCGAGTCGTAGAAAGCCGAGAGGTCGAGGACAACACCACGGCCATCAAGACGGAGTCCGGGCGTGGTCGGCCCGTCAAACATTCCGCGCAGGTCGCCCTCGCACAGCCGCTGCAGTCCCAGCGCAACGTCGCGACACCGCTTCGCAAGCGCCTGCGTGGTGGTCACGAGGCGCTCCGCCATTGCCCCGTGTGGGCGGAACAGCGCGCTGACGACCGCCGGGAGCGCCGGCTCGACGTCGAGGTCCTCGTTGACGAGCCGTAGGGCCTCTCGGAGCCCACCTTCCTCCTCGGGGTCAAGGCGACGATCGAGCGACCCGGCGGCGAGCGCTCGCAAGAGGTTGAGCTGGCCGTCCCAGCCGGCGTCCCGTGAGATCGGGTTCAGCCGGATGCCACTACCCGGGGCGAGCCGGATCGGCTCGATACCGAGGGCTGCGGCCAGTGGTCCGTACTCGCCCTTTGGATCGGCGATCCAGGGCACCCGACCAAACAACGCCTGGCGGTAGAGGTAGCTCTTGACGAGCGACGACTTGCCCGCTCCAACCTCTCCCGCGATGAACAGGTTGGGGTTGCTGATCACGCGGCGCTCGTACAAGACAAACGGGTCGTACGTGAACGCGGACCCGTGGAGATCCGTGCCGATCAGTACGCCCCCGTCGCCGAGGCCGTTCTCCCCGAAGAAAGGGTAGATCGCCTGCGCGTTGGCGGTCGTGGCGCGGTGCCCGGCTCGTTCACCCGCGCTGCGTCTCACAGCAACGAGTGGTGGTCGGCGAGGCCACGAGCCACTGGCAGGGCTCCGTGAACGAAGCCCGCGTCCTGCTCGCCCCAGAGCGGCTCGAGCTCGAGGTGCGCCTGCTGTGCTGCCTGCTCCACACGCTCGCACGCCTCATCGAGCTCGATCGAGGTCCGCCCGCTTACGGTGACGAAGCCGGCGAACCGCACTTCCTCGTGTCCGGATGCGAGTTCCTCTTCGCGATCCACTGCTGCGCTCTGCTGGCGCCTGCGCCGTGCCGTCGTGCGGAAGCCACGGCGCTCGCGAAGCTCCTCATCCGCCTCGTCGCTGGTGATCGCCGCTTCGACGTCGCGCCGCGACCGGGCAGGCGCAATCGGCTCGATGATCAACGACATGGTGTGTGCTGCGTGCGACCCGAGCAGCAGAGGCGTCAGGAACAGGGGGCCGACGGGGAGTCGCGGCCATTGCGAGATCCAGTACGAGCGATGGATCGCGCCGTCGGTCCGGTATGAGCTCCATTCGATGTCCGCGGCGGTCGGCGCGAAGTCCACGACAGCCGGGACGCCGCCATCGTTCGCCTGCCGAGCGACGTGGCGGTACGGGTCGTAGGCGCTCCGAATCGCTGCGACGTACTGCTCTGGGCTCAGCACGCCCGCGATCTCGACGTCGGTGGGGTCGAAGCGCCCCAGCAGGGTTCGCACTTCGCGTAGGAGCACGATCTGCGCCTGCTCTTCTCGGCTCAGCCGCTGCGATCGCGCGTCGCGTCTGGCACGCGCCAGCGCCTTGCGTTCGTCGACCTGGAACGCGAGCAGGACCTCGTGGTCCTGCGTCGCCTGCCGCGCTTGCTCCAGGAGCGAGACATACGACCGCTCCAGCGGCGCCTCTTCGGGCACCGTGGAGTCGCGTGCCTCGAGGAAATGGCGCCACAACTCGTCTCCATCGGCCGGCAGGGCTCGCTGCAGGATCTGAAGTCGTCGGATCGGCAGGCCGTTGCGTGCCATTCCCGCCAGCACGTCACCCCAGCGCGCGAGCCGAGCCTCGTGCTCGTTCGTCGGAAGGAGCCCCACCGCGCGGATCCGTATCGCCACGACGGCCGTCAACGCGCCGTCCCGGCGATCTCGCATCACGCCGACGCTGCTGTCGGCTGTAGGCACGCCGAGCAGTTCGCAGCCCTGCAAGCACGGCGGCAAGTTGACTGGCCGTTGCGTCGATGCTCCCGCGAGATCGCTCATCACGCCGCCCGTGACGCTTGCTGACCGGAACCGTCGATTGCGCGTGAGCCAGCGTAAGCAGACGGGAGCCCACTGCTCGATCGTTCGGCCTTGGACGGGAACAACCGCGACACCGACCCCGACGCCAATCAGCAGGAGCGCGACGGCGAGGCCCCCGCTCGTCGAGAACACGTTGAGGGTGAGAACCGCTATGACGCTCGCTGTCCCGACGCAGACGAGCTGCCCTCGCCGGAAGCTGCCTATCAAGCCGCGCTGCTCGAGCGGCCCGAAGCGGTAGGTGCGCTTCGTCGGCTCGCTCACCGATCCCGCTCCCGACGTCTGCCTCTCGGCTCCTTTGGCGGCAGCTGCGGCAGGTCCGCGGGCGTGGCTGGGTCCTTCTGGGATGCGCTACGCAGGGCGAGCGCGAGGGTGGGGGTGCCGGCCGTCGCTGTGGTAGGGGCCCCGCCTGAGCGCTGCCCGACCATGGAGCCGAACTGACGGAAGGCGAGCTGCCGGGTGGCGAATGCCGCGGTGCCGCTCCCGGGAACAGAGCGAATCGCGTTGGTCGCGTGCCTCGGCGTCAGCGACCGCATGGCGGCGGCTTCGGCGAACGGCAACATCCGTATCAACGCCCAAGGTGTAAGCGCCGCGATCAGCAGAACGGCGCAGCCCGCGAGCACGGCGCTGAGGCCGCCGCTCTCGCGCACGCCGCCCGTGATCGCCGATGCGGCGAGCGCGAACGCCGCCGCGATCGTGAACTTGGCGAGGATGATCGCGAGCAGCCACTCGGCGAGTCGTCGGCTCCAGTGGGCCGTTCGCTCCCACACCGAGGCGGCGAGCGTGAGGGGAAGGAAAGCGACGGCGACGTAGATCGCGGCCTCGCGCATGACCAACTCCAGCCAGATCAGGAGCGCGACGAAGGCCGTGAGCGTGGCGCTCAGGAAGAGCACGAACGGCGCGAGGGTGGAGCCATTCGGCGCGAGCGCCTCCGCGACCACGCCGAAGGCCTCGCGCATGTCGTCTCGCGTTCCTCCGACAATCCAGGCGGTCATCTCGTCGGTCGCCCGAAGTGCGATCTGCGTCAGCGTCACGGCCGTGAATGTCAGGAACGCCGCGCAGGGGAGGACGACGAACGCCGCCCGTAGCAGACGAGCCAAGTCCTGGGCCACGATCGCGTGCCCGATCGCCAAGAGCAGGAAGAGGGCCACGAAGACGACGGCAAGCTGCTGCATCCCGTCATAGCGGTCCTTGAACCAAGGATCGCCGAGCTCGGGCCGCGACGAGCGTTCGACTGCCTTCGCCACCTCGCCCACAAGCCAGGCCGCTCCCTCGGCAGCCCATGACACGACGCCGGACATCGCGGCGCTGCCGGCCGCTGAGGTGCCGGCCCCGATTGCGTCGCCCGCGACGCCGCCGACGATGCCACCCACCGTGCCGACGACGGTCTTGCCGATGCAGACCAGCGTTGCAGCGGCGCATAGTGCCGGGCGAGGGGTCTCGTTCTTCGACTCGTCTGCCGTGGCGGTCACCAGCTGCGCGCCGGTCTCGCTTTGAGCCTGAGCCGGCGCCGCGCTGAGCGCCGCCACCACGGCGAGAACGAGCGCCACCCCACACCTACGGCACATGGCGCAGACTCCGGAACGAGGCGGCCTGGGCAGCGAGCTCGCGCTGCGGTGTGTCGGGAGCGGGGCCGTCGATGCCGACGCCGTTCGTGACCCGCCAGCCCGCCGGAGTCCACTCCAGGTCGACGACGAGGGTCCGCCACTGCGATTGCGGTGGCTCGTTCGGAGCGGCAGCGATGGCAACGCTCCAGATCGCCACGGAGGCGCGGGCGCCGTCATACGTGTCGATGCGGTAGCCGAGCGGGGCGCCACGCAGCACGCTTCGACGGTCCGCGAACGCCGCGACGACATCGGGGTCGACCTCGCCGAACGCCGAGCGGACCCGATCGATGGTCCTGGCGGCAGCCAGCCGCCGCGCCGCCGCTTCGAATCGCCGGCGGTCGGTGAAGGCAGGGATAGTCAGCGCATACAGTGCGTCGACCGCAGCCACGACCGCAGTGGTGCGACTGCGTTCTGGCTCTCGCGATGCGTCCCGCTCGACGGCCGGGGGCGTCTGCGGGGCGCCTAGCCGGGAAACGGGGACCCCGCCGACCGAGATCGTCGCGATAGCGATCACCGCTAGGCCCGCTCGGCTCGCGCGCCTGCGTGCCGAGTCGGAGCGCGCGACCAGCGTAGTGCGGCGGCTCGTCATCTCTGCGCCTCCTTGAGGGCTTGCGCCAAGACGTGCAGCGGCACATCCCGCTCACGCACCCAGGCGGACAGGATCTGATTGCCCCCGCACTCGTACACGAGCCCCCAACGGCCGTCGTGGAAGACCGCCCAGGTCGCGGCCTCGCCGCAGGCGCTGACGAGGTAACAGCCTTGCTTGTAGACGTGTCTTGACGGCGCCGGACACTCGGGCGTCAGCGGGTTCCACTCGTCGGCCGGCCGTCGTCTGCGGATCACTTGACCCTCCCGCCGGCGCTCACGAAGAAGTTCACGATTGGGCCGGCGGCCCCGATCACCAGGGCAGCGGCCGCGGAAACGAGCGCTCCAGCGCGTCCGCGCGAGGACCAGTGATGATTGTTGCCATGCGATGCGAGCGCCCAGACGCCCGCGCCGATCAGGACGCCCGCGAGCGCGGCGAGCAGCATCCAGAACGCCAGTCCGTTGATCAGGCTCTCGAGGACGTCGCTGCCCGGAAGTCCCGTGGGATCAGGGTTGACCCGGACCTTCGGCGGCGCAGCCGCGATGACGAGTTGAGGCACGTCGTTACCTCCTTCGACGAGGACCGTGAGAGAGCGGGTTGGGGGAGGCCAGCACGCGGACCCAGCGGGCGCGCGTGAAGGGCTGCGCCGGCGCGTGAGACCAAGAGAGGTGGAGGTGCGGTGCCCGCGCGTGCGACGGATCGCCGTGGCCGGGAAAGCCGTTGTACAGCACCACGCGGAACGGACCGCGCCCGCCGCAGCCGCTCGCTGCACACGCCGGCGACCACCCATAGGTCTGCGCGAGGCGACGTGTTCGCTCCCAGTCGCCATTCGCGGGCACCAGGTCGGCCGCGAGCCCGAGCGGATGCTCGCCGTCGCGCGCGTGCGGCGCACCGCCGTAGCAGTCCGTCAAGCGCACGCCGAACCGCGCAATCAGCATGACGACGTCCGCAACGATGCGCCGGTCGCAGCGCTCACCTGGCATCCTCGGCACTTCAGCCAGCCAGGCGCCGCCTCCGGAAACCTGCTCGGTGGGCGCTTTGTCGGGACTGGCGGCCGTCGACGCGGCGGCTTCCCTGTACTCCGCCGCTTGGCCGACGACGCGGCTGACATACCAACCTGCGTGGTTGTAGGCGTAGATCGCCTTGCGCCAATCCTCGGGCGCGCCGCTCGCCCGGAGGTACCGCGCTGCGGTGGCCACCGCGTCGGCAGCCGCATAGATGTCCGTACGGCCGTCGCCGTCGCCGTCCGTCTTGTAGGCGCCCCACGTCGCGCCGCCGGAACCGAATCCGTTGTGGATCTGCATCGGGCCTGCGCAGCACCCGTGGCTGTTCTGACCCGAGGCGACTCCGGCGGCGCTCGACCGGCCGTGATCGCTCTCGACTTTGCCGATCGCGGCGAGATACGACCAGCCATCGACACCGAGCGCGAAGCGTTCCGCGCTCGCGACGTACGCGGACATGAACTCGGCGGGCACGTCCGGCACGTTGCTCGGCGCGGCAGGCGAGAACTGGCCGTCGGTGTTGGCCGCGAGGATCGCGGCGCCTAGCGACGCCCAGAGCGTTGCGATGCACGCGGCGGCGCTCAGCGCCAGCGGTGCCGTGCTTGCTCGCGCCGCGTGCATCAAAAGAACTCCTCTTGAAAGCCCGTTGCGGCTGGCGTGGCCGATGGCGGTGGCTCGGCAGCCGACGGGGAAGGGGGCTGCGTGGGGACCCGTGGCGGAGTGGCGCGACGTGCGACGACCGGTGGTTGTGGAGACGGCGATACGCGGCGATGGCTACGCCGCTTTGGGGCGGTGCGTCCGCGAGTGCGGGCGGCTCGCTCGAGCCTCGGACGCCGTGCGAATGACCTCTCCGGACGCGGCGGGCTAGCGACGATGTCGCTCGGCCGGTCGGACTGGACCGATGGAGCGCGCTTCTCCTCGGGCGCCGCGAGAACGAGGGCTGCAGCGATCGCGGCGAGCACGAAGGCGGCGGCCCCCGTTCCGCGCCGCTGGCGGCGAGCCGTCGCTCGCGGGACTTCCGCATAGGGGAGAGCCGAGAGCGGTACGAAGTGGATCGCCTCGGCTTGGCCCCTCGCACAACTCTCGTGACCCATATGAGGGGTAGGGCGAGCTGCTCACAACTGGCCCCCTCAGAAGCCAGGTGGCGACGGACCCCTTCGGGGTCGAGTTCGCTCGGAGATCAGCTCAGCACGCGACGATGACGTTGAACGGCTGCTCGGCCGGCGTTCCGTCGGCGCCGTAGGTGCGCACGAGCACCGAAGTCGGCTGATCGTGGGTCACCGTGATCCGTCCCGCCGCAGGCTGATCAGCGCCGGCCCCCGTGGGAACGGCTGCAAGCGTTGCCGTCGATACGCAGCTCGAGATGTCGCGGTCGAACTGGACCCGGTACTCGTTCGTTCCGCCTTGATGGGCGGCGCTTGTGGCGTTGCCACGTTGGACTGTGCCGCCGGATGGCACGGCGGCACGCAACGTGACCCCGGCAGGACCAGCGGGACCCTGGGGCCCCGGCTGTCCGCGAAGCGCGGACCGGGCGGAGGGCGAGATATCGCTCAACCTCACCGAGCGATTCCGGATCGCGCGCGACGTCACTGCGTTCGACTTCAGCTCCGAGTTGCCGACCGCGCGTGCTCTGATCTGAGTAGAGCCGACGCTGTTACGCGGCAGCGTGATCGCGGCATATCCGGTGCCGCCCAGCGCGATGAACAGAGCGAGAACCGCCGTGACGTTCGCGAACGACAGTCTGGAACGTAGATGGGCGAGCACTGCGCGACACCTCCCTCGGTCTGGGTCGACGATACGGTGCCCGAGCGCTGAGCGGAAGCCGCGAGGCATCTCACTGACCCCGCACCGTCACCCGCACGCGCCGTGAGGTTCCGAGATCGAAGGGGTAGGTCGCCTCCTTCCGAATGCGCGCCCGGAAGGCAAAGCTGACTCGGCCGCGGATCGCTTCGAACCGGTAGCGGTAGGCCCAGAGCCCCGTCGCAGCGTTCGCGCGGGCCGTCCCGAAGGTTCGCCAGCGGCGGCGGCTATAGACCTGGAGCTCGACGAGCTTCCCACCCGGCGGGAGCGGGCGGCCCTTGAGGCGTCCCCGGAAGACCACGTCGTCGCCGTTGAAGACACGGGGGCGATTTACGCGCATGGTCGTCGTGGCCTTGACGCGCATATCGACGATCATCGTTCGCGAGCGGACCAGCGCCGTGCCCGGGTAGCGGAACTTGATCAACCGGCTCGGTCCTCGGAGCGCCTTGAAAGCGAATCGTCCGGTCCGCGAGGTGCGCACGGTCGCGATGCGGGTCCACGGCGCGCCAGGAAGGTCGATCTGCTCCCAGACTTCGATGTCCGTGCCGACCACAGGGTTCGCACCAGGCGTGGTCAGCCGGCCGTACAGTCGGATCGTGCGCCCGTAGCGGGCGCGCGGCTTCGTGACGAGCACACGCCTGTACCGAGGCTTTCCGCCCTTGCTGCTCCGAGCGCGGATCTTCTTCAGTCGACCGACCGCAAGCCGTGTCTTCAGGCGTACCGGGAGCGCGATCATTGCGGCCTTTCCGTCGGGCCCCGTTTCGATTGATCGTTCGTTGCCAGCCGCGTCGGTCGCGCGTGCACGCAAGGCGTAGCGACCAGATGGGAGATCGCCGTCGTCGAGCAGCGCTGAAAATCCGTTGGCATCGGGCGACACCGGGATCGGCAACCATGCGGACGTTCCCTCGCGCCGGACCTCGAGGGTCCGGTTTGCGATTCCCGACACCGAGTCGATGGCGGAGACCCCGATCCGCGCGGGGTCGTCGGGGCTTGGCTGACGGAAGCTCAGCGTGGGCGCGACCGGGTCGTAGCGCAGCGTCGGGAGTTGCAGCGCGCCGGCAAGATCGGAGTTGCCAGCGGAATCGCGCAGCGCGAGCCACACCTTCCACTGGCCGGGCTGGGGCACCTGAATGCCGCGTATCTCGCTGAGGTTGAGCTTGCTGACGCGGCGGGTGACGCAGCCGCGCGTGTTGCCGGCGGCGTTGGCCGCTGGGCACAGCATGTAGTCGGCTCCCCCGATCGGGCTCGCCATCTGAGCCGGATTGCTCCACTTGACGCTGAACGAGTTCGCCGCGCGCCAACGGTCGCCGCCGGCGAGGACCGGCGCGCGGGCCCAGCCCGGCGGGTTGTTGTCGACGTAGATCGTCGTCGCGGCGCGGCCGACGTTGCCGCCGGTGTCGACGGCTTCGATCACCAGGGCATGACGGCCGTCGGACAAACCGCTCATGTCGATGCTCAGCGCGCCGCCGCCGTTCGGGCAGGGGGCGGGGGATGCGTAGTTGCAGGCCCGTGGTGCTTCGGCGCGGGGACGACCGTCGACGTACGCCCGCACGACCTTGATTCCGGCGTTGTCGCCCGCGTTGTAGCTGATCGTGCCGCCACCGCTTCGCCATCCGCCCACCGCGCTACCACCGGTGATCGCGATGGACGGGGTCGAACCGTCAATCAGCGTGACGCCGGACTCGAACAGGGCCAAGTAGCCGCTCAGGCTCGCGTTCGTGCACCCGTTGACCGAGCCGCATCGGAAGCGGAGCACGATCGCTGGCGAGTTGCCTCCGCTGAAGTTCCCGCGGTACCACGACAGGGCCCCACCAGGGCACGCCGATCCGGGGCAGTTCGCGACCGGGCCGATGTTGGTCGGAATCACAGCCGCCTGCCAGCCGTTGTGGGCGACGAGCGTGGACGAGAGCCAGAACGCGCTGACCGCCGTTCCATGCGGCGCGTCGAAGATGAAGCCGCCTTCGGCGCCCGCGGCCGCAGTCCCGCCGCTGACCGAGTGCGAGGCCTCGAGCGCGTTGCACTGTCCACGTAGAACGACCAGACCCGGGCTGTTCGAGTACCAGCGCCACAGTCCGCACGTTCCCGACACGGTGTATGAGCCGGCGGTCGCCGGCGCGGCGGGCATCATGATCCAAACGAGCGCGAGTCCTCCAATCACGCGTGCTGCCCTGGAGCGTCTGAACATGCCCACCTCCGGATCGCGATGCCGTACTCCCGATAGGCGGGTCACGGGAATTCTGGCCCCCCTCCAGCCGCCGGAGGCGCGGGACCGCCTGATGATGCGGTCGACGTGATCTCGAATTCGCTCTCCCCATTCGGGAGCGATCCGGCAGGCGCTGGCGAGATAGCTCCCGCGCGTTCATGCGTGGTTGGCGTCTGAGGAGGCGACTGCTTCGGTCGACTCTTAGGCTTCGGTCGAGACTTAGGCGTCGATGTTGGCGTTGGAGTCGCGCGGTGCTTGGCCGCGAGGACCTTGCCTTCCCCGAGATCCCGCGGCTCCGGGGAATGCTTCGCGCGCGGCTCGGTCTTGGTCTGGGCAGGCTTGGGCTCGGGCTCCCGCCCACCCAGGACCATCGGCGACGTCAGGCAGTAGGCGCCGCCGCCGACGATTGACACGCCACCGATGCACATTGCGGCGAGCTTGGCCGCCGCCATGGTGCCCAGCCCACGGCCGGCAAGCCCAAGCTGTGCGCTCGTGGACGCGGCGTCGTGGGCGGCAGGGCGGCTCATCCAGTCCGGCAACAGGTCCCAGAGCGCACGCGCGTGGTGTCGGGACTCCTCGACGACGGCTGGCCCGGGCAGCAGGCTCGCGATCTCGCGCGGCAGCTCGCCGGAGCGGATGCGCCGGAGTTCGGCGGCGTACTGCGCTTTGCAGGCGGCGCAGTGCGCCAGATGCATGCGCGCGACCCGTTCGGCCTCGTCGCTGAGCCCGCCGCTGGCGAGCGCGACGACCTGCGACTCGCGATGCGTGCAGAGACTGCCGGCGGCGACGATCGCAGCGAAGCGTTCGAGCTTGCGGGTGATGTTGCGCTCGTGCTTGCGGACCTCGCCGATCTTCATCCCCAGTTGGCGAGCGATGACGACGCGCCCGCGCCGCCGCTCGCCGCCGCCGTACTGGCACACGAGCACGCGCCGCTCGCCTTCGCTCAGCGTCGCCGAGAACTCAAGCAGCGTCGCTTGCTCGACGCGATGGATGACGAGCTGCTCCGGGTCGCTCTCGAGCGTGGGGAGGTCGGCCGTCTCGAGGGCAACGCGCCGCCATGTGCCACGGACGGTCGCCGAGCGTCCTTCGCGCAACCGTTTGATCCGGAGGCTCGTCGCCTTCCAGAACGCCCGTTCCACGCCCTCTGCGTCTTGGAGCGGCTGCGGGTACTCCGTGACGAGGTAGTCGATCGCCTCGTCGACGGCGAGCTCCCATTGATCCCGCGTAAGACCGCGGGCCGCGGCCAGCTCGTTCGGCACCTGGTCGACGAGCCGGTCGCGCCGCGGCATTAGCGCCGCGGCGATGTCCTCCGGTGAGTACCTCGCCGGGCGCCGGTCCCCCGGTCGGCGCTGGAATCGCCCGTTGCCGCGCTCGGCCATACGGCTGCCAAGCCGCCGAACGCTCCGCCTGGGCAAAAAACTGCTGGAAGGCACCCCGTCCGTCCTTGCTGGCGACCGAGTCTCCGCCTTTCCTCACCGATTCGCAAGTCGTACTGGTTGAACAAGACTTGCCGGATCACCGGGCTCGGCGGCTTGAGGGGTATGGCCGCCACATCACCCACCGACGACGAGTTCGCCGCCCTGCGCTCGTACCTGACGCTGCTGGCCGGGCGCGCACCCTCGTCCGAGTTCCTAGAGATCCGCTACCGCGTCGGCGAGCAGCAGCTCGCGCATGAGTTCCACGCCGTCTACGACCACCGCTCGCTGATCCACGCGATCCGCGCGCGCGGTTCACGTACGGACGTGTACGTCGGCTGCGCGCCGCGCTCGCGTCGTGCCGGCACCAAGGACGCCGTCTCCCGCGTCTGGGTGCTGTGGGCGGAATGCGACGGCGAAGAGTCCGCGCGACGGCTGCAGCGGTTCCGGCCGGCACCCTCCCTTATCATCGCGTCGGGCTCGGGACCCAACTGCCACGGCTACTGGCCGCTGGTCGCACCGCTCTCCGCACGGAGCGCGGAGATGGCAAACCTTCGTCTGGCGCACGCCCTCGAGGCGGACCGCGCGTGCTTTGACGCGTCGCGCATCCTCCGTCCGCCGGGCACGTGGAACTTCAAGCACGAGCCGCCGCGACCGGTCGGCGTGCTGCGGCTGCACGCGGACCATCGCTTCATGCCCGACGAAGTCGTAGGCCACCTCCCGACCATCAGCGACGAGACCGTGCGGCGACGCTGGGACGCGCCCGAACGAGCGCATGTCAACGACCCACTGCTCGCGATCCCGCCACGGGAGTATGTCTTTGATCTCCTGGGCGTTCGGCCGGGACGCAACGGGAAGGTTCCGTGCCCGTTCCACCGGGACGAGCGCCCGAGCCTGCACGTCTACCCGACCGGCGCTCGTGGTTGGTGTTGCTTCTCGTGCCGGCGAGGAGGGACGATCTACGACCTCGCCGCGCACGTCTGGGGTCTGCAGACGCGGGGCCGGGACTTCATCGAACTCAGGCAGCGGCTCGTGGAGAAGTACGGGCGTGAGTTGAGCGCCGCGCGTGACACCGGCCGAACGATCGTGCAATGACCCCGGACCGTATGCCGAAGCTCGATCCAGATCTCCTGAAGCCGTCGGAGATCGCTCGTTACTTGGGCGTTTCGCGCTCGTGGGTGTACGAGGCCGCGAGGTCCGGCCGGATTCCGTGCGTGCGGCTGGGTGGGCCTGACGGTCCACTGCGGTTCCTGCCGAGCGATATCGAGCGCTGGCTGGAGGAGGCGCGCAGCGATTGGTTGCCGGGCGAGTCGCCGAGCCAGGCGGCGGACCGTGCCAGCGCGGCCGTGCGCGGGGCGAGCCCGCAACTCTTGTTGGACGGGCTCGCCAAGACGGGTTGACACGCGTGGTTAGGCGACGAGGGACAGCTGACGTCGTCCGCGGGTGGACGAGGCGATGAAGGCTTCGGTCTGTTCGGCTGCGCGCTTGATGAAGGACGCTTCGAAGTGGCCGTAATGCTCTTCAGTGGTGGTGATCGAGCGGTGCCCGAGTTGGCGTTGTACGAAGATCAGGGGGTGCGGGGTTGCGAGCCACAGTGTCGCGGCGGTGTGGCGCAGCGAATGCAGGGGCATGTCGCGAAGGCCAGCGTCTTCGAGTGCCCATTCGTGCCAGTCGTGTGCGGTCTTGCGGTTGGGCGGTACGGGCTCGGTTCGGCTGGCGTAGCGTCCCCGTAGCGGCCTGGGGCAGAGAAACAGCCAGCCGCCGTCGGCTTCTCTAGTTCGGTCGCGCTGCTGGCGAACGGCCTTGAGCGTGGCGATCAACCGCGGACCGATCTGCACGGAGCGAAAGCGCTTGCCTTTAGTCGGGGAGGTACCGATCCCGACGCGGCTCAGTTGGCGAGTGATGCGGACGACGCCGGCGTCGAGGTCAACGTCGGGCCAGCGGACTGCAACGGCTTCCGAAATTCTGGCGCCGGTGCCGATGAGAAACTCGGCGAGGGGACGGTAGTGCTCGGCGCAGGCGTCGAGGTAGCGGTCGATCTCGTCGGCGCGCAGGTAGTCGATCTCCGCTCGTTCGACTGGGAGTTCGGGGACGTAGCGACAGGGGTTCTGCGTGAGGTGGCGTCGGCGGACGGCTTCGCCGAGCGCCATGGAGAGGCACGTGCGGGCGTTGTTGACGGTTTTTGGGCTCAGTTCGCCGTCGTCGACAAGTTCGACCATGTCGGCGAGCCAGTCGCGGACGCGGTCCTCGTCGATCGCGGTCAGGCGGAGATCACCGAACCAGGGCAGGAGTCGCTTGCGGCCGTGCGTTGTGTAGTCCTGCAACGTGCCAGCGGTGACGTAGGCGCGCTTGGTTTCCAGCAGGTCCGCCCAGAACTCGCGAAAGGTGTGGCGCGTGGCCCGGAGTTCGCCGCGGCGGACGAGTTCGACGACCCTGGCTCGGGCGCTGACCGCCGCGCTGCGACTCGTGAAGCCGCGGCGTGTCGTAAGTCGGCCGTCGGACTGGCGATAGACGAACCGCCAGCGCCGACCCCGGGACGTTTCGTAGCTGTACACGCCGCCTCCGTCAGGGTCTGATGCCGGCGCAGGCGGGGGCTCGTCCGGGGCGAGGGAGGCTGCGAAGGCCTCGGCCTGCTCTCGTGATCGGAACCGTCGGCTGCGTTGCCGGCCGTTCTCGCGCCAGCGGACTCGGTAGCGCTGGCGGTCGGACTCGTAGTCGATGCTCATCGGAACCTCCGACGTTGGGCCACAGGCTGGGCCACATCGCTGTGGCCCAGTTGTCAGAGGGCGTTGCCAAGAAAAGTGGCCCCCCGCGGAACCGACCGTGAAGCAGAACGACGAAAGCCCCGCGGTGCGGGGCTTCCTGCGATGCGCCGAAGAGGACTCGAACCTCCACCCGGTTATCCCGGACCAGGCCCTCAACCTGGCGCGTCTACCAATTCCGCCATCGGCGCGAGGGCGACGGCGAGTATAGCCCCGGCGCAGGGGGTT
>Ga0180215_1001887_pt1 | contig 22056 bp, 19 predicted proteins | sample eDN3rd37CBELigBY_FD_128871 | JGI IMG/M metagenome (GOLD analysis project Ga0180215, IMG submission 128871) | Enriched backyard soil microbial communities from Emeryville, California, USA - eDNA 3rd pass 37_C BE-Lig BY (version 2) (version 2) | ecosystem: Environmental > Terrestrial > Soil >... | reverse complement strand
GCCTCGGACGTGCTGGTTGAAGCCCATCGTCCAGAGCGACATCACCTTCACGCCGGGATCGGCATAGAGTTCGGCGAGCTGTTCCAGGAAGCCCGGCTCCACGCCGGAGAGTTCCGACACCATTTCCAGCGTGTATTCCGAGACCATCGTCCGGAACGCTTCGAAGTCGATCGGCTCCATCTTGCCCGGATCGGCAGCGCCCTTGGCAGCCATCTCCACCGGATTGTCCGGCCTGAGTCCGTAGCCGATATCCGTGGCACCGCTCATGAAGACGGCATGGTCGCGGACGAACGCCTCGTTCACGCGGCCCGTCTGGATGATGTGGTTGGCGATGTAGTTGAGGATCGCCAGGTCCGTCCCGGGCTTGAACACGATCGGGATGTCGGCGAGGTCCATCGAGCGGTGGGTAAAGGTGGACAGCACCGCGCAGCGCACGTGCGGGTGTCCCAACCTGCGGTCGGCCAGCCGGGTCCACAGGATCGGATGCATCTCTGCCATGTTCGAGCCCCAGAGCACGAAGGCGTCGGCGTGCTCGAAGTCGTCGTAACAGCCCATCGGCTCGTCCATGCCGAAGGTACGCATGAAGGCGACGGCCGCCGAGGCCATGCAGTGGCGGGCGTTCGGATCGAGATTGTTGGTGCGGAAACCCGCCCGCATCAGCTTGGTGGCGGCGTAGCCCTCGAAGATCGTCCACTGCCCAGAGCCGAACATGCCGACGGCTTCAGGGCCCTTCTCGCGCAAGGTCGCCTTGCACTTCTGCGCCATCACGTCGAACGCCTCGTCCCACGATACCGGCTCGAATTCGCCGTCCTTGTCGTAGACCCCGCCGGACTTGCGCATCAGCGGCGTGGTCAGGCGGTCCTGGCCGTACATGATCTTCGAGAGGAAGTAGCCCTTTACGCAGTTGAGGCCGCGGTTGACCTCGGCCTGGCTGTCGCCGTGGGTGGCGACGACGTGGCCGTCCTTCACGCCCACCATGACCCCGCACCCGGTGCCGCAGAAGCGGCACGGCGCCTTCGACCATTTGATCTCCAGCGCGTTCACGCCGCCCGGAACGGGCTGGGCGGCGGCGGGCAGCGCTATGCCCGCGGATGCGGCCGCAAGCGCGGCGGCGTGTGCCTTAAGGAGATCGCGCCGGTTGATGGCAGCTGTCATGACCGGGCCTCCTGGTCTTCGGCATGTTCGAACACCATGTTCGCGGCCAGCACGCCGTCCATCGTCGAGATCGTCGTCAGGGTCTCGCCCAGCATTCCGCTGGTCGGCCCCTCGATCGTGATCACGACCCGGCTGCCCTCGCTGGCGTGCACCTCGACGCCGCGCATCGCCGCGAGCCGTTCAGACAATTCGGCACGCCGCTCAGGCAGGGCCACGACGACGGCGCTCGATATGTGGTGTCGGTCGCCGGCGCCGGCGGTGAGCAGGCCCCTTCTGGTAAGTTCGCGCATGCCGTCAGCCTCCCGGAGGCCCGGGCGGGCCGAAGACGATCTGATACATCCAGACAAGGAAGCCGTAGCCGCCCACGACGCCCACTGCGACGACCGGCCAGATGCCGAATGCCAGGACCAGGAAAGTCAGAAGTTCCCGCCGCCGCCTCTTCGCGGGCGGGATGTCCGCCGATGCTGTCGCCTCCCGGATGTCCTGGGTCATGACCTCCTCATCATGGGCCTGGGACTCGGCATCATGCCGATAAGTAGAAAATACTAACCCAGCATTCTCAGATGTCTATCCTTACACGATCGGAATGGAAGCGTGACCTTTCGCTCAAGCCCGCCGACCCCACAGGATCGGAGCGTAGCGGACTGCGAAGAGCAGGAAGGCCCCAGCCCAAAGCGCGCCGCCGCAGCTTAGCACATGGGCGTACCAGTCTCCCGCGAAGGGGGCGGCGACGCGCAGCATGGCTCCGGCCGACACCATCGCATACATGGCAATGACGTAGCGGTCGGCAACGATCGCCCGTCCCGTGTGGCCAAGGCTCGCCCTGGTCATGACGGCAAGCGTCATGGTGCCCACGGCGCCTGCGGTCAATGCGTGCAGGGCGGCCGAGTGAGGAACCGCGTCTGGCAGCAAGGTCGAGAGACCGAGCAGCGCGAAGGAGACGGCAAGCCATCCGTAGCCAACATGCAGCACGAGCAGGATCGGCTCGTGCATCGTCGCCACGCCGCGCCAGCGGAGGAGGCGCACCGCGAGCAGCACTCCGGCGGCGAACAGCAGCATGCCAACGAGGTCGTTGTGGGGCATGACCACCCACCCGAGCATCGCGGCGGCAGTGGCGGCAAGCGCTGCTTTGTCGAGCCTGCCGAAAGGCTCGGGAAGATGCGCTGCGCCCTCCTTCACGAGCCAGTTCCGGGTGAAGCTGGGCACAATGCGCCCGCCGATGAGTGCCATCAGCATTCCGGCAGCGGCCAAGGCCAGGCGCTGGCCAAGATCGTGGTCGACGAAACTCGCATTGGCCAAATGGTCTGCCGCGTTGGCGACGCCAAACAGCGTGATCATCACCGCCACGGGCGCGTTCTTCCAGTTCCTGCCTGCCGTGACCTCGCGCCAGATCGCGAAGGCAAGCGTCACCGGAAACGCCAGGTCGACTGCCATCGCGAGCCATGGGTCAGGGGAAGCCAGGCACGCCGCCCGCCCCGCCAGCCAGAGGCCTACGAGGACGGCGAGCGGCATCCCGCTCAGCGGCAGCCGCCCGGTCCAGTTGGGGATTGCGGTGAGGACGAAACCCGCGATGACGGCGGACAGGTAGCCGAACAGCATTTCGTGGGCATGCCAGTGCATCCCGCCGAACGGGCCGCCGATGTCGAAGCCGCCGAAGTAGGCGCCGAGCCAGACCGGGACCGCCAGTCCGGCGTGAAGCGCGGCGAGAAAGAAGAACGGCCGAAAGCCATAATGGAGGATCGGCGGCATTGCGCGGATACGGCCTCGGCCGTCCCTCGACAGGTCCCCGGACTTGAGCGCGGCCCGCGGAACCGAGCGGTCGGATGCGGTCGCGGTGCCCATCACGCGTTGCCCTGCCCGGCGGCCCTGATGGCAGCCGTCGCCCCGTAGGCGGCGAAGTCGGCGACGTCCTGGAACAGGCCCGCGATCTCGTGGAACGCGCTGCGGTCCGGCTCGTCCGGCATGAGCTCGTCCAGCTCGCCCAGCAGGGCGAGAACGATCGCGTCGCGCATCTTCCGCGCATCCGCGAGACCGCCCGCGCGCCGCACGAGTTCTTCTTCCAGGCCTGCCCGGTCGAGCACGTCGTTGGCAGCCTCGCGGCAGTTGCAGTCGAGGCCTGCCTCGGCGAGGCCCCGCCGCAGCCGCTCGACGACGGTTTCGTTGCCCGCGGACAAGGTTTCGGCGAGCGAGGCCCGCATTCTCGTTCTCATGGCGTGTTCCTTCAGGCGGCGTCGTGCATGGCGGAGCGGAAAGCGCCGCGCAGCCAGTTCCTTGCCTTGGCGATCACCGAATCGTTGTCGCGGACGAGACGGAAGCCCAGGTTCTCCGGCGGCGTGCCGACGGCGCAGCCGCCGCTCTTTCCGTGGCGGACGAAGTTCGACATGTAGGCGCGGTGCCGTCCCTCGAGCACATGCACCCCGCAGTTGTCCGTGACGCTCTCGACCGAGCCGTCGGCGGAGAGCGTGGTCCGCGCATAACAGGTCGCCGTCCACTCCCAGACGTTGCCGCCGAAGTCTTCGATGCCGCGGGTGTTCGGGCCGTAGTGGCCGCGCGGCTTCGGTTGCGGATCGGCGGGTCGTTTCGCTGCCGCCTCCTCGCGGTAGCGCCGCAACCACCGCACGGAAGGATTTGCGGCATCGTCGGCCGCCGCCGAAAAGGATTCCCCGCCAAACCGCTCGGCGGCCGCGGCAGCGGCCTCGACCGCCGACGGCAGCCGCCAGGTTTGGCCGGTGGCTTTCGAATACCAGCGTGCATAGGCCTTGGCGTCCAGGAAGCTGACCCCGGTGACTGGCACGTCCGCGTGCGTCGGGGCAGCGTCCGCCGGGTCGCATGCGCCATCGGCGACGCAGACGCCGTAATCGGCCAATCTTTCCGGCCACGCTCAAGAGGGTGTCGGCAGTGATTTCGCGCTCGTCCCGGTGCTCGTCTTTGATAACGGGAAGAACTGTGGATGTATCCTCGACGAGCGCGGGCGCTACGGCGGGGCGTTGGATGGCTGCAATGGTAGCGAGCGCGTGCGCGTACGCAACGCGCTCTGCCTTGAGTGCTGCGGCGTCAGTTTCCAGAGCTTGACCGACAACTGCCAGACGTTTTCGCACTGAAGCCAGTGCGCGCTTTCGACTTTCTGCCCTTGCTTCCGCCTGACGAAAGTGCCCGACAAGCTCGGGATCAGCAGAGGGGCCGTTTGCCGCTTCCTCGCTCAAGCGGCTGCGTGCTCCAAGCATACTCAGGCCCGCGGAGAATTCGGCCCGCCGGAGAGTTTCAAGCTCCTGAGCCAGCGCTTTCAAGCTGCGCGTCAATGTTTCCCTGTCCATGCCCGCATTCACCCCTTCTACCGCCACCGCTGCGAGGACGGTCGCCCGCCCTTGCGCTTCCCGCTTTTTCAGTGGCCCTAGCCATATTCGGAGGGGTGTTGCCCCAAAGTTTTCGACATACGCCGCGGGGATTCGCATTTGGAAGAAAAAGCCCGCGGTCTTGCGCCAAAGATACATGTCCGCTCCAGGTGTACATTCGGGTGTACGTCTCTGGAGATTCAGCGAAAATTCCCAACGAAATCCGTCACTTAGATAATGGTGGGCCCGGAGGGAAGCCCCAGAAATCCGAAAAATGACAACAAAATCAATGGCTGCTACACAGCCCTAGGTAGCACGCAGCGGTAGCAAAGTCCAGCCCGGCGGCCAAATCTTTACTTCCGCTATACATGGCCGCTGACAGCCCTTCGAGCTGCCTGATGATCCGAGACACCGGACAGGCGCTACCCCCCTGCCAGCGGCCGCCTCTGGTCGAAAGCGAGGATAATGCACACCTCCCCCTCCCCTCGCTTTCGAAGCTCCTTTCCGAACTCCGGATGACTGGATAGCCGGGCGACGTTCTCCGGCAGCTTGCGCGGCCCCTTCCGGCCTTTGCGGCGCGATCCAATGACCCGCACGTGTGCGAACTCCCACCGGTTCAATCCGGCGCGTGATGCTCAATCATGCGCTTAGTTCCACTTCGACAGATCAATCTCGGGGAGGGGTTCGAACTCCAGCGGGGGCAGGTTGTCCAGCTCCCGGAAACCAGCTTCGGGGGCTTCGCCGCCGGCCTGCATGGCTTCCAGCCTCTTACGCTCTGCCTCCAGCTTGGCGATCTCGGCTTGCCGCTGGCGGCTTTCCTTTGCCGCACGGTAGCGGGCCGCTTCACGGTCGCGGTAGTGCTTGGCCTGCTCGCTGACCAGCTTCTCCTTCTCCGTGTGGAACTTCGACGCGGCGCGGTGCTCCATCGCCTTCCGAAGGGCAGCATCGTAGGTGAGGCCAGCGGCCATCAGGCGGGCGATCTCGCGCTCGTCGCTGGGGAGCAGCTTGATCGCCGCTGTCAGCGACTTGTCCGCGAATGCGTCCTGAAAGCCGCCAATGACCTTCGGGCTCGTCAGGAAGCTGATCTTCGGCATCTCCGGCGGCGGGTTGGCGCGCATGTGCGCGAACCGCGTGTAGATGATGAGCCGCCAGTTGCGCACGCAATAGTCCACGAAATCGTGGGCCTCGGCCGGTTCCTTGTAGCGGGCGATCACCGCCGACCGCAGGATGATCTGATCCTTTTCGGTCAGCCGGGGGACAGGGATGCCCGGGAAGGCTTCCATGTAGGCGTTCCGATAGGTGACCTCGAACGCGTCCGTCGAAGAGCGCTTGCGGGCTTCCTCGGCCTTCTCCCGGCGCTTGGCGGCGGCCTCCGCCTTCTCCCGGTCCACGAGCGCTTGAACGACCTGCTTCGCGTCCGCCACCGGGGAGGGGGCCGCCGCAACCGGGGGAGGGGTTTCTTTCTCTGCCGGGGAGGAAGGCTCTACCGCTTCCGGCATAGCGCGGTCTCTTCTCCTGAAAATCGGGCCGACCTGTGAGCCGCTTGCCGGCGAACCGCCGATAGGTGGTGTTTCTCCATTCTGTTCTTCATTCTGTTTAATAGGGACGCCACCGTGGCCATTAATAGTGGCCACCGTGGCCATTGCAGGTGCCACAGTGGCCATTGCAACCATCCTTTTCGGCTTGGGCACCCTCGGACCGGTCGTAGATGCCACCGTGGCCACTGCGGATTGAAATTCCTCACTAATTTCGCCCTCGAACTCGCCGGCCTTGTGGCCTTGTTCCCGAGAACGTTTAGGCGTCAGCATGTCCATAACCTCCGGAGCGGGCCGCCACTCCATATTGATCCGATAGACGGTGCAGCGGTTCCGCAGGACCTCGGTGATGAGCGCACCCTTGCGGCGCAGCTCATTGATCAACCTCTGTAGGCTTCGCTTCGGGATGCCGAGGGGAGGGACTAACCAACGCCAGATCGAGCCGGCGGCAGCGCGCACGCCGGAAACCATCTGGTCGAGCGTCAGGTCGATACTGGACCGGCCCCACTCAACGGTCAGGTCGCGGATGTAGTCGAGAAACACGTACTCGTCCGGGGACAGGTATGCGCGCCATTCTCTGGCCAACACATTCCGGACACCGCCGGAAGCAATCGCAGGAGGCGCGGCGATGACCAAGGCAAAGGCTACCCTCCTCCCGCCCCTCGCGTATGACGACGATCATTGCGCCGCTGGTCGCATAGAAAGGCTGTGGCAGACTGTCCTTTCCGTCGTCGTCGCCGAAGCCCTTCGCGGCGAGGATTTGCAGGGCACGCCACGAGAGCGCGTCCACGACATCAAGGCAGCGCGCTATTACCTCACCGTCCCCAACAGGGACTTCGACACGGTGTGCAGCCTTGCCGGCCTCGACCCCGACGCCGTTCGTGACCGCATGGTCAAGATGATCAAAGAGGCTCCGTCACCGGAAGAGATTGTTGAGCAGTGGCTTGCCGACCTCAATCGGAAGCGCGCCACCACCTTCACGCTGCGACGCAATCGCCAGCTCATCCGGAGGATGTCGACCGTCTTTCGCTCCTCACTGACCGGGGGGTGTGTCGGAACTTTCGCAAGCCCGTAGGGACCGGCGCGGGTAGCTTTCCGCGCGATTTGCTTCAAAAAAATTGAATGGAACGGCCGCAATGATCATAGAAGTTGAAGATGCAAAGGCGCACATGAACGTCACGAGCGACGATGACGATGCCTTGATTGAAGCCAAGATCGGCGCGGCGGAGGCGTGGATTGGCGAGTTCATTGGCTCCGCGCTGGACGATGCCGAGACCTTCCCTAATGGCTGTCCGGAGCCGGTGAAAGAGGCCGTCCGGCAACTGACCGCACACCTCTACGAAAACAGGGAAGCGACCATCGTTGGCGTCACCGCGTCGGACATTCCGCTTGGCCTGTTTGACCTCGTGGCACCGTATCGGAGGTACGTGTTTTGAGCGCCCAAACCAAGAGGCTCGCCCGTCGCCTCAACGCCATCCCCAAGGCCGTGAAGACTGCCGTCGTTCCCGCATTGGAGAAGTCCGGGAGTGAGCTTGTCGGCGCGATGCGTCAGCTCGCCCCGGTCGACACGGGCGACCTGAAACACAGCATCAAGTATACGATGCCGGGCCAAGCGACCCCTCCATATTCGCAGCCCGGAGGCTCCCGCGTCGCGGCCGAAAATCAGGTGTTGGTCACGGCCGGCGACGAGGATGTCCGGTATGCGCACCTTGTCGAGTACGGCACCACCGACACCACCGCGCAACCGTTCTTCTGGCCGGCCTACCGCCTGAAACGGAAGCGGCTGGCGAGCCGGATCAAGCGGTCAATCTCGAAAGCAGTGAAAGAGGAATGGCGCAAATGACCGAACCGTCACTGGCGCTACAGGCTGCAATCCGCGCCCGCCTTGTCGGCACGTCGGCAGTCACGGCCATCATTCCGGCATCGTCCATCCTGGACCGCAACGCGACGCCCGCCTTGGACAATTCCATCGTGATTGGCGAAGGCGTGACCGGGCTGGACGAAGGCATCGCCCGCAACCGGCATCTTGTCGTCGCCGACCTTCACGTCTGGCGGAAAGAGCCGGGACTTGTCGGCGCGAAGCAGGTTGTCGGCGCGATCATGGATGCGTTTCGCGATGGTCCCCTGACCGTAACCGGCTTCCATGTCGTGGACCTTCGCATCGCGTCCAGTCGCTTCCTCCGCGACCCCGGCGGGCAGCACAGCCACGCCATCCTTACCCTTGAATGCCGGATGATGGAGCTTGCCTAGATGCGCGCCGGGAAGCTGGACAAGACCATCGTCGTGCAACGGGTTGCAACGACCGTGGACGAATACGGGACACCGGCCGAAGACTGGACCACCGTCGCCACCGTCCGCGCACAGCGCCTCAAACTCACCGCGGAAGAGTTCCTTCGCGCCTACGGCAATGCCTCCGAGACCGTCGCGATCTTCCGCATCCGCCACCTCGACGGTTTGACCCTTGGCGACCGCATCACCTGCGAGGGCGAGACCTTCAACCTGAAAGCCATCGAACCGCTTGGCCGGCGCAAGGGATTGGAACTCCGTTGCGTGGCGGCAGGAGACTAAATTGCAACGCGTTGCAACAGTCCCCCGCATCCGAATGCGAACGCGGCCGGTGCAACCCGTTGCAACGCCGGCCAATCCGTTCCCTGAAATCCCGGACCCGTTTGGCTACGGACAGCGGGCCGTCGACTTCCTGCGCTCGCTAAAGCATCCGAAGTCCTGTCTCCCCGGCAAGGCTTTCCAGCTCGACCCGTGGCAGGAGAAGATTGTCCGGCAGATTTACGGGCCGTGCGACGAACGCGGCAACCGCATCGTGCAATCCGTCGTCATCATGGTTCCGCGCGGCAACCGGAAGACCTCCCTCGCCGCCGCGCTCACCCTCCTCCACGCGCATGGACCTGAAGCCGTGCCGGGCGGCGAAGTCCTGTTTGCTGCCGCCGACAAGAAACAGGCCAAGATCGGCTTGGCGGAAGCCGCCAGCGTGGCGGAAGCCAGCTTCGGCGACATATGGAAAAAGGGGCAGGCCACGCGTCTTGCGGAAGCAGCCTCCGGCATTCGGGACCAGTCCTACAAGAACCGTATCCTGTTCCCGAACGGCTCCTTTCTCGAAGCCCTTTCCAACGCCTCCGGGACGCAGCACGGCCGCACGCCGATCTTTGCCATGTGCGACGAAATCCACGCATGGCCGAAGCGCGACCTGTGGGACGTGATCGACACCGGCCTTGCCAAGATCGACAACAGCTTGCGCGTCACCATCACCACGGCCGGACGCGGGCAAGAAAACCTCGCCTTTCAAGTCATCGAGCGCGCCCGGCGCGTGGCGAAGGGAGAAATTGACGACCCGTCGACCTTGGCCGTTCTGTTTGAAGCCGACAAGGATGCCGACTGGCAGAATGAGGCCGTTTGGCACGCGACTAATCCTGGCCTTGCCTACGGCTACCCCAGCCTTTCCGGCTTGCGCCGCATCGCCCGCGCCGCTGTGGACAGTCCAGCCGACCGGGACGCATTCCGGCAACTGCACCTCAATATCTGGCTGGATTATTCGACCGCGCCGTTTGTCGACATGGCGGTCTATGACCGGGGCAGAGAGCCTTTCGACCTAGACGCTCTTGAAGGCGAGCCGTGTTGGCTGGGGGTCGACCTGTCCAGCAACTTCGACCTCACCGCTATCGTCGCGGCATGGCGCGACCCCGAACAGGAGGACGGCTATATCGTCCATCCGTGGTTTTTCTGCCCGAAGGACAATCTGCAACGCCGAGCTGATCGCGACCGCGTCCCCTATCCGCTTTGGGCCGAACAGGGTTTCATCACGCCAACCCCCGGCAACGTCGTGGACTTCCGGGTGGTAGAGGACACCATCCGCGACCTTTGCGGCCGCTTCGACGTTCGGGAGATCGCCTTCGACCCGCACTGTGCCCGCAACATGATGAACACCCTCGCCGATGACGGCTACCCCGCCATTGAGATGCGGCAGGGCTGGGTAACGATGGCTCCGGCCATCAAAGAGCTGGAACGCGCCATCGTGGCGGGCCGCCTCCGCCACGGCGGGCACCCCATCTTGCGCTGGCACTTCTCGAATATCGCCGTCGAGACCGACAAGGCGGGGAACAAGTCCTTCCACAAGGGCAAGAGCCGCGACCGCATAGACGGCGCGGTCGCCGCCGCAATGGCCGTCGCGCGCGCCGCAGCCGGCGAGAACACCCGTTCAATCTATGACAGCGCCGACCGTCCGGACGGCTTGCTGATCTTCTAGGAGCCGACCGAATGTCTACCGATCAAGAACGCCTTGTCGTCGCGCTTGAAGCCCGCATCCGGGATTTCGAGCGCAGTTTTCAGCGCGCCAACAAGACGGCGTCCAGCAACTTCGACCAGATAGAAAGGCGGGCGAAGCAGTCCGCCGACCGACTGGAAACCTCCATGTCAACGGTGGGCAAAGGCATGAATGCCGCGCTTGGCGTCATGAAAGCGGGACTGGCTGGATTGGTTGCCGGCGCATCGGTCGCCGCGCTGGAAGGCATCATCAGCCGCACGGCGGAGATTGCCAAAGGCGTCGCGTCAATCGGCGATGAAGCCCGCCGCGCCGGCCTTTCGGTTAAGGCGTTTCAGGAACTGAAATTCGTCGCCGAGCAAAACCGCCTTGGCATTGACAGTCTGGTCGACGGCATCAAGGAACTCAACCTCCGGGCAGACGAGTGGATCGTGACCGGAGCCGGCCCGGCAGCGGAAGCATTCCAGCGCCTTGGCTACGATGCGGCCACCCTCAAGCGTAAGCTGGCGGACCCGTCCGCCCTCTTTTCCGAGATCATCGGCAAGCTAGGGCAGCTCGACAAGGCCGCTCAAATCCGCATCGCCGATGAAGTGTTCGGCGGCACGGGCGGCGAGAAGTTCGTCCAGTTGATCGCGCAGGGCGAAGCCGGCATCCGCAAGACGATCAAGTCCGCCAACGATCTTGGCCTTGTGCTTGACGAAGAGATCATTGCCCGCGCGGACGAGATCGACCGGAAGTTCGGGGCCATCAGCGCCACGGTAGCCACTGCGCTGAAGGGGGCTGTCGTGGACATCGTCGGCGCTATGGATGACTGGCTGGACCGGTTCAACAAGATCGAGGAGCAGACCGACCGCAACGTCCAATCCGCTCTTGTCGCGGTCTATGCCAAGATCGCCGACGCGAAGGCACAACTTGAAGACCTGCAAAAGCTGAAGATCGCCTTCCCCGATGACGCGGCAGTCGACCTCAACATTGACCGCCAGAAAGAGGCGCTTGAAGACCTGACCAATGAGGCGCTGCGGCTCCGGGACATCCTCGACCGCCGGAGCGGCTACACCCCGGATTTCAAGTTCAAGACCACGGCGGAGAACGCCAAGGCCGCGTCGGGGGCCGTGAACACCCTCAATTCGAGCCTGACCGGGACGGGCAACGCCACGGCGGCCGGCGCGAAGGGAATCAACTCTTACGCCGAGGCCATCCGCTCCTTGAAGGACGAAATCCCGGAACTCGCGCAGTCGCTCGCGCAACTGGACGCCCAAGCGCGCATCGACAGCGTCTATCGGGCAGCCGTGGGGAAGGCGCGGACGATGGGCGAAGTCTATCAGGCCAATGAGCTTCGCAACCGTGCGCTGCAATCCCTCAACATCAAGTCGGCGACCGATGACCCGTCCGGCTACCTCTCCACCGTGTTAGCATCCGGCAAGCCGGCCTCGCACATTACGGGGATGCAGTCCGACTTTGCCGGCAAGCTGGCGAAGATGCTGGCGAGTATGCCGGAGGAGCTGAAAGGCCAGATCACCATCAACAGCGGCTTCCGCTCGATTGAGCGCCAGCAAGAGCTGTGGCTTGCCGCGCTGAAAAAGTACGGCTCCCCGGAGGCTGCCCGCAAATGGGTAGCGCCTCCCGGCAACAGCCAGCACAACAAGGGCTATGCCGCAGACCTGGCCTATGGGTCCGATGCCGCGCGCCAGTGGGCACATGCCAACGCGGCCAAGTTCGGCCTGTCCTTTCCGCTGGCAAACGAGAACTGGCATATCGAGGACGAAAGCGCCCGTGCCGCTGCGCGCGCCGAACAGGTGAAGCAGCAGACGGACGCGCTCACGCAACAGGCCGAAGCCTATCGGTCGATTACCGATGAGGCGCGGGCGTTCATGGCCGAACAGGCCACCGAACAACAGGCCCTTGGCCTGACCGCCGTCGCGGCGTCGAAGCTGCGCTATGAACAGCAGATGCTCGCCGATGCGCAGCGGCAGGGCATCGAGCTTACCCCGCAGCAGCGCGCCGAAATCAGCCAGCTCGCGCAGGGTATGGCGGAGGCCGAACAGGCCACCCTGGCCTTCGCCCAAACGCAGGAACAAGCCCAGCAGGCGTCACAGTTCTTCGCCTCCACGGCCGGCAATGCCCTCACCGGCCTTATCACCGGGACGATGGACGCGAAGACGGCTCTCAAGCAACTGACCGCGCAGATTGCGCAGGCGGCGCTACAGGCCGCGCTTTTGGGCCAAGGACCGCTTGCCGGCCTCATGGGTGGGGGCCAGTCTGGCGGCATTCTCGGATCGCTCTTCTCCGCCTTCATCGGCGCGAAGGACGGCGGAGAGATTCAGACCTTTGCGCGGGGCGGCAGGGTGAAGGGTCCGGGCACCTCGCGCTCTGACAGCGTCCCGGCATGGCTGTCCGATGGCGAATACGTCATCAACGCCAAGGCCGCCAGCAAACACCGGAAGACGCTGGAAGCCATCAACGCGGGCCGCACTCCCGTCCTGCCGAAGGTCGAGATCGGCAGCGGGGGCGGCGTCGGTCGCACCGTCGAGAACGTCACCAACACCTTTGCGCCAACGATACCGATCACCGTGCAGGCATCGGGCCACGCTGAGAGCGACGAAACCATGAGGAAGCGCCTCCGGGAGGAGATGACCACGCTTTTGGATGCTCAGATGGTCAAGTTCGTCCAGAAGCAGCAGCGGCCCGGCGGCATGTTCAACCGGAAGAGATTCACTTAGCCATTACTTTCGTTGGCACTTTTCTCTTCCTGCACTTTATGAAATATCCCAGGTTTCAAACGCTTTAGCCTATACCTATTTAAACCATCAGCTGCCTCTATACGTTGATCAAAAACATTCGCGACTTGCAACAGCCACGAACGCTCCGCTGCCAGTTCGCTCTGGAAGGCATCATGCTCGTAACGATTGTCCAACGCAAACCCTATATCCTTCCAACTGCCTCTTGGGAGTGACAGCCATGCATCCACAAACTCCTCTGGCAGGATATATTGTAGTATTGGCGTATGGGAAAGCGGATCATAGTGATAGTTTGTTGGCGAGATAGTCCTATAGACATCCTTCGGGTTGCGCTTCATCATTTCTAGTATTTCAGCACCGTACTCGGGAAGCTTCTTCCTTAAGGATGCTTCAGCAGCCTCTTGCCAGTGGCTGATCACCCTCTGAAGCTCTTTAGACTTATCCACATTCCAGTAGGAGATACCGGCGTACGCTCTAAAGATATGGTCGGACGGATCGTACCTAAGCGACCTCGGGGGAAGCCGTCCCTCCGTTACCAAGTCCTCGATATATTGATGGCAAAGACGTTCTTCGACCACCACACCATGCGGAAGGACGCCATTTTCAGCCATCATCAGGCGGAGGGCCGCCACATGGAAGAACTCACCCATCTCGGTGATCCGCCGACTTTCAAATTGGGCGTTCATCCGCTTGATAGCGTCGTCCAGCGCAGAATCGGGCACCCTATCAAATTCGATGACAATCTTCCAAGGCGCGACCTCCTCGGCACCAAAATGGCTATTTTGGTCGAGCCATTCCACAAGCATATTCTTGTCATAGACCCCCCTCACGAGCATATCGACAAGAAGCCTGTCACTCAGAATACTTCCGTAAATATCTGCCCCAGGGTATCTTTTCGTTATATTTGCAATAGGTCTAGGCCCCTCCTCATTATCACCAAACGTTTCATTTATATACTTCTCGTATCGATCCTTTAGAAGTTCCGCATCGATCCCGCCCGAGCGAATTTCAATATCTAAGGCAGCAAAAGATCTAATTAGTACATCAACCGCACCCTCATTATCCTTATGTCTATTCTCAAGAATGCTATATATTCTAACAATGTCAGCGATAACATGTCTAAGTATACGAAGGGATTGTTGCCCAGATTGATTCCATACTTCCCTGATGATATTTCGTCTACCTTCGAGAAATTCTCTCCATTCTTTAGTCGGTACCTCGCATATAAACCGACTTATCGCACGTTCTGTCTGAGCCTCCGCCCGCACCGTATGTCCAAATACTTTCTCCTTTAGCAAAGCCAGCTTGTCTGCGACTAATTCCTCGTGACAGATGACAACAACTCGAAAATTGCCATGCTCGACATAATGGTTGATTGCGCCGAGAAGGGTCGATTTGTCGCCACTCGTCCATAATGGGCTTCGTTCCAAATCGTCAAAAATCAAAGTACGGTCAGGAGTAAGTTTCAGTCTTAAGAACGCCGTCCATAGTGCGCCAGCCGCGCCTGCAAGCGCGTACTTATCTCCCATAGCAGTTCCGACATCACCAATCGTATTCAAAAGTTTTCCACCCAACTCCGCTCCACGAATACACGAAGCCAGAACGGCATTGTTTATTGCCTCCACGCCGTCAAGACCATACAGGCTGACGTAGTATCTTTGATCCTCAGGGATTATCTCTTTAACTTGGTGAGTTTTCCCTATTCCCCACGGACCAGTCACAAGCACCGCGTAGCCCGGTGCCTTGAGACTTGTGTAGTATTCTAGATAATCCGAGAGAGCGGACGGCTCAGGAGAAGGGGGAGACGTGGTCTCGCGAACATCAGCTTCAACATCAACCTTGCCCACTGTCCCCACCATACTCTTAAGCTTCGAAATTATCGTACGCATTGAGGCAGCTAACTCACGACTCCCAAGAAGAAGCAGCATACCCCTTTCTAGGTTTCGCAAAGTTTACAGGTGGTGCGGCGGGCCGCTTTTGGCTGTCAGCTAACTGCCGGTAGAACCAGCCCCGGATACTGCACCTTGGCCAGCCACCGGGCGAGCGTCGCGGGCCGGGTCCCCTGCCCATAGCGCTCCTCGACCCCGCCCGACCGCGCCCAGCCACCAAGCGCCCGCGTCGCGTCGATAGGCACACCGGCTTCGCGTAGGGCGTCCCGGAATCCGTGACGGAAGGAATGGAATGAGACACCCGGCTCATTGATGCCGAGTTTCGATTTTTGGAGGTACGCGAACCGCTTCTGGAACAGGTCGGACAGCTCGTCCTGATTGTCCCCCGGCAAGTCGGGGAAGAGGCGCTTCTCCCCCATCTCCCGCATCGTTGCAACGTGTTGCAACAGGCCAAGGCGGATCAGCTCCGGATGGACCGGAACGATGCGCTCGCTCCCCGCCGTCTTCAATCCGCGCTCCTGTGTCTTACGCAGAATGAAGCAGTCGACGCCGTCCTTCACCTGCACGTCGTCAACGCCGAGGGAGACGATCTCACCGAGCCTCATCCCGGAGAAGATCGCGATCAGCGGCACCCACCACCGGCCCACCAGCGCGCCCTTATCCGACCACTCCGGCAAGGCGGCGATGATCCTGTTCATCTCCTCCACGGTAAACGGCCGGCGCGACACCTCTGCCCCGCCTTTGGCCGGCGCGAGCCGCACGGCCGGATTCACCGTGAGGAGGCCCTTCGTGATCGCCCAATTGAAAAAGCTGGACAGGGTGTGCGTGTAGACCCGCACCGTCCCGACCGACATTTTCCGGTCATTCCGCGTTGCCGCCCGCTCCGCGATGTCGCGCAACGTCTTGCAGCTTTTGTAGGCTTTGAGCTTGGAGACGTTCGCCGGAATGCGGGAAATCAGTTCCTGCACCTCCGCGCATTCCGCCCGCGTGATCGACGCCAACGGCTTATCCGGACCGATCACTTCCTTCATGGCGCGGAACGTCATCACGTATTTGGCGTCCGCAGTGTCACCGAGATGCTCTCGCGTCGGGTCCGTCTGCATTCGCTTGATGGCCTCGCCCAACGTGATACCGACAGACGCGACCGGAGGCGGAGACACCGTGTTGATGCCGGTGAAGAGCGGATCATAGGCGTCGTCACCGTGCTTCCCGTCCATGCGGTCCACCGCCCGCTTCAAGTGCTCGATGTCGGCGCGGCGAAGCATTTCGAGCAGCCGAATCAGCGCCGGCGACGCCTTGAACGGTTCAACCGGCTGCCCGAATTTGCGCTCCGGCGGCAGGGGGATGTTCAGCTTCTCGTCGCGGACGATGCGGCGCGCCTTCGACACAAGCGCCATTTCCGACGACGGGTCGCGGGCTTCCAAGGCTCCGATCTCGCGTTCAAAGTCCTCCCGGACTTCCTTATCGGCCGCCACACTCGCAGGGCTCACGTCTTGCTCATCGCGCCAGAACGTGCCGGCGACGGCGCGGCGGAGTTCCGCGTCGGAGACGGAATCAGCGGGCTCGACCTTCGCGCGCGGCTTCAGCTCCTTCCGCTTCGCCTCCCACTTTTCGTCTAGCTCGACAGCCGCGCGGCGGGCCAACTTGGCTGCCTCTTTTCGGTCGGACGTGCCGAGGGCAATCCAGACTTCGCGCCGGCCAAGCACCTTGATCAAGTCGGAGGGGACACGTCGACGCAAGGTCCACGTGCCGCCCCGCTGCATCAAACCCGTGACTTTCTCCACCTCTTCCACCCTGCCTGTGTAGCACTGTTGTGTAGCAGGTCAACGAGATATTGGATTGAAATTGCTTGTCTTTTCGACAAATCAGTCACTTAGGAGGTGACTGGTGGGCCCGGAGGGACTCGAACCCCCAACCAAGCGGTTATGAGCCGCCGGCTCTAACCATTGAGCTACAGGCCCCACCACCGCTCGCTTAGACGGTTCGGCGGCCCGAGACAAGTCGGCCGCGCGCCGACGGGCTGCATGTGGCTAATACCGGTAACCGGTATCAGAGGGGGCTGGCGCCGGCAGCAGTGGCCTCCCCATGTTCCCACGCAGCGGACGTGCCGCCTCCGGCGCCGCAATCGGTCCACAATGGCAGCCTAAATGCCGCGACCGGCCATTCGGGCCGCGGAGACAGCCATGAACAGACTTTTGGTGCCCCTGCTTCTTCCCGCCGCCGTCGCGCTGACGGTTTCGTCCGCGTTCGCTGAGGCGGCGCCGCAGCCGCCGCGCATCGTCGTTGTCGGCGAAGGCGAAGCTGCCGTCGCGCCGGATCTCGCCCTGCTGACGCTCGGCGTCATGCGCGAGGCGGTTACGGCGGGCGAGGCCCTGGACGCCGCCAACAAGGCGATGGCCGAGGTGATCGCCGCCATGAAGGAGGCGGGCATCGCCGAGCGCGACCTGCAGACATCGGGCCTGCAGGTGATGCCACGCTACAATTTCACCAATCGCTCCGACGGGTCGCAGGAGGCGCAGCTCGTCGGCTATCAGGTGACCAACACGCTGTCGGTCCGGGTGCGCGACATCGCGAAGGCCGGCGAGCTGATCGACCGCGCCGTCAAGCTCGGCGTCAACCAGAACACCTCGATCGCCTTCGCCAATGACGACACCGGCGCGGTGCTAACCGAGGCGCGCAAGCGGGCGGTGGCCGACGCCATGGGGCGGGCGCGCACTCTGGCCGAGGCCGCGGGCGTGGAACTCGGCCGGGTGCTGGAGATCGTCGAGCAGCCCGGGGCCGCAGCACTTCCCATGGTGGAGAAGACCTTTGCGCGCGCCGCCGACGCTGTGCCGATCGAGGCTGGCGAGAATGCCTACCGCGTGCAGGTGACGGTCACCTTCGAACTGCGCTGAGCCTTTCGGCGCGGGTCCCGGCCGGTCGCCTCGTGTGCCCGGCCAGCTGGCCGGCGGGCGGTTGCCCGGGGCGGCTTCGCCGGCACGAACGAGGCGCCCCCGTCCCGTTCATCGCCGGTTCGTCCCGTTCATCGCCGGTTCAGGGCGCAACGCCGAAAAAGGGTGTCAGGGTTCGGTCTCGACCACGTGGTCGAAATAGTCCTCGTCGTCCGTCATCTCGTCGTCGAAGGCGGTGACGCGGCCGCGGATCGAGATCCCCGCCTCGTGAACGGTCTCGAAACTGCCGGAAACCAATGGATGCCACCAGAAAAGATCCTGCCCGTTGGCCACGAGGCGATAGGCGCATGTCTTGGGCAGCCAGTCGAGCTTCGGCACGCTCTGCGGGGTCAGCTGGACGCAGTCCGGCACCCGCTGCTTCCGGTTGGCGTAGTCCGAGCAGCGGCAGGTGCCGGCGTCGAGCAGCCGGCAGGCCACCGTCGTCCAGTAGATTTCGGCGGTGTCCTCGTCCTCGAGCTTGGACAGGCAGCACTTGCCGCAGCCGTCGCAGAGCGATTCCCACTCGCCGGTGGTCATTTCGAGCAGTGATTTGGTCTTCCAGAACGGCGGCGCCATCGCCGCCATGTGGCTTCTGCGCGTCCTCCGGTCAAGCGTCGTGCCGGTCGCAGTCGCCCTGCCTTGCGGAACCGATGCTTCCGGGAGGCGTTTTTCAACCCGTTGGGACAGGCTTCAGGAGTACAGATGATGAAATTTTCCCTCCCGCACGCTGCGGCCACCGCCCTCGCGCTCGTGATGGCGGCAGGCGGAGCCGGCGCGGCGTCGAGGCTACCGGTCCCGACAGCGCCCACGAGGCCTGACCTGCCGGTGCTGTTGGCGCAGGCGGACGGCAGCGACGCCGAGCAGCCATCAGGCAAGGCTGAGGAGCCCCTGCGCAAGCGCGTCCAGGAGCGGCGCGAGGAGCGTCGCAAGAACCGCGAAGCCGAGGCCGGCAAAGCCGCGCAGGAAGAAGCACGCCCGCGCCGCAAGGCGGAGGAGCAGGAGCAGGAGAAGCAGCCGGCCAAGGGCGCCGAGAAAAATCGCGCCCAGCGCGAGAAGAAGCGAGAAACCCAGGCCGAGAGCTCCCCGGAGCAGAAACCCGCGCAGGCCGCGGAGCCGGAGCGCAAGCCGAAGAAAGAGACGCCCCAGCAGGCCAAGCCCAAGACACCTGATAAGCCCGCCTCAACCGAGGCCGAGGCCCCCAAGGCTGGCTCGCCGAAGTCGGACGACACGGCGAAGAAGCGCGAGGACGAGAAGAAGCGACGCGCCGAGGTCAAGAAGGAGCAGGCCGCTCCGGACGCCGAGGCAGGCAAGCAGGCCGGCGCGCCGAAGCCGGGGGAGAAGCAGCAGGCCGATGCCCCGAAGAAGGGAACGGATCAGGCGACCGAGGGCGCCGGCTCCACCGACCCGGAAGCCACGACCCGCGAGGAACGCCGGAAGCGGCGCGAGCAGGCACAGGAGGGTCGGCCGGCCGAAGGCCAGCCGGCCCAGGCCGAGCAAGGCGAGGCAAAGGATCCCTCCCGCCGCGAGAAGCGTCGGGAGGCGAAGGGGCCGGATGATGGCACCTCGGCTCCCGTGCTGGACAGCCAGAAACAGGAGCAGCGCCAGCCGCGCGACCAGAACAGGGAAGCCGGCAGGAAGGGCGGGCAGGACAGGCAGGACGATCAGGCCAGGCAGGACGGCGATCGCAAGCCGCGCAAGCAGGAGGAAAGGCGTGCCGGTCCTCCCCCGAAGAACGATCGCGACGCGCAGGCATCGGTTCGCCCCGAGCGCATCCGGCCGGTCACGGCCGAGGAAGGCCGTCGCCGCGACCGACCGGACGACCCGCGCCGCTGGCAGCGGCCGCAGGGCTCCAAGGTTGTCCGCGAGGTCGACGACCGCGTGATCGTCGAGGTCGACAACCGGGTGTTCGTCGAGAGCAACGACCGGCACCGCCTCACCCGCGGCGCCCGGGACGTCTACTATGAGGATCTTCCGAATGGGCGCATCCGTGAAACGGTCGTCCGTCGCGACGGGAGCCGGGTCGTGACCGTGCGCAACCGCTACGGCGACATCGTTCGCCGGTCGCGCGTCATGCCGGACAACCGTGAAGTGGTGCTCGTCTATGTAGATGAACGCGACTACGACCACATGCGGGACTGGCGCGATCCGGGCTACTACCTGCCGCCGATGCGCCTGGATATTCCCGTCGAGGAATATATCCTCGATGCCGGCGTTACCAACGACGTGGACGCCTACTACCAATTCCTCGACCAGCCGCCGGTCGAGACCGTGGAGCGTCTCTACTCGGTTGACGAGGTCAAGCGGTCGGCCCGCATCCGCGACAAGACCCGGCGCATCGATCTCGACACGCTGACCTTCGAGTTCGGCTCGGCATCCATTCCCGAAGACCAGATCGCGCGCCTCGAGGCCGTCGCGGACGCGATGGCGCGCATCCTCAAGGACAACCCCGCCGAAACCTTCCTCATCGAGGGCCACACGGACGCCGTCGGCTCGGAACTCGCCAACCTCGCCCTGTCGGACAGGCGGGCCGAGGCGGTGGCCAGCGCCCTGACGGACTTCTTCGAAATTCCGCCGGAGAACCTGGCCACCCAAGGCTATGGCGAGGAATTCCTCAAGGTCAACACCCAGGCCCCGGAACGCGAGAACCGGCGCGTCGCGATCCGCCGCATCACGCCGCTGGTTGCGCCGGTCGCCTCGGCCGAATGAGGAAGACGCCGCGCGGTCCAATTTCTGGCAACATGTCAGGCTAAGCGGCAACGCATTCCCTGCCCCATCCCACGCCGTGGGATGACGGCTCACTCGCCCGGACCGGCGTCGCCGGCCCGGGTTCTTTTTCGCCCGATGGTGCGGCGCAGCCGCCGCTTGAAAATCGGCTGCCTCTCGTCGAGAAGGAGGGCGAATCCCGGAATCACCATGAAGCGCCTCGAACTCGCCATCGAATCCATCATCCTCGCCTCGCGCTGGCTGCTGGTCGCCTTCTACATCGGCCTGGCCATCGCGCTGCTGGTCTATGCCGTCGCCTTCGCCAAGAAGCTCTACCAGTTCACCTTCCAGGTGTTCGCGATGGGCGACACCGACACGATCCTGAAGATCCTCGGCCTCATCGACGCGGCTTTGATCGCCAGCCTCCTGGTGATGGTGATCATCTCCGGATACGAGAACTTCGTGGGGCGGTTCGACCGCGAGCACCAGGAAGAAGTGCACTGGCTGGGCACGATCGACGTGGGCTCGCTCAAGGTGAAGGTCGCGTCCACCATCGTGGCGATCTCGTCGATCCACCTGCTGCAGGTGTTCCTGAACAACGCGAACTATTCGACCTCGCAGCTCATGTGGCTGACGATCATGCACATGACCTTCGTGCTGTCGGCGCTGCTGCTCGCCTGTATCGACCGGCTGTCGGCGAAGAAGAAGGCGGCGACCGGCCAGAAGCAGTAACCGCCGGCCCGTAGGCCGCCTCGCGAACCGATCCGAAACAGGTCGATCCCAGCGGCCGGGCAGCGCGTCAGAACGCCCGCTTCACCTTGGTGGGCAGGCGCGCAAACACCTCGTCGGGAACGAAGAAGTCGGCTGCCAGCGGGCCGGTCGCGCCCGGCGCATAGACGGAAAAGTCGGTAACGCCTTCCGCCCGCAGCACCTCCTCGTCGATGAAGAAGTTACCGGTCGTCTCCCGCGCCGGACGATTGAGGATCACCCAGGCCGCATCGGCCACGATCGCAGGAGAGCGGCTGACGGCCGCCACGGCAGGTCCGCCGAGAAGGTTGCGCACGGCAGCCGTGTCGATGGCCGTCAATGGCCAGAGCGAGTTCACGGCGATGCCGAGCGGCGCCAGTTCCTCGCTCATGCCGAGCGTGCACATCGACATGCCGAACTTCGCCATCGTGTAGGCGACGTGGCCGGCAAACCATTTCGCCTGCATGTCGAGCGGCGGCGAGAGCGTCAGGATGTGCGGGTTCGTGGCGTTGCGCAGGTGGGGAATGCACAGTTTCGAGACGAGGAAGGTCCCCCGCGCGTTCACCTGCTGCATCAGGTCGTAGCGCTTCATCTCGGTGTCGAGCGTACCGGTGAGCTGGATGGCGCTGGCATTGTTGATGCAGATGTCGATGCCGCCGAAGGTCTCGACCGTGCGTGCGACGGCGGCCGCGACCTGGGCCTCGTCGCGAATGTCGCAGGTGATCGCCAGCGCCCTGCCCCCGGCGGCCTCGAT